>Ga0302316_10000081_pt1 | contig 84140 bp, 49 predicted proteins | sample III_Palsa_N3_2_FD_200456 | JGI IMG/M metagenome (GOLD analysis project Ga0302316, IMG submission 200456) | Peat permafrost microbial communities from Stordalen Mire near Abisko, Sweden - III_Palsa_N3_2 | ecosystem: Environmental > Terrestrial > Soil > Palsa > Peat permafrost | place: Sweden...
GGCTCCGGCGTCGCGACCGGCGGCGCCGGCGCCTGTTGCAGGCCCGGCGCCTCGTGCCGCTCGACCACTTGGCCAAGCGCGGGGTGAGCGAAGCCAAGGATGGCGGCGATCGCGGCCGTGCTTACGGCCGTGAACTTGGTTGTTTGGCTCATGATCGTCGTCCTCAATCGCATCACAGACCCGACACGAACACGATTTGCGGAGAGACATGCCAATTGCTGTAGGCTGGCGCATTGCAGTCGGCGGGGCAATCCGGGCCGGACGGGGGTGTCCCCGCGCCTTCCCCGATACCGATCGATGGCGGGTCGGTGTCGTGGGCGAAGCTCCACTGGTACGGCGCCCAGCCCAGTGACGAGTTCCAGGACTGCTGGGCGCCCTGCCCCGCCGGTTGATAGGTCGGAGGCGGCGGATAGACGGTAATTCTAATTGGCGCGGGCGTGATCGCGCCGGTGTTCACCGAGGCCAGGGTCACCGTGTAGTTCGAGGCGTCTGGGATCGACGCTGTCGGGGTCAAAGTCAGCTCGGTTCCGATGTTGGCGCTGGCGTAGGTCTCGGCCAGGGTCGAACTGCCGGCGTCATACAGTGTGCCGCTGGTCACCATCGGCGTCGCCGTGGCGGAGGTGGTCCCGTCATAGGTCTTAGAGTTCGTGGCAGCCGTGATCGTGATCGCTTCCGGGATGATCACCCCGGTGTTCACCGCCGCCAGGGTCACCGTGTAATTGAACGCGTCCGGGATCGACGCGGTTGGAACCAGGGTCAGGCCGGTTCCGGCATTGGCTGTGGTGTAGGCCTCGGCCAAGGTCGAGCTGCTGGCGTCGTAGAGTGTTCCGCTAGTCACTGCCGGCGCCACGCTGGCCGAGCTTGTCGAGTCATAGGTCTTCGAGTTCGTGGCCGCCGTAATGGTGATGGCTTCCGGTGTAATCACGCCGGTGTTCGTGGACGCTAGCGTCACTGTGTAGTTTGAGTCATCCGGAATGGATGCGGTCGGAACCAGGGTCAAGCCCGTGCCCGCGTTGGCGGTGGTATAGCTCTCGGCTAGGGTCGAGCTGCTGGCGTCGTACAGCGTACCGCTGGTGACGGTCGGAGCCGCTGAAGCTGACGTCGTGGTGTCGTAGGTCTTCGAGTTGGTGGACGCCGTAATGGTGATCGCCTCGGGACCGATCGCGCCGGTGTTCACCGAAGCCAAGGTCACGGTGTAGTTCGAGGCGTCCGGGATCGACGCGGTAGGGACCAGCGTCAGGCCCGTGCCGGCGTTGGCGGTGGTGTAGGCCTCCGCCAGGGTCGACCCGCCCGCATCATACAGTATGCCGCTGGTCACCGTCGGGGTCACCGACGCGCTGGTGGTGGAGTCGTAGGTCTTGGAGTTCGCACCGGCCGTGATGGTGATGGCTTCGGGGGTGATCACGCCGGTGTTCACCGAGGCCAGCGTCACCGTGTAGTTCGACGCACCGGGGATCGACGCGGTGGGGAGCAGCGTCAGGCCCGTGCCGGCGTTGGCGGTGGTGTAGGTCTCCGCCAGCGTCGACCCGCCCGCATCATACAGCGTGCCGCTGGTGACGGTGGGTGTGGCCGACGCGGCGATCGTCGAGTCATAGGTCTTCGAGTTTGTGGACGCGGTGATGGTGATGGCTTCAGGGGTGACGGTCACCGACCCGGAACCGCCGGCCACCGTGTAATCGCCGCTGCTAAGCGTCAGGCTCGACAGGTTCGCTAGGCTTTCAGGGCCTGCCGAGGCCCCCGCCATGGTCGCGGTTCCGCCCACGGTCACTGCGGCGCCGCCGTTCACCGCATTGATCACCGTCAGGTTGGCGCCCTCGGCCGTGACGCCGGCATTGTAGACTTGGCTGCCGGAAAGGGTCACCGCCAGCGGGTTGACGGTCAACTGCCCGGTGTTGGCGAAGGCCACAGCATAGCCGTCGCCCACGTTGAGCGTTCCGGCGGCGGCGCTGATCCCATAGTTCCCGCCATTGACGACGCTGGCGTTCGCATCCGCGCCGGAGCCGGACGAGCTGATCGTCGGCGCGCCGGAATAGACCGCGCTCGCCGTGTCGGCCAGATAGGCCCCGCTGACGCCCGCCTGCAGGCCGCTGATGGCATAGGCGCTTTGCAGCGCGGCGCCGTCGTTGGTCCCATAGGTCTTGCTGGCGTTCTGGGTGGTGACCGTCAGAGTAGGCTGGTAGGCGAACACATACCGGTCGCCCGACACACCGACGCTGCCGCCGGCGGCTGTGTCCCACACCGCGGTGGCGCCGCTATTGAGGTCGCCGAACACATCACCGGTCGGGTTGGCCGAATAGATCAGCCAGCGGCCGCCGCCAGACACCGTCACCGCCGATGCCCCGGCGTCGTTGGTGAAGGCGCCCGTCGCGCTCAGCGTCACATCATCGCCCGACCCGGCCGACACGGAGGCTCCCGAAGCGATCGTCAGAGCGCCAGCGGCCGCTACGTTCACCGCGCCGGTCGAGGTGACGCCGACGGTCGAGGCGCCGGTGGCGTCCGTAACCGACCCGATGGTCAGGCCGGCGGCGTTGGTGACGCTCACCGCGCCCGCGTTCGCCGCCAGGGTGGTGATCTGATTGCCGGTGTTGTTCAGCCCATATCCGCCGCTACCGCCAAGCGACAGCGCGCCTGCATCGATCGCCGCCGACTGGGTCACCGCGCCGTCGGACGCCAGCGCCAGGGTCCCGGTCAGGCTGGTGGCCGTATCGAGGTTGAAGCTCGTCGCCGCCGTGGTGATCTGCTGGTTGACCAGGGCGAAGCTGGCCGCCGGCGTACCGGCCGCCGCCGTGGCGTAGGCCGCATCCAGGGCCGACAGCGACCCGATGCTCGAGCCGGCGGTCTCCACCAGCCATCCGCCATCGAGGTTGAAGCCCGATAGCGAGCCCGTCGCGCTGGTCTGCAGCGTGGCGGCGTCGACCGATCCGGTGGCGTTGTTGGCGGTGGTGTAGGCCAGCACGGACGAGCCGCTAGTCGTGTTGATCGTCCCGGCCGGCAGCAGCACATAGTAGTAGCCATTGGCGCCTGTGGCGGCCGAGCCTTCGGCCGAGCCGCCGACGGTCAATCCCACCGTCACCACCCCGTTGGCGCCCGAGGCGTTCGGTCTGTTGACGGCGTCGGTGTAGGCCACGCCAGACACCGCCTGCACGCCGGTCGGGTAGAAGTTGGTCAGGTAGGGATAGAGGCCGTTCGTCCCGCCGCTGAAGGATGCGTCCAGACTTGCCGAGCCGCTCTGCAGCTGCGCCGTGGTCAGGCCGGTCCCACCGCCCGAACTCCCGGACTGGCCGGTGGTCTGGGTGTCCCAGTAGCCGTCGGTGATCGTGGCGCTGATTTGATTGCCCACCAGCCCGCCGACGTAGACGCCGTTCCCCGAGACCGCGCCAGTTGCGTAGGTGTCGGTGATTGTGACGTTGTAGCCATAGCCTACCAGGCCGCCGACGTAGACGCCGGCCCCCGAGACCGCGCCGGTGGCGTAGGCGTCGGTGATCGCGCCGCCCTGCTGATCGCCCACCAGACCGCCGACATGGCTGCCGCCGGAGACTGCGCCGGTGGCGTAGGCGTCGGTGATTGTGCCGTTGTTATAGCCTTCCAGCCCGCCAACTTCTCCGTTCCCCGAGACCGCGCCGGTGGCGTAGGCGTCGGTAATGGAGCCGCCGCCGCCCTGGTAACCCACTAGACCGCCGACGCCGTAGCCGCGTCCGGAGACCGCGCCGGTGGTGTAGGCGTCGGTGATCGCGCCGCCGTTTTGATTGCCCACCAGCCCGCCGACGTCGTCGCCGCCCCCCGAAACCGATCCGCCGACAAGGCCGATGTCGCGGATCGCACCGCCGCTCTGTAGGCCGAACAAGCCATCATCACTGTTGCCGCTCGTGTCGTTGATCGTCAGGCCGGTGATGGTGTGGCCGAGGCCGGTGAACACGCCGATGAAGGTGTTGCCGCCGGCGCCGGCCAGGGCGCCGGTGAAGGTGGTCCCAGTCCCGATGAGATTGTTCGCCAAGGCGTAGTAGCCACTATCGTCGTTGAAGACGGCGTCGATGCCGGCGATGTCATCGGTCCCTGAGTCGGGGCCGGTGCTGCCGGTCTCGGCCAGCCGGTAGAGCAGCGTGTAGGCCTGCCCGTTGATGGTCAGGCTCTGGCCGCCGCCCTCGGTGTTGGTGAAGGACAGGCTGCCGCTGAAGCCCGACCCGATCAGGCCGAAGCTAAGATTTGTCGGCGTGGCTGTGTTGTAGGCCAGGTCGACCACGCCCGCGCCGGTGACCGTGATCGGCGCGTCGATCGCCAATTGCTGCGCCGCGCCCAACGTCAGGCTGTTCGCGCCTGCAAGGGTGATCGGCGCGACGACGGTCAGGTCCGCGCCGGTGGCGTTGGTGTAGACCGCCAAGCTGGACGTGAGGTCGAGCGCGGTGTCGAGGGTGAAGCTGGAGCCCTCGGCCAGGACCCCCGGGGTCAGCGACGACAGGAAGGCGGGGTTAGTGGCGGAGTAACCGGATAAGGTCGTCTGCGCCGCGCCATAGCCCGAGGTCGAATAGAGCAGCGCATGGGTCGCATAGAGCAGATCGCCGCCATAGACGTTGAGCCCGCTCACCGAGCCGGTGGCCTGGGTGAAGCTGGCGGCGTCGACCGATCCGGTCGAGACGTTGGCGGCGGTGGAGGCCAGCACCGACGAACCGGTGGTGGTGTTGATCGTCCCCGCCGGCAGGGCGAAATAGTAGTAGCCGTTGGCGCCGGTGTCGGCCGATCCCTCGGCGGTCCCCGCCACGGTCAGCGACACCGGCACGGCTCCGTTGGCGCCGGAAGCGTTCGGCGTCGCGCCCGCGTTGGTATAGGCGAATCCGGAAGCCGGCTGGATGCCGTTCGGGAAGAAGTTGATCAGGTAGGGATAGAGTCCGTTCGTCCCTCCGCTGAAGGACGCGTCGCTGAACACCGCCGCGCCGCTCTGAAGTTGCGCCGTCGTCAGGCCGGTCCCACCGGAACTCCCGGACTGGCCGGTGGTCTGGGTGTCCCAATAGGCCTCAGTGATCGTGGCGCTGTTTGAAGAGCCGACCAGACCGCCGACGGAGTTACTCCCTGACACCGCGCCGGTGGCGTAGGCGTCGGTGATCGAGCCGGCGTATTGGAAGCCCACCAGCCCGCCGACGTAGCCCGTCCCGGAGACCGCGCCAGTGGCGTCGGCGTCGGTGATCGTGCCGTCGGCATAGCCCGCCAGCCCGCCGACCGCATTGTCGCGTCCGGACACCGCGCCGGTGGCGTAGGAGTCAGTAACCGCGCCGCTAAATTGAGCTCCCACCAGCCCGCCGGCGTAGCCGTTCCCCGAGACCGCGCCGGTGGCGTAGGCGTCGGTGATGGAGCCAGAGTATTGAGCCCCCACCAGACCGCCGAGGTAATAGGCCCCCGAGACCGCGCCGGTGGCGTAGGCGTCGGTGATCGCGCCGCCCTGTTGGCTGCCCACCAACCCGCCGACAAAGCCTCCGTTCGACGAGACCGACCCACCGACGAGGCCGATGGCGCGTATCGCGCCGCCGCTCTGTTGGCCGAACAAGCCATCATCAACGTTGTTGATCGTGTCGTTGATGGTCAGGCCGGTGATGGTGTGGCCGAGGCCGGTGAACACGCCGGTGAAGGTGTTGACGCCCGCGCCGGCCAGGGCGCCGGTGAAGGTGGTTCCGGTCCCGATGAAGTTGTTCGCCAAGGCGTAGAAACCCGCATCTCCACCGGCGGCGGTGTTGGCGTCGATGCCGGCGATGTCGTCGGCGCCGCTATCAGGGCCGGTGCTGCCGGGCTCGGCCAGCTCGTAGAGCAGCGTATAGGCCTGCCCGTTGATGGTCAGGCTCTGCCCGCCACCCTCCGCTCCCGTGAACGAAAGACTGCCGGAGAAACCTTTGCTGGTCAGGCCGAAGCCGTAGTCGCCGCCCGTGCCGCCGTCGTTGGTGGTCAGCACGACCCCGCCCGCGCCCGAGACCGTGATCGGCGCGTCGATGGCGATAGAGTGGTAGGCGTCCAGGGTCAGCGTCGCGGTGGTGGACCAGGCGATCGGCGCGGCGACGATGATGTCGCCAGAGCCGCTGCTATTGGCGACTCCGGGGCCGCTGGAGCTCGACGCGGTGGTCTGAAGGGTAACGCTGGTCCCGGCGGCCAGGCTGTTGTCGATGGTCGCCGCCGCTCCGGAGTTCACGGTAAGGTCGGTGGGGTCGATCAGCCATTGGCCGGCCTTCACCGTCACGCCGGTGAAATCGACGCTGGCGCCCGAGGTCTCCACCTGGCCGCCCGCGCCGCTCGAGGTCTTCGCCGCGATGGTCCCCGTGGCCGTAACCGCGCCGCCGTCCGCGATCAGCAGCACCTTGCCGTCGTTATTGGAAACGCCGGTAGCCTCGATCACCGAGGCCGTGTTGCCGGCTAGGGCCAGCACATTCCCGCCGTTGGCGCGCAGTTCTACCTCGGCCGCTTCGATGGCGCCCCTGTTGGTGGCCGATGTCCCCGACCCGCCCACCAGAACCTGGAACTTGCCGTCGCTCTGGGTCGTGTCCGCCAAGGTCACCTGATAGCCGGCGGCCAGGCCAACATCGCCCTTGGCGGCGATGATCTGGCCGTCGTTCTCCACCGTGGAGCCGATCAGGGCCACATCGCCGCCCAGGGAGCCGATCTTGCCGAGGTTGAGCACCTGGGCGTTGCTGGACCCTGAGAAGGTCAGCGCGCCGCCGCTCATGAAGTTGGCGTTGGATAGATCCTGGGTCGAGGCGACGAAGGTCCCGCCGGTGTTCACCACCCCCGTCTTGCCGATGATCACCCCGTTGGGGTTGATCAGATAGACGCTGCCGGTGGCCGACAGCAGACCGTCGATGCTGGAGATGGAGGCGCCGGTGACCCGGTTCAGTGTCGCGCCCGAGCCGTTGTTGAACTGAACGGTCCCGCCCTGGGCGATGGAAAACGCCTGCCAGTTGATGACGGCGTTGGTCGAAGACTGATTGATCGTGAGGTAGGACGGAGACGAGGCCGTGATGACCGCCGAGCCGGCCTTGACCACACCACCCGTCGGCAGGGCCGGCGCGGCGCTCGCCGCGCCCGCGAACCCGATCAGCACCCCAAGCGTCAGCCCGAAAATCGGTGCATTCGCGATCCGGCGCGCGCGGGCTCCGGCGCCGCCTTTGTCGATGCCGATGCCCATAATTTCGCCGTCCCAGACCAAAATAACTGGAGTCCAGGTTAGCGGCGGGGCACGGCAAACCAACGATCCTGCCGGGTAAAGCCAAGCTAATGCGGGTAGTGATGACGCCCCCGTGGGGCAGTCTGACTCAACGCGGACGGGTAGGGTAGGAGCGTCTCGGATCCGCGATTTGAGATCGTAACTTTGGCGGCGGCACGGGCGCTGTCAGACTAATCCAGCGACTTTGGGAAGGCCCCTTCCCTCCCAAAGTCCAGGCGCAAATCTCCTGTAGCGGCCCTGCTCAGGGCGGCCAGCGGTCGCGATCGAAATGGAAGTCGCGTGAATTTCGCCAACGCGATCTTCCATGACGACACTTGATATTGGCGGATCAACCCGCCGCGGAGACAGCTAGCGCGGCGCCTCTTCGCCCTTCTTGCATTCGGAGAGAAACTTTTTGCGCGGCTTGCCCTTGAGGCCTTTGGCGTCAGCGTCGCGGGCGCATTCCCTCGCCCTTGCCGTCGCCGCCGGAATCACCGTCGCCGGCTTTATCCCCGACGCTGCCCGGATAGGTGGCGGCGCCGACTGAGCCATCGCGGCTATTGGCGCGAGAGCGACTGGGGCCAACCCGATCGACGCAGCGATGCTGATCAAGGTGAGTTTCTTCAACATGGTAGGGGTCCTTTCTGAGGGTTAGCCGTTGGTCGTTGGGACGATGTGAGAGGGCGTTCGCCATGGTGGATGCCGGACCGGAGCTGAGATGAGCGGTCAGGCGGCCGTGGTCACGGTTTCGGCCTGGGTGGACGTGGAAGCAGGCTGGCGCCCATCGGAGAGCGCGTTGAAGAAGAGCCGCGCTGGCTCTTCGATGAAACGATAGGTCAGGGTCGAACCGGCGATCGCCACGGCGACACACATCAGGCCCGCGGCGTCCATCGCCCAAGGACCGCCGAGGTTGAGCAGGTCGGAGCCATCCACCGAAACGCTCGCCGGCTGCCCGAAGTGATCGGCGATCGCCTGGACGATAGTTTCCATGCCCAGCAGATAGAGTGAGTGGGTCAGGTAGACCGAATAGGAGATGGTCCCCAGGCGGGTGAAGGCGCGGTGGCGCAGCAGCGCGCTGATCGGCCCGGACTCGAAGGCGAAGATCAGCACGACGACGCAGAATAGCGGCGACGCGTACGGAGCGGGAAACCTCTCGCCGAAGCCAAATTCCAGCACCACCACACCCACGGCGAGGCACTCCAACGCGAGGCCAGGGCGCCACTGGGTCTGCTTGATCCGCAGATAGGCGCCGTGGATGAAGGTTCCGGCGACAAAGCCGAACACAGCCTGCGCCACATCCGTATAGGCGCCGGCCGCGTCGGTCAGGAAAAAGGGGTGATGGATCTGGCGGGCGATCATGACGTAGCCGCCGGTGATCACCAGGACTGCGGCCGAAACCCAGACCGAGCGGCGCCCCAGCCAGCAGACGTAAAGGCCGAACGCGAGGTTGAGCCAAAGCTCGACGCTGATGCTCCAAGCCGGATAGTTCCAGCTCAGGGCCAGAGCGCTGAACCCCTGGAGCAGCGGGATGCTCGCCAGCAGGCCAGGGATGCTGAAGTCGTCGACGAAGGCGTCCTGTTGATGGGCAAGCGCCCACAGCTCCACCAGAACATAGGCCGCCAGCACAGCCGCATGGAGCGGATAGAGCCGGCCGAACCGCCGGATGGCGAACCGGCGCACCTGCTCGCCGGTCTGGAGCTTATGCCCGTAGGCGCTGGCGATCACGAAGCCGCTCAGCACGAAAAAGAAATCGACGGCGTGGAACCCGTTCCTGACCACCGACCAACCATGAAAATGGGTCAGCGCGTCCATGTGATAGAATACGACGGCCACGGCGCAAAAGCCTCGGCAGGCATCGAGCGCGCTGAATCTCTCCTTGGTGGGCGTCATCCGGGCGCACGCGTCGCCAGCCTCGTCGAACACAACCTGCGAGACCCACCAGCGGTCGCCTGCTCGACTTGAGGCAGGCTTCGAATGGCGCCGGGATCGTCGCGCACCTACGCGGACTTCTTCTTGGCGGGTTTTTTCTTCGCAGCTTCTTTCGTTACCTTCGGCGGGTGCTTCTTCGCGTCCATCAAATACACCGGCGCATCGTCCGCCTTCGCGACCATCGGCGCGAGAACGATTGGGGCGAACCCGATCGCAGCGCGTTTGTTCAACATGGGAGGGGCGCCTTTCTGACTCTTAGCGGTTGGCGGCTTGGACGATGCGAGAGAGATTCCACGCATGGTGTTCGTCGGGCCGCGGACGCGGCCCGACGAAACCGCCAGCAGCAGCTGTGATGGCGACGCGTTCGGCTGCCGACGTCGGGGCGTCAATCGGCGTCCACTAACGCCCCGCTGTCGGCATCCACATGGTGTTGGAGATGGGGTAAATTAACGCGGTTGCGGGGGATTGGCGCAGCGGAAGTAGCTGGTCTTGGCGTCTTGCATGACGGTGACGTCGATTATGCCGATGCCCGCTTCATTGGGGATCGTCAGGGCGACATAGTTGACGCCGTCTTGGGGCCGCTGCTTGACCGACGCGACCGCCTCTTCCTGCAACACCTGGCGACCGCCCCCGGCTTTGACCTCGCCAACCGTTTTCGCGACAGCCCAGTTGCGGCTGGTTTCGTTGACCAGCTCACACTGCGCGCCGGTATCCGGCAACTTGTACCCCATCGCGAGGACCTTGCCATCGCCTAGCGGCACGGATTGCACAACGCTGCCCATAATGGCGTTTTGGTTCATAGTATAGCTGCAAGCCGACAGGAGCGGCACAAGCAGAAAGACGGCGAGAAGGCGCGTCTGTGTAATATTGGAAAAATACGACACGTTACCGAACTCCTTTAAGGGCAGGTTATTATTGATTTATCGTCCAGATTTGGCCCGGATAATTGTGGCAGGTGTTCATATCCAATTCGGTATTATCCGTGTTCGCGCGAATGCCCAGGCACACGCCCGGCCCCAGGAGCTGGCTCGTGACCGTGTAGGTGTTGGGCTGGTTCGTCGGCGTGAGCATCCATTGCTGGTTCTTCACGCTGGCGCATGACGCCATTTTCACGGTGCTGGTGTCGGCCGCGGCGACACCCAGGCAAACGCCGGGGCCCGTACGCTGACTCTGAAGGCGAACGAAACCATGGTCGTTGGGGGGGCTGGTCGCCCAGTTCTCGGCCGGGTAGCCCGCACATTTCGCCATGAACGGATGGCTAAGATCACCTTCCTTCACGCCCAGGCATTTGCTCGTCCCGGCGGCGGCGGAATAGATTTGGCTCGGATAGGTCTGGGCCTGCGCCATTGGCGCCAAGGCCAGAGCGCTGGCAAGCGAGACAAGCGGAATAAGTAGTTTGGTCATCGGAGTTCCCTCAACGCCCCACAGGCTAAGCTGAATGTAGACGGCTTTGCGCCGGCATCGGGGGCGTTTTGGGGTAGTATGGGACACTACGTAGAGTAGTGGCAGGTATAGACGCGGGTAGGGATGGCGCTTCGCAGCGCCCAAGGACCGTCGAGGACGGCGGTCAGGCGGGTGGTGAGCTAATAGCCAAGGGCTTTATTCGTGCTCGGTTTGAGTATGAACAAGTATCGACTGCAGCCCGACACGGCCTGGACCTGTTAGGCGATTGAAGATGAAGTTGGTGTTGGAGCCGAGAAAGCCGCTTGTGAACGTGTCGCTGTCCGTTTCCATTCGGACGGAAGGATCCTTGTAGAGCCAGCCAAGCGGTTGAACCTCGATGGATTCACCTTCCGCGAGCGTCTTCTCAAAGACGTTGCCGTGCCCGTGCAGCCAGACGATCCCCTCTTCCGCGCCGGCGCTGAATCGATCGAGGAAAGCCCCCGTCTCGCCCATCGCCTTGTTCAGGAGGCCAGGGACCATCTCAAAGCCGTAATCGACAGTGTCCGTCGCCGCCAGAAACTGGTGCTGTCGGACATGGATGGTTTGCCCCGGCGCCAAGCGAAGCGGGACGATATGGCCGACAGCGCTCCGGCTGAAGGCGATGCACCCTGACCCGCTGGCTTGAAGGATGAACATCTGGACGCCCGCGACGAAGCGCTTGAACACGCCGGGCATCGGCTTGAGGCTGATGTGAATATCGGGGTGCTTCCAAAAGAGGATGTGCTGTTCGAAGAAGACCGGGCGCTGGCTTACATCCACGGTCAAGACGGGCGCGAGTTCTCCATCCAAATGGTAGCTCACGCCCGCGGCGACATCCGCCCCGACTTTTGTCACCATCAGTACAGGCAATTGCGACACGAACGTTTCTCCCGCAACGGTCACGAGCTCTTACAGCAAGCTGACCGGGCCTTGAGGTTAGAAGGTGGATGTCAGGATCCAAGCAACTGCTGCGACCCGACCACGGTGACGTCAAACGTCTGGGCCATGGCTTCTAGAAGTCGTAGGCGGCTTTTGCCCCGAATTCGCGTGGCCGGCCGAACCAGGCGACGGTGGGGCCGAGCCCCGTCGTCTCGGCGAACACCCAATACTGCGTGTCCGTCAGGTTCTTGCCATACAGGGTGAACTTCCACGGCTGGGCCCGCGGCGTGAAGCTGATCTGAGCATTCAGGAGGGCATATCCAGCGATCACGTCCGGACTGGGCGTAGCCTGGAAGAGAGGCGTTGAGCTCGACCGATAATTCCCTTCCACATTGAGCGCGGCGGCGCCCCATTCCCCGAGGGGCTGTTGGTATTCGAAGCCAAGATTGGCGGTGGTCTTCGGCGCATCCGGCAAGGTGTTCCCTTGAATGCTGAAGCCCGGATTGTTCACCACAGTGTCGTTGGTTTCGCCCAGTCCGCCGAACAGGGTCAGCGCTTCGGTGGGCCGCGCTTCGAAGTTCATCTCGAAACCATAGATTTTCGCCGAGGCCGCGTTGCCGGTCACCACAACCAGCTCGCCGCCAGGTTCCGTCTCCACGGCGGTCAGCTGGATGTTGGCATAGTCCGTGTAGTAGCCGGCGAGATTGAGCCTCAGTCGCCGGTCCAGCCATTCGGACTTGATGCCAATTTCATAGGAGGTCGTGGTCTCTGGCGCGTACGGTGCCAGGTCCGCGGCCGAGAACGGCCGGCCGTTGAAGCCACCGCTGCGGAAGCCACGCGAGATCGAGGCGTAGGCCATGATATTGTCGGTGGCTTGGTACTGGATCGCGCCTTTGGGCGACGTGGCGCTGTAGGAAACCGCACGCGCGGCGTTCGGGCCTACGATGTCGGCGCCGTCGGCGTTCGGACCCGTCGGGATGAAGCCGCCGTAGTCCGTTGTCGCGGTGATCGTCTTGCGCTCGTCGGTGTAACGTATTCCGGCCGTCAGGGACCACTTGTTGGTCAGATGATAGGTGGCCTGCGCATAGCCGGCATAGCTCTGCGTTCCATTGGCAATGAAAATTCCGATGGGTGTCGGAGCCGGCAAGGCCTCGGTGATGTCGCTGTCGAAGGTGTCGGACTCCGTAAAATAGTAAAGGCCCGCAACCCACGTCAGCTGGCCGCCAAAGGACTTTCCAAGGACCTGGAATTCCTGGCTGATTTGCTGTCCCGTCTGATTAATAGCCTGGTTAAGATATTCGGCGGCTGTTCCGCTGTAATCCTGGCCGGAGGCAAGGCCCTGCCAGCGATAGGCGGTAATTGACTTAAGCGTGATGTCACCTAGCTGCTGGGTCAACGTCAGGGAAGCGCCGAACACGTCGAGATCCTCTTTCGGATCGACGCTATAGTGCAGATCGTTCAGGTTGGTGGTGACGTCACTGGGACCGATGGGGACCACGCCGGGGATCGCATTGTACGTGGCGGCCGGCGCATAGGGACTCCACGCAACCATCGACACCGGATCGGTCGTGCCGCGCGAATGGGTCCCATCGACGCTCAACAGAACTTGCAGGGTGTTTGTCGGCTTGGCGAGTAGTTCAGCGCGCCCGGCGAATTCCTTCTGAGCCCCTAGCCGGACGGTTCCGCCGCACGCAGACGTACAGTTGGAGAGCGTCGCATCGCCATAGCCGTCGTTCTGGGTGTTGAACGCATTAATCCGCAGGGCCAACTTGTCGTCCACCAGGGGCAGGTTCAGCATCAGCCGCTCTTCGTAGCGGCCGAGATTGCCGACGGCGCCTTCGATCTGTCCGGACAAATTGTTCGTCGGCTGCTGGGTGGTGATGTTGATCGCACCACCAATCGAGTTGCGCCCAAACAGCGTCCCCTGCGGCCCGTACAGCACCTCCACGCGCTCGACGTCGCCGAGATCAAGCGCCGCGCCGGTTGTTCGGGCCAGATAGACGCCGTCGAGGTAGGTCCCGACCCCGGGGTCGGCGGTCGTAACGAAGTCATACTGGCCAATGCCACGAATGAAGATATTCGACGCGGATCCGGTCCCCGAGGTCCCGGCGGAGTACTGAACATTGGGCGCGGTCTGGGCGATGTCCGTGACACTGTTAAGCTGTCGGGCTTGGAGCGTCTTTGCCGTAAAGGCGGTCACGGCGACCGCCACGCGCTGCATGTTCTCGGCGCGCCTCTGTGCGGTCACCACCACCTCCTCGACCTGGCTCAGCTGCTGGGTCCTAGGCGCGGGTGAATCAACGCTCTGCGCACGCGCGGTCGGCGCCATGGAAACGATCAGCAACAGCCCGGTTGATGCCCACAGCGCGCGCCGACACTCTGGTGACATGGAGTAACGTGACAAATGGTTAGCCCCCAGCTTCGACCGCGCCCCTCGCGCATTCCAGGTACGGTTGGCGAATGAGGCCGACCGGTCAACGCCACGGACGTGTATGCACCGAGAATTTGGAGTAGGCGCTCGGCATCGCCGATGCGGGAGGCGTCTACCCTTGGGGTAGCTGACGTTGAGCCGAGTGTAGGATTGATGAACGGGCCGGTTCACGCCGGCGACGGGCGGATTGGAGGGTCGGCGCCGTCTGAGGGTCAGCCTGCCAGATTCAGCTGCGGGAAACCCTTGATCAGCTTCTTCGGCGGAATGGCGTAGGTCCGCTTGCTGTGCGTGAGACCAGCCCGCACCAGGGCGGCCGCGGTAAACACGGCCGCGGGGACAGGGTCGATCACCGGCGCCGGGGAGCCATGTTCGGCGAGCGCGTGCGCGATCGCCTCCGAACACCCGAAGAAGCCGGTGCAACCCAGCACGATGACGTCGGCCCCATCCTGGTCCAGCGCGAGTTGGGCCTGCTCGGTCAGAGCATGCTGCAGCTTGCCCAGGTCGAGACCAATCTCCAGGACCGGGATGTCGATAACGCGGATGGAGGCGAGCTTCTCGTGCACGCCATAGAGCTTGGCCAGGTTGTCGAGCATCGGACGCACGCTCTCCAGCACCGTCACGATGCTGAACGAACGACCCAGCATCGCGGCGACGTGCATGCTCGTCTCCGCCGGACCCAGCACGGGGATGGAGAGAACCTCACGCGCGGCCGTCAGGCCCGGATCGCCCATGCAATCGATAACCACGGCATCGACACCGGCGCGTTCAGCTTCCATGGCCTTGGCGAGCAGCCCAGGAACGGCGAGCGCTCCGTCAAATTCGCTCTCAATCGAAGCCGGACCGATATCGATCAGACTGTGGGTCACGGTCAGGTCGGCGCTTTCCATGGCGCGAATATCGTCGAGCGTGCGAATCCCCTCGGTAACGATCGGCGTTATGACCCGGACATGAACTGACACGAGGCTCGATCCATTTGCTTGCTGCGCGCCGCGCCGGGACACCGGGGTATCCCAGCGGGTTCCGCGCAATGCAACGTGGGGCCCAGAAAATCCAAAGCGGAGCATCGAGAGAGCCAATCGCGGGGTTGGCGATCCGGCGCGCCAAGGGTAGCGGCGGCAATCAATTGATATGTTGTAACATTATTGAAATTTTGGATTGGCCCCCTCCGCGCACACTACCCACAGCCGCGCGCCAGCCAACCCTTAGCCCGGCGACGACCTACTCCAGAAAATAGGCGACTGCACTTCGTTGAGGTGCGATCGGCTGAGCGCTAGACTGATCTCGAATGAATGTGCTCAGCCGCCCTGTCTGACCAGATGGGCGGCGCTCCTCAGCGAGATTATGCCAAGTCAAGAGCCGTCACTTTCGGGATCGACGCCGCAGGGACTGGAGCGAGCATTGGCGCTGGCAGACGAACGACGGCTGGAAGCGGGGATGCGAGTCGGCTTGTTCCGGCTTCATCCGCCACAGCAGCTGGTGCATCTCGTCCAGCGCCCCGCCCTGCTGGTCGGGCTGGATGAGGCCCTCCAGCGACGGCTGGTGCTGCTCCAGGCGCCGGCCGGTTATGGCAAGACCACCCTCTTGGCTCAGTGGTGGAACAGCCTGGGCAACCGAGGCGTGAAGGCCGCCTGGCTGACCCTTGATGAAGATAGCCGCATCGCGGCTGAGTTCTTGACCTACGTGATCCACGCCGTCGCGGCCGCGGGTGTCGATGTGGGCGAGTTGGCGGCGGCGACCCTGCAGTCCGTCGAGGCGTCCGCGTCTCGCATCGCGCTCAACGCCCTGCTCTACGAGCTCGACCGCGTTGAAGGTCCTCTGGTGCTCATCCTGGACGACTATCACCTGGCCCAATCGGGTGAGACGGACGACCTGCTCGACATGTTCATCCGGCGCATGCCGGAAAACATCCATGTGGTGATCGCCAGTCGCTTGAGACCTGGCCTGTCGCTGCCGGCTCTCCGCGCCCAAGGTCAGCTGCGGGAGTTCGACGCCACGCAGCTCCGATTCTCGTTGAACGAAGCGTTCGATCTCTTGAGGCCGCAGGTCTGTGACGAGGACATCACCACTCTGGCCGCGCGCACGGAAGGCTGGCCCATCGCCCTGCAACTCGCCGGTCTCTTGGCGCGCGAGCACCCGGACGCGCCAGGCGTGCTGCAATCCTTCTCCGGCTCGGTCGATGACATGGCTGATTATCTGGCGACCCAGGTGTTCGCCGACTTGCCGAAACACCTGCAGATCTTTCTGCTCGAGACCTCCATATTCGACCAGTTCAGCAGCGAGTTGGCCGATGCGACCAGGGGCGCATCAGATTCCGCGCTCCTGATGGAGGAACTAAAGCGGCTCAATGTCCTCCTGATTCCCATCGATCGGGAGCGGGTCTGGTTTCGTCATCATCACCTGGTCTCCGAGTTTCTCGCCTCGCGCAGGGGTCAGCTTGGGGAAACCAGACATCAGGCGCTCCAGCATGCGGCCACGCACTGGTTCGAAAGCCAAGGATCACTCCTGGAAGCGGTTCGCCACGCCCGCGCCGGGGGCGATCGCGCGCGCGCGGTGAGATTGGTGGAGGAAGCCGGATGCGTGCGGCTGTGCCTGGAGGTAGGCATGTTCCGGATCCAGTCCCTTTTCGCCCTTCTGAGCCCGGCCGAGATCGACGCCTCGGCGCGCCTGCGCCTGGCGCGTTCGCTCGCGCTGTTCAAGGAAGGGAAGCTTCAGGCCGGCGACAACGACCTCGAAAACGCGCGGCGGATGGCCAAGCACGGACTCGAGGGGTTGGATTGGGAGGTCTTTCGCCGAGATCTGCTGATCGTCGAAACGCTTCGGGCCGGTTGGGGAGACATCTGGCTGGCTGCCGATCATTATGACGCGCTGGACGCCATGAGCGCCGCCTGCCGCGAGACCGACCCTTGGCTGAGCGGGTTCTTGAACAACCTGCTTTGCCTTCTCTTCCTGCGCCGGGGCGACGTCGGCGACGCCAAGCTCTGCGTGCACAAGGCGCTCGGCTATTATCGCGACGCGGCGACCCTGTACGGCTGCCTGTTCATGAACCTCCACCTGGCCACGATCAGCTTGGCGCAGGGCAACCTTTCCGAAGCCGCCAACGCCTTGCACGTCGCCGAGGAATTGGCCTTCAGCCAATTCGGCGGCAACACCAGTCTGCTGGCGCTCGCGCAGACGCTGATGGCCGAGGTCGCCTACGAGCGGAATAACGTCACACCGGCGACCGAACTCCTGAACGAAAACCTCGCAATCCTCGCCACATCCGAGGGATGGGCCGAAATCTATGCCAGCGGGTATGGCTCGTCCGCCCTGCTCTACTCGGCCCGCGGCGATGTCGCCGGCGCCGAGTTGGCGCTCGATCGCGGCATGGAGCTCGTGCGCGCCCGGACGCTTCCGAGGGTCGGCTGCTTCCTGATGGCGCGGCGAGCCACGGTCCTCAACCGCGCCGGCCGTCCGCAAGAGGCGCGTGCATGGCTCGCGAAGGCCGAACAGGACGAATTCACCGGAACCAACATCAGCTGGGTCGAGGCCGATGAAATTTCCTTCGCCCGCGCCAGAATCGAGCTTGCCGACGGCTCCGCGGCCGTGGCCTTGGACAGGCTGGAATCGCTGACTGTGGACGCGGAGGCTCTAGGACATCATCGTTCCGCCCTGCGCGCTGATGCCCTGCGCGCACTCGCCCTGCGCGCCCTGGAGCGACCAGAAGACGCCGCCACAGTCCTGATCGGCGTCCTCGATCGAGCGCGAGGCGAAGGCTACAGACGTCTCTTCATCGACGAGGGTCCGCAGATGGCCGAGCTTCTGCGAGACACGATAAGGCTTAAGGGCGCGAGCAACGTCTCCAGCGCCACCCTCGACTATGTGGCCGAACTGCTGGCGAGCTTCGGAGAGCTGACGCGCAGCGACGAGAGAGCGCGGCTGCTGGGCGCCCTGACGCCACGGGAGCGTGAGATTCTCAGGGAACTGTCACGTGGTGTCGCCAATAAGGTGATCGCACGCAGCCTCGACCTGAACGAAAACGCCGTCAAATTCCACTTGAAGAACATTTACCGGAAGCTGGGGGTAGTGAGCCGGGCGATGGCCGTGACCGTTGCCGAAAAGCTCGAACTCTTGTCGTGACGCCGCTACTCGGCGACCTTGCCGGACCTACCCTACCCTCCCCGCACCGCTACGCGGATTGAGCCGCGTCTACCCGCCGCGATTGTTGGATTGCCGCCCCACGCCACTATCCTGACCTGACAGTAGGACTTGTCCGGGGCAGTGAAGAAAATGGCATTGCCCGGCGGGCCCGAACACATGCGTATTGGCGTGGATGTCGGCGGAACCAATACTGACGCGGTATTGATGGCTGGCCATCAAGTCGTGGCCTGGTCGAAATCGCCCACCACCGCCGATGTCAGCACCGGGATACAGAACGCGATCCAGTCGATCTTGTCGGATTCGGGAGTGAGCCCGAAAGACATCAGCGTCGTGATGATCGGGACGACCCATTTCACCAATGCTTTCGTCGAACGCAAACACCTTCTCGAAGTGGGTGTGCTTCGTCTGGCGCTTCCGGCCGCGCGCGGCATTCCTCCCCTTGCCGATTGGCCCGAGGAGATGAAACGCGCCATTGGCGAGCACATCTTCGACGTCTCCGGCAGCTACCAATACGACGGCCGCACGAACTCAGCTCTGGACGAGGCGGCGGTGGCCGCCGCCGCCGACGAAATGGTGAGACGTGGACTGAAGAGCGTGGCGATCACAGGCGTGTTCAGCCACGTCAAGCCGGATATGGAGCTGCGCGCAGGCGAGATCGTCGCCGAGCGGGCGCCGGGCGTCAGCATCAGCCTGTCCCACCGCATCGGCCGGCTTGGCATGCTCGAGCGCGAAAATGCGACGGTGATGAACGCCTGCCTCGCCGACCTCTCGACGCGGGTCGTGCGCTCCTTCGGAGAGGCGCTACAGCGGCTGAAAATCGACGCGCCCTTCTTCGTCAGCCAAAACGACGGCACCCTGATGAGCGGGGCGACGGTTCAAAAGTACCCGGTCCTCACCTTCGCGTCCGGTCCGACCAACAGCATGCGCGGCGCGGCCTATCTGTCTGGCCTGAAGAACGCCATCGTCGCGGACATCGGCGGCACGACCACGGACGTCGGCGTGCTGGTCAACGGCTTCCCGCGGGAGTCGTCGGTAACGGTCGACATCGGCGGGGTTCGCACCAATTTCCGCATGCCGGACATCCTGTCCGTCGGCCTGGGCGGCGGCAGTATCGTGCGTACCGGCGGTGCGGTCAGCGTAGGCCCAGATTCGGTGGGCTTCGAATTGATCCGCCAGGCTCGCGTGTTCGGCGGAGACGTGCTGACGGCCAGCGATATCGCGGTGGCGGCCGGCTTGGCGGAGATGGGGGATAAATCCCGTGTCTCGGACCTAGCCCCGGATCTGGTGTCTAGGGCCTTGGCGGCGATCCAGTTCAAGGTGGCCGAGGCGGTAGACCGGATGCGCACCAGCGCCGAGGCCCTGCCGCTCATCCTGGTCGGCGGGGGGGCGGTGCTCGTGTCCGGCGCCGTGCCGGGCGCTGCGGAGATCGTGCGGCCTGAATACGCGGCCGTCGCCAACGCCATCGGCGCGGCCATTGCGCAGGTCAGCGGCGAGGTGGACCGGGTGTTCGCCTATGCCGAGATCGGCCGGGACACCGCCCTGGGCGCGGCTAGCGCCGAGGCGATCGAGCAGGCTGTCGCCGCCGGCGCGGCGCGTCAGACCGTGCAGGTCATCGACGTCGAGGAGGTGCCCCTGGCCTATGTCCCCGGTGGGGCGGTGCGGCTGCGCGTGCGCGCCGTTGGCGACCTCGTCCACTGACCCCAGCTGACAGATCCGGACAAACCAAGATGCAGATCAATCTTTCCGACATGTCGGATTTTGCACGCGGGTCAGCCTTCCTGGGCACCGGCGGGGGCGGCGACCCGCACCTGGGCCGCCTCTTCTGCGAGACCGCGATCCGGCAATACGGCGCGCCGAAGGTCATCAGCCTGGATGAGCTCGATCCGGAGGCGAACGTCTACACAATCGCCATGATGGGTGCGCCGACGGTGATCGTCGAGAAGCTGATCTGCGGGGACGACGCCATACTGGCGATCAAGAAGCTTGAGTCCATCACAGGGCGCCCCGCGACGGCGCTCATGCCCATCGAGATCGGCGGGATCAATTCGACCCTGCCAATCGCGCTCGCCGCACGGCTTGGCTTGCCGGTTGTCGACGCCGATGGGATGGGGCGCGCCTTCCCCGAACTGCAGATGACCACATTCAACGTCTATGGCGTTCCACTCTCGCCCTTCGTCCTCGCCGACGAACATCTGGAATCGGTAATCATCGAGGCCATGGACGGAAAGAGCGCCGAGAGCATCGGACGCGCCGTGGCCATGCAGATGGGCCTGGCGGTCATGATCTCGTGCTATCCGATGAAGGGCGCCGACGCCAAACGCGCGGGAATTGCGGGCACCATGAGCGCGGCCTTGGGTATTGGCCGCGCCATCGCGGAGGGGCGCCGCCACGGCGACCCGGTCCAAAACCTGCTGAGCTATCTGCGGACCACCGCCTACTATCACCACTGCCGCGAGATTTTCGATGGCAAGATCGTTGATCTGTTGCGGGAAACGACCCGCGGCTTTTCCATCGGCCGCTGCACGCTGGAGGCGTTGGACCATTCCCAGAGCCGGATGGAGATCACCTTTCAAAACGAAAACCTGGTCGCCCGCCAGGACGGACGCCTGCGCGCCATGGTGCCGGACCTGATCTGCATCGTGGATCGCGAAACGGGCGAGCCGATCACCACCGAGGCGCTTAAATACGGCGTACGGGCCAAGGTGATCGCGGCCAGCGTGCCGCCCATGATGCGCACACCGCAGGCCATCGACTGTTTTGGGCCCCGCGCCTTCGGCATCGACGAAGACTTCGTCGCGATTGAGAACCTGACCTGAGCATCCACGGGAAGCGACGCGGCTTCCCCGGTCTCGGCGGCAAGCTATTCGCACTCACAGAGCCCGGATCGTCCTAGTCCCTGCGGGACGAGTGCGGTTAGACTGACGGCGCCGCCAGGCGCGCTGCCAATACATTGACATTGGGATCGGCCAGGAGCCGGCATTGCTGGCAAAGACAAGCTTGTTCCGTTGAGGCGCAGGCGCACCCCTGAAGCAGGTTCACAGTGAGCAAATGGCGCGCCCCTTTCATCTGGTCTCCCCGTCAGCCGATCGCCGCGGACGTAAATATCGCCCTTCGTGACAAGTCTCCGCGCGAAGACGGCAAAAACCGCTGGTTTCTGTTCAGGACCATGTTGGAACTGGGTCAGGTCCCCGCCACCGCGAGCACCGACATCACTGTGGATGGGCGGTACCTGCTCTTCGTCAACGGTCAAAAGGTGGGGCGCGGGCCAGTGCGTTGCAGCCCCTTGTTCCAACGCTTCGACACCTATGACCTCGCCGAACACCTTCGCCCGGGGAAGAACGTCGTCGCCGCGCTCGTGCATACCTATGGCGTCGACACGGCCTTCTACGAAGGTGCGAAAGGTCTCTGGCGACCCGTGTTGGGCGAAGGCGGCCTCTGGGTCGAGGGGGAGGTGGTCGACACACGTCGACCTTGGCGCTGCATCCAGACGACCGCCTGGGCGGCGGATGTCCCGCAAGCCAACCACAGCCTGGGCTTCATCGAGTGGTTCGACGCCAATGAAATACCCAGCGATTGGGTCGACCTGGAATTTGATGACTCGGCGTGGGATTCGGCTCGGCCGCTGATTGCCGGCGGCGGCGGTCCTGAGTCTGATCGGGGCGGCATGACGGTGGAGCCCTTCCCGATCCTGGTCCCGCGCGGAATCCCTCAGCTTGATGAGACATTCGTCAAGGCTGAAGCCATTCGGTGGATCAAGGGCCAGGTCACCGATGCCGAGCTGCCGATCCATCGGCGGCTTTACGAAGAGGCGCTGGTTCCCGCAACGGACGATGTGTTTCAAGGCGCCGAGCAAATGCTCGCCGGCGGCGAGGCGGTCGTGCGCTCCGGCGTAGGCGTGGACACCGCCTTCCTCCTCGACTTTGGCCGCATCCTAAGCGGTTATCCGGCCTTCGAGATTGAGGCGAAGGGCGGCGAGATTATCGAGATCGGCTGCGCGGAGCGCCTTGCCGGCGAGTGGACGCCGGACGGTATGAATGCAGACGCGCGGATCGAACGGCGGCCGTACCTCGGGGCGGACGCGCACCTGTGCCGCTATGTCGCCAGGCCCGGCGTACAGCGGTTCGAGCGCTTCGAGTGGTGCGCCATTCGCTACATGCACGTGGTGGTCCGCAACGCAGCGGCTGGGCTCGTGGTGCGGCGGCTGGGCGCCGTCGAAACCCACTATCCGGTCGAGCCCCAGGGATCATTCGCCTGCTCCGATGATCTGCTCACCAAACTGTGGGCGGCGGGGCGTTACACGCTTCGACAATGCATGCACGACGCCTGGGAAGATTGTCCGGGCCGCGAGCAACGCCAGTGGCTCGGCGACGTCACAATTGAAAGCTTGGCGGCCTGGGCGGCTTTTGGCGATTCGGCCGCGCCGCTGACGGCGAAATTCCTGATCCAGGCGGCAGAAAGCCAGCGCGCGGACGGATTGACCCAGATGTTCGCGCCTGGCGATCACGGCGACAATGCGCGGTTGATCCCTGATTGGACATTGCAATGGATCCTCTGCGCCGCCGACTATTGGGGTCTTACGGGCGATGCGATGACGATGAACGCCATCTGGCCCTCGATACAGAAGGCTCTCCGCTGGTTCGAACTCGTCGCGGGGACCCACGGGCTCGTCGTCGACATGCCGTACTGGCATTTCATGGACTGGGCAGGCCTGGGCCGCGATGGCCAGGCCTTGGCGCTGAATGCCCAGCTCGCCGGCGCCTATCGCGCCGCCGCGCGCATAGGCCGTGCGCTTGGCTATGAGCGAGCGGCGGAGACTTATGACGCAAGAGCCACAGATATCCTCGCCCGCCTGGATGAAGGCCATTGGGACGAGGAACGGGGCGTTTGGGTCGACAGCGTCTTGCCCTCAAGCGCATTGCAAGGCCGGCGCGTCTCCCAACACGGTGTCGCCGCCCTGACCTTATGGGGCCACCCCGATGCAGGCCGTACAGCCCGCGCACTGGACTGGGCTACCGATCCGGCGCGCGAGACCATGACGCCGGCTCCTCCGGTCGTTCCGTTCGGGACTCCACTCGACGAAGAGCGTGGCGTCGTGATGGCGAATACATTCTACGGGCACTTTGTCTGCGAAGCGCTGGCACGTCACGGCCGAGGCGCGACGGCGCTCGCCATCCTGAGGCGCCGCTTCGGGCCGATGCTCGACGCCGGCTCGACGACCTTGTGGGAAGCGATCACGCCGTGGGCGAGCCTTTGCCACGGCTTTTCGGCCTCACCGACGTGGTTCCTAACCCGCCACGTCCTGGGTGTATCGGCGGCTGAACCGGGGTTCGAACGCATCTCGTTTTGCCCTGACCTGATGGGATTGGACTGGGCGGAGGGCGTCGTGCCGGCCGGCCAGCGTCGGCTGACGGTGTCACTCAAAAGGACACCCGGCGGCTTCTCGGCTGAGATCGCCGGCGGCGAGGACGTCATTGAAGTTTACCCACCACATGGTTTCGAGATCGGATCGGTTGAGTCCACCGGTCAGGCCGTTGAAGTGCAATTTCGTCACGCTCGATAGCGACGCCGCCAAAACTGACTTGAGAGAGGACCGGCAGACGTCGCCGCCATCACTTTGACCGTTGGAGACAGGCGCGCACTAATCCCGTCCAAGCCGATCCCAATCCCCTCGCCCTTCGCCGCCGCGCCTCGCGTCGCTAAGACCAAGACTCCAGCGCGGGTCCTAGCGCCGCCTTCAGCGCGCCGCCTACCCCGGTTTCGCCTGGACCTGCTCCGGCCTGGCGGTCGCGGCGGCGATCATCTCGATCGCCGGCACCCTCTCCTTCCGCACGCGCCTGCACCAGACCGCCCGTCAGGCCGGCAACCCGCTCATCCAGTTCGCCACGGGCCTGGCCGAACTGTTCCGCAACCCGTCCTTCGTCGCCCTCTTCGCCACCGAGTTCATCTATTTCGTTGCGCTCGGCGTCTCCAACACCCTGACCTTCCACGCCTACATCTTCTTCTGGCGTCTGCCGCAGAGCTTCACCCAGACCATCGTGATCGCCAGTTGCATCGGCACGCCGTTCGGCGTCTGGCTCAACAGCTTCACCGCCCCGCGTTTCGAAAAGCGCACCGTGGTCATGGCTAGAATCCTGTTCAGCTGCGTCAGCCAGGCCCTGTTGCCACTGCTTAAGATCGCCGGCTGGACCCCGCCGCCGGGACCGGCCCTATATGCCCTGATAGCGGCCAACAGCGCCTTGGCCGGGGCGATCGTCACCACGGAGACCATCGCCTTCTATTCGATGATCGCCGACGCCGCCGACGAGCATGAGCACCGCTTCGGCGTGCGCCGCGAGGGACTTTATTTCTCGGGCCTGAGCTTCGCCATCAAGGCGTCCAGCGGCCTGGGCTCGCTGATCGCGGGCGTGGTGCTCGACCTGATCGCCTTCCCTGACGGCCTGGCCGCCAAGGGCGCTGCGGCGGCCAGCGCCATCCCCGGATCGGTCATCCTCAAGCTGGGCCTGATTTACGGCCCAGGCGCCGCGATCGGCACCGCCCTCTCCGCCGCCTGTCTCCTGGGCTACCGCCTAAGCCGCCGCGCCCACGCCGACATTCTGAGCGACCTCAGCGCTCGCCGTGACCTGGCCGCCCGGGAGGCGACCGGAGCGGGCGATCCGGAGACTTCGACAAGCGACACGTTTTCAGATCCGCGCCTCGGCCCGCAATCACCTTAGCCATGCCTAGAGGCGCCGCCGGCCACGCATTGGCGGCGGCTATCCGCACACGTCTGTGATGCCTGCTATCAAGCCAAGCCCAGCGCGAGAGTGGGGCCTCAACCCCAGCCGCCACCAAGCGCACGCACCAGGTCGACGCTGGCCTGAAGCCTTCTGGTCGCAATCATCAGCGCCGAAACCTGGGCCTGAAGATCCGCCGTCTGCGCGGTGACGACATCCAGGTAGGTCGTGGCGCCCAACTGATACTGGACCGTGGCCAAGGTTTCAGTCCGGCGCGCCGCGTCGACCGCCAGCGTCTGTTCTTGGGCTTCGTCCGCCAGGCGGTTGCACAGGGCCAGATTATCCTCGACCTGCTGGAAGGCCGACAGCACCGTCGAGCGATAGGTGGCCGACGCCTCGTCGAACTGGTCCTTAGCCTGGCGCAACTGAGCCTTTCGGCGGCCCCCGTCGAAGATGGGCAAGGAGACGCTCGGGCCCAGGGTCCACCAGCTATTGGCGACCTGCAGCAGGCTGATACCGCCGGCGGATTCGAACCCGCCCGCCGCGTTGAGCGTGATATCGGGATAGAAGGCCGCGCGGGCCACACCGATGCCGGCGTTCGCCGCCGCAGCCCGCCGTTCGGCGGCGGCGATATCGGGACGGCGCTGTAACAGCAGCGACGGCGCGGCGACCGGCGTGTGCGGCGGGTCTGGCAGCAGGGCAACCTGTGGAAGCGAGAAGGTTGACGCCGTCTCGCCCACAAGGGTCGCGATTTCGTGCTCCAACAGTGCGCGTTGAGCATCGATATCGATGCGCTGTGCGCGGGCGGTCTGCAATTGAGTTTGGGCCCTATCGACGTCCAAGCCCGGCGCCGCGCCGCCGTTGTGCAGGGCTTGCGTCAACTTAAGCGCCCTAGCGTAGGCGTTGGTGGTGTTGGTGAGCAGCTTGGCCTGGGCGTCGAGACCGCGCAGGTTCACATAGGCGTCGGCAAGCTGAGCTTCCAGGCTTAACCGGACGGATGCGAGATCGGCGGCGCTGGCCTGCGCCTGGTCCTTGCTGGCCGCGACCATGTTGCGGACCCGACCCCAGAGATCGAGTTCATAGGAGGTCGATCCACCCGCTATATCGTCATCATAGTTGTTCGGGCCGCCCACACGCAGCGGCCGGTGGTCGGACTGGTGGATGGTCGTTGAGCCGCCGTTTGCATCGACTTCGGGGACCAGCGCCGCCCTGGCCTGCGACGCCAGCGCGCGAGCCTCGTCGTAGCGCGCCAGGGCGACGGCGAGGTCGGGATTGCCCTTCTCAATACGCTGTTCGAGGCCGTCGAGCGTTGGATCGTTATAGACGCTCCACCAGTTCCCCCGCGCCTTGGCGTCGTCAGGACTGGCGGGCGTCCACGGGCCGATCTCCTTGAAGGCTGTCGGCGTAGTGATCGGCGGCGGCGCGTAGGGCGGCGCCAGCGAACAGCCTGCGAGAATGCTGGCCAGCGCCGACAGGGCGACAACCAAACTAGCGCGTCGCATGGGTCTGGGCTCCGCCGGGCGCCGCCTCATTGGCGGCGACCTGGACTTGATCGCCCGGCCGCAGCGAATCCGGCGGATTGTCGATGATCCGGTCGGAGGGGTTCAAGCCGGATGCAATTTCCACGGTGGCCCCGAGGTCACGGCCGATCGTCACCGGCTTGATGACGACGCGGCCATCGCCGCCGATAACGGCGACCGACATGCCGGTGTCCCGGAACATCAGCGCGCTGGCGGGCGCGCGGATGGCGCCGTGATCCGCCGGCAAGGTAAAGTGCACCTGGGCATAGTCGCCGGGCTTGAGCGCCTTATCGCTATTATCGATCTGCAGCTGAATGGTCTGGGCGCCGGTCGTCGGCGTCACGGCGTCCGCCGTGGCCGCCAGCTGGGCGGTGAACGTGCGACGCGGATATTCCGGCACTGTGAAGATCGCGGTCATCCCAGGCTTGATGTCGGCGGAATAGCTCTGCGGAACCTGCACATAAATCCGCAGGCGCTTCTCGTCCGAAACCGTGAATAGCGGCGTGTCGGTCACCCCACCCACGCTGATCAGGGCGCCGATATCGGTCGACCGCGTGGTGACTGTTCCATCGAAAGGCGCGGTGATGTGCTTGAAGGATTCCAGCACCTCAAGGCGATGGACATTGGCCTGGGCCGAGGCCACCAGGGCTGTCTTCGCCTCCAGGTCGCCGTTCCTATTGTCAGCGTCCTGGCGGGAGACGGCGTCCTGGGCCAACAGACCGGCCCAGCGCTGAGCCGTGATTTGCGACAGGTGCTCGTTCGCGACTGCCGTGCCGAGATCGGCCTTGGCCTGGGCGAGCTGCTGGTCGAGATCGGGGGTGTCGATTTCGGCCAGGACCTGGCCTGCCTTCACCTGGGTCCCGATGTCGGCGTACCACTGTTTCAGATAGCCGCTCACGCGGGCGTGGATCGGCGCGTCGTTGAACGCCTGGATCGCGCCGGGCAGCACCAGCGCGCCGGTGTCGGTGTCGCCCATCACTCTGATCACATGGACCACGGGCGCCGCCCGTGCATCGGTCCAGGTCCGCAAACGCTGATCCGCCTGGACGCGGTTGATGACGCCAAACGCCACGGTCACCATCGCGGCCGCCAGGGCTATGCCGCCAATCAGTTTCAACCGGCGCGGCGGCGTATGACGAAGGATGTCAGGCGGGACTTCGGCCTGATCGGTCATGTCACGCATAGGCCTCTCCAGAGTTCGGTGCGGGCTCGGCGGTGGGGCCGGAAGGTTGTGGCGCTCTGCGGCCGTGGACGATGCTGAAGACCACGGGCACGAACATCAGGGTTGCGCAGGTGGCGAAGATCAGGCCGCCGATCACGGCCCGGCCAAGCGGGGCGTTCTGTTCGCCGCCCTCGCCCAGGCCCAGCGCCATCGGCGCCATGCCGATGATCATCGCCAGCGCGGTCATCAGCACGGGACGGCAGCGGGTGAAGCCGGCCTCGACAGCGGCGATGGCGGCGTCGCCGGTGACGGCCAGTCGCTCTCGCGCAAAGCTCACCACCAGGATCGAATTCGCCGTTGCGACCCCCATGCACATGATGGTGCCGGTCAGGGCTGGAACCGAAAGGGTGGTGTGGGTAGCGAACAGCATCCAGACGATGCCCGCGAGGGCGGCCGGCAGGGCGGTGATGATCACGAACGGGTCCAGCCACGACTGAAAGTTCACGACGATCACCAGATAGATCAGCACGATCGCGCCGAGCAGGCCGAACCCGAGGCCCGAGAACGCCGTGTTCATGGTTACCACCTGGCCACGCAGGGTGACGGTCGAGCCCTTAGGCGCCGACTTGGCCGTGGCCTTGATCAGCCCCTGAAGATCGCGGGCGACGCCGCCAAGATCGCGGTCTTGCGTCGTGGCGAACAGGTCGAACACAGGGGCCACGTTGTAATGGCTGATCACGGCGGCCGACTGTTCCCGGGTAATCTTACCGAGCCCGCCCAGCACCTGCAGCCCCGCGGCCGGCGTCGCGCCGGTCACCGGAATGTTCTCCAGGCCCGCCAGGGTGTCGACCCGATATTCAGGCGACTGGGTGACAACCGGATAAGATACGCCATTCTTGCGGTTGAGCCAGAAAACTGGCGAGGTCTGGACGCTGCCGGCCAAGGTGGTCGCGACACTGTTGGTGACGTCGTTCTCCGTCAGGCCGTACCGCGCCATACGGGCGCGGTCGACGTCGACGCGCAGCTGAGGATTGTCCATCGACTGCTGCAGACGCGCATCGGCGATGCCGCGGATCGTCTTCATCTGCCGAAGCAGGCTTAAGGCGTAGGCCTCGTCGGCCTTCTGGTCCGGGCCGGTAACCTGCAGGTCCAAAGGCGCCGGCGAGCCGAAGTTCAGGATCTGGCTGATGATGTCGGCTGGCAGGAAGGAGAAGGTCGCGCCGGGGAAGGCGGCCGGCAGCGCCTCGCGCAGCTTTCGAACATAGTCCGCCGTCGGATGGTGCTTGTCGCTCAGGCTGATGAAGATGTCGCCGTCCTGATAACCGATGACGCCGGTATTGTTGTAGACGGTGTTTATGCCGCTGGTCGGCAGGCCCATGTTGTCGACGATCGAGGTCACCTCGTCGGTCGGGATGACCTGGCGGATGCGCTGTTCGATATCGCCGAACATGGCGGATGCATTCTCGATTCGGGTTCCGACCGGAGGACGCACATGCAGGGTGATCTGGCCGGAATCGACCGCCGGAAAGAAGTTGGCGCCCAGGAAGGGCGCAAGGCCGAACGAGGCCACGATCACGATCAGGAACCCGGTGACGAATACCTTGCGATTGGCCAGCGCCATGGCGAGCAGGTTGCGATAAGCCTCGCGAAAATGCTCGAAGCCCGCCTCGAAGCCGCGCTGGAATCGGGCGAAATAGGCGATCCAGGCCGGCGGACGGCGATGGCCCGCCCCTGTGTCTTCCAGTCCCGCAACGCCCGGGGCGTGCGGCTTTAGAAGATACATGGCCATGGTCGGCACCAAGGTGCGCGACAGGATGAAGGAGGCGATCATCGCAAACACAACCGCCTCGGCCATCGGCACGAACAGGTAGCCCGCGACCCCTTTCAGCGCGAACATCGGCACGAACACGATGCAGATACAGATCAGGCTGACGAAGGCTGGAACGACGATCTGCTGCGCGCCATCGAGGATGGCGGTGTTGACTTCCTTACCCTGCTCAAGATGCCAGTTGATGTTCTCGATCGTGACGGTGCCCTCGTCGACCAGGATGCCGACGGCCAGCGCCAATCCGCCCAAGGTCATGACGTTCAGGGTCTGGCCGGCCATCGACAGTGCGGTCAAGGCGCACAGGATCGACAGGGGGATCGAGGTGGCGATGATCAAGGTCGAACGCCAGCTGCCGAGAAAGAGCAGGATCATCAAGCTGGTCAGCGCCGCGGCGATAACGCCTTCTCGCACCACGCCGGAGATCGCGGCCTTCACGAACAGGGACTGATCGTTCAGCAGGCTGATATGGAAGTCGGGCGGCAGAGTTTCCTTCAGCTTCGGCAAGGCGTCCTTGATGCCCTGGACGATCGCCAGGGTGGAGGCCGAGCCTGCCTTGAGGACGGTGGTCAGCACAGCGCGGCTGCCGTCGACGTGGACCAGGCTCTGCTGCGGCGGCGAGCCGTCGCGAACGTGGGCGACATCGCGAATGAAGATGGTGGTCCCATCCACCGTCTTGACCGGCAGATCGTTCAGTTCGTCGACCGTATCGGGGGAATCGTTGAGCTTCACAGTGTATTGGAAGGAGCCGATCTTGGCGGCGCCCGCCGGAATGATCTGGTCCTGAGCGGCGATCGCCGCCTCGACGTCCTGCGCGGACAGCCCCTTTGCCTGCAGAGCTTGTGGATCGAGATCCACCTGAACCTGACGCACCCGCCCGCCATAGGCGTAGGGAATAGCCGCGCCGGGCACCGTCGTCAGAACCGGACGCATAAAGTTTTGCGTCAGGTCGAGCACCTGTTGTTCTGACTGGGTTGGACTGGAGGTGGCCAGCTGCAGGATCGGAACGGTCGAGGCGTTGTAGTTCAGGATTAACGGCGGCGTGATCCCCGGAGGCATCTGCTTCAGCACCGTCTGCGAGATCGACGTGACCTGGGCTGTGGCGGTGCGGATATCGACGCCCGGCTGGAAGTAGATTTTGACGATGCCAATGCCCGGCAGGGACTGGCTCTCAGTGTGTTCGATATCGTTGACCGTCGTGGTCAAGGTCCGCTCGAACGGCGTTATGATCCGGCCCGACATCTCGTCCGGCGACAGGCCGGCAAACTGCCAGGCGACGCCGATAACCGGCACGCGGATATTCGGAAAGATGTCGGTCGGGGTGTTCAGCGCCGCCAGCGGACCAATGATGAGGATCAACAAGGCCAGCACGATGAAGGTGTACGGCCGCTGCAAGGCGACGCGAACGATCCAAGTCATGCGAAAACTGTCTCCTGCCCTCAACGGCGGTCGCGGGAACCGCAGCTGAAGGCTTCACGCCGAAACGTCTCGCGCACGGCGACTTCGAGGGGGGGGCTCCGAAGCGGCGTGCGCGAGACAAATGCAGCACCGTGCTGCAGTGCAGCTCATGCGCCTGCCCAGCTAAATCAGCGCGTTTCGTTCGATTAAAAGATTTACATGTTCGCTGGTGCAGCATCCGCCAGCGCTGGCGACTGCAGCCGGTAGCCGTGGCCGCTGACCAACCTCAACACGGTCCCGGCTCCGGCCGCGTCAAGCTTGCGGCGAAGACGCGAGACGCATGCTTTCAACAGATCCAGCCGCGGCTCGGCGGTCTCGCCCCAGGCCTGCTGCTGAAGATGGTCGAACGGGACGACCTCGCCGGCATGAGCGGCAAGAACGCTCATCACCCGAAACTCGCGCCTGGAGAGGACAATCTCTTGCCCGTTCAGGCGGACGGCTTGAATCGCCGGCGCCATTTCCACAATTGCGGCGTCAGAGACAGCACGCGTGCGCGCCACCAGGCGCCCGAGGGCCTTCAGACGTTCCTCCAATTCGATGAACGGCACCGGACGGACAAAGCAAGCGTCCGCGCCGGCTTCCAGCAATCGCGCCTGTTGGCCCGTCTGGCCGGGGACGACAATAACGACCACCAGAGCCGAGCCCGCCCCGGCCGCGAACTGCGCCACGGACTCCATCGCCGAGGAGAAGCTGTCGATAATGATGGCCTCGTAGCCGCCATCCGCAGCCAGCGCCACGCCGTCGGCGGGGTCGCGAGGGGTCTCGACCACGTGGCCGGCTTCCCTCAGAGCCTTGACCAGATAGCTGTCCGGCCGCCCTTCGCTGACGTAAATCAGGTGCATAGCCGTCAGTGGGTCATGGCGGCGGGCCAGCAATCGAGCGTGACCTTAAGCCCCGGCTCGGCATCGCCCAGCACCAGCCGAAAATCGTGCAGGCGCGCCACCGCGGCGACGATGCTCAGCCCCAACCCAGAACCCGGGATATCGCGCTCGACATGTCCGCGATAGAATCGTTGCAGCACCGCATCACGCTCGTTCTCCGGCACGCCTGGACCGTTATCGCTGATCTCGAGCCTGGGGCCCTCGGGACGGGCGGTCAGGGTCAGCCGAACATCTCCTCCAGGCGGCGTAAATTTGAGCGCGTTGCCGACCAGATTGCTCAAGGCTTCAAAAAGTAGCTCACGGTCGGCAAGACTCTCTCCAGCCCTGCCAGCGTCAATCACCAAATTGAGCCCCTGCTCTTCGGCGACCGGGCCGTATAGATCGCCGATCTCTTCCACCAGCGCCTGTAGCCGAACCGGCGCGAAGCCGGCGCGCCGCTCACGCCGATCAATCTCCGAAATGCGCTGAATTGCTTTGAAACGGCTCAGTAGGGCGTCCGTCTCCGACAGGGCTTGCTCCAGCATGGCGCGATGGGCGTCGTCGACGCCGGCCTCCTGGCGCACGCGATAGAGTAGAGCACGCAGACGAGTCAGCGGCGTGCGCAGATCATGGGCGACATTGTCGCCGACGCTCTTCACCGCCCACAGCAGCCGCTCGACCTCATCCATCATGCCGTTGGCTATGCCCGCCAGCATGTCGATTTCATCCCGCCGATTGGAGGTCGGCAGGCGGGCGCTCAGATCGCCGTCCAGAATCGGCAAGCTAGCCTGCTGCACAGCTCCGATCCGCTTGAGCGGGCCCAGGCTCAAGGCGGCGCCGAGGCCAAGCCCTAGCGGGATGATCAGCGCTCCGCTCCAGATCAGGGACGACAGGATGATCGCCCGCAGACCGCTGAGAACCTTGGCGTCAAACCCCACGAACAGGATTTCGCCCGAAGCGAGCCGCTCCTCCAGCGCCCTGGCTCCCGGCTGAAATCCCTTCTCCCGCAGTTCACGAGGCACGCCGTCAGGGGGCACGTCGCTGGGCAGAACATGCACATTGCCGGCGATCCACGCGCCGCCCGGTTTGAACAGGCCATAGAAGTTCACGTTGCGGACGTCCTGGGTCTGCACCTCGCGGACTTTTTCAGGCAGGTCGGCGGTCGAGACGCCGTGCAAGGCGCGTGTCTGCCCGATGACGATCTGGTCCATCTGTTGAGTCAGAAACACCGCGGCGCTGGCGTAGATCAGGCCCAGCAAGGCCATGACACCGGCGGAGTAGATCGCGCCGTAGACCAGCGTCAGCCGGAACGTCGTCGTGCGCCAGAGCTCAGGACGCCGCATTGAGCGCATATCCGGAACCGCGGATGGTGCGGATCAAGGGTTCCAGACCGGCGGCGTCGACCTTTCGGCGCAGTCGGCTCAAATGCACATCGATCAGATTTGTGCCGGGATCGAAGTGGTATCCCCAGATCGCCTCGAAGATCATCGTGCGGGTCAGCACCTCGCCGGAATTGCGCATCAGGAATTCGAGCAGCTTGAACTCGGTTGGCATCAGGGCGATCTCGCGGCCGCCTCGGCGAACCTCCCGCTTGACCAGGTCGAGCTCCAGATCCTGGACCCTCAACATCGTCTCCCGCGGCTGGGTGCGCGCGCGGCGCAGCAGCACCTCAAGGCGCGCGGCCATTTCCTCGGAGGCGAACGGCTTAGTCAGATAGTCATCGCCGCCCGCACGAAGCCCACGCACGCGTTCGTCGACTTCCGTCAGTGCACTGATCATCAAAACCGGAATATCGATCCCCGATTTGCGCATGACGCTGACGATCGTCAGGCCATCGACGTGGGGCAACATCCGATCCAGGGTGATGGCGTCGAATTCGCCGCTCACCGCCCTGACCAGGCCGTCTCGGCCGTCGCTGACCGACTCGACATCGAAGCCCCGTTTGCTCAGTTCGGCGACGATCTCACGCGCGGTGGTTTCATCGTCCTCAATGACTAATATCCGGGTCATGGCCTGGCAGTCTGAATGAAGCGCTGCATATAGGCCCCTCGTTCCCGGCGCCAAGCCTCCGACGCATCACGTCCGAGCGTCAGGGGCGCGCCCGCCACACCTATTTTGGCATATCGACAGCCAATCGCTTAGCATGGGAACACGCCATTTTACCTATGCGCGGAGGGTGTGGCTCGATGTTTGCGGCGGAAAGCTTTCCGCGCCCCGTCCCTGACTCATCGGATGGAGACGGGTTTGTGGCGGACTGACAGGGCTGCCACCGCCTGGCATTTCAACCTTTTCATCAGACGCGGCCGCTCGCGAACCACCGCTGGGGATCACGGCCAGGAGCGGCAGGCTTCCCAGGCGCCGCGCGGATTCCATCAGAGATCACAGATGGCGTGTCGGACTCTTACCAGCTGCGCGGTCAGCTGGAAAAACACAGGGCAGACGCCACCTAAATCTTCTGCGCGCCGCCCAGAACGCCGACGGCGACTTGACTTCACATCTCATTCGCTTCGAAAGTGATCACAGAACGCCAACCGACCAAGTTCGGCCGGCCCCTGGTGGCGGCGCATTTGCAATTCTTGACCGAGGTAATCAATTTTGGTGCATCCTCTTCATGCCGTGGCCGATGCCGATGAAGCGCGCCGATTTTTGGACGCTCACCCCGAGATCAAATTCTTCGAGGTGATCTTCACCGCCCTCTCCGGGGTGCCGCGCGGCAAGCGGCTGCGCCGCCACGAGATCATGGCCGTGTTCGAGTATGGCCGCTTCCTGCCCGGCTCGGTGCTGGTGTGCGACATCACTGGTCAGGACTGCGAGGACACAGGCCTGGTCTGGGCGGACGGAGACGCCGACCGGCTGGCCAAGCCGGCGCCGGGCACCCTGGTTCCCGCGCCCTGGCTGGGCGATGACGTCGCCCAGGTGCTGACGTCCATGTACGAGCTGGACGGCAAGGCCAACGACCTGGACCCGCGCCACGTCCTGCGCAGCGTGATCAAGCGGTTCGCCGCCGACGGCATGACGCCGGTCGTGGCCTGCGAGCTGGAATACTATCTGATCGATGGCCAGCGCACCGCCGATGGCGGCATCGAACTGGCGGCGTCGGAGACCACCGGCGAGCGGCCGAAACAGCATGGCGTCTATGGCCTTCGCGAGATTGAAGATTCGGCCGGCTTCCTGCGCGCCCTTTGGGCCGCCGCCGACGCCCAGGGCGTGCCCCTTGAGGGCGCCATCTCCGAATATGCGCCAGGCCAACTCGAACTGACCCTGAAGCATGGGCCGGACGCCCTGCGCGCCGCCGACGAGGCGGTGATGTACAAACGGATCGCCAAGGGCGTGGCGGTGGATTTCGGCTGCGAGGCCACCTTCATGGCCAAGCCCTTCGCCGACCGCGCCGGCAGCGGCCTGCATCTGCATGTCAGCGTCAACGACGCCCAGGGCCGCAATATCTTCGCCAGCGAAGACCCGGCAGGCACGCCAGCTTTGCGCCACGCCATCGGCGGCATGAAGGCGACCCTGGCCGACGGCATGGCCATCTTCGCCCCCAACGCCAACTCCTATCGCCGCTTCCGCGCCAACTCCTATGCGCCGGTGGCGCCGACCTGGGGCGTCAACAATCGGACGGTCTCGCTGCGCGTGCCGGCGGGGCCCGCGGGCGGCCGCCACATCGAGCACCGGGTCGCCGGCGCCGACGCCAACCCCTACCTGGCCCTGGCTGCCTTGCTGGCCGGCGTCCACCACGGCCTGACGAACAAGATCGATCCGGGCCCGCCGGTGGTGGGCGACGGCTATGAGGCGGCGGCGAAGAGCGACCTGCGTCTGCCCGCCAACTGGTTTGCGGCCGTGGAGGCGTTCGAGGCGTCGGCGGTGATGCGCGAGTATCTGGGCGAGCGGTTCGTGGGCATGTTCACCACCGTCAAGCGCACCGAGCAGGACCGCTTCTTCAGCATGGTCCCGACCGTCGACTACGACTGGTATCTGAAAAATGCGTGAGGGCCCGCACGAGGGTTGGCGCGCATGAGACGGGGCCGGTCACGCCGCTCATTGCTGGCGGGCTTGGGCGCGGCGGCGGCCGGCCTGAGCTTCGCCAGTCTCGACGGTTGCGCGCCGCATGCGCCGGTCGGCCGGAACGGTGAGGAGGCCAAGCTCAACCTTTACAACTGGGACACCTACACCGGCAAAACCACCCTAGCCGACTTCAAGTCCGCCACTGGCATCCAGGTGAAGATGAGCCTGTTCGCCACTAACGACGAACTGTTCTCCAAGCTCAAGGCCGGCAACCCCGGCTTCGACGTGATCGTGCCGTCCAACGAATATGTCACCCGCATGCGGATCTCCGACATGCTGATGCCGCTGGATCATTCGAAGATTCCCAATCGGGTAAATCTGCTGCCGCAATTCCAGAACCCGGCCTTCGATCCGGGCCGGAAATACTCCATGCCCTACACTTGGCTGCTGCTGGGCATCGGCTACCGCAAGTCCAAGATCGACGGCGTGCCGAACAGCTGGAAGTGGGTGATGGACTCCGACCGTTACAAGGGGCGGATCGGCCTGTTCTCGGAGGCCGACGATCTGATCGAGCTGGGCGCCAAATACATGGGCCACTCGGTGCGCGACATCCCCTATCCGATGGTCGACCGCATCGCCGAGATGTACATCCGCCAGAAGCCGAACATCAAAATCTTCCATAACGACGAGGGCCAGGACCTGCTGCTGGCCGGCGATATCGACATCGTCATGGAATATAACGGCGACATCGCCCAGGTGATGCTGGAAGACCCGGACCTGGACTTCGTGGTGCCGAAGGAAGGCACCATTCTGAACTCCGACTGCCTGTGCATTCCCAAGGGCGCGCCGCGGCCAGACAACGCCCACCAGTTCATCAACTTCATCCTCGACGGCAAGAACGGCGCGGAGATCTCCAACACCATCCTCTACCCGACGCCCAACGCTGCCGCCCTGGCGCTTATGCCGGACGCCTATCGCAACAATACGGTGATCTTTCCGCCACCCGACCAGATGGCCAAGTGCGAATACGCCGACTTCGAAGGCCTCAAACGCGCGCAGCTCTACGACGAGACCCTCACCCGGATTTTCGCCGCATGACACTCTTTGGTAGAACCAGGGGGGCGCCGCGCCATGGATGAGCTCTGGAGCAAGGCCAAGGGCGTCTTCGCCGCCGTGGCGATCCCGCCGGTGTTCTGGCTGGTGGTCTTCTTCCTCGCGCCGCTGGCGATCATCTGGGCCTACAGCTTCGGCGAGAACAAAAACCTCGTCGAGATCACCATCAACGGGACCTTCTCCAACTACGCCCACGCGATGACGCCGCTCTATCTGGGCATTATCGTCAAATCGTTCTGGTTCGCCCTGCTGACCACCATCGCCTGCCTGATCATCGGATTTCCGGTGGCGATCGCGATCACCTTCGCCTCCGAGAAGACCAAGCCCTGGCTGCTGCTGCTGATCATGCTGCCGTTCTGGACCAACCTTCTGATCCGCACCTATGCGCTGATGGCGGTCTTGCGGAACGAGGGCTTCATCAACCAGGGCCTCAACCTGCTCTGGCATGGGCTGAATGCGATCACCTCAGCGGCCGGTCATCCGCTGCCAACCTTCGAGCCGTTGCAGCTGCTGCACAACAATTTCGCGGTGGTGTTCGGCCTGGTCTATGTCCAGCTGCCCTTCATGGTGTTGCCCCTCTATGCGGCGCTGGACCGGCTGGACCGTTCGCTGCTTGAAGCCAGCCTGGATCTCGGCGCCGGCCACCTGACCACCTTCGCCCGTGTGGTCACGCCGTTGGCGATGCCGGGGATCGTCTCCGGCGTGATCGTCACCCTGATCCCCTCGGTCGGCGCCTATCTGACACCGGACCTGCTGGGCGGTCCGCAAAGCATGATGATCGCCAACATCATCGAGCGGCAATTCAAGACCGCCGACGATTGGCCCTTTGGCTCGGCCCTGTCGTTCCTGCTCATGTACATGACCTTCCTGGCCATCGCCGTGCAGGCCATCGTCGCGCGCAATCGCAAGGCGGCCGCGATATGAGCGGGACCATCAGGGACAAAACCCCGCCCGGGCCACTGGAATACCTGCGGCGCTGGCCGATCCGCACCTGGCTGGTGCTGGTGACGGTCTACCTCTATGCACCGATGCTGACGCTGATGGTGTTCAGCTTCAACGACTCCAAGCGCAACATCGTCTGGCGCGGCTTCACGCTGAAATACTACGTCGCGGCGTTCCAGGATTCCGACCTGATCACCGCCTTTGGCAACTCCCTGACCATCGCCGCAGTGTCGACCGTGGCCAGCGTGATCCTGGGCGCCCTGACCGCCATGCTGCTCTGGCGTTTCCGCTTCCCCGGCAAGGCCGCCTTCGAGGGCGCCCTGTCGTTGCCGATCGTGGTGCCTGAAATCTGCATGGGCGTGGCCATGCTGGTCTTCTTCACCCAGATCGTCCCCTGGCCGACGTCCCTGCCCTGGCCGCTGAACCTGGGCTCGATCATCATTTCCCACATCTCCTTCTCGTTCAGCTTCGTGGCCATCGTCATCCGCGCGCGGCTGGCGTCGTTCAATCGCGAGCTCGAGGAGGCGGCCAAGGACCTGGGCGCGAGCGAGTGGCGCATCTTCCGCGACATTCTCGTGCCGCACATGACGCCAGGGCTGGTGGCCGGGGGCCTGCTGGCCTTCACGCTTAGCCTGGACGACTTCGTCATCACCTTCTTCACCTCGGGCCCCGACACCACCACCTTCCCGGTGAAGGTCTATTCGATGGTGCGGTTCTCGGTGACGCCGGAGGTCAACGCCGCCTCCACCATTCTCATCGTCATCACCGTCGCCCTTACCTTCCTCGCCCTGCGCCTGCAGGGGAGCGAAGTCCGCGACACCGTCGGGGGGCACTGAAGCCAGCATGACCGGGGCCGCCAAGACGATCATCCGCTTCGAGAACGTCACCAAACGCTTCGGCAAGATGGTGGCGGTCGACGATGTCAGCCTGTCCATCGAGGAGGGCGAGTTCTTCGCTCTGCTCGGCCCATCCGGCTGCGGCAAGACCACCCTGCTGCGCATGCTGGCCGGGTTCGAGACCCCGACCGAAGGCCGCATCCTGATCGATGGCGAGGATGTCAGCCGCATCCCGCCCAACCGGCGGCCGGTGAACATGGTGTTCCAGTCCTACGCTGTCTTCCCCCACATGAGTGTGGCCGACAACGTGGGCTATGGTCTGCTCGTGGACGGGGTGGCCAAGGCCGAACGCGACCGGCGGGTCGAAGAAGCGCTGAGCCTGGTCAAGCTGGAAGGCTTCGGCGGTCGCAAGCCAGACCAGATGTCAGGTGGCCAGCGCCAGCGCGTCGCCCTGGCCAGGGCCCTGGTCAAACGCCCGCGCGTGCTCCTGTTGGACGAGCCCTTATCGGCCCTGGACGCCAAGCTGCGCGAGGCGATGCGGTCCGAGCTTACCCAGCTTCAGGACAAGGTCGGCATCACCTTCCTGATTGTCACCCACGACCAGGACGAGGCCCTGGCCATGGCCAGTCGTTGCGCGGTGATGAACCGGGGCCTGCTGCAGCAGGTCGCCACGCCCAGCGACCTCTACGAATATCCCAACAGCCGTTTCGTCGCCGACTTCATCGGCCAGGTGAATCTGTTCGAAGGCAAGCTCACGGTCGACGAACACGATCACGCCGTGGTCGCCTCGCCCGATCTGGCCGCTCCCATCTTCCTCGATCATGGCGTCACCGGCGCGCACGGGACGGACCTTTGGGTGGCGATCCGGCCAGAGAAGATCGCGCTGCAAAAGCGGGGAGATGGTCAGGCCACGCCAGCGTCGGAAGGCGCGCCAGCCGGCCACAACATCGCCGCCGGCGTGATCCGGCACATCTCCTATCTAGGCAGCGAGTCCGTCTATGAGGTCGAACTCGAGACCGGCCGCAAGGTCCGCGCCCTGCGCTCCAACCTGACCCGACGCGATCAGGAAGACCTGACCTGGGACGAGCCGGTCTGGGTATCGTGGCACGCCTGGTCGCCGGCGGTGCTGCTGTCATGAGCGCCCGTCCTGTTCCCCGTCCCGTCTTGGGCATAGCCTGCTGCACCCGCACCGTCGGGACCGAGCCGGCGCAGGCGGTGATGAACCGCTATGTTGTCCACGCCCTCAAATACGCCGACGCCGCCGGCCTGCTGGTGCCCGCCCTGCCCGATCTGATGAGCGCCCGCGAGGTCGCGCCCCGCCTGGACGGCCTGATGCTGACCGGCAGCCCGTCCAATGTTGCGACGGATCGCTATGGCCAGGCCGACGCCGCCGACGCGGAAGGCCCGTTCGACCTGGGCCGCGACGCCATGACCGCCGGCCTGATCGAGGCCATGCTGGAGCTGGGCAAGCCGGTGTTCGGCATCTGTCGGGGCCTGCAGGAACTGAATGTCGCCTTCGGCGGCGCCTTGCGCCGTGACGTCAGCCGCAACCCGGACCTATTGGCCCATCACGCCCCCGACGACGCCAGCTTCGACGGCATGTTCGAGCATCAGCATGCGGTGTCCCTGACCCCTGGCGGCCTGCTCAATCGCGGCCTGGGGCGCAACGAACTGACCGTCAATTCCGTCCATTTCCAAGGGATCGGCGATCTGGCGCCTGGCCTGACTGTCGAGGCTGTCGCACCCGACGGCGTGGTCGAGGCCGTCTCCGCCGTCGTCAACGGCGCGCCGGTGCTGGCCGTGCAATGGCACCCCGAATGGCGCACCGACGCCAATCCTGACTCCCAAGCCTTCTTCCGGCTGCTCGGCCGCGCCCTGCGCGGTGAAGCCGTATCTTCTGAATTGAGGACTCCAGCGTGACCCTTCGCAACTACGACATCGCCGAACTTCGTCGCCTGGACGTGGCCCACCATCTGCCGGCCCAGGCCGACTACAAGCTGCAGCGCGACCTGGGCGGCAGCCGCATCATCACCCGCGCCGACGGCTGCACCATCTACGACGGCGACGGTAACGCCCTGCTGGATGGAATGGCCGGCCTGTGGTGCGTGCAGGTGGGCTACGGCCGTGAAGAGCTGGCCAAGGCGGCCTACGAGCAGATGGTCGAGCTGCCCTACTACAACACCTTCTTCAAGACCGCCGCGCCCACCACCATCATGCTGGCGACCAAGGTGGCCGAGCTGTTGGGTGGAAACCTGCAGCACGTCTTCTTCAACAACTCCGGCTCCGAGGCCGTCGATACGGTGGTCCGCCTCGCCCGCTACTATTGGCAGACCAAGGGCGAGCCGAACCGCACCATCATCATCGGACGGGTCAATGGCTATCACGGCTCGACCATCGCCGGCGCCAGCCTTGGCGGCATGAAGCATATGCACGATCAGGGCGGCCCGTGGGTGCCGGGCATTGAGCACATCATGCAGCCCTATCAGTTCAACGACGCGTCGGCTGAAGACCCCGCCGCGTTTGGCCTACGCGCGGCGGACGCGCTAGAGGCCCGCATCCTCGAGGTCGGTCCCGAGAACGTCGCCGCCTTCATCGGCGAGCCCGTTCAAGGCGCCGGCGGGGTGATCATTCCGCCCGAAACCTATTGGCCGCGTATCGAGGCCATCTGCCGCAAATACGGAATCCTTCTGGTTTGCGACGAAGTCATCTGCGGCTTTGGCCGTCTGGGCCAATGGTTCGGCTTCCAGCATTTCGGGATCAAGCCGGACTTGGTCTCGATGGCCAAGGGCCTGTCGTCCGGCTACCTGCCGATCTCGGCGGTCGGTGTGGCGGATCACATCGTCGAGGCCTTGCGCGAAAAGGGCGGCGACTTCGTCCACGGCTATACCTACTCGGGCCACCCGACCGCCGCCGCCGTGGCGCTGAAGAATATCGAGATCATGGAGCGCGAGGATCTGGTGGGCCGCACGGCCAAGGATTCGGGCCCCTACCTGGCCAAGGCTCTGGGCGCGCTCGCCGATCATCCGATGGTGGGCGAGGTCCGGTCGTTGGGTCTGATCGGGGCCGTAGAGATCGTCGCCGACAAGGCCAGCCGCGCACGCTTCGCCGGCAAGGAGGGCGTCGCCGGCCCTATCGTCCGCGACCTCTGCATCAAGAACGGCCTGATGGTTCGCGCCGTGCGCGACACGGTGGTCATGAGCCCGCCGCTGATCATCAGCCATGCCGAGATCGACCGTCTGGTCGATACGATCCGGCGCTCGCTGGACGAAGCCGCGCCGCGGCTGAGGGAATTGCCAGCGGCGGCTTAAACGCTGGGCCAGGTGCTACGGCCGATCAGGCCCATGCCATCGGCGATGTCGGAGGCGATCGCCCGCTCAAGAGCGGCGGCGTCTCTGGCCTCGATGGCGTCGAGCGCGATCCGGTGCTGATCGATCAGGTTAGCGGTGCCGAACCGACCATAGACCACCCGCATGAAGGGGCCGAACTGCAGCCACAGGGCCTCGATCAAGCGATTGAGGGTTGGCCGTTCGTTGGCGCGGTAAAGATTGAAATGGAAGTCGAAGTTGCCTTCCATATAGGCGACCACATCGCCGTTCTCCATCGCCGCATCGATGGCGGCGTCGATCTCACGCAACTGCTTCAGCCGGGCGGGTGTAATGTGCGGCAGGGCCAGGATCGCGGCCTTGGGCTCAAGCATCAGGCGGCATTCCAGCAGATCGGTGAACCGATCTGCGTTCATGGCCGGCACCTCGATCTTGCGCTTGGACCTGATCTCAACGGCGCCTTCCGCGGCAAGGCGACTGAGGGCGTCGCGCACCGGCATCTGGCTGACGCCCATCTCTAGCGCCAGGCCGCGCGTGGACAGGCCCACGCCCGGAACGATCTTGCCGGTGATCATCCGGCGCCGCAGCGCCTCATAGATGCTCGCGTGCAGAACAGGCTCAACGGCTTCGGCTTCAACCGCCCCGGCCTTCGTCGCCAGCTTGTTCAGCACGGTCGAATTCGACATTCCCAGAAGCTCCAGGCGCGGATGGTCACCTTCACGAACCGGAAATATAGCCGATCCGAATGAAACCCCAACCTGTGTGATCTCAGCGCACCCAGATAGCTTGACGTCCCGCCGCCGAAGGCGCGATCCTACTGAGATCACACATCAAGTTTTACCGAGCGCATCCTTCGCATGTCCGACCTGAAAACCTGGATCGAGAAGAACGGCATCGGCGAGGTGGAATGCGTCATCCCCGACCTCAACGGCGTGTTGCGGGGCAAGGTTCTGCCCGCCGCCAAACTGCTGCAATCGGAGCAAGACGGTTCATTGAGGCTGCCATCCAGCGTGTTTTCGGTGACCATCACCGGTGAATACGCGGATGGCGACGATGAGGACGAGGCGTTCCAGGATCCCGACATGGTTCTGCATCCGGACGCCGCCACCCTGTGTATCGCGCCGGGCTTTAAGACACCGACCGCCTATGTGTTCGCCGACGCCTTTCACAAGGATGGCTCGCCTTGGGCGTCCTCGCCGCGTCAGGTGCTGAAGGCGGTGATGGACCTCTATGCCAAGCGCGGCTGGCGCCCGATCGTAGCGCCGGAGCTGGAATTCTACCTGACAGCACTGAACCCGGATCCGGACCTGCCGCTGACCCCACCGGTGGGACGGTCGGGACGGGCGGAGACCTCGCCGCAGCCCTATGGCCTGGAGGCGATCACCGAATACGAAGACCTGATCGACGACATCTACGAATATTCCGAGACCGCCGAACTCAGCGTCGACACCATGATCCACGAGTCCGGCACCGCTCAGCTCGAGATCAACTTTCTACATGGCGATCCGGTGCGTCTGTCAGACCAGGTTTCGGTGTTCAAACGCATCGTCCGGCAGGTGGCGCTGCAACACGGTCTCTACGCCACCTTCATGGCCAAGCCGATGGAGCACCAACCGGGCAGCGCGATGCACCTGCACATCTCCATGGTCGACGAAGCCAGCGGCGAGAACCTGTTCGCGGACGCCTCCAGCGCCGACAGCGCGATGTTCCGCCATTATGTCGGCGGTTTGCAGAAGTACCTGCCGGAAGTCGCGCCTCTGTTCGCACCCAACGTCAATTCCTTCCGCCGCATGCGGCCCAGCCACAGTGCGCCGATCAATGTGCAGTGGGGTTACGACAACCGGTCCTGCGGCCTGCGGGTGCCGATCTCGGACCGGGAAAATCGCCGCATTGAGAACCGCCTCCCGGGCGCGGACGCCAGCCCCTATCTGGCGATCGCGGCGGCCCTGATCAGCGGCTATCTGGGCATCGAAGAGGCCATCGAGCCGTCAACCCAGGTCGGCGGCAACGCCTACAACCACGCCCGCACCCTGCCCCGCACCCTTGACGATGCGCTGGAGCGGTTCAGCGCTTGTACGCCCGTGCGCAGCCTGCTGGGCGAGAGCTTTTCCGAGGCCTTCATCCGCATCAAGGAAGCCGAGCTGGAGGCGTTTCAAGGCGTGATCAGCTCCTGGGAGCGCGACCACCTTCTGCTGAAGGTGTGACGGTGGGTTTCAACGACGGGCTGGAGATGGCCCGCTCCTATTACGCGGCCACGGCCGTCACCGCGCCATCGCACGAACCGCTGGTTGGAGAGATCGACGTCGATCTCGTGGTGGTCGGCGGCGGCTGTACCGGCCTTTCCGCCGCGCTTCACGCCGCGCAAGCTGGCCTGTCGGTCGTGGTGCTGGAGGGCGGCCGGATCGGCTGGGGCGCCTCGGGGCGCAACGGCGGCCAGATGATCCCAGGCCTGCGCAAGGGCGCGACAGACCTGGTCGGGATGTATGGCGCCGAGCGGGCCAAGGCCCTGTTCGATCTGGCCCTGGAGGCTCGCACCCTGGTCCTGAGCCTGATCGCCGAGCACAGGATCGACTGCGATCTGCGCACGACCGGCCATCTGGTCGGCGCGGTCAAGCGGTCGGACCTCCGCCATCTCGAGGCGGAAGTTAAATGCCTTAACCAGACGATGGCCTACCCGCACGCAGAGGTCCTGGACGCCGGCGCGGCGCGCGCTCAGGTCGACACGCCCTATCATGGCGGCCTGCTGGATCGACTTGGCGGTCACATGCACCCGCTGAACTACACCCTGGGACTGGCCAGGGCGGCGAGCGCGGCCGGCGCGACCCTGCATGAGCACTCCAAGGCTGTTTCGCTTGAACAGACCGGCGGCCGCGTGCGCGTTTCGACGGACCGCGGCGCCGTGCGAGCCCGCCACGCCATCCTGGCCGGCGACGCCTTGCTCCATGGCCTCTCGGCCCGCGTGAATGGCCGGATCATGCCCGTGGCCAACTATGTCGTGACCACCGAGCCGCTCGATGACGCAGCGGAACTGATCCCGACAGACGTGGCCGTGTCGGATACGAAGTTCGTGGTCAACTACTACCGCCTGACCGCCGATGGCCGGCTGCTGTTCGGCGGCGGCGAGCGCTACACTCCCGATCCGCCGAACGATATCGCCGGCTTTGTCCGCCCGCACATGGAGGCGGTGTTTCCGCAACTACGCGGGACGCGCATCGACCACGCCTGGGGTGGGCTGGTGTCGGTGACCACCAGCCGCCTGCCCCATGTCGGCCGCGAGGGCGAGGTTCTGTTCGCCCACGGCTATTCCGGCATGGGTGTGATCCTGTCGACCCTGGCCGGAAAACTGCTGGCCGAGGAGATCGCTGGCCGTTCCGACCGGTTCGACCTTTTCGCATCGATCGAGCCTGGCGCCTTTCCGGGCGGCACGGCCTTACGCGGCCCGCTCTATGTGCTCGGCATGCTCTGGTACGCGCTCCGCGACCGGCTCGGATGAGTTCGCTCTTGACCAGCGTCACTGGCGATGATGCGTTGAAAATCTGAGATAGCAGATTGAGGAATCCCATGGCCGACAATCGCCGCTGGACCGACAAAGCGCTGGGCATGGACCGGCCGATCGATCGCCGCGACTTCCTCAACGGGGTGGCGGTGTCCGTCGGCGCGATTGGCGCCCTGGGCGCGGGCGACGCCTTCGCCGAGACACCGTCGCCCTGGCCGCAGGATCAGGCCGACTACTATCCCCCCGTTCTGAACGGAATCCGCGGCAGTCACGCCGGCTCGTTCGAGAATGCCCACAAGCTGCGCGACGGCGACTTCTGGTCCAGCCATGGCGACCTCAAGGACACGGGCGAGACCTACGATCTCGTCATTGTCGGCGGCGGCATCAGCGGGCTTTCGGCCGCCCACTTCTACCGCGAGGCCAAGCCCGACGCCCGCATCCTGATCCTGGACAACCACGACGACTTCGGCGGCCATGCCAAGCGCAACGAGTTCCATCTGGACGGCAAGCTGCACCTGCTCAACGGCGGCACGCTGGAGATCGATAGCCCACGCCCCTACAGCCCCGTGGCCGATGGCCTGCTGAAGACCCTGGGCGTCGATCCGGTGGCCCTCACGAAGGAGTGCAATAAGGACGTCTACCCTTCACTAGGGCTGGGCGGCGGAGTCTTCTTCGACAAGGAGACCTTTGGTGAAGATCGGCTGGTAAACCACGCACCGGCGCGTCGGCGCGCTTCCAGCCCGCAGGCGTGGCGCGCGTTCGTCGCCCGCACGCCATTGACCCCGGCAGCGCGGCGCGACGTCGTGCGCATCAACACCGGCATGACCGACTACATGCCCGGCCTGACCTCGGAGGAGAAAAAGGACCGCCTGTCGCGGATCAGCTACCGCGACTATCTGCTCAAGATCGTGAAGGCCGACCCGGAGGCGGTTACCTTCTACCAGTCCGCGACCCAGGGCGAATGGGGCGTCGGCATTGATGCGGTCTCGGCGCTGGATTGCTGGGGCTTCGGCATGACCGGCTTTCAAGGACTTAAATTGAAGCCGGGGCATGCGCCGCGCATGGGCTACACCCCGGCAGGCTACGCCGACGGCGGCTCCTACACCTTCCATTTTCCCGACGGCAACGCCTCGATCGCCCGGCTGCTGGTACGCAACCTGATCCCCGCGGCCCTCCCCGGGCACGACTCGAAAGATATCGTCACCGCCAAGGCCGACTACAGCCAGCTTGACCGCCCCGAGAACCCCGTGCGCATCCGCCTGTCCAGCATCGTCGTCCGCGCCCGCAACATGGGCGGGCCCACCGCTTCGACCGGCGTGCAGATCGCCTATGCCCGCGGCGATGGGGTCTATGTGGTCCAGGCCAGGAACTGTGTCCTCGCGTCTTGGAACATGATGATCCCCTATCTCTGCCCGGAACTGCCGGAGGCGCAGAAGACGGCGCTGCATTCCCTGGTCAAGACGCCCCTGGTCTACACCAGCGTCGCCCTGCGCAACTGGACCGCCTTTCATAAGCTGGGGATCAGCCAGGTCATGGCCCCAGGCAGCTACCACACCTATTTCGTGCTCAATCCGGCGGTGGACATCGGTGGCTACAGCGCCGAGCGATCCCCCGAAAAGCCGATCCTTGTGCATATGGTGCGCACCCCTTGCAAGCCGGGGCTGCCCGAGCATCAGCAGAACAAGGCCGGCCGCTACGAGCTGCTGTCGACCTCGTTCGAGACCTTCGAACGAAACATCCGCGAACAGCTGGGCCGCACCCTGGCCGGCGGCGGTTTCGATCCAGCGACCGACATCACCGCCATCACCGTCAACCGCTGGCCGCACGGCTATGCGCCCGAGTACAATCCGCTTTGGGATCCGGAGACGACGCCGGACCAGGCGCCGAACGTCATAGGTCGCGCCCGGTTCGGCCGCATCACCATCGCCAATTCCGACTCCGGCCGCGCCGCCTACACCGACTCCGCCATCAACCAGGCGCACCGGGCGGTGACGGAGCTGTTGGCGATCTAATTGCGTGCTTCGAGACGCGCTTTGCGCTCCTCAGCAAACTCAACCTTTGCGGCCTGCACAAGAGCGAGTTTGGTGAGGAGGCCGAAGGCCGTCTCGAACCAGGCACCCTCAAACGTTCAGGAGCAGGAACTCCCGCTCCCAGGGGCTGATCACGCGCATGAAGGTGGCGAATTCGGCGCGTTTGACCGCGGCGAAGGTGCAGACGAAGTTTCGACCGAACACCTCGGCCAGCTCTTCGGTTTCCTCAAACAGGCCAACCGCCTCCAAAAGGCCGACCGGCAGGTCGAACTCATCAGAGTTGGCGACGCCGTTCACCGGCTCGCTTGGCGCGGCGCCCTCCACCAATCCCAGATAACCGCAGGCCAGTGAGGCGGCGAGCGCCAGATAGGGATTGGCGTCCGATGACGGCACCCGGTTTTCGACCCGGCGATTGGCGGACGAAGACGCCGGAATGCGCAAGCCCGTGGTGCGGTTGTCGTATCCCCAGGCGACGTTCACCGGCGCCGAACCGCCCTTCACTAACCGGCGATAGGAATTGACATAGGGGGCCAGCATGCTGGTGACCGACGGCAGATAGCGCTGCTGGCCGCTGATAAATTGGAAGAATTCCGGCGTGGGTCGGCCGTCCGCATCGCTGAAGATATTCTTCGAGGTTTCCGCCGACAGCACCGATTGATGCAGGTGCATCGCCGATCCCGGCTCGGTGGCGATCGGCTTGGCCATGAAGGTGGCATAGATATCGTGCGCCAAGGCGGCCTCGCGGATAGTGCGCTTGAGCAGGAAAACTTGGTCTGCCAGCATCAGCGGATCGCCGTGCCGCAGATTGATCTCCATCTGCGCGGCCCCCTCCTCATGGATCAGGGTGTCGACTTCGAGCTGTTGGGCTTCGGCGTAGGCGTAGATGTCCTCGAACACCGCGTCGAACTCGTTCACCGCTGAGATCGAATAGGACCTGCGCCCTGCTTCCGCGCGTCCGGAGCGGCCGATCGGCGGCTCCAGCGGATAGTCGGGATCGAGGTTGCGCTTGACCAGATAGAACTCGATTTCCGGGGCCACCACCGGGGTCCAGCCGCGCTTGTGATAGAGGTCTATGATCCGTTTGAGCACCTGCCGGGGCGCGATCTCCACCGGCCGGCCGTCGCGATAAAAGGCGTCGTGGATGATCTGCGCTGTCGGGTCGGTCGCCCATGGCACGGCGCACAGGGTGCTGAAATCCGGTCGTAATTCGATGTCGCCGTCCGACGGATCGAAGCGGAAGTCTCCCTGCTCCTCCGGATATTCGCCGGAAATGGTCTGCATGAAGATCGACGAGGGCAGCGCCATCGCCGTGTCCTCGAAGAATTTCGAGGCCGGCATGATCTTGCCGCGCGCCACCCCAGCCAGATCGGGGACCAGGCATTCGATTTCGGTGACGTCACGCTGCGCCGCCCAGGCCTTGGCCTCGGCGAGATTGGTGATGGGCGCATGCTCCTTCGCACGCACGGGTTTTTTCTTGGACATGATGGCTTTCGATTTTGCGAGAGATCTGAAGACGCCGCTCAAGGCGGTGCGAGACGGGGATGGTCTTCAGGCGTCGCTAATCGTCAGGATCGCAATGCGCCTGACGGCGCCTGCGGCGTTCGGTCGATAGTGGTGCGGCTAAGCGCATGAGCCGGCGGCCAAAACGGCGCGCCACAAGGTTCCCGATCAGTCTGCGGACAAGTTGATCATAGCCTGATCGCCACCGTGGCGCCAGTCACACGGTCCAGCTCGACGCGAGCATATGTGATCACAGACGCTTGACGGACGGGGGAAGGGGTAGGAACTTTGTCGCATCCATATGGGGGAGCTTTCAGATGGCTAAGGCTTTTGGCTGGCGTAAACCGCTGCTCGCATCGGCCGCTCTGCTGCCGATTCTGTACGGGGCCTGCGCCCATGCGGACGATACCAAGTCCAAGTCGACCGAGGTTGGCGAAGTCGTGGTCACCGCCACCCGCCAGTCTCAGGCCCTGAGCAAGGTCCCTGAAAGCATCAGCGCCTTCACCGCCAAGAAGATGGAGGTCCTGGACATCAAGTCTATGGCCGACCTGGCCAAGTTCACCCCCGGGGTGACCTTCGACGAGGAGCGTCACGACGTCTACATCCGCGGCATCTCCTCCACGGCCGGCTCAGGCACCACCGGCATCTATATCGACGACACGCCCATCCAGGTGCGCGCCCTTGGTCTGAACGCCAATAACACCCTGCCCGCGGTGTTCGATCTCGACCGCGTTGAAGTGTTGCGCGGCCCTCAAGGCACCCTGTTTGGCGCGGGCTCCGAAGGCGGCACGGTTCGCTACATCACCCCCCAGCCCAGCCTGACGACCTTCTCGGGTATGGCCCACAGCGAACTTTCCTACACCGACCACGGCGCGCCCAGCTATGAACTGGGCGCCGCGGTGGGCGGGCCAATCGTCAATGACACCCTGGGCTTCCGCATCAGCGCCTGGGCCCGGCGCGACGGGGGCTGGATCGACCGGGTCGACTACAACGACCTCTCGAGCACCCAAAGCGACGCCAACTCCGTCAATACGTTCGTCACGCGGGGCGCCTTGGCTTGGCAACCCCTGCCAAACCTGATGATAACGCCTTCAATCTATTACCAAAACCGGATTCAAAACGACTACGATCAATATTGGGTTTCGATCTCGAATCCGGGCTCCGGGACCTATCTCAGCGGCACGCCCGATAGGATGGCGGACAAGGACCACTTCTACCTGCCGTCCCTGAAGATCGAGTACGACCTGCCGTCGGTGAAGTTCATTTCCAACACCGGCTACTACAATCGCTTCGAGCATGTGAACGGCTACAGCGGCTCGCTGTACGACCTGTCCTACTTCCAGCAGCTGACCAGCGGTGGGACCGATCCTCAAGGCAACCCCTGCGCCCAGTGCGCCACCGACCCGTCGCCACTGCTCACGCCCACCGGACCCAACCTGCCCGGGTTCGGAAACTATGTGGCCCAGAACCTGATCACCAACAGCCAGGAGAATTTCAGTCAGGAGTTTCGGCTGCAGTCCGCCGACCCCAACGCCAAGCTGAATTGGACGTCCGGCGTCTTCTTCTCCTACAACACCCAGCGCAGCATCGAGGAGATCAACGACCCGCAGCTGCCGGCGTTGACCCAATATCTGTGGGGTGAGGACATGCTCACCGCCTGGGGCCAGGGCCTGCTGCCCAATGGCGACGACTACCTCAATGACACCACCAGCCACGACCGCCAGATCGCCCTGTTCTTCGACGGAACCTATGCGATCTTCAGCCAGCTGAAACTCAACGTCGGCATCCGTTATGCCTGGACGCACTTCGACTATCACAACCTGAACACCGGGGCGCAGGACCTGCTCGACGATGGCGGCGCGCCGGCGATCGTTTCCGGCAGCAAGGACGAAACCCCCTTCACGCCCAAGGTGAACCTGACCTACCAGTTCACGCCCGATGACATGATCTATGGCACCATCTCGAAAGGCTATCGGATCGGCGGCGCAACCCCGCCCCTGCCCGCGGCCGCCTGTGGCGGGACCTTCCCCACCTCGTATGGTTCCGACACCACCTTGAACTATGAGGTCGGCACCAAGGACCGCTTCCTGGATCGGACTATCTCGGTCGGCGCCAGCGCCTACTACATCGAATGGAAGAACATCCAGCAGGCGGTCTATGTGCCCACCTGCGGGATCCAATACACCGCCAACCTCGGTAACGCCGTCAGCAAGGGCTTCGACTTCCAGGGCCAATGGCAGATCACGCACGCCCTGCAGCTTGAGGCCACCGTCGGCTATACGGACGCCGAATTCAGCACCGACGCCATCCAGCAGCTCAGCGGCGGCCCGCTGGTGCTGGCGCGCAAGGGCGACTCTCTGGACGTGGTGCCTTGGACGGTCACGGTGGGCGCCCAATACAATTTCACGCTGTTCGATCACGACGCCTTTGTCCGCGCCGACGACGAGTTCAACAGCAAGCGGACGCGGCCGATCCCGGCGGAAGACCCCAATATCGACCCCAACTTCTATGATCCGGGTCTGGTGCCCAACCCCGCGACCAACCAGTTGTCAGCCCGCGCGGGGGTGAACTTCGACAAGTGGGATATCGCGCTCTACGCCGAGAACCTGCTCAACGCCCACCCACAGCTGGATTTGAACCACCAGGACCAGTACACGCTGCTGTATGAGGCGACCACGTTCCGCCCCCTCACCGTCGGGGTCTCCGCGTCGTACAAATACTAGCCGGCGTCAAAATGGGAGGGGCTCCCGGCGCGGGAAGCTCACCCACGGCCTCGCCAGCGAGGGGCCGCGCGACCACTGACCATGGCCGAGCCGGTGATCGGAGAAACGCCCGTCAGCGACGCCTTGCGCTCATCGCGCCACATATCGCGATAGTGCGCGGACGCTAACTCTGCCAATCTGGCGGTCCAGACGGGCAGATCGGCCGCCCGTCCAAGATTGCCGTGGAACAACGGCTGGCGGAGGAAATATGAGCGGTGAGTTCGAGGCCGACTATATCGTCATTGGCGCGGGATCGGCTGGCTGCGTCCTGGCCAACCGACTGACCGAGAGCGGCGAGCACAAGGTGTTGCTGCTGGAAGCTGGTGGCGACGATCGGCCTACACGCGAGCCGTCCCAGTTTATGTCCAACCTGATGATCCATGTCCCGGTCGGCTATGCCCAGACCCTGAAGGACCCCAAGGTGAACTGGCTCTTTCCGACCGAGCCGGATCCGGGCACCGGCGGACGCGTGCATGTCTGGCCGCGCGGCAAGGTGCTTGGCGGCTCCTCCTCGATCAACGGCCTGCTCTACATCCGCGGCCAGCACGCCGACTATGACGGCTGGCGGCAGTTGGGGTGCGAAGGCTGGTCGTGGGATGACGTCGAGCCGTACTTCAAGCGCTCGCAACATCAGGAGCGCGGCGCCAGCGAACACCACGCTGTGGGCGGCCCGCTGAACGTCTCCGACGTCACCCAGAACCATGAGGTTTCGGACGCGGTGGTCGAGGCGTGCGTGGAGGCTGGCATCCCGCGAAACGCCGATGTCAATGGCGAGAACCAGGAAGGCGTCAGCTACTACCAGCTCACGGTGAAGAACGGCCAGCGCTGCTCGGCTGCCGTCGCCTATCTGCATCCGGCGATGGGCCGCGCCAACCTGACCGTCGAGACCCGCGCCTTAACCACCCGCATTCTGTTCGAAGGCAAGCGCGCGGTCGGCGTCGAATACCTTCAGAACGGCCAGCGCAAGGTGGCGAAGGCCCGGCGCGAGGTGATCCTTTCCGGGGGCGCGATCAATTCGCCTCAGATTCTGCAGTTGTCCGGGATAGGCCCGGGCGCGCTGCTGCGCGAGCAGGGCGTCGAAGTCGTCGCCGACGTTCCCGGCGTGGGTGAGAACCTGCAGGACCACTATGTGATGGCCGTGACCTACCGACTGAAGGCAGGCACCATCTCGGTCAACGAGCTAACCAAGGGACCGCGCTTCGTTGGTGAGGTCTTGAAGTATGCCTTCCAGCGAAAGGGATTGCTGACCCTGTCCGCCGCCCACGTGGCGGCCTTCTGCAAGTCGCGACCAGATCTGTCGGGGCCCGATATCCAGTTCCACATCCTGCCGGCCTCGCAGAACCTGGAAAAGTTCGTCTTGGAGGGCAAGATGGAGCTGGACGACCAGCCGGGCCTGACCATCGCCCCCTGCCAAGTGCGGCCGGAGAGCCGAGGAACGATCCGGATCAAGTCGGCGGACGCCACCGTCTACCCCTCTATCGCACCCAACTATCTATCCGATCCGCTGGATCAGGAAGTCGCCGTGGCTGGCCTGAAGTGGGGCCGCAAGATCGCCAGCCAGCCGGCCCTGAAGCCGTGGATCGAGCACGAGCTGCTGCCGGGCGTCGAACTCGCCACCGATGATGATCTGCTGGGCTACGCCCGCATGGCCGGTTCGACCATCTATCACCCGGTCGGCACCTGCCAGATGGGCCACGGCCCGATGGCGGTGGTCGACCCGCAATTGCGCGTGCGCGGGGTTGAAGGTCTGCGCGTGGTGGACGCCTCGGTGATGCCGCGCCTGGTGTCGGGCAACACCAATGCCCCGACGATCATGATCGCCGAGAAGGCGGCGGACATGATTCTTGGCCGCGTTTCGGCGGCGCTGGCAGCCTAGAGGCGCCTAGGCGTCGGCCGACTCTCAGCTCGGCTGGTGTGGGGCGCCAATCGTGATGAGCGTTGGGCTGGCGAGCGGGACCATCTCCGCGCCCTCGCCGGCCGTAAGCCTCCATCGCCGCAGCAATGGCGTGACCATGGGCGTCGACAGCATTGTACTCGCCACCGCCATCAGCAGGGCGGCAGTGAAGGTCTCGCTGGTGATAATCCCCTTATCGAGCAGGATATTCACGAAGATGATCATGATCAGGGCCTTGGTCTGAAGCAGCCAGCCGATGATCGACGCCTCGCCTGGGCGCCACCCAAGCAGCTTGCCGGCGACCTTCACGCCCGCCAGCTTGCCGCCCACCGAGGCGACAAGCAGCGCCGCCGCAGCCGCGAACACGGCGCCGCCACCCACATGCCAATTGGTCCGCAATCCAGTGCTCAGGAAGAACACCGGCATGAGGGCGAGCAGGACGTGATCGCGGAAGAAGTCCATCTGTTTGCGGTCAAACAGATCTGCATCCAGAACAGCGCCCGACAGGAAGGCGCCGACCATGAAGTGCAGGCCGGACCAGTCCGCGGCAAGGCCTGCGCCCGCCAGCCAGATCAGGCCGATGAACCAGCGATCGCGGCTCGGCGCCCAACGCATGAGCCGTCGAACGCCGATCGCCGCGACGCTGAAACCCGCCAGGAAGCTCAACTGGAGGCCCATCCGCGTCCAATCGAGCAGTACTAGCGCCAGCACGCCCCAGATCGCGACATCGTCCAGGCTGGCGAAGGTGAGGATTCGCTGCCCGAGCGGTTCACGCAGGATGCCAAGCTTTTCCATGAACAGGACCAGGATGGGCAGCGCCGTCACCGCGCACGCCATCCCAAGGCCAAGGACCAGCTGCCAGGGCGTTCCCTTGGGCCCGATCCAACCCTGACCGAAAGCCAGCATGCCCATGGCCACCAGGCAGCCGCACATCAGCGGCGTGCCGAGGGCCAGCGCCGCCGTGATCCCAGCTTCCCGCTTCTGGCTCCAAAGCCGCTTCAGGTCGAGCTCAATGCCCGCGACCCAGACGAACAACATCACCGCCCAGGAGGCGATGCCGTTCAGAGCCCCGAGCGTGGGCCTGCTGAACACCAGAGCGTAATAGGCCGGGAAGAGCGCGCCCAAAATCCCGGGACCAAGAAGGACGCCGCCGATGATCTGCACGACGACGAGCGGCGCGTAGTAATCCGTCCTCCCCAGCCGCCACATCAGGTAGGGCGCGGTGAAGATGATCAACATCGCGATCAGAAAGGCTTGGGTGGGAGGCATCCAGCAAGACCGCTGATGAACGGCGCGGAGCAGCGCCAGCCTGGCTCGTCCGACCCCAGCACGACATGCGAACGGGCAAGCGGCCTATTGGGATGTCAATTTGACAGCGCTGTCAATTGCTGGCAGCTGTGCATCATCGGCCCGTGTCAGAGGCTGTTTCGATTGGGAGGCGAGCGTGCAACCAGGTGCGACGACGGCGGTGGCTGATGACCTGGCGCCTCTGCAACAGCGGCGGCGCCTGCTGGCGCTGATGATGGGCCTGTTCTTCGCCTTTGGCTTTTGCACCGTGCTGGTGGATACGCTGATCCCCAAGCTGAAGGGGATGTTCCAACTTTCTTACACCGAGGTGATGCTGACGCAGTTCTGCTTCTTCCTGGCCTATTTCGTGGTGTCGGGACCGGCAGGCTGGCTGATCGGTAAGATCGGCTATCTGCGCGCCATCGTGGTTGGCCTTCTGGTCATGGCTTGCGGGTGCGCCCTCTTCACCCCCGCCGCGGACATCGGCAGCTATCCGGCGTTTCTCGGCGCCCTCTTCATCCTGGCCAGTGGTGTGACCACCGTGCAGGTGGCCGCCAATCCCCTCACCTCCCTACTGGGGCCTCCCGCCAGCGCGTCCAGCCGACTGACGTTGGCGCAGGCGTTCAACTCGGTGGCGACGATGATCGGGCCGCAGTTCGGCGCCGCGCTGATCCTTGCCCACTCGCACGCTCTGCCCGACCCCAAAACCCTCAGCACCGCCGCGCTCGCGGGTCTGCGCGCGCACGAGGCCCAGTCGGTGCAGGGACCTTTCCTGATGATCGCCGCCGCCTTGATCCTGCTGGCCCTGCTCTGCTGGAGCGTGCGGCGCTGGACCAAACCGACCGTCCAGACTGGCGGCGGATTTATTCACCTGCTCGGCAATCGCCGGCTGGTGCTCGGCGCCTTGTCGATCTTCGCCTACGTCGGCGCCGAGGTCTCGATCGGCAGCTCCATCGCAAACTTCCTGATGATGAAGCACACCCTGGGCCTTTCCATGCATGACGCCGGATCGTTGATCTCGGTCTACTGGGGCCTGGCCATGGTCGGACGGTTCGCCGGGTCGTGGCTGCTGGGCAAGCTGCCGGCGGGGCGGGTGCTGCTTGGCTGCGCCGTGGGCGCCGGGGTTTTGGCCGTGACGGCGGGAACCTCGAGCGGCCTGATCGCCGCGATCGCGGTGCTATCGGTCGGCCTGTTTAACTCGATCCAGTTCCCGACCATCTTCACCCTGGCAATTGAGGGCTTGGGCGAAGACACCCCCGGCGGCTCGGGCCTGGTCTGCCTGGCCATCGTGGGCGGGGCGATCGTGCCTCTGGCGACCGGGTTCGCCGCCGATCATTTGGGCCTGGGGCTGGCGTTGCTGGTCCCGGCCGCCTGCTACGCCTGGATCGCCTGCTACGGGCTGATCACCTCGGCGTCGACGCGTCAGGTCGTCAGTGGACTGGCGATCGCCAGCGCGCCGCCGGCCTGATCATCGGACGCGGCGGATCGGCAGCACCATGCCGGCGCCCAGGACCGCCAGCACCGCGGCCAGGGCGAACACCCAGCGAATGCTGGCGTTCGGGGCCGCCAGCAACACCCCCGCGATCGCGGGCGCGGCGATCTGGGGCACGGTGTTGGACAGGTTGATGACCCCGAGATCGCGGCCTACCGAACTCGCCGAAGGCAGAACCTGGGCGATCAGAGCCAGGTCGACGGCGAAATAGCAACCCGCCCCACAGCCGAGCACGCCATAGCTGATGGCGACGCCCAGCCACCCTCTGGCCAGCGCCAGTCCAAGCATCGCGCCACCAAGAACGACAGCGCCGCCAAAGACGAACAGTTTGCGCCGGCCCAGCAGATCGGACGCACGACCGGCGAGGACGCCCACAGCTGCATTGGCGACCCCGAACACCACCGCCATCCGCGCCATTTCCGCTTCGGGTGTCCAGCCCTGTGCGACGTGGGCGGCAAAGGTCTCCTGCAGGTAAAGCAGCAGATAGATCTGGGCCATGCTGAAGGCCGTCAGCACAAGGCAGCGACCGACCCAGACGAAGGAAAAATCGGCGGTGAACCGGGGCCAGCTGAACTTGAGTCGGGAGAGGCGCGGCGGTGGCGTCTCCGGCAGCGGATCGCGGATCGCGAGCGCGAACGGCACCAGCGTCGCCAAGACGATCGCCGCCAGTGCAACGAACCGCATCGTCATGTCGTGCACCAGCACGCCCACCAGGACGGATCCGATCACGGAGCCCAGCGGAAGGCCAAGACTGGCCATGGCCGACACCCAGCCCTTCTGCCGATCCGGCACCCGATCGGGGACCAGGGCCTGCAAGGGCGCGAAGGCCAGGTTGAACGCTAGTTGAAACGCCAGGATCGAGGCGACCAGGGTCAGCGGGGTGTTCGCCAAATCGATCAAACCATAGCTGGCGGCGGCAAGCACCGCGCCGATCACGATCCACGGCCGCCGCCGCCCCCATCGCCCGCGCGTGCGATCGCTGAGAAAGCCGACGAGCAGGTTGGCCAAGGCCGCCACCACGGCGCCAAGCAGGGCGATTTGGCTCACCAGCTCCGCCTTGGAGGCGGGGGCCAGGACAGCGGCCTTCAAGGGCGTCAGGATTTGCAGCAAGGGCAGGAAGCTGACGTAGGCGCCCACCTGGGCGACAACGAAGCCTGTGATGAAGCCGGCGCTGACCGACTCGTGCGGTCCCGCGGGCGCGTCATCCGGCGCCCCTACGCTGGCGGCCGCGCGATCGCCCCGCATAAAACGCATTCCCCCCAGGCTTATTGACGGTGGATGTTGACGCTTCATCCGACCTGCGCGATGTCGGGAAGATGTCCGCCGTCACCATTTATGATGTCGCCAATCTGGCCGGCGTGTCTATCAAAACCGTTTCCCGCGTTCTCAACAACGAGGCGGGGGTGCGGGACGCCACGCGCGAGACCGTACGGCAGGCGGTCAAGTCGCTGGGCTACCACCCCAATCTGTCGGCGCGGAATCTCGCGGGCTCGCGGTCCTATGTCATCGTCACCCTGGTCGACGCAGACCTGACCATCCACCACTGGCGCGGTGCGCGGGCGGCGGACTTTCTTACTCGCGTCCAGCTCGGCGCGACGGTGGAGTGCCGCAACGCCGGCTATCACTTCATGATCGAACTGATCGGACGCGACCCGGTCGAGATGGTCGCGGAGGTGCGTGGGACCTTGGGCGCGCTGAAACCGGATGGGGTTCTGCTGACTCCGCCCAGCAGCGACGATGCCGTCGTCTTGGACCTGCTGAAGGCGGCGCGCGTCCCCTATGTGCGGCTCGGCTCCCAGTCGGCCGGCGGCGGCGGCCTGCGCTTGGTGATGGATGACAAGGGCGCGGCGCGGGCCATCACTGAGCATCTCATAGAGCTGGGTCATACCCGGATCGGCCTGATCCTCGGCGAACCGCATTACGGTGCCAGCCTCGCCCGGTTCGCCGGCTTTCGCGAAGCGCTCGAAGCCAACGGCCTTGCCGTGGACGACAGCCTCATCCGCCCAGGCGACTTCACCTATGAGTCTGGCGTCGAAAGCGCGACCTCCCTGCTGGCGCTGCCCAATCGCCCAACCGCCATCTTCGCCTGCAGCGACGACATGGCGCTGGGCTGCCTGGGCGCCATTGCCGAAGCTGGACTTACAGCGCCCCAGGACATTTCTGTCGCGGGCTTCGATGACAGCGCTGGCGCCCGCTTCAGCAACCCGCCGCTGACCACCGTCGGTCATCCCTTGGATGACCTGGCGGCCTTGGCCGTGCGGTCTCTGGTCTCCGGCGAGGTGTCGGTAGACGCGGAGAAGGAAATCTTCGCGCCCCTGCCCTTCCGCCTCACTGTCCGGCGCTCGACAGGGCCAGCGCCGCAGTAGCGGGGATCACATTCCAGCCTCGCAACGCGACGACCGCGCCTTGGACCGGGCCATCATGCTGGATTTCGACCGTCCGCTGCTCCCCGGGAAGAAGCGACACGTAGTTGTCGCTGTAATAGGCCGGCAGAACGCGATGCCCCTGGCCGTCCAGCAGGGTCAGCTTGGCCATCAAGGCCGGCGCGGCGCCCCTGTTGACCAGCTGCACGCTCAAGGCGGTCGCGCCTTGGTTCACGATTTTTGCCTCCACCGGCTGCGGCGCCATTCGATCGAGCTTGGCGCCATCGGCGTCGGCATTTGTCAGCCAGTAGAGATTTTGCGACAGAGGCCGGCCCGTCGCGTCGGTGAGATCGAGGCGAACGATCAGCGCGCCCTGCTTGGTCAGGTCCTCATCCAACCCCAGCGCCGGCCCGTGGCTGACAGTGTTGGACGCCGTCGAGGCGGGCCATGATCGGTCGGACAGGACCGCGCCGTCCAGGGAAAGCACGCGGGCGCGAACGACTGCCCCGGCCAGGGGCGCTGGCGAGGTGTCCACCACGTCCACTTGGCGCGTCGCCAGGTTCATCTGCACATGGATCGGCGCGCAGGCGGCCTTGACCCCGTAGAAGGCCGCGTGGGTGTCATAGTCGTGGCTGAAGATCTGCCACTCGGTGCTGGGCCAGGCCGGCTGGGTCATCCACAGCAGCCGGCCCGAATTCTGCGTCCACAGCCCGGCGCTCATACCTTCGAAGATCGCCCGATAGGTCTCGTAGTTCATCAACTGGGCCTTGCGTTCGAAGTCGTCGAAGCTGGCCGGCGCGCCATAGCGATGGTCCATCGTCGACATGAAGCTGGCCACTCCGCCGTTCCCGGACTGATGCCAGTCGTGATAAGCCCAGACGTCGCTGACCGGCCAACGGTCTGCCGGCGCGACCACCGCCTCGAACGCCTCCTTGGTGGGAAAGCTCGGGCTGCCGACCTCGACGGCGAACCCTTTGGCGTATTTGGTGAAATAGTCCGCTGGCGGCCGGTAGTTGTAGGGGCCGCTGTCCTGAAGCTCGATCCGATTTGAACTTGGCGTGTACCAACGCGTACCGTCCAGCTCGTGGGTCAGCTTGGCCAAACCTTGGTTCAGCACGGGCTGCGGAACCCCCTCGTTGCGACCGAACCAGACCGCGATCGACGGGTGGTTACGGAAGCGGGCGATCACGTCGGCCGCATTGGCGAGAAACAGATCCGGGTCCTCGGCCTCAAGCTGATAATCCTGGGTCGACTCCCAGAAATCGTTGAGGATCAGGAGGCCGTACTTGTCGGCGAGATCGTAAAAGGTCTCCTCCGTATCCTGGCCCATCCAGTTGCGGATGATGTTCAAGCCGGCCTGCTGGTGCAGACGGAAGTAAGGCTCCAGCCGCTCGGGCTCGACCCGCTTCAGCCAGTCATCCATTCCCCACGATCCGCCCCGCGCTGCGATCGGGACACCATTGACCTTGAGCACCAGGAAGGGTTCGGGCCCAGGGTCACGATCCGGCGTCACGGCGGGCGACGTCGCGCCCTCCGCGGTCAGGCTTTCGACCCAGCCGCCCGGCGTCTTGCGGATCGCCTCGTGACGCACGTCGAGCACGGTTTGGCCCAGCGCGCGGGCCTTAGCGAAGTCCACGTCCACGCGCCGGACATGGCCGCTCGGGTCCATCAGCGACAAGCCGTATGTGATTTGCCGGATGCCGAAATTTAGCGTTCGCCGGTCGGAGGCGCCGCCGTTCGCGTCCACCGTCAGGGTCAGAGTCTGCAGTGTCGCCGGTCCATAGCCGTTGGGCCACCACAAAGCCGGATGAACGATCCGCAACGCCGGAAAGTCCTTCGGGTCGAACCGGACCACCCTCACGCCAGGCTGAACGGTGACCGACTGGCGCACGTCGACATCGCCGAACTGGGCGCGAACGGAAACTGCCTCGGCGATAGCGCTCAGATTCTCCACCGGAACCGTGATCTGCACGTCGGCGACCGAGGTGTCAGGCTTGGGCAGGGTCGTGACCACCTGCGGATCACCCAGGCGCACGTCGCCCGAGAAGGTCAGGTCGACGCCCTGCCACAGGCCGGTGTTGCGATCCCGCACGCTGGGAATCCAGTCCCATCCTTCGCTGGCGAAGAAGGTCGGACCATCCAGAGCGCCCATGCCGCCATTCTCGCCAGGACCGGCGGCGATGGATTCCTCTTCTGCAAGGCCCGGATGCGGCTGCGGCGATATTCGGACGGCCAACACATTATGGCCGTTGGAGCTCAACCGCGCCGTGACGTCGAACTGCCCGCGAATGAAGGCCCCCTTGATGCGCCCCAGCGGCGCGCCGTTGAGCCAGACCTCGGCGGCGTAGTTGATCCCCTTGAAGGTCAGCAGGGCATGCCGGCCGGCGGCATCGGCGGGCGTTTCGAACTCGGTGCGATACCAGTAGTCGTGGTGGGCGAGATCCTCGGGAATGGCCAGGTTGTTCAAGCCGATTTCGGGGTCCGGATAGACGCCGCGATCGATCAGGGTTGTCAGCACCGTGCCGGGCACGGTCGCCTTCATCCATCGAGATGCATCGTAGCCCTGCTTGGAAATCGCCGCACCGTCGTCGGCGCTCGGCGACGCCTGGGTCAGCCTCCAGAGCTTCAACGCATAGCCGCCATGATCCAGAGGCGTCAGGGCTGGCCCAGCGTAAGCGGGCTTAGTCGTCGGCGATGTGGGCGCGACGGCGGAGATGGGCAAGGTCCAGGCGGGTTGTGGCGCGACCTGGCCGAACATCTGGTGGGTTTGCACTGGCCAGCTCGGGCTGCCGGTGTCGAAGGTGGTCAGCGCGGGGTCTGGGCGTCGCTCGGCCAAGGCCTCAAGGTCGGCGGCGGATAGAGCGCGGCGCTGCATCGAAAACCCGGCGATCCGGCCGGCATAGGGCGCAAAACCGTCAACGCTTCGAGGCGCCAAGGTTGCGAGGGCGGACGCGCCCGCCGGGGTCAGCGCGACGTCCGCGACCAGGGCATGATCGAGGTAGAGCCTTACGTGCGCGCCATCGAAAACAGCCGCCACAAACCGCCAGGCGCCGGGCGCAAGGATCGCCTTCACCAGCACCGGCTTTCCGCCGACCCAAACGCCAAGGCTGTCCCGCCCAAGCAGAAGGAAGCGGCCGCCCAGTCCCGGCTCGCCGACGCCGGCTATGATCGCGGGAGGACCCGAGGGAATTTCAGACGGCTCGATCCAACTGCTCAGCGTCCAGGGCTCGTTCGCGGGCAGGACGACCTCTGCACCGATAGCTGGCAGAGTCCGGACCAGACCGCCGCCGCCAGCCGGAAACTCGGCGTTGTAGGGACCATAGACCTGGCTCCGCGCCGCCATCGGCGCGCCAAAGCACAGCGCCGCCAATATCGCGGCCACAACGGCTGAACGGATCATCGCTCCCTCCCCGGGGGCCCATCTATCTTGGGGCCTCGCCTTGGCCATGATAGAGACAGCGCTGTCAGCGTAAAGAGGAGGATGGACGCCGCATGAATATCCCGCACGCTTTCGGCCCTGTGCGATGAGGGTGGCGGTTTCTCGAAATGCGGCCTGCGGCTGTGGCAGCGGTCGTCGGTACAAACAGTGCTGTGGCCGCATCGGCGTCCCCTCGCTCATGAGCGTCTCACCGCCAGCCGACGCGATGAACCGCCTGGGCCAGGCGCTATCCGACGGGCAGGCCGCCGAAGCCGAGCGCTTGGCGCGAGCGCTGCTTGAGCGTCATCCGGATGTGGGCCTGCTGTGGCAGGCGCTCGCGACCGCTCAGACCCAGCAGGGCCGCGGGGCGCTTGACGCCTGGCGCGCGGCTGCGCGAGCGCTTCCGAACGATGCGGCGTCTCACAACAATCTCGCCAACGCCTGCGCGCGGGCTGGCCAGATCGATGACGCCATCGCAGGCTGGCGGCGCGCGACGGCGATCCAGCCGACGTTGATCGAAGCCCATCTAAACCTCGCCGAAGCGCTAAGCAGCCGAGAGCGGACGGCCGACGCCTTGGCCGCCTACCAGCGCGCGCTTACGATCGACCCATCGCGGATAGAAGCGCTGCTGGGCTTTGGCGCGATCTCGCTGGCCGAGGGGCGATTGCAGGACGCCGCGGACGCCTATTCTCAGGCGCTGAAGGTCCAGCCGGAGTCGGCGGAAACCCTCGTGAACCTCGGCGCGGCTGTGCGCATGCTCGGCCGGGTGGATGCAGCGATTGACCTGTTTCGGCGGGCCTTGTCGATCAACCCTGATCTCGCAGAGGCTCACGTCAGCCTGGGGACCGCGTTCCGCCTGCTGGGCCGATCGGACGAGGCGGAAGCCTGCCTTGTCGAGGCTGTCCGACTGAAGCCCGATCTCATCAGCGCCGTCCTGGAAATGGCCGAGGCCCGCGCCGATCGCGGCGACTTCGAGGGTGCGGAAACCCTGTTCGACCGCGCCACAACGATCGATCCGGACGCGCCGGAAGCTTGGGCTGGAACACCTCGCGTGCGGCGGATGATCAGGTCCGACGGCGATTGGCTGGCCGGCGCGCGACGCGTGGTCGCAAACTCGCCGCCACCGAAGCGACTGCTGCATCTGCACTATGCCCTGGGGAAATATCACGACGATCTGGGCGAATACGCCGAGGCGTTCGAGCATTTCCGCCAGGCCAATGATCTGAGCCGGCTGCGCCGTCCGCCCCATGATCGCGCGGCCTTTGCCGCCCAGGTCGAGAAGCTCATCGGCGCCTATGGGCCCGAATGGTTCGCCGCCACCCGGGGCAAGGGTGAAACCTCGGCTCGTCCAATTTTCATCGTCGGCATGCTGCGATCTGGCACCACCCTGCTGGAGCAGATGTTGGCGTCACACCCTGAGGTCCAAGGCGCCGGCGAGCTGAGCTTCTGGGGCGAGGCCGCCGCTCATGCTGAGGCCATCGGCGGACCAGACGTTGACGCGCTCGGCGGTTTGGCGCGGGATTATCTCTTGCAATTAGAGGCGCAGAATCCGTCGGTGCGCGGGGTGGTGGACAAGATGCCCGCCAATGTCATGCACCTTGGCCTGATCCAGGCGGCGCTACCCAACGCGCGCATCCTTCACATGCGCCGCGATCCCATCGACACCTGCCTTTCCATCTATTTCCAGCATTTCGAGCCAACCCTGACCTACGCCAACGACCTCGGTGATCTGGCCGACTACTATCGGCGCTACCGGCAGGTGACGGAGCATTGGCGGCGCACCCTGCCCCCCGGCGCTTGTCTCGATGTCGACTACGAAGCCCTCGTCGCAGATCCCCGACAGGTTCTGCAAGGCGTGCTGGATTTCGTCGGCCTTCCCTGGAACGACGCCTGCCTCGACTTCCAATCCACGCCGCGAACCATCGTCACCGCCAGCAAGTGGCAGGCACGGCAGAAAGTCAGCACCACCTCGGTCGGACGCTGGCGGCGATACCAACCCTTCGTTGAGCCCTTGCTTTCCCTTGGGTCGGCTACGCCCGCGGCTTAGCGCGACACCCAACCGAGCCAATCGTGATCGAAATGTGGTGGATTTGTGATTGACGGCGGCACAAACCGGTGATTATTTCATTACGACAGCGCTGTCAGACAGCGTTGTCTAACAGGGCGACGCTGCAAACAAGCAGAACCTAGACGTCGAACCCAGGGGGGAAATGATGATCGAATCCAAGAGCCGTTTGCGCGTCCTCGCCATGAGTGGGGCATCCTTGCTGGCGCTGGCTGTCTGCAGCGGCGCAAACGCACAACAGACGCCTGCGACGCCTAAGGCCAAGTCGACCGAAGTCGGTGAGGTCGTGATCACCGGCTACCGAGCGTCTTTACAGACCGCGCTGACCAGCAAGCGCAACTCGAACCTGCCGATCGAGTCGGTGGCGCCGGAAGACATTGGCAAGCTGCCCGATCAGAACGTGGCCGAATCGCTGCAGCGCCTCGCCGGCATCCAGATCGACCGCACCCAGGGCCAAGGCACCACCGTCCTCATCGACGGCCTGCGGCAGAACCTGACGACCCTGAACGGCGACGTCTTCCTGACCGGTAAGGAAATCGGGGTCTCCGGGGAAAATTCCGGCGGCGGCTCCGGCGCCGGCAACCAATACAACTCGCTCGAGAGCATCCCCAGCGAGGAAATCAGCGGCATCGACGTCTACAAGAACCCGAAGGCCTCGATGACCGAGGGCGGGCTTGGCGGCACCATCGACCTGAAGCTGCGCGATCCCTTGTCCGGGCCCGACGGTTTGCATTTCGGCGGCAACATCCGTGGCTCGACCTCGGACGACACCAACGGCTGGACGCCCATCGGCGCGCTGGTGGCCAGCTACAAGATGAACGACCGGTTCGGCATCACCGGCAGCATCTCGTACGATGACGAAAAGACCCACACCAAGGAGTTCCAGGACCAGAACCGCAGTTCCTGGGTGATCACGGACTCCGCGACCGCCGCCAACCCCGGCAACGGAACCAACGCCACGCCGACGGCGCTGCCGGGCGGCCAGGAATACATCTCGCCGCAGCTGGCCTATTTCACCGATCAGAACGATGAGCGGAAAACCCTCGGCGGCTCGCTTGGCGTGGCGTTCGAAGTCACCAACGCCTGGACCACCCACCTGAACTGGTTCTACTCGCGCGATGACGACACCCAGATCAGCTATTCCGACAAGGTCTGGTTCAATGGCCAGGGCGACAAGTCAGGCAGCCTCACCATGCCTGGGATCGACGCCGCCGATCCCTATTCCATCAACGGCAATGGCGTGGTCCAGAACGCCACCTTCAACGCCAACGGCGCGGAGACGGCGACCGACTATTTCCACACCATCAGCGAAGCCAATAACTTCCAATGGATCAACAGGTTCGACGCCGGCGGCCCGCTGAAGGGCGACTTCGACGTCTTCTATTCCAGAGCCACGTCAAACTTCCAGGCCGACCAGGCCGATGTGGAGCACGGCCTCTACAACACCGCCAGCGGCGTCGCGACGTCGCCCAGCGCACCGGGCTGCAACAACGGCGCGGATACCTGCAACGGCGGCAACCCCGGCTACCAGTTTACCTGGAATAATGGCGGCAACTCCGGTCTGCCGTCGGTCGGCTACCTATCCAATGTGCTCGACAATCCCGCCTACACCACCTTCAAGTCGAACTGGGCCTGGGCCAACTACACCACCCAGACTGAGTGGTCGGTTAAGGGCGACCTTCAGTACAAGGCCGATTTCATCCCGGTCGAATCCGTCTTCTCGACCGGCTTCCGCGTCGCCGACCGCGACATCGACCAGGTCTTCGGCCGCTATCTGATCAACGGGGATCTGCCGGGTGGCCAGGTCGCGGGACCGGTGGGACCCAATGAAGGTCCGTGGCTCTACTTCCAGGACCCCGGCTATTCGAACGGCAACGGGATCAACATCCCCTACTCCACCGCGACCTCGAACCCAGGCCTTGCCAAGACGGTGAATAATTTCGGCGCCGGGCCGATCATCGTCAAAAACCCGGCCTCCATGTCCAACCCCTCCACCTATCTTGAGCAGGTCTGGGCCGGGGGCGGCACGCCCAACAACACCGAGAAATTCTTCAAGGATGGGCTGAGCTCGTTCGAGGTCAAGGAGAACACCTACGCCGGCTATGTGATGGGTGACATCGGCGGTCCGACCGACCGGTTCCACCTCAACTTCGGCGTCCGCCTCGTCGACACCAACCTGGTCATCGACAACGGTCAGTCGGCCCAGACGCCCACCTACTACGGCACGGCCTCCTGGAACGGCGTCGACTCAAACGTCGTGGGCGTTCAGACCACGCGGAACTACATCGACGTCCTGCCGTCGTTCAACTTCGTGCTCGATCTGACGGATGACCAGAAGATTCGGGTGGACGCCGCTCGGGTGATGTCGCCGCAGGACTTGTTCTCGCTCGGCCTGGGCAACTCCTACGGCTTCACCCGGTCCGGCTCGAGCAGCACCTTCGTGTTCGATGGCGGCTCATCCGGCAACCCGAACCTCGACCCCTACCGCGCCGACCAGTTCGACGCGTCGTGGGAAGACTATTTCGCCAAGGGCGGCCTGATCAGCGTGGCGGGCTTCTACAAGGCGATCGAAAGCTTCGTCGAACAGCAGAACATCGCCACCACCATCGATGGCTCGACCGGCAATGTGTCCGAGCCGGTCAATGGCGGCGCCGGCTCCATCTACGGCGCGGAACTGGAGTTCCAGTACGCCTTTGACGGCGATTGGCTGTGGTCCGGGCTGAAGGGCTTCGGGGTGGCCGCCAACTACACCCGCTCAGAGTCCTACTCGCAGCAGCCGACCTCCTTCTCGACCAACGGGCCCATTCCCGGCGTGTCGCAGAATGCGGTGTCCGCGACCGGCTACTATGAACGCGGCGGCTTCTCCGCCCGCCTGTCCTGGACCTGGCGTGACAAGAGCGTCAACGACTCGCCGGTGGGATCGACCTTCGCCTTCAACGATCAGAATAACGTGTCGAAGGTCTACACCATCTACCAGGCGCCTTACGGCCAGTTGGACGGCCAGGTCGGCTACGATTTCACCAAGCAGTTGGGCCTGATCGTCTCGGTGCAGAACATCACCGGCGCTTATCAGCACACCTACCTGCAGTGGCCTGACCTTCCCTTCACCTACGACAACTGGGGTCGTCGCTACTACGTCGGCCTGAAGTTCAAGTTCTAAGACGCAACCCTGCCGACCGCCTCCGACCAAGGATCGTTGCAAGATGTCGTCCGATAACCGCATCAAGCGCATCGCCATCGTCGGGGGCGGGACGGCCGGCTGGATCGCCGCCAGCGTGCTCGCGCGTGCCCTGCCCAACTATGACTGCGCCATCACCGTGATCGAGTCTCCGGACATCGGCACGGTGGGGGTGGGGGAAGCGACCATCCCGCCGATTCTGGATCTGCTCCAGTTTCTGGGCATCGACCAGGCCGACTTCGTCCGCCACACCGGCGCGACGTACAAGCTCGGCATCAAATTCATCGACTGGTTCAAGACGGGCCACAGCTATTGGCACCCCTTCGGCGCCTTCGGAACCTCGATCAACCGACGCCCCTTCTTCCACGCCTGGCACAAGGCAAAGGCTGACGGGCTCAACCCAAAATTCAACGACTTCAGCCTCTGCGCCGCCTTGGGCGACGCCGGCAAGTTCCGCTATCCGGATCAGAGCCAGCCCGGTCCGCCGGCGGGCCTGCGCTATGCGCTGCACTTCGACGCCGGACGGGTCGCGGTCTATCTGCGCGCCTATGCCGAGCGGCTGGGCGTCACCCGCCTGGAACGCAATGTCGCCGAGGCCACCCAACGCGAGGACGGTTTCCTCGACGAGCTGGTCTTTACCGACGGGGAGCGGCTGGGCGCGGATTTGTTCATCGATTGCAGCGGCTTTCGCGGCCTGCTGATCGAACAAGCGCTACACACCGGTTACCTCGACTGGACCAACAACCTGCCCTGCGACCGGGCCGTGGCCATGCCTACGGAAATGATCTCGCCGCGCACCCCCTACACCCGCGCCACCGCGCGGCCGGCCGGCTGGCAGTGGCGTATCCCGCTGCAGGAGCGCGCCGGCAATGGCTACGTCTACGCCAGCGCCCATATCAGCGATCAGGACGCGTTGGACGACCTCATCTCCCAGGTCGGCGAGAAGGCCTTGGCCGAACCCCGGTTCCTTCGCTTCACCACGGGTCGGCGGCGCCTGCTGTGGAACCGCAACTGCGTAGCGCTGGGCCTGTCCTCCGGCTTCCTGGAGCCTCTGGAATCCACCAGCATCCATCTGGCCATCAGCGGCGTCTACAACCTGCTCGAACACTTCCCGGACAAGCGGTTCGACCAGGCCAACATCGATTCCTACAACGCCGAGCTGATCCACGAACTGGAGCATGTGCGCGACTTCATCATCCTGCACTACTGCCTGACCCAGCGGGATGACGCACCACTCTGGTGGCACTGCCGTTCGATGACCCTGCCCGACAGTCTCGCCGAGCGGATCGAACGTTATAAGGCGACGGGACGCGTGCGGCCCAAGCCTGGCGAGCTGTTCACCGACCTGAGCTGGTTCTACATTTTCGAGGGCATGGGGGTCAGGCCGGACGCCTACGATCCGCTCATGGACGTGGTGAGCACCGGCCGGGTGGCCAACATCATGGCGGGGCTGGCCAAGGAGCATGCGGCGGCGGTCGCCGTCGCCAGGTCCCACGACAGCCATTTCAGCCAGCCTATCGCCGCGCCCGCCAGACCTGTCGTCAGCGCCGCCGCCCAATGAGTGCAGGCGTTCGGGCCAAGTGGCCCTCCAGTAACCACCGCGCCGCGACGACCCTCCGACGCCGCAAGCGCGCCCTCGGCTGGGCGAGTGTCCTGGCCGCGGCCGTGGCGTCCTCCCTCGCCACGGCCGCTCCTTCTCCAACCGCGGGCGGCGCCGCTATCGCCCACCCCGCCATTTGGCCAAAGGCGGCCAGCCCAGCCGCCTTCACGGACGCGGCGACCGAGGCGCGGATCACCGCGCTGATGGCGCAAATGTCGCTGGAAGAAAAAGTCGGCCAGACCATCCAGGCGGACATTAACTCGATCACGCCGGACGACCTGCGCCACTATCCGCTAGGCGCGCTGCTGGCCGGCGGCAACTCCGCCCCGCATGGCGACAATCGCGCGCCGGCTGACGATTGGCTGACGCTGATCCGCACCTTCCGTGCAGCGGCGATGGAGCCTCGCCCTGGCCACACGCCCATTCCGATCCTGTTCGGGATCGACGCCGTCCACGGCCACAACAAGATCAAGGGCGCGACGCTCTTTCCCCACAACGTCGGTCTGGGCGCGGCCCGCGACCCGGAACTGATCGAGGAAATCGGCCGCGCGACCGCCGAGGAGGTATCCGCCACCGGGGCTGACTGGACCTTCGCGCCCACCGTCGCCGTTCCGCGCGACGTCCGCTGGGGGCGCAGCTTCGAAGGCTATGCCGAGGAGCCTGAGGTGGTCGCCTCCTACGCCGGCCCAATGACGCTTGGGCTACAGGGGCGGCTCGTGCCAGGCCAGCCGTTGGCGCCCGGGCATGTCATGGGGACCATCAAACACTTCCTCGGCGATGGTGGCACAGCCGGCGGCGTCGACCAGGGCGACGCGCGCATCGACGAGCAGACACTGGTTCGCGTGCATGCCCAGGGCTATCCGCCGGCGATCGACGCGGGCGTGCTGGCGGTGATGGCCTCCTTCTCCGGCTGGAATGGCGTGAAGGACACCGCCAACGAGAGCCTCCTGACCGACGTGCTCAAGGGGCGCATGGGCTTCAAGGGCTTCGTCGTCGGCGACTGGAACGCCCATGGCCAGGTGGCGGGCTGCACCGTCACCGACTGCCCGCAGGCGCTCAACGCCGGGCTGGACATGTACATGGCGCCAGACAGCTGGAAGGACCTCTACACCCACACCCTGGCCGAGGTTCGCGCGGGCGTCATCCCAATGGCAAGGCTGGACGACGCGGTGCGCCGCATCCTGCGGGTCAAGATCAAGACCGGCCTCTTCGAAGTCCCCTCCCCCGCGGCTGGTCGCTTCGATCGGCTCGGCTCCCCCGAGCACCGCGCCATCGCCCGGCGCGCGGTGCGAGAATCGCTGGTGCTGCTCAAGAACAACGGGGGCGTCTTGCCGATTAAGGCGTCAGCGAATGTGCTGGTGGCCGGCGACGGCGCCGACGACATCGGCGAGCAATCCGGCGGATGGACGCTGAACTGGCAGGGCGTCGGCAACAAGAACGCCGACTTCCCCCATGGCCAGTCGATCTGGTCCGGCATCGATGAGGCCGTAAAGGCCGGGGGCGGCCACGCCGAACTGTCTGTCAGCGGGACCTATGACCGGAGGCCGGACGTCGCCATCGTCGTGTTCGGCGAGACGCCCTACGCCGAATTCCAGGGCGATATCGACACGCTGGAATTTTCGCCGGCTGACAATCACGACCTTGCTTTGCTCAAGCGGCTCAAGGCCGAGGGCATACCGGTGGTTTCGGTGTTCCTCTCCGGCCGACCTCTCTGGACCAACCCACAGATCAACGCCTCAGACGCCTTCGTCGCCGCCTGGCTGCCGGGGACCGAAGGCGGCGGCGTGGCCGATGTGCTCATCGGTAAAAGCACCGGGATGCCGCGCCACGACTTCAGGGGTAGGCTTTCCTTCTCCTGGCCCGCACGCGCCGACCGCAGCCCGGGACACCCTGAAGAGCCGAACTATGCGCCGCAGTTCGCCTACGGCTATGGCCTGTCCTATGCGCACCCAGCCAAGATAGGGCAGCTGTCGGAAGATCCAGGGCAGCGGTCGGCCAACCTCAATCTCGAGCGGTTCTTCGTAGAAGGCCATGCGCCAGCGCCTTGGAGCCTGACCGTCAGCGGAGCGGCCACGGTTCGCGCCGTCGACGCCGGCGCCCAGGAGAACGCGCGTCTTGCGACCTGGAGCGGCGAAGGCGGCGGCGTGCTTGCCGTCACCGGCGGCCCTGCGGATTTGAGGCGGCAAACCAACGGCGATATGGCGCTGCTCATGCGCTATCGCGTCTCGACGCCGCCGACAGCAGTAGCGCGGCTGTCGATCGCGTGCGGGTCAGACTGCGGCGGCGCGTTGGACGTTACGGCGCTGCTGGCCCGCAAACCTGGTCCGGCCGAAGCCGATGGCTGGCGAACCAGCAAGATCAAGCTGTCCTGCTTCCAGAGCGCTGGCGCGGACATGTCCAAGGTTTCGTCGCCCTTCTCGCTGTCGACCACCGGCGTCCTGTCAGTGACGATTAGCGACCTGCGCCTCGTCCCGAATGAAGGCGACGCCGAATGCCCCGGCGATCAGGCCGCGCGATAGATCGCTGCCTGCCGGACTATCGACCGGCGCCGAGGCCATCCACCGCGCGGGCGACGCTCTCGATCGGCGAGCCGGACAATCTGTCGACCTTCCGGAAATTACGCTTGGGGTCATAGGTGGGCTCGGCCGGTATGAGGCTACGGATTTCCAACCGGCCGCAGACCATAAGCACCCCGGCGGCGGCCAAGAAGGCGTCGTGGCGGCTTTGGGCCAGCGAGAGCTGGGCCGCCCGCAAGTTCTCGTCAGCGATCAGCACATCAAGCGTGGTGCGCAGGCCATAGCCGTACTCGGCTTGCGAACCTTTGAGCGCTGTCTCCGCCGCCTGGACCTGGGCCTGCCCGGCGGTGACGCCGATCTGCCCGGCCAGAAGCTGACTCCATGCCTGCGACACGGTCTGGACCACCTGGCGCCGGGTCGCCTCGAGGGTCTCCATGTCGCTGCTGTTCTGAGCCACAGCCTGGCGCACCTGTGAGGCGGCAATGCCGGCCGTGAGTAGCGGCAAGGTGACGGTTAGGCTGGCGCTTTCGTTGGGACCGTAGGCGCGGGTGTCCATGGGCGAGATCGGGCCGATCACCCCAACCGAACCCTGCAGGGCGACGGTCGGATGATAGGCCGATTTGGCGGCGCCGATCTGGTCGTGGGACGCCTTTTCCTTCAGCTGGCTTTGCAGCAACAGTGGATTGGACGCCGCCGCCAAGTCGAAGGCTTCATCGACCGATTTGGGCATGCCCGGCAGATCGGTGGGATCGACCAGCGCACCCGGCGGCTGACCTACGGCGGCCTGATATTCGGCGCGGCTGATCTGCAGCTGAGCCTGTGCCGCGGCGAGAGAGGCGCGGGCCGATTCCAGCTGGGCCCTGGCTTGGGCCACGTCGGTCTTGGTGACCTGACCAAGGTCGTACTTGGCGGAGGACTCCGCCACCTGATGGTCCAGGGTGGTCATGTCCGCCTGGCGGATCTGAAGGACCTGCTGGTCGCGCAGCACATCCACATAGCCCTGGATCGCCGAAAGCAGCACCTGGGACTCCACCGAGCGAAGGTCCTCGCGGCCAGCGGCGACGGAGGCCTCCGCGGCGCGCAGCGCCCAGGTGGTGCGCCCGCCGGTGTAGAGCGGCTGGGTGATGTTGAGCGAGGGGGCGCCGTAGTTGGTGTTGCTGAAACCCTGGTTGAACTCGCTCGAGTTGGGGCCGCGCGCAAACTGGCCCTGGGCGGTCAGGCTGGCGGTGGGCGCCAGGCCCGACTTGGCCTGGACATAGGTCTCGTCCAGCGCCTGCTGCTGATAACGCTGGCCCAGAAGCGTGGGATTGCTCTGGTAGGCGAGCGCCAGCGCGTCCTGCAGGGTTTCGGCCACGCAGGGGCTGGAGGCTGCGGCGATCGCCAGGGCGGACAGGGCGGCGCGAAATGTTCTGCTCAAGGGTCGGGCTCTATTCATGGCGCAGCGCCTTGGCGGGTTCGGAACGGGCGACGGCGAGGGCCTGGCCGGCGACGGTGCCCACCGCGATCAGCAGGGTCAGCGCCGTCGCGCCAAGGAAGTAGGCTGGCCCCAGACTGATCTTCTGATCGAAGGTCGACAGCCAGCCGCGCATGGCGACCCAGGCCAGCGGCCAGGCGATGACATTGGCCAGCAGCACCGGGCGCAGGAACTGGGTGATAAGCAGTTGCAGGATGTCCCGGGTCGAGGCCCCCAGGGTCTTGCGGATGCCGATCTCCCGTACACGGCGGGCGGTGTTGAACGAGGCCAATCCGTACAGCCCTACACAGCCGATCAGCACCGCCAGAATGGCGCCGATGACAAACAGGCGCCCATGCTGGTCGTCCGCCTTATAAAGTTGCTGCAGGCTGTCCTCGATGGCCTGGGCGTGCATGGGGACTGTGGGGACGATGCGCCGCCAGTCCTGCTCCATCAGGCCGGTCACCCGGCGCGGGTCTGCGCCCGTATAGCGAACGGCGGCCAAAGGCCCGGGATAGTCGGTGGTGTTGAGCGTAAACAGGGTCGGCAAGGTCTGTTCATGCGGCGACAGGAAGTGAACGTCGTCGATCACGCCGACCACCATCATGACCGGCAGGTCGAAGGGCTCGTTCTTTGAGGTCAGCCGCTTGCCGACGGCGGCGGCAGGACTGGAGAAGCCGAGCGCTTTCACGGCCCTGGTGTTCAGCACGACATTCCGACCCGCCATGTGGGGCTCGGGCGCCGCGCCCGCCACCGGTGCTGGTGGCGCGTCATCGCCGCCACGGGCTCGGTCGAGCAGACGGCCGGCAATGAGCCTCACGCCATAGGTGCGGAAGAAATCATTGCTGATGCTGATGAAGCGCACGTCGGGACCTTCGCCCGCGACGCCGGGCGCCTGAACGGAGTCGTCGTGAGCCGAGTGCTGCAGGCCCGGAGCGACCTGCGCCGCGGTGTCCTCGACCACGCCCGGAATGCTGCGCCAGGCGTCCAGCAGGCTCGCGCGCTGGGCGTCGGTGATCTCGGTATTGTCGAAGTTGCGGACGACGACCAGGCCATCGCGTCGAAAGCCCAGGTCGGCGTGGCGCAGGTAGCTGGTCTGGCTGACGATCACGCCGGTGGCGATGGTGAAGGCGATGGCCACGGCGAACTGAACCAAAACCAGCGCCTCGCGCACACGGCCGGCCCAGCGCCCGCCCCCGGGCGTCCGCGCCGACGCCAGGACTGCGGCGGGTTGGAAGCGCGACAGCACCAGCGCCGGGTAGAGCCCAGCGCCCAGCCCGACCACCAGGACGGTGGCCAGCACCGGCTCCAGGATGCTGTTGGCGCTGAGATATTCGATTTTGAGCGCCAGTCCGCCGGCGGCGTTGATCAGCGGCAGCGCCAATTCGCACAGGGCCAAGCCGATCAACGAGGCCAGCAAGGCGGTGACCAGGGCCTCGCCTATGAACTGGGCGATCAGCGACGCGCCGGTCGCGCCCATCACCTTGCGCAGAGCCACTTCCCGCGCCCTGAGCCCCCCTCTGGCGGTGGCCAGGTTCACATAGTTGACCCCCGCCAGCAGCAGGGTCAGCAACCCGACCACGCCGATCGCCGCGACGACGCCGGCGTCCTTCGGGTCCATCAGGTGCAGGCCCGTCAACGGGGTCAACCGCAGGGTCTGCACCTTATGCGCCGGCGGCGGCGTCAGGTCCTGACCGGCATGGCGGTCGACGAAGTTGTCGAGGTCGGCGTCGAGGGCCGCGGCCTGCTCCGGCCGCTCCAAGCGCAGGTAGGTGTAGACCTGCCCGCTGCCCCAGAACCACCACCGCGACTTACCGTTCGGCATCTTCTGGCCGTCCACCATGTGCGGGGTGAGCGGAACCAGGAAGTCGAACTGCAGCTCGGTATTGCGGGGGAGATCCTTGAGCACGCCAGTCACGCGATAGCTGCGCGCCTCGCCCAGGAAGGACAGGATCAGCCGCTGGCCGATCGGGTTGGCGGCGCCGAAATATTGCTTCGCCTTGGCCTCCGTGAGCACCACCCCGTCCGGCGCGCTCAGCATGCTGGCCTTGTCGCCGGCGACGACCGGCAGGTCGAACACCTTGAAGAAGCTGGGATCGACCACCTCGACATGTTCGGAGGTGGCCTGGACGCCCTGGCGAACGGTGGCGGCCTGGCCCCAGTCGCGCGTGCCGACGACCTGGGGATAGTCGCCGCGCAGCTCATCCAGCGCGCCGCCCATGGTGTCGCGGAACGGCTCCGCGCCCGGCACGGACATGTGGATCAGGTAGATCGATCGGGCGTCCGGTATCCATTGCTCGAAACTGGTCTCGAACCGCACGTCCAGCCACAGAGCCAGGAAGACGGCGATGCCGATCGCCAGGCCCAGCACGTTCAGCGCGGCATAGAGCCGGTGGCGCGTCAGCGAGCGGTAGAAGGTCAGGAGGTGATGAGCCCACATCTCAGCGATCCTTCGATGGCGCGGCGCTACTCATGACGCAGCGCCTTGGCCGGCTCGGAGCGGGCGACCGCGTAGGCCTGACCCGCGACGGTGCCCACCGCGATCAACAGGGTCAGCGCCGTCGCGCCAAGGAAGTAGGCTGGCCCCAGACTGATCTTCTGATCGAAGGTCGACAGCCAGCCGCGCATGGCGACCCAGGCCAGCGGCCAGGCGATGACATTGGCCAGCAGCACCGGGCGCAGGAACTGGGTGATAAGCAGTTGCAGGATGTCCCGGGTCGAGGCCCCCAGGGTCTTGCGGATGCCGATCTCCCGTACACGGCGGGCGGTGTTGAACGAGGCCAATCCGTACAGCCCTACACAGCCGATCAGCACCGCCAGGATGGCGCCGATGACGAACAGGCGGCCGTGCTGGTCGTCGGCCTGGTAGTAGCGCTGCAGGCTATCCTCGACGGTCTTGCCCCGGAACGGCACCGTCGGGACGATGCGCCGCCAGTCCGCTTCCATGCGGTTCATCAGCTGATCCGGTGCGCCGTTGGTGTACCGCACGCCGGCGACCTGGGCGTTAAAGTCGCTGGTGGTGAGGTCGTAGATGGTCGGCGGCGTCGGGGTATGCGGCGCCTGGAAGCTGATGTTGTCGATCACGCCGACGACGGTCGATGGCAGCAGCGCGCCGGTGTTGTCGGCGGTCAAGACCTGCTTGCCGACCGCATCGGCCGGCCCTTGAAATCCCAACAAGTGAAGCGCGGCGAGGTCGATGACGACGTTGCGCATCGCCGGCTGTGCATCGAACCTGCCCGAAGGAGAAATAGGGAGCGGGGCGTTGTCACCGCCATGCGCCAGGTCAAGGAAACGGCCGGCGATCAGCCGCGCGCCATAGGTGCGGAAGAAGTCCGGCTTGATGGCCACGTAGTCGATGCTGACGCCGCTATTCTGAACACCGGGTCGTTTTGTCAGCTCGGTGTCGACCGTGTTGGTCACCCCTGGCGCCACGGTCGCCGAAGTCGCGTCGGCGATCCCTGGCAGCCTGCGCCAAGCGTCCAGAAGACTTTCTCGCTGAGCGCCGGTGATAGCGGAGTCGTCGAACGATCGGACGACGATCAGCCCGTCTCGATTAAACCCCAGGTCAGCGCGCCTCAGGTAGTCAGTCTGGCTGACGATTACCGATGTGGCGATGGTGAAGGCTATGGCGATGGCGAACTGCACCAGGACCAGGGCCTCGCGCACGCGGCCACCGCTGCGGCCGCCGCCTGGCGTGCGCGCCGAGGCCAGCACGGCCGCCGGCTGGAACCTCGACAGCACGAGCGCCGGATAGACGCCCGCGCCGAGCGCGACAACCATCGCCGCGATGAGGACGGGGATCAGTATGCTGTTGGACTGAAGGTAGTTGATGGTCAGCGCCAAGCCGCCAGCCGCATTGATCAAGGGCAGCGCCAATTCGCAGAAGGCCAGGCCGATCAATGACGCCAGAAAGGTCGTGGCCAGCGCCTCGCCCATGAACTGGATGATCAGCGCCGGCGCGGTGGCGCCCATGACTTTGCGCAACGCGACCTCCCGTGCCCTCAGGCCCGCTCGGGCGGTCGCCAGATTGACGTAGTTCACGCCGGCCAGGAGCAGTGTGAGCAGCCCGACCGCGCCAATCGCCGCTACTACTGCGGCGTCTTTTGGATCGATCAAATGCAGCGAGGTAAGCGGTACGGCTCGAAGTGTGAGCTGCTTGTGCGCGGGCGGCGGGGTCAGGTCGCGGGCGCCATGACGATCAACGAAACTATCCAGGTTCGCGTTCAACGCATCCGCCGCCTCGGGGCGGTCGAAGCGGACCAGGGTCATCAGTTCTTCGTCGCCCCAGCTGCGCCAATAGGGCTGGGCAGCCTCCATCTGGGGCGTCAGCGGAACCAGGAAGTCGAAATTCAGGTCGGTATTTCTCGGCGGATCCTTGATCACGCCCGTGACGCGGTAGCTGTGCGGCGCGCCCATGAAGACGATGTCCAGGCGTTGGCCGACAGGGTTGGCGCCGCCGAAATAGCGCTTCGCCTTGGTCTCGGTCAGGACCAGGTCGTCCGGCGCGCTTAGCAGGCTCGCCCTGTCGCCGGCGACAAGGGGCAGTTCGAAGGTCTGGAAGAAGCTGGGATCGACGACGTTGATCCGCTCCGCTGTCACCTCCGCGCCTTGGCGCACAGTGCCGCCCTCGCCCCGTATCCGGGTCCCTACGAGCTGCGGGTAATCTTCGTGCAGTTCGTCCAGGGTTCCGCCCATCGAGGCGTTGTTGGCGCCGGACGAGGCATATGGTCCTTGCCAGACCGTGCGCAGGACATAGATCGACCCGGCGTTGGGTATCCACCGCTCGAAGCTGGTCTCGAACCGCACATCCAGCCACAGCACCAGGAAGACGGCGACGCCGATGGATAGTCCCAGCACGTTCAGCGCGGAATAGAGCCGGTGGCGCGTCAGCGAGCGGTAGAAGGTCAGAAGGGTGTGGGTCCACATGGCCGCGCGCCTTCCTAAGCCACGTTTCGAGTGGAAGCGGGCGTCGCCGGCGCGCGCCTACTCATCGCGCAGCGCCTTGGCCGGCTCGGACCGGGCGACCGCATAGGCCTGGCTTGCAACCGTGCCGACGGCGATGATCAAGGTCAGGGCCGTGGCGGCGAGGAAGTAGAGCGGGTTAAGGCTGACCCTCTGGTCGAAGCCGCTGAGCCAGTTCTGCATCGCCAGCCACGCCAGCGGCCAGGCGATCACATTGGCGATCAACACCGGCCGCAGGAATTGGCCAATCAGCAGCTTCAGGATGTCGCTGGTCGAGGCGCCCAGGGTCTTGCGGATGCCGATCTCCTTCACCCGGCGCGCGGTATTGAACGACGCCAGGCCATAGAGACCCAGGCAGCCGATCCCCACCGCCAGCGCCGCGCCAATGGTGAACAGCCGGCCGCGCTCATCGTCACCCTGATAGTAGGGCTGAAGGTTGTCCTCGACGGTCTTGGCTTCGAACGGGATGGTCGGCGTGACCTGGCGCCAAGCTTGGCGCATGTGATCCAGCACAAGCTTCGGATCGGCCTGGCCGTAACGCACGACCGCGATGCCGCCGTCGATATCCTTGGCGGAGAAGTAATAAACCGTCGGCTGCAGCGCCTCCCGCGGCGAGCGGAAGCGGATATTGTCGATCACGCCGACGACCCGGAACGGCTTGGCGTCCGAACCGCTGCCTTCCCGGATCATCCGCCCCACGGCCGCCGCCGGGCTGGTAAAGCCCAGAACCCGCGCTGCGTTGACGTTCAACATCACATTGTGCGGCGGCGCCGGCGACGGAGCTGGCGGAGGTGTAGCGGCCGCAGAAGCGGCCGCCGAGCTCGTCGGTTTGTCAGTCTTATATTCGTCCAGACCATAGGCAGGCCCTAGCGACCGTCCCGCCGCCAGACGCCCGCCATAGGTCTGCAGGAAATCCGGGCCGACCACTTCCCAGTTCAGGCTGAGGCCATGCCCCTTGTCGCCCGGCAGGGTGAAATTGCTGCCATTGGTGGTGTGCGTGGTTCCCGGTGAACTCATCGAGACCGTGGCGCCGGTGACGCCAGGCTCAGCGCGCCAAAGGGTCAGGAGCGACGAACGCTGAGCTGAGGTGACGCCCTCGTCGTCGAAATCGCTGACGACGATCAGGCCGTCGCGGACGAAGCCCAGGTCGGCATGTCGCAGATAGCGGCCCTGGCTGACGATCACCCCGGTGGCGATGGTGAAGGCGATGGCGATGGCGAACTGGAAGATCACCAGGCCTTCGCGCACCCGTGCCCCGCCGCGACCGCCGCCTGGGGTCCGCGCCGAGGCCAGCACCGCGGCCGGCTGGAACCGCGACAGCACCAGCGCCGGATAAGCCCCAGCGCCCAGTCCGACAATCACGGTCAGAGCCACAAGCAGGGGCAGGACGCCATCGTCGCCCAGATAGTCGATCTTCAGCGACAGGCCGCCGGCGGTGTTGATCAGCGGCAGGGTCAGTTCGCACAGCGCAAGACCGATCAAGGCCGCGATCGTCGCTGTAATCAGCGATTCCGCCATGAACTGAACCACGAGGGACAGGCCCGTCGCGCCCATCACCTTGCGCAACGCTACCTCCCGCGCCCGAAGGCCGGCCCGCGCCGTCGCCAGGTTCACATAGTTGACTCCGGCCAGCAGCAGGGTCAGCAGACCCACCGCGCCGATGGTCGCCACGATCACCGCGTCCTTCGGGTCGATCAGATGCATCGCCGGGAGCGGCGCGGTGCGCAAACGCAAGGTCTTATGCGCCGGACTGACCAGGTCGCTGTCGCCATGGCGGTCGGTGAATCGATCGAGATCGTTGTCCAGCGCCGCCGCCGCCTCGGGCGTGTCGAACCGCAGGTAGGTGGTCAGTTGCTGGCTGCCCCAGTGCGTCCAGTGGTCTTCCTTCGCCACCATCTGCGGGGTGATGGGCGCGACCATGTCGAGCTTCAGGTCGGTGCTCTTGGGCGCGTCCTTCATCACCCCAGCGACCCGGTAGTCGTATAGGGTCCCGCGGTCCTCGACCGTCAGGCGTTGGCCGATCGGATTGGCTCCGCCGAAATACTTCCTGGCCAGGGCTTCGCTGATCAGCAGATCGTCCGGACGCCCCAGCAAACTGGCCTTGTCGCCGGCCGTCATCGGCAGGTCGAACACCTTGAAGAAGCTGGGGTCCACCAGCTCCAGCTGTTCGGAGGTCACCTGAGATCCCTGCCGGACCGCCACGCGGGCGTCCCACATCCGCGTCCCCACGGTCTGGGGATAGTCGCCGCGCAGCTCGTCCAGGAATCCGCCCATGGTGTTGTCGTCCGGCGGGATGGTCTCGCCGGTCAGGATCCAGAACGAGCGGACCACATAGATCTGCGGTGCGTCGGGAATCCAACGCTCGAAGCCGGTCTCGAACCGCACGTAGAGGGCGAGCACCAGGAAGACCGCGATCCCCACCGCCAAACCCAGGATGTTCAGAGCCGCATAGAGACGGTGCTTGGTCAGAGCCCGATAGAGGGTCAGGAGGTAGTGGTTGAACATGGGGGTCGCCTATTCGTGCCGCAGGGCCTGCGCCGGTTCGGCGCGAGCGACGGAAAAGGCCTGGCCGCCGACCGTGACGAGCGCGATCAGCAGGGTCAGCGCCGTGGCGGAGAGGAAGTAGAGCGGATTGAGCGCGATCCGCTGGTCAAAGCTGGAGAGCCAGTTGGTCATGGCCAGCCACGCCAGCGGCCAGGCGATCAGGTTGGCGATGATCACCGGCCGCAGGAACTGGCCGATCAGCAGCTGCAGGATATCCCGGGTCGAGGCGCCCAGGGTTTTCCGAATGCCGATCTCGCGCACTCGCCGCGCCGTGTTGAATGAGGCCAGGCCATAAAGACCGATGCAGCCGATCGCGACCGCCAGCACAGCGCCGATGGTGAACATCCGGCCGCGCTGCTGGTCGGGCATGTAGTAGGCGCTCAGCCGATCGTCTGCGGTCCGGGCCACGAACGGCTCGCCCGGCGCGATGTGGCGCCAGGCGCTGGTCAGGCGCGCCATCATCGTCTGGGCGTCAGCGCCCTCGTAGCGCACATAGGCGATGCCGCCGCCGATGTGATCGTCGAGATAGAGATAGAAGAGCGGCGGCACGGGATCGTGGGGCGACATGAACCGGATGTTCCGCGCCACGCCGACCACGGTCGCGGCATGCCCGAAGACGCTGAATGAACGGCCAAGCGCGGACTGCGGCGAGCCAAAGCCCAGGGTCTTAACCGCCGTCTCGTTCAGGATGACATCGAAGGGGAGCGAGTTCACGGGGCCTGGACCCAGGGCGAACGACGCATCATCCGCACGATGGGCCGTGTCGAAATCCCGGCCCGCGACGAGCTTGCCGCCCAAGGTCTTGAAGTAGCCGACGGTGGTGAGTTCCATCGACACCGTGAGGTCCGGCCCAGGACGGCCCGGAATGCTGACCGGAGCGTAGTTGAAGGTTTTGGAGACCGGCTCCCGATCCGCTGACGTGACGGTGGTGACGCCGGGAACCTGGCGAAGCGCATCCAGGATCATCGGCTGTTTGTTGATCAAGCTCTCGAGCCCAAGGCTGTCGATCAGGATCAGGCCAGCGTGTCGGAAGCCGCGATCGGCGTTCTGCACGAACTTGGCCTGGGCGCTGAGGACCAGCGTGCAGATGGTCAGGGTGATCGCCGCGGCGAACTGGAAGACCACCAGACCGTTGCGGATCCGGCCGCCCAGCTTGCCGCCGCCCGGTAGCTTTGACGAGGCCAGCACCCTCGCCGGCTGGTAGCTGGACAACAGCAACGCCGGATAGAGGCCCGCCGCCAGGCCGATGGCCAGGGTGGCCAACAGAAGAACCGGCAGGATGCTGTCGGCGCCCCAGTAGGTAAGGGTTAGGTCCGATCCGCCGGCGGCGTTCACCAGCGGCAGGGTCAGCTCCGTGATCGCCAAGCCTACCAGCACCGACACGAAGGCTGTGATCAGGGCTTCAGCCAGGAACTGGATCATCAGCGCGCGCTGGGTCGCGCCCAGCGCCTTGCGCACCGCGACCTCCTTCGCCCGCAGGGCCGATTGGGCGGTGGCCAGGTTGACGTAGTTGAGGACGGCGATGGCCAGGGTCAGGACGGCGACCACCGCCAGGCTGACGATGATCCGTTTGTCCACATTCGGCTGGAAGTCGGCGGTGGTGATGGCCGCCTGGAAATGGATCGCCGGCAGCGGCGTCAGACGAAGCTGCAGCAGGTCATTGGGGTGCTGGCCGAGCTTGGTGTCCTCGCTGCCCTTGGCCCGGCGAGCGATGAAGTTGGCGAGGTCTGCGCCCACGGCCTGGGCGTCGGCGCGATTGCGGAACCGCAGATAGGTCGAGCCGAGCTGGCTGTTCCAGTCGGTGAACGCGTCGTTGCGGTTCTCGAAGGCCGGAGTGATAGCCTTGAGCAGGCCGAGCTTGAGGTGGGTGTTGGGCGGCAGGTCGCGCAGGACGGCCGAGACGCGCACATGCGCCACGGTGTGGCCTTCGCTAAGGTCCAGGCTTTGGCCGACCACATTGGTCGTGCCGAAGTACTTCCGCGCGAGAGTCTCGGTGATCACCACATTGTCCGGCTGGGACAGGGCGGTGGCGACATCGCCCCTGGCGAGCGGCAGCGCCAGGACCTGGAAGAAGTCCGGATCGACGTAGCGGACGTCTTCCTGATCGGTGGTCAGGCCGCGCGTGAGCGTCTCATCCATCCAGATGAGGCGCGTATAGGCGGCGATCTGAGGATAGTCCGCTTTCAGCAGCGGCGCGCTCACGCTGGTGGTCTTGGCGCTGGGGCGGGGCGCCAGACCCGGTCGCATAAGGGTCTCGTCCAGGCGATAGGTGTTCGCCGCCTCGGGAATCCAGCGATCGAAGCTAGTCTCGTAACGCACGTCCAGAAACAGCACGAGGAACACCGCCACGCCGACCGCTAGCCCCAGGACGTTGAGCGCGGCATAGAGCCGTCGCCGCGTCAGGGCCCGGTAGAGGGTCAGGAGGTAGTGCTGGAGCAATGTCGTCTCAGATTTCGCGGCGGGCGGAGACGACGACGCGGCCGTCCAGCATGTCGATACGGCGCTTGGCCATGTCGGCATGACTGGGGGAGTGGGTGACCATGACCACCGTCGCGCCATCCTCGTTCAGGCTCTGCAGGATGCCCATCACCTGGGCCCCGTTTTCGGTGTCGAGGTTGCCGGTGGGTTCATCCGCCAGGATCAGGCTGGGCTGGCCGACGATGGCGCGGGCGATGGCGGCGCGCTGCTGTTGGCCGCCTGAAAGCTGGTGAGGATAATGGCGCGCGCGATGGCCGATGCCGACCCGGTCCATGGCCGCCTGCACCCGCGCCCGCCGATCCTTGCCGGCCCATTTACGATAGACGATGCCCAGTTCGACATTCTCTGCGACCGTCAGCTCGTCGATCAGATTGAAGCTCTGGAAGACGAAGCCGAGGTTGTCGCGGCGCAGGCGGGCCAGCTCCGCCTCGGCCATGTCGGTGACCTCAAGGTCACGGAACATGTATTTGCCGCTGGTCGGGCGATCGATGGTGCCCAGGATATTCAGCAGGGTGGACTTGCCACAGCCGGACGGACCCATGATGGCGACAAACTCGCCCTCCTCGATCTGCAGTTCGATCGACTTGAGCGCCGTGGTCTCCACTTCGTCGGAGCGATAGAGGCGATGGACATCGGCCAGGACAATCATGGGGCAGCCTTCTCGAACCGGATCAGTGCAGGATGAGGTGGGTGGACTTGGCGTAGCCGTCGTAGCTGGAGGTCACCACGCGATCGCCGGGATGCAGGCCTGAGGTGATCTCCACCTGTTGCGGATTGCGGCGGCCGACGGTGATGGCGCGGCGGTCGGCGCGATGACCACCGCCGTCGAGCACGAAGGCATAGCTTCCGCCGCCTTCCTCGAGCCAGGCGCCGTTAGGCGCCACCAGCGCTTGTTGGGTGTCGCCGAGCGTGATCCGCACGTCGGTGCTTTCACCCCGGTGCAGGCCGATGTTCGGCGGCTTGTTGAAGGTCAGCTCAACCCGGAAACGGCCGCTGGTCACCTGCGGCAGGACGCGTGAGACGGTGAGGGCGACGGTGTGGCCATCGAAGTCGCCGGTCGCGGGCTGGCCGGCGGTGACCCGGCCCAGATAGTATTCGTCGACGTCGGCGGTGAGCTTGTAGGCGCCTTCGGAGTCGATCTGGCCGACCGGATCGCCGGCCTTCAGCGACTGGCCAGGTTGCAGGGTGAAGTCGGTCAGGCGACCAGCCACAGGGGCGCGGACCACCAGGGCGTCGAGGCTGGACTTCACCACCGCCAGATTGCTGTTCAGGCTGGAGCCGGTCTGGCGGATCTGCGCCGCCTGGGCGCCGGCGATGGCGTTCTCTTCCTGCTCGCCGGCCTTCAGCGCCTTGAGCCGGTCGCGGTAGTAGTT
>Ga0302316_10000083_pt1 | contig 83537 bp, 68 predicted proteins | sample III_Palsa_N3_2_FD_200456 | JGI IMG/M metagenome (GOLD analysis project Ga0302316, IMG submission 200456) | Peat permafrost microbial communities from Stordalen Mire near Abisko, Sweden - III_Palsa_N3_2 | ecosystem: Environmental > Terrestrial > Soil > Palsa > Peat permafrost | place: Sweden...
GGTTCAAAGGCTTGATTCGATAGGTCATTGGCGATCTGAGGATGCTCGCCACTTCCGGGAATTTACATAATGAAGCTGCGGACGGCGCTAACCGATTGAATATGTTGGTGGAATTATCGGTCGGGTTTGCTATAGTAGATCTACTATGAAAGCCGAGGCCATGATTCAGTCCTTACGTCGCGACATCGCATTGCAAGTGTCGCGAGTCGCTCGTCGTTTGGGTGATACGCAATTGATCGCTGCCCAGCGACTGGGTATCCCGCAACCCACGCTCAGCAAGATCATCAATGGGCGAGTATCCGATCTCTCGATCGAATTTCTACTGCGTATTGCGGCGCGTGCGGGCCTTGCTATGACGCTCCAAACAGGTCGTGAGGCCCATGAGGCAGGCGCTTTCATCTCGGGTCTGGCTCGAGGAAACGCTCAGTCCTCGAGCTCCAGACTTGCGCAGGAAGCGCGACGATCGTTAGTGGAGTCCGGGCGGCGTTTCACCCCGGAAGAGCGGCTCGAAGCGTTCGTCGAGCACAACGAATTACTGGGTGCGGTCCATCAAGCGGGGCGCGCTGCTGAGAAACGGCGAGTCACCGGACTTCCCAAAAGCACGCTGTGAGAACACAGCGTCCCGGTCAGTCGGCGCTCCTCTTCCTTGATGTCGCTGAACTCCTGGATCGAGAGCACATCGATTACCTCGTCATTGGCGCATTTGCGCTTTCCGTGCACGGCACGGTACGCGCCTCGGTCGACGTTGATGCATTGCTACATCTGTCCTATTCGCGTCTCAAGGAGCTTTCCGCACTGTTTGAGGCCGCTCAATATGGCGTGGTGCTGAACCGCGGCGATGACGATGATCCGATTTCAAGCATGCTGATCCTGAGCGACGCTCACGGCAATCGTGTCGAGCTCCTCGGTGGTCTGCGCCGTCTCGACCCGCAGGTCTTTGCGCGAGCCATCGAAGTTCCCTTTCGGGGCATCACCTTGCGTGTGGTCGGACGAGAGGATTTCATCGCAATGAAATGTTTTGCCGGAGAGCGGCAGGATCTGGTCGATGCGCGCAGCGCATTCGAGGGCGCGCAGGGGCCCCTCGATCTTGACCTCCTCAGGACGGTCGCGCGTCGATTTGGCCGAGACGCAGCCGATCGCCTCGAGAACCTTCTCGGTTCACTTGGTTAAAGGGTCTGTGGTTTCTATAAGACCTTGTAGTAGCGAATGATGTTGCCGCGCTCCGTGCGCCGCCCAACGCCGACGAAGACGTGGCGCGCCAGCCAGTCGTGCTTACCGGTGGGTGCCTCGAAGGTCGTCAGCGTACGGAAGTAGCACTCTTCGGGTGTCACCGTCTCTTTGCTCAGGCCGTGGGCAATTCGTTCGAATTTCTGCATGACCTCCGGGCTTCGCCCCCAGATGAAGCCACGGGTAGTGAGCATGAAGCAGCTGCCATCCTTCTCCTGAAGCATGTAGCGCGCATCACCTGCCAATACGCCATCGTCGCGGAATAGGCAGAAGTCCCCGCCACTTCCGGGCAGCGCGATGCCAGAAAGGGCAGGGCCTTCGAACTCACCCCCCTGCAGCGCCACCATGCCGCGACTGCCGCCGGAGGGCATGTTGATAACCTTGGGAAGCGGTGCGAACCGCAGCCGAACCTCCAATGCCAGTTCGCATTGGGGCATGAACGGATCGTTGTTCGGGGTCATGAAATGACCTCAGCTTTCTTACCGAGCTTTGAACAGTTTATCCGCCGTCTCGGCGACGCGCTTGCCAAGATACCGGGCGCCGTCCAGCTCAAAAGCGCTGGGCATCCGTGATCCGTCGTTATTGGAGATCGTCGACGCGCCGTAAGGCGATCCGCCCCGCACGACGTCCACGCCCATTTGTCCTTGGAAGCCGTAGTCGAGACCCACGATCGTCATGCCGTGATGAAGCAAGTTGGTGAGAATCGAAAACAGGGTCGTCTCCTGACCCCCGTGCTGAGCGGCGGTCGAGGTGAACGCGGCACCCACCTTCCCGATGAGCTTACCGGTGAACCACAGGCCACCCGTCGTGTCCCAAAAACCGGCCATCTGACTCGGCATCCGGCCAAACCGAGTGGGTGCGCCAACTACGATTCCGTCGTAGTCCCCCAGCTTCTCAGCACTCTCGATCATGGCATGCGCGGTATCCGTCTTGAAGTGCGCCGCCTCGATCACTTCCTTCGGTGCAGTCTCTGCGACTCGCCTGATGTCGACAGAGGCGCCGGCCGCAAGTGCACCTTCTGCAACGGCGTCCGCCATCATTTCAATGTGCCCGTAGGAGGAGTAATAAAGAATGAGAATTCTGCTCATAGTACAGTTCCTGTCCAATTGGCTGCAGGCAGAGGGCCGCGGGCCGGAGCAGCAAGTCTACCTTTGTTTGGGCAGGTGCTGTCGTGGGCCGAGCGGCTGCCTGGAAGCCTGATCTGGCAGCCTCTGCGGCGGTCCGCACTGAGCGCCTGGATTAGGGTTTCTCCGGCGGGCACGAAGCCGGCGGCTTGTAGTCCGCAGTCTTGGTGTTTTCAGCTCGATCGGCGATCAGCCAACGCCCGTTCACTCGCTTCAGGGTATCGTCATACGCGCCGGTGAACGAAATCCCGGTTCCGGCGACAAAGGGGCGTATGAAACCCGCCGAACCGATCACCATTATGGGGCTGTGAACCCATGCATGATCCTTGTCGATATAGTTGATCGGCCCGATGACCGTGACATGTTGCTGTGGAGGTTGGCCAGCATAGGTTGGCCCCATTTTTTCGAGAAGGGCTACCATTTGGTCGCGCCCGATGATGCACTTGGTCGGCCCCTGATGGAACACACCATCTTCGGTGAAGACCGAAGCCCATGCCTTGCCGTCCCAGTTGTCAAGAGCGTAGTCATACCGAGCCTGTAACTGACTGATCTGAACGTAGTCGTCTACCGTCCCCAGGTAGTCTGCGGCCATGGCGGGACCTCCGAAGAGAGGGACAGCCGCGACAACGCTGGCTGATACGAACAGCACCTCTCGCATATTCTTGAACTTGGTGTTCAACACGGCGAATCCTCCCTACCCACCATTGCCATGACCCGACATTGGGCCTGTTGCGCGCATTGACATCGTCACTTGCGGGCAAGAACCATGTTTGGCGAGAAGGCGCTCACGTTATATTCCGTGATCGCGAACTGGTTGACGATCTTGCGGCTGTCGCCGACGCGGTGCACACCACCCCACACCTGCACGAGGCCGGACTTCCCCAGAGGCTTTGCTCCAGTATTGTCAGGCTCAAATACCCATTGCATCTTGCCTATCGACCACATTTCCTTGGTCGCCAGATTGCTCTGGGCGTCGAGCACGAATTGCACTTGGGGGTCGAGCGAACTCGCGACAACCTTAGTTCCGTCCGTGACCGAGCCGCCCTCCATGGCGGGTACGGTTCCACCACCGTGCACACCCGGCCTCTCGCTGAAGAATTCGCCCATTTCCACGGAACCATCCGCGAACACGTTCGCGAACTTGAACCAGACGGTTTCGTTACCCGAGAGCGCCGACCCGCCGAACAATTCAGTCCCGATGAAGTGGTCGATTACGAACATGCCCTTGACCCGCTCCCCGAGTACGGTGCCGGTGACGGGCTGGTATTGTCCCGTGTAGATGTCGATTCCCGTTGATCCGTCCTTCTGGATGTAGGGAATCATCTCCGCGGTGCCGACTCGCCCAAGCGGTGACCCCGATCCTTCCAGAACGACTGCTCCGTCCTGGTCCTTCCAGCTGACGGCTGCTGGACTGAGCCTGATGTCAAACCCCTTGCCGGCGAAGACCAGACCGGCGGCCGGATCGACGGTGCGCGTCATATCGACGGCTTCCCGGGGTACCCGCGGATCCGGCTTTCCGTCAGTGGTAAGCGTCACGCCGTTCGATTTCAAATCGCGCACCGTGCGCATCAAAACGTATTGTTTCCCTGAATCCGTGAAGAGCCGCGCATAGATCCACGCCTCCGCAATATTGGATGCCCAGGGGTGAGCGTCAACGGACATTTCTGCCGGTGAAAACTCAAATACGTAGGAGCTCGCTCGGTTGGGCACGCCGACTCTGGACAGCGCGGGAGCCGGCCCGGCGTCGGATGCTGCATACGCCGCCGGATTCGCGCCAGCGACAGCCACGCACCCCATACCGGCACTTATCCAATGGTGCAATTTCATAGGAATCCCCTAGTCCGTTCTCATCAAACCGATGGTTTTCCATTACTGGGTATTCGCCGGGGCGCCACGCACCCTCAAGGCGACTTGGCGGTCGCAGGGCAGGTGAGGGGTGGTCCATCGCCGGGACTGACCTCCAGCCGATCGGAAATCAGCCAGTGTCCCCTCACGCGTTTGAGCTTGTCGTCATAGGTACCCGTCACCTGGATTCCGCCGCCCGTGTGATCGCGGCCCACGTCACCGACGACCATCACGAAGCTGTGCGATAGGGCGTTGTCGTGGTCGAGATACTCGATCGCCAGGTTGCCATTGATGTGGCGGGTCTTGGGTCGAGTGGCCGCATCGGCCGGCGCCGGACGCGCGTTCTGCTTGTCGATGAGACCGGCCAGCTCCTTGCGGCCGACAAGACAGAATTGTGCCGCGCGGAACAACCCCTCTTCAGTGAACACGCTGGCCCACCCCTGCGCGTCACGATTGTCCAGTGCGTAACTGTACTTGGTCATCAGCAGGCTGATCTGAGTGAAGTCATCCGCCGTGCCTTCGTAACCGGACGCGACCGCAGAACCGGTTGCGACAACGATCGCCACGGTGGCGATCAGAAGTACAGAGCTTCGAAGTCCCCGCTTGCGCATGAGAATGCTCCCTGAGGCGAATTCAAGGCCAGTTGTAGTAATGAAAGCCGTTCTGTGCCTGCGGCGCACACGGTATCGGCGGGTTCCGGTTGGGACGCTGGACGAAGCGGTAGGCGAACTTCCACTGGCCGTCCACCCGGGTCAGCTTATCGTCGTAGGTTCCCGTGATGGAGATGCCGCCGGTCGTACCCGCGCCCACTTCCCGGATCACCATGACCGTGCTGTGGACCGTTGCATGGTTTCGATCGACATAGAGAATGACTCCGGGATTCGAGAGATGAAAGTTCTTAAGGTCCTTGCCCGGACTGACGTTGTGGCCGGGAACATTGCTGAGTGCCTGACGGCCGATCGCGCAATTGGATGGATCCTGGAAGACGCCGTCGACGGTGAAGTCAGCGGCCCAGGCATCGCCGTCGTCGATGTTGATGTCGTAGTTGTACTTCTGAAACAGCTGATAGATCTGCATGAAATCATCCGGCGTTCCCTTGTACCCGGTGCCCACGTGCGAATCGACGGCGCAACCGGCCAGAACGGCCGCGGCTGCTACTCCCACTGTCGTGCGAACGATTCGAAGGCCAGGTTTCCTCACGGGTAAGTCCTCGTTATTTCTCTGCCGACTCAATAGGGATTGAAGCGAACTCCGGCCACGAACATTCGACCGACGGTGTACAGGGAAGTCAGTGTGTCAAGGCCGCCCGGCACCGCGGTACTTTCCACTCGGGGTGGTGTGGCGTCGAAGAGGTTGGAGACCGTCACGAACAACTGGAACTTCTCATGCCCGATTGTCGGCAGTCCCGTGTAGTTGAACGTCAGATCCGTCGTATAGAAGCCCGGGACATGATCGTCCACGTACTTAAGCGCAGGACCGAGCTTTATCGGTCCGATGATGTTTTCGTTGATGAACAGACCGAAGTCGTGGAATTGGTAGCCAACATTCAACAAACTCTTGATGCGCGGGATAGCTCCCGCGACCCCGCCGGATCCCGCGGCGTTCCATCCCGCGTAGTTTATTCGGGGCTGGTTGGAGGTTAACTGTGTCGAGAAATCATCGATGTAGGTGGCATAGGCGCGTGCCGTAAAAGTGCCGCCAAAAACCGGCGTGTTGTAGGACAGGTCAAGATCCACGCCGTCGGTATGGATTGCAGCAACATTGACCCCTGACACGATGAATTCAGTCGGGAAGTTGTCGGCAGTGTGGTCACTGAAGGGATGGGGACGAATGATATTCGCGCAGGCGGGAGACGTGCCGTTACTTGCTTCGCAGGCCTGATCCTCCGCCAGGGCGGTGAGGGTTGCGATGGCGTCCGTCATGTTGATGCGGTAGTAATCCAGCGACAGCGCGAGACCCTGCAGAAAGCTGGGTTGATAGACGAACCCGCCAGCCAGGGTCTTCCCGATCTCCGGTGTAAGGTTCGGGTTGCCACTGGTGATCTGAGGCGCCCCCGAAGAGACGCCGGTGTGCGGATCCGTGACCGCAGCCGGTGCCACCTGCTCGCCGGCAAATAGGTCGTACAGCGTCGGTGCTCGGATATCCCGGGATTGCGTCGCCCGCAGCATGAGGTCGTCATACACCTGCCACGTCGTCCCGAACTTCCAGGTCGTTGCGTTGCCGGAGATGCTGTAATGGGTATATCGGGCCGCCGCATTGACATCGATGGATTTCGCCAAAGGGAGATCCTTGACGATTGGGATCCCCAGTTCCCCGTATCCCTCCTCCACGCTCTCCGAACCACTGGCGTCCGACTGGTTGATCAGATAGTACTGCGTCAGGATCGAGGTCCCGCGCAGTCCAGCCGTGTTGTAAGAAGTCCCAGGATTTGCATTGCTCGTGATGTCCATGTGCTGGGATCGATAATCGAATCCGACCGCGCCCGTCAGCGCGCCGGCGGGCAAGGAGAACAGGTCACCACCGATGCTTCCCTGGAGATTGTTCTCGTAGGTATCGACGTCATACTGGGACGTCCCGGTCACGTAGGCGGCGGCAGCAGCCGACGCTGCGCCGGCACCGAAGGGATTGAAGGGTTGGCAGCCGGCATAGGCTGCGGCGACAGAAGCAGTCGCGCTGAGCTCCGGTCTGCACACGATGGCGCCGGTTGCCGGGTTGACGACCGAATCGACGGCCGCGTAGAAGTTCTGAAAGTTTATTTCGTTGAACGCTTTGGTGACGTCTATGACATCGCCGAAGGAATCATCAAGCGTCCAACTGAAGCCACCCAGCTTGCCCTTGATGCCGGCTTGCGCATCGTAGTTGTTGACATTCTGTTTTTCGACGATCGGCCCGAGATAGTTGTACTGCGCGGCCATGCTGAAGGATGGCGTGTTCGTGGCCGTCAGCTGCGCCTGCAGGGGCGCAGGCAGGAACGCGTTGCCACTGAAAATGGTGAAGCCGGGGAGGGCGAGGAAGTTGTCCTCGATATTGGCCGAGCTCTGGGCCTGCGACACCATGAGCTGCACATAGGCCGTCGTGGTAGAGTTCAAATCGTAGCCGTACCGTGCGAAGCCGTTGATGTCACGGACCGGAGCCTGCGCGGTGTCGGTGCCTGGCAGCCTGATGTAGTCACTGGGGGCCTGGAAGAACGTGCCCGTTCCGGTGGGCGTTCCGGCATTCACCGGCCCATACAAGCCGCTCGAGGTGAAGTCGATGCCCTTGAAGGGTCCGGAACCGACGATGCCTCCATAGGTTGCGTAACTGGCCCGCGTATTGGAAACATTGGTATACGGATTTAGCGCGGAGCCTGGGGCGGCGGTGCTGCCCAGAACGCTACCCACCGCGCCACCGGATTCATTCAGGGCGGGGCGGTCTTGGACCAGAAATCCCGCACTGTTGTAGTACTCGACACTGGCGATCAGGTGACCGTTGTCGCCGATGGCCGTTCCGCCCGCGAGTCCGTAGCGTTGGCTCTGATCGTCGCCCAAAGTTGAAATTCCTGCCATCGCCTCGCCCTTGACACCGGTGAAACGGGTATCCAGTACGTAGTTGACGACACCCGCGACCGCATCCGAGCCATAGGTCGCGGATGCGCCGCCGGTCACGATGTCGACTCGCTGCAGGAGCAGCTGCGGCAGGACATCGACGTCGACCGTGTTGAGATAGGTCGTTGGCGGGACACGCACCCCGTCCAGCAGGATCAACGTGCGGTTTGCTCCCAGTCCCCGCAGATTGAGGACATCGCCTTGAACCGTCTGGCTGAATGCCACGGTCTGTGGACCCGTCGATCCAAGAAATTGTGGGAGTTGCTTGAGCCCCTGAACAACATCGGCGGGCGAGCTTTGCTGAAGAATGGCGACGGGCGCGACCGTCACCGGCGTGGGGGCCTGATAGCCATTGGATGTCGGGATGATCGTTCCGGTGACGACGACTTCTTCCAATGCAGGAGCATTGGAATCCGGCGCGGCGGAGCCTGACACCGCCGGAGCTGCGCCGGCAGGAGTCGTCGTTTGCGCGAACGCAGGCACCCACAATACGACCGTGCTTGCTGCGCCCAACAGTGACAACTTCCGTACTTTGCGAAGGTAATCAATCACTGGCTTTCCCCTCAATTCTTTATTTCAAACGGACTTCGAGCTCATCCTCTCCAGTTCTTGTTGCTGTGGCGGCCGCGAATAAGTCGCCCCCTCATGTCGAGGTCAATCCATTGACGGCTAAGGAAATTGAGCGAACGTTGGCTGGAAGAAATCATCCATACAGAACAAACGCCCGATATGCATATCGGTTGATATGTCCACGCAGACTACTCGCGCTGACTTGCAAGCGCAACTTTGTTGTGTCGGGGAAGCGGTTGCTTAAGCAACTGATCGGTAACCAATCCCGGGACCGGGAAGGAATTGGGAATGCGCCCAGCGATCTGCAAGCCCGGTTCAGCAAGTCTAGAAGAGTGCCGCCGAAGTACGAGGATTCACGCGCCGCCGCACCCTCGCGACACGGATCTGGCACGTCACGGCACTGACCTGCAGTGCGCCGCGGCGTCTACCCTTTCTCGGTGGCAAAGGCCTTGTACAGCGCTCGAAAGGCATTGGACAACGCCATCGCCTTGTCGGAGGTCAGATTCGGATCGGCAAGCAATTGGGATTCCAGGGCATCCGCAACGTTCAGACTGACCCTGTCACGGTCCTTTTCCGCCCCATGTTGCGCGCGAGGTTTGTGCTCAAAGAACCGCAGCACCTGCATGACCGCATCGACCGCCAGGTCCACGGATACACGCTCGGGGCAGGCTGCTGCCTGTACGGCCAGACCCGTCATCGTGGCATACAGGATGACCGAGAGCAGTCCCGTGTTCACGTCCTTGCGGTACACCCCGCTTGCAACCCCGGCACGGATCGAATTCTCGAACTTCGCGCGGCCGTCCTCCATCCAACGGCTGACCTCCACCTGCAGGTTCGGCTCATTCACGGCCGCGGCGGTCACCGCCAAACGGAACGCCAAGGGTAGGGCTTGCGGGTACTCATTTCTCAGGGTACGCCGCAGAATGAATTCCAATCGACTGGGCCCGAAGGGAATCGCCTCAGCCTCGGCGAGCGCCCGCGTTACCCCTTCGCTTGCCAGCCGGATCGCCTCCACCACCAGTTCTTTCTTGCTGCGATAGTAGTAATGCAGCATCCCGATGCTGACCCCGGCACGGTCGGCGATGTTTCGCGTCGTGGTGCGTTCGAATCCTTCCTGCGCCATGCATTGAACCACGGCAGAAACCAACTGCAGACGCCGCTGCTCCTCAAGTCCGCCATCGAGCACCTTGGACTTGCTCCGAGCCATCCGTCGTTGCCGTGCTGGCACGCGAGCCATCCCATCCTCCGACTATGAAAATCTGCACAGATTGCGATTGTACGATGAGCCGTGTAGGCTCTCGTGCATATCAGCTGGTATGACGCCTGATCATGTGTTCAGAATAACATGCGGCATATTTTCCTGGCCTTCACAAATCCCGTCTTCGGAAACGAGGCGGTCTACAACGAGTGGTACGACGGCACGCACGTGCCCGAAGTACTGCGATACGGCCGTGGATTCATCGGCTGCCAGCGATTCAAGTTGAACGGAGAGCTTCAACCGGGCGCCGTCCGGCCCTGGCGGTACGTTGCCGTCTATGACGTGATCTGTGAGGATCTGGCGGCACTCGCCAAGTCACCGTGGATGCCAGGCTCACCACGGCTCACCTCATTTCGCGGAATAATCGACGACGATCACGTCGGTTGGACCTTCACGCCCCGCGTGCAGCCGACCGGAGAGCTTGCAACGCAGTCGCAGCAGCATTCGCAGGTCGAAGACCGGCTCTTTGGTTGGAGCTCTTCAGCAATTTCGGACACCGCCATTGCTCCCACTGCACCGGATGCGGGTCCGGGCTCAATGGCGCGTGTCTATGAACTGGCAGAGCACCAAAGACAAGGCCAGCGGGACTGCCCATGGCATGGGCTGGTCATCTACGACCTCGCAAGCAGAGATGTTCTTCCGCCGGTCGACCCATTCAGGGGCGTATGGCGATTTTCTCCCATCTCCCGCTATGTTGCACGGAGCGAGATATGACGCGTCCCGTTTTCCTGGTAGGCAGCATACCTTTTCACGACACCGAAGAGGTGTTCCGATGCTGCGCGGCGGCTCTGGGCCAGTACACAGCCCGGCTACCGGATGGCGAGCGGGGAGGCTGGTTACCGGGTGAGGATTTTCGCAGGACACGGGGCTTGGTGGAGGGCCGCGGTCAAAGTCTCCTTAACCCGCCGATCACCCGTACCATGCGTATGGAAGAGGGTATGTCGGCACGCAAACTCACGTTCGAAGCACTGCATTATTTTCCCAACGCTCAAGCCTCTTATGCAGTTTTTTCACAACTCAAGCAGGCCGGAGTCATAGCAGCCGGTACGCGGTATCAGGTCAGCATCCCTTCCGCCTTTACCGCATGCATCTATTTCGATCACGACCAGGTCCGAGAACTGTGGCCGGCGTACGAAGCTGCCCTGTTCCGGGAAGTTAAGAGGATCGTCGCCGCCATTCCGAACGATGAGCTGGCCATCTCCTGGGACGTTGTTGAGTTTGGTATCAGCCTTGCGAATCCCACCCCAGTCGATGCGTATGGATTCGATGAACTCGCGGCTGCCATGGGGCGCGCGATCGACAGCGTCGCACCCGAGGTGCAATGCGGAATGCACTTCTGCTACGGCGGGCACAACTCGAACGGCATGCCGCGCGCCGGGCTTAACGTCCGCGAAATCAACGACACCGAACTCATGGCGGAGTTCTTCAACGCTATTCGCACTCGAACCGCCCGTCGGATCGACTGGCTGCACATTCCCGTACCCCACCAGCATGGGCATGCCGACTATTTCACGCCGTTACGGCAGCTGCGTCGCGAACAGGGCACCGAGTTGTATTTGGGCCTCTTACACCTGAATGACGGCATCGAACTCACGCGACGCAAGCTTCAGGTCGCGGAACAGTGTGTAGGTCCCGTTGGCATCGGGGCGGCCTGTGGACTGAACCCATTCGTCAGCGGCATACCGGCCGAACGCCTGCCTGAAGTCATCGACTACCACAGAAGAATCGCGGAACTCGACTGAGCTGCGAGAGCTTGCCCGCTGTGTCGGTCAGTCACCTTAAAACTGTACCGCGACCGCCGGTCCCTTCACGCCAATTGATCCTTGAAGTTGCATGACAAGCTTGGAGGCAAGAGTCTTCTGGCTCGGATGGTAGTAACGTACCTCGAGAATTCGGGGTACCGCTCGCACCGCTTGCAGATTAGGCACGTGGTAACCAAGGGTCAGGAGCTCGGCACGAGCAGCGCCTGCTGCACCGATGCGATGGCCGCAAGACTCTGCAATCTTTGGGGATCGCTCTCGCCCGTCGGAGGTGGAATTCTCTCCAGTTCCGCATTGAGGACGCCCTGAACAGTACCAGGTGCAACAGCGATCAGAACCCGCAAATTGGCCTGAGCACTGTCCGGGCTCTTTGTCAGGTCGAAGAGTTCGCGGCGACTGAAATACAGATCGACAATGTTCGTCTGCCAATCATGCTGTTCTTTGAGCTCCGCATCAATTTGCGCACGCGCCGTCTCCTGGCTTGCCTGGTTTCGCGCACGCACAGTCTCTTGGCCTGCCTGGTAAGTCTGAACCCAAGCAAAAAGTCCGCCGATGGCGGCTACCGCAATTCTCGCGAGCGTTGGCCACCACTTTCTAGCGAAGGAGGTGGCCAATCCAATTTTGTGCGCCGCGGCGCCGCCCGCCTGCGACCCATGGGACGATTCGGGGCCCAATAAGGCAAGATACAGTTCATGGCGGAAATTCCCGAACTGAAGATCTTTCTCTCCTCCCCGGGAGACGTAGCGGAAGAGCGCGCCCTTGCGGAGATCGTGTTTCGGCGCATCGCGGACGAATTGAGCGACGCCGTGCGCCTGCACCTGGTGATCTGGGAGCACGAACCGCTCTTCGCGCATACCGGGTTTCAGCAACAGATCGAGCGCCCGTCGCAGTGTGATCTGGTGGTCTGCATCATCTGGTCGCGCCTGGGCACGCGGTTGCCCGCGGACTACGCGCCCGTCGCGGGGGAGCCGGCACCGACCGGAACCGAGTTCGAGGTGCGCGACGCGCTGGCGGCTTTCGAGCGGATGGGCAAACCGAATCTGCTGATCTACCGGAAGATCCCGGGCCCGCATATTCAGCTGGGCAGCGCGGACTTCGCCGAGCGCACCAGCCAGTACGCCCGACTGGATGAGTTTTGCCGTCGGGCATTCTACGACGTCGATGGCGCGGTCATGGTCGCACATCATGCCTTCACCGACAGCTACGATTTCGAGCGCCGCCTGGCCGAGCACGTGCGCCGCTGGTTGCTCCGAACCATCAATGCAACACAGGAAGGGTTCCTCGCGACTTGGCGGGGACGTTCCCCTTTTCGGGGACTCCAGGCCTTTGAGGCGGAGCACCAGGCGATTTTTTTCGGCCGATCGGAGGCGCAGGGCGATCTGATGCGCCGCATCCGGGAGCTGGAAAAGGCCGCGGGCAGCCGCGCGGTGAATGTGTCCCGGCTGCTGTTGGTTCAAGGGATGAGCGGCACGGGAAAGACCTCACTCTTCAAGGCCGGCCTGTTACCCCTTCTTGAGTTGCGCCCGGTCGAGGGCATCGCGAAGTGGCTCACGGTCAGCTTCCGGCCCTCGGAATCAGATCCCCGCATGCGTGCGGCGGGAGGCCTCGGCATCCTGGCGTCGCGACTCAATGAGTGCGTTCCAGCGATATCCCGACTCGGAATAGCGGTGGAGAAGCTTGCTGACATGCTGCGCACGCGGCCCCAGGAAGCTGCCGCCCGGATTGCCACGAGCGTGGCTGCGGAAGCCGAACGGGCTGAGACCGAGCCGCAGCGCGTGCGCCTGCTGATCTACATTGACCAATTGGAGGAGGCGTTCGCGCCCGGGGAAGGCGACGCGGCGGCACCGTTGTTTGCGGCGATCATCGCGCTGGCGCGTTCGGAGACCCTCTGGGTGGCCGCGACGATGCGCAGCGATTTCGCGTACCGGCTCGAAGCCTACCCGGAGCTGATGCAGTGCCTGGCCAACACTCCGCCCTATACGCTGGCGCCGCCCCGCAGCGATGAACTCGCGGATATGATCCGTGAACCCGCGCGCGCCGCCGGCCTGCTCTGGGAGGAGCGCGACGGCGTCACCCTCGATCAGGCGTTGCTCCGAGACGCAGCGGACAATCCCGAATCGCTGCCCCTGCTCGAGTACACCTTGGCCGAGCTATACGAGCGACGGGAGGGCAGGCTGCTGCGATGGTCAGATTATGGGGGGGGTCTCCGCGGCGCCCTCATCGCCGCGGCCGATGAGGTGGTCCGGGGCACGCCCGGTGACAGCGAAACGGTGCTGCGCGACGTCATGCGTGAACTCGTCGGCGTGGGTGTCGATGGGGTGGCGACGCGTCGTTATGCCTCACTGGCGCGATTTCCCGAAGGCACCGCAAGGCGCGGGTTACTGGATCGCCTGGTGGCGCGGCGCTTGTGCGTGACGACCGACGAAGGCCGCGGCGATGGACCCGTGACCTGCCTTGCGCACGAGGCCCTCATCCGCTCCTGGCCGATGGCGCAGGAGTGGCTGAAAAAGGAAACTGCACTACTCCAGATCCGCGACGAGCTGTCGAGTGCCTCGGCAACCTGGGACAGCCACGGGCGTGCCGACGCCTGGCTCGGGACCGCGCCGGAACAGCTGGCGGCGATCGGCAAGGTCGAGCAGGCCGGTCTGATGCCCGCCGGGCCGGCCGAAGACTACGCCCGTCTCTCGCGGCGGCGGGCACGGCGCAACACGCTGGTGAAGCGCACTGCAATATCGGGAATCTGCCTGCTCACGCTGATCGCCGGCATCGCCTGGTGGATCGCGCTTCAGCAACGCGATATGGCTCGAATTGCCGCGGATACTGCCACCCATACCAAGGATTTCATGGTATCGCTCTTTAAACAGGCGGATCCGGTGGAGAACGGCGGCAAGCCGGTCACGGCGCAGGAACTCCTGAAGAAAGGCGCGGCCGATATCGAAAAAACAGATTCGAACAATAGTCTGAGCGGCGAGCCGCGCGTGCGCGCTGAACTGCTCACGGCGATGGGCCAGGCCTTTACCGGGCTTGGCCAGTATCATGATGCGGAGGACCTGCTGGCCAAGGCTACCACCGATGAGAACGTCGCCGCGGTTCCGGATGAGTCGCGAGTGCGCACACTGATCGCTTCCGGGGTGGCTTCGTACTATGCGGGGGACTATACCGCGGCAGAGAAACCGTTGCGGGAGGCGGTCAGCCTCGCACGCAAAAGCCTGGATCCGCAAAACATCCTGCGCTCACAGGCGTTCGCCGTACTTGCCGATGAACTGGTGGAGCTGAAGGATTATTCGGAGGCCGAGCAACTTTGCGCCGAGGCGCTGCGGGCGGATCGCAAGCGGGGTCCCGCCGACGCGCCGGTGCTGGCCACCACGCTTGCGTCACTCGGCAACGCCTATTACTACAGCGGCGATCTCGCCGCTGCCGAAGCCCCGATGCGCGAAGCATTGGCGCTGCGCGAACGAAGCTATGGCCTGAACGATGCACGCACCGCGGAGTCGATCAATAATCTCGGGGTGCTGCTCTACCAGTCGGGTCGGTACGATGCCGCCATAGCGGCCTACCGGCAGGCCCTGATGATCTACCGCCGGGTGCTCGGCGATGATCACCCGGAAGTCGCAACCGCTATTAACAACATCGGCCGCTCGGCGCTCATGGCAGGTCACCTCGATGAGGCGGAGCCACCGCTGCGCCAGGTGTTGGCGATGACCGAGAAGTTTGACGGCGCCGACCATGATTTCATGGTCTCCCCCCTGAACAGTCTCGCGATGATCGACGCGTACCGCGGTCACCTGGACACGGCGCGCACTGAAATCGAGCGCGCCGAGGCGATCGCCCGCCTGCCTGATCATGATGAACTGCTCGATCAGGTGTTGTTGAACAAGGCTTATATAGAGCTCGCAAGTGGCGACAAGGCGCAGGCCGCTAAGCTGCTCACCGAATCCAAGCTCGCGCTGCAGCAGGCCTATCCGAACGACGCGGCGAACGCCTGGCGTTACGCCGTGTGGCAGAGCGTCAACGCCGAACTCGTCGCGGCCAACGGTGATGTGACCGGAGCGCTGAGCACGTTGGGCACAGCGCAGGCGACTCTACGAGCCCGCTTCGGGCCGGACGGCTTTTTTACCCTGCGCGCCAATCGGTCAGCACAGCAACTCCAACGCCCGTAATGTATGCGCGTTGAAAGCTAAGAATATGTTGCTTGCCGGTGCAAATCGCGCGAGCGATGCCCCATATCTCAATTCAAATCGGCGCAGCCTGTCCTCACAAGCGAAGTGTTTTGTATTGACAACATATAGCCTACGGCGTAGCGTTTTTTCTCAAGAAGGGCGGGGATTAAAAGAGAACTAAGATGGCACACCATTGCGCTACGCGGCATGCGCGGATTATTTCTCTATGGATGCTCGGCGGGCTGCTCGCCATCGCGCTGAGTGAGACCGCCGGGGCGCGCGCCATTCGAAGTGATCTGTTTACCAGCAACGGTTGGTACTGCCAAACCAGCGGCTCTGAAGCTGACCCCGCTAGTTGCGCGGCCGTCGGGCCGACGACCGCATTCTACTTACCCGGAATGTCGTTCAGCCCGGCGGGAGTGACCGGATCGACACCCCTGTATGAATTCTATTCATCGGATCAACCGGACAGTAATTCCAACCCCACGAACATTTATACCGACAACACGAGCGGCACCCCGAATGTGCCCGGGAACCCCATCACCTTCAACAACGCCTACATGCTCAATTATGGCGCCACTGGGACTCAGGGAACGAGTCCACAGACTGCACAGGTCATGGTCTATCAAACGACTGATTTAGGTCAAGCCGGCAACGTTCTTTGCGATGACGTGAGTTCCAAATGCATTACCTTGTCTGGCGGGTTGTTCAGTTTGACGGAAATCCAGTTCAACTATCCGGAGAACGTCTCGGGCAACACCTGCGCTGTGGGAGGAATGCTGACCTTCAATGGCGCGAGCTACGCCAACACGTCGGTCGGGGGCGGGACGTGCGACAACACCTTTGTATTTGAGAATGGCAAGCTCTTCGGAGATGTACCGGATGGGTGGACCCCGGTGCCATTACCCGGATCAATGCTGCTGCTGGGCAGCGCGATCCTCGGCGGCTTGTTGTTACGGCCGGTGCTACGGCGTCGCGGGGAAGTAATGTCAACCCTGGCGGGACCCCTGCCGACGTAAGCGAGGCGAGCCGCAGCGCCTTCGGGCGGCCAACGCGGCGGCGCAGCCGCAAATGAGGATCAGGTAAGCCATGGGCCGAGCCGTCCCATCCTCAAGGATCCCGATCAGCGCCCCAGCTATCGCCCCCGCGACATACTGCAGTGTGCTCATCAGCGATGTGGCGGTGGCGGCGTGGGCCGAATGACGACTGAGCGCGGCGACCTGTGCATTGGACGGGATGAAGCTATATCCCAGCGAAAACACGAGCAGCGCCGAAGACATCGACCAAGCGCCGGTGTGGCCGGTCCAAGCCATCAGGCTCAACGACGTCCCTGCCAGAATCCAAATCCAGATTCCGACGTTAAGCGCAAACACGGGGCCGCGATGACGCACTACCCAGCTGTTGACTCGGAAAAATCCGATCATCGCAGCGCCGAGTCCGGCGAGAACCAAGCCGAAGGCCGTAGGACTCAAGCCATCGTCGACCATGAATACAGACGGTACACCGGCAAGATAGGCAAATAACGCGGCCATGCCCAGGGCACCGATGCCGGCGTGAACCAAGAAGTCCGGCTCCCTCATGATACTGCCGTACAACCGTATGGCGGATGCCGTCGTCAATTGGGTACGCCGTTGTGGCTCAAGCGTTTCGGGCAAATGGCGGGCCACGAGGTAGAGCCCGGCGGTACCGTAGAGCGCGGCGACAACAAATATCATCCGCCAACTCGAGAAGAACAGCACCAGGCTCCCCAGCACGGGGGCTACCACCGGCGCCACCGACATGACCAGCAACACATCGGACATCAGCGTCGCGGCCAACGTCCCGTCGGCAAGGTCTCGCACCATGGCCCGCGGGACGACGATGGAAGCGGCGGCCCCGAACGCCGCAAGGGCCCGAAAGACGCAAAACTCCGCGGCACCGGACGCCACCGCGCATCCCAGCGATGACAGACTGTACAAAAGGAGACCGACAATGAGCGGCGCTCGCCGTCCGAATCGATCTGAGAGCAAGCCTTGCGCCAGTTGTCCCGCAGCGAAACCGGCGAAGTAACTCGCCAGCGTCAATTGCGGTACGCCCGCGCCAAAGCGCTGTGCGATCTGGCCAAACGCAGGTAGATAAATGTCGACCGATACCGGCCCTACCGCGATGACAAAACCAAGAAGATACGCGAGATGAGGTGGGCTCTTTGGATCCGTCGCTTCAGCCGTCACACTATGAGGCTTCCCGAGTGTTGAACCGCACGCGTATCTTCTCCTGTTGTGCTCCGCAGCAATGCGTGATGCAAGTCCATCAGCGCTACCCGAGGGAAGAGCCCGCAGTACTGGACCGTGCCCACTGATTCGCTTACTTTGTAATGCAGAAATCGGTACTGCACTTCACCCATCCATAACATAGAACAGCAGATAGCACGAATGAAGCCACTGGTCATGCGCGTCGCACTCATCATGGTCTTGCTGAGCGGCCTACATGGCTGCGCCGTACCGGCGATTGCGGTTCGATCCGCGGCTCTCTCATATGACGACACGATAGAGGACACGACCAACAAACTACTGGTGCTGAACATCCTGCGCGCAAAGGACAAGGCGCCGATGCACTTTGTTGAGATCCCCAGGATCAGCGAGACGATTCAGGCTACCGCGTCGGTGAGTGCCAACTACCCCTTCGGGCCGCTCAACAAGTCCTTGCAGCGCAACACGGTCACGCCTGGCCTGAGCGTACAGATGTCGCCAAATTTCGAAGTCGATCACGTCGATACCAAGGATTTTGTAACTGGCCTTGCGTCGCCGATCGATCCCAAGTTCGTCAAATACTGGCTGGACCGAGGCCTGGATCGGCGGATCGTGTTACTACTGTTTTTCTCTGCGGCCGACGTTATCGAAACCGCGAATGACACGGCCAACCACCCCATCCGTCACGTCATCAGGATCCGCAATTCGCCGCGGGACGCGATTGCCGACATTCGGGGTGGCGCGGCTACGCAGAGCGGTGACTGCGACTCCCGCTCTGATTTTCAGCACTACCTTCTCTTCATCAATTCCCTAAAAACGTTTTCCGCACGTTCGACGACGGAACGGCGGCTTCTTGCGGACAAGGTGTCCATGAGCGCCTTGAAGGACCTGAATTCCATCGCCTCACTTGACCCGTCGAAATATCAATGGACGAGAGATAAAGATAGCAACACTTATTCGATATATTCGATCTCCGCAGCTCCGCAAACAACTCTGTGCTATTCGAATTCTCCGGTAAATTCCACCAACGGCCTGCCGACTCCCGAAAACGCGTGCGCTTACTCCGTTGTTGATGTTCCGTTGGACGAGTCAAGCGCAGCACCGGTCGCCGAATTGCCCGCGCTGCTATGGCCGCCCGATTCCCAGGCAGCAGCGCGGCCATCGGCTTTTTGCGCTCAATTCAACCGGTTCATCGCCAATCAACAGGCGTCGGGTACTGGAACAGCCAATCAGAGCAGCACATCCAACCCCAAGATGGAGTTGCGTCTCGAAACGCGCTCGGTTGGCGAGATCATTCAATTCCTTGGTGACCTGCTCGAGTACCAGGAGGCGCTCGACAGGTTCTCGCAAACGAATCCGGGGACTTCGTTGACTTTGAATCACCCGGTCACGTTTGGTTATTGCACACAAGGTCATACATCCGGCGCGGACAATAGCCCGGATTGTTCCGACATTTTTTTCCACCTGCAGCGAACCTCCTGCAACTCCAGGTTCACACTGACCTATCGCGGGACCAAGTATTCCGTGCCGAACTATAATCCCTTGGACGAAGCTGGCGGTTCAAGTTGTGCGAATGATACTTTACCCAGCGTGATCGACCCCAACGCGAAAAATCACACACTGGAAGTGTTAGCCGTCCTGAATCAGCTCATCGACCTGCAAAAATCCGCGCAGGACATACGAGCAACGCCGTACGTGCAGGTCGTCCCTTAGGGCCCGACGCTCGACGTACCTTGATGCCGTCCACCGTCTTCTTCACCGGTCATATGATCGATCGCCCGGACAGGGTGGCGCCGCGGTTTCCGGCGGCACGTGCGCCCGATATCGCGCGCCGCATTGCCTGCGAATTGGAGGCGGTACAGGCAACCGATGGCTTTGCGTCAGCGGCTTGCGGCGGGGATATCCTTTTTCTTGAGGCCATCATTGCGCGAGGCGGAAAGGCACATGTGACCTTGCCCTGTGCCGTGGAAGCATTCCGCAGGGATTGCGTGGATATCATCCCCGGGTCCGACTGGTCAGCGCGATTCGACCGTATCCTCGAGGCGGCCCACTCTGTAGAGGTTTTGGGAGAGCAGTACGCTTCCGACAATTCGATGGCCAGCGAGTGTTGCAACCGCGTTATGGCGGGACTGGCCGAACGTTGCGCGCAGAGCAACGGCGCGGAGGTGGTCGTCATCGCACTCTGGGACGGCCGACCGGGCGATGCGGTTGGAGGCACCCATTCCACCGTCGAGTACTGCGTTCGTCATGGATTCAAGATACGTCTGATGATGGATCTCTCACCTGCTGGAGCCCGTGAGACGCGGGAACTGACCCCCGCGCAGACTTTGGGCTCGGCAAAGAGGGCGCGGGCCGCAATACCCGAAGAGGCGCCACAGCAGATCTGCGCGGTCGTGTTTGCCGACGCCGTGGGTTTTAGCAAGCTTCGCGAACAGGAGGTTCCCCGCTTCGTGGAATACTATCTGTCCTGCGCGATGCGGATCTTACAGGCAACCAGAACCGTTCCCTTGGTGAAAAACACCTGGGGCGATGGTCTCTATCTGGTCTTCGAGTCCGTGCAAGAGGCGGGGCAGTTCGCTGTGAATTTCCGGGACAGCATCGTCTCTTCAGAATGGCGCCATTTTGGCCTGAGCAATCCACCGAACGTGCGGATAGGCGTGCACGCTGGACCGCTGTATCGATTTTATGATCCCGTAATAGGCCAGTGGAGCTACATCGGATCTCATGTCACACGCGCGGCGCGATTGGAGCCGAGCGCTGATGTGGGCAAAGTCTTCGCAAGTTTATCCTTTGTGGCTCTGGCGGCCGCAGAGCGCGTCACTGGATTCACCAGCCGGCCCGTCGGCCGTCGCATGTTGGTCAAGAACGCGGGCGAGCTGGAACTGTTCGAGCTTGAAAGTGTCAACGAGCAACGTTGACGCGTTCTGGGCCCGGGCCTGGCAGGGAATTACATCGGCAATTGTGGACCGCCCCCAAGGGCGAACAGCAGTTCCCTTTGGCTGTGTTGCGCCACGATCCTGCAGATCAATTGCAGGTTGGCAATGTGTCGCATCAATCCACCCTCAGCATCCTGGCCCGGCTGTCCCGAGAAAAGACGGGTGCGTACGAAAATCAGAGCGCGCGAGAATTCCGTCATTTCGACGATGCGCTCGTTCGTGTGTCGTCGAACATTGAACGAGTGCATTGCGGAGATCAGGGAGGGTAGCCAGACAGCGGTGATCTCGAGCAGCTCACGATACATTCCTGGCTTTGGGGTGCGGTGAGATATGAGTAGGTAGAGATTGGTCGCGAGAATCAATGCGAAGGTCACCACGGTGCCGACGTTAGTGATGCGTTCGTGGAGGCGACACCGACGAATTCCGCGATCCAGTTCGTGAAGAGTCGTACCAATTTCCGCTTTCAGGCGTTCTATCAACACGCCGTTGCTGCTTACCGCCTCGGACGATATGTCGCACTGGGCGGCGCGCCACAGCGACATTCCGGGGAAATCCATTGACGGAGTTTGTCCCAGCAGTTCCACGGCGGTCTGAAAGCGCTTGGATAGCTGTACTCCAGACCATACGCAGCCCTTCAGTAGCCACTTGTCCACCTTCATCCAATACATCATTCCGGCTCCAGCCAGAAGGAGCGCGCTATTGATCCCGATCAATGCAGCCGACCATTGCTGCGCTTCCTTTGCCGTAAACGCTGCCCCCAGTGCAATGAGAGCCAGCAGCGGCGGCAACCACGACAGGGCCGCGGACCAACGAGCGAATTGCGGGTGCGGTTTCTGACTATCCAACTGAGAAACCGGGCCGATCACGGTGTGACTGGATTCTGTGACTTGTCGGCTGATGAGACCGAAGTCGTTATCATCTGATTGGTACAGCCAACCGCCATTGGCAGCTGGAACCTGTCCTCGGTCTGGGCCGTAATCAAAGACTGCGTCATCCGACAAGATCGGCCAGGCGCGACGCACGTGAATCAAGCGCTCTGCCGCAATGAACGGCCCTACACGCCCAATAATCCTGTACGCGCCCAGAAACGTATGCTTGAGAATCGGATAGCGTTCGCCACTGCGTGTGGTGATTGCGACATCTCCCGGCCGGGCGGCAACGATTCCGTCAATGGTTTCGAACGACATCCGGTCCCGGATTTCCTCGGCATTTCGGATGTCGGGACGCGTCAGAACGTATAAAGGGCTTCCCACATGGCCGCGCACAAGTGCAGGAGTAGGTGGTGTTGTCTGGGAGACTTTGGCCTTTAACATCGCCCGATGTTCTCTTTCGGAATCAACCGTTCGCCGTGCTGAATGATACCGGATAGATAAAGTCCGCGTGGTTCGCTGGTTGAATATTATTGATCTCAATGGGACGTTGGTAGCACTGCGATTTGAAATCCTTCGTTCAGGGAGGGTTGGATCGCCGCGCTGTGAACCGGCTCCGGGAATGGGGTCAGTAGTCGCGCCTCTTATGAGTAATCGGCGCGCGGACTGCAATGAGGCGGATAAGCGAACTTTGTACAGACTTTTCGCGTTCCACTCGCGGGTAGCTAACTGGTGTCGGCTCGGCCAAATTGTTCGCTGGGTCAGTATGCAAACCGCCGGATGAAACAGCTAAGAAGAAATGGCGTCCCCCCGCAGCAGGTTCAGCTGGTCCGCCATCCGGCACCGCCCCACAACGTATGCGCCATAAGCGATTGATATATAGATGAATTAAAGGTCAGCCAAGTATGGAGACCGGTCGAGGGTCCCAGGTTTGCTGTCATGGTTACTGGAGCAATGGCAGAGCCTTTCAAGGCGAAGTCGGTTTTGCCTTGTGGATGCTTTCAGGCCGGCGCGCCACGTACTCGGTTCCCAAGGAGTTATACCGTGACGAGACTGGCATCGACGCTGACTTGTTCTGCGGCGCTTCTGGCGGCGGTGACGATACCGGCCCACGCGGAGAATCAGTGCGAGATCCTCGCCGGGCAGCTCCAGTCCCTCATGACGCAGCAGGCAGGAGCCTCCGGCTGTCCACCGGACAAATCGGCCATCCTTAGGCCTCTGCCTGTCCAACCAACTGCTGGATGTAAGCCCAACGAAACCGCTCTACAGCAGTGGAACTCTGCGCACTTAGCGCAGATGCAGGCTCTGAGCACTAAGGTCCTCGCATGCGCGACTGCGGCGTGCCCAGCGATCAAACCTGCTGGCTGCCAGATCGGACTCGGGTGCGGACCACTAGCCGAGGACCGGGATGGAGATGGAATTTTGGATGTGCGGGAATCGCAACTTATTAACCGCTTCAGGCCCTATCTACGGTTCACGGACTCCGGGGGCCCGGAGTCCAATCGACCAGTGGATCCGGTCACGTTTCTAAAGGAGTCCAGTCTCGTCATCTTCGATACCGGGCACACGCTAATCCCGAATGCACAGCTGGCGGCAACGCCAACACTTGCGGTGACGTCGCTTCTGGGCGGGCCGCCGGCGAACATTCTCCTGGGCTTCGGCCCCGATCCCAGCTTTACTTCCTGTCCTAATATTCAGCCTGAGGCAGCTGTCGCACTCCATCCAAGCGGGTCTTCCTGGCAGTCGGGAGCGGACTGGAGCGTGGTCATGAGCAACAAGAATGTGGGCATGTTCGCGCACGTATCGCCGTTCGTCCCGGATTCTCCAGCCGATCTCCCGGGTGATCACTCCGGAGGCGTCGCCACTTGTGCTCGTACCTATTCCTGCAAGGATCCGAGCGGCAAGTCCACCACTTGCCCGGTCATTCCTCCCACGACCTATAAAACCACGTGCAAGCACTGCATCAAGATCGAGTACTACCAGTTCTTCGCGTACAACAACGCCCACCATGCCGGCATCGCCGATCACGAAGGGGATCTTTCAATCGTCACACTGGTGTACGACAGCGATCAAGACAAAGCGGTGGCGGTCTCACACTGGATCCACGGCATGGAAGTTCGCTACGACCTACAACACCCGGCCTCCCTATGCACGAAAAAAGCTCTCTGGAGCAACCAGCCCCCCGGTCCCCAGAACACACAGCTCACCTGCACCGGGGTCAACAATCATTTCCAGAACCCGGAGCTAATGGGCGGCGCCAATTTTTCGACAGTTGAAGATCTATGGCAGGCTCAAAACAACGAAGTGTCCTTCGCCAACGATCCGGCGAATCCGAACACGTTCGAGCATCCCATTGTTTATGTCGAGTACGGCAGCCACGAGTTTTGGCCGACGACCCGCTGGACCGTGTATGCAGCCCCGTCACACGCCGGGAATGATTTCAGCCACTCCTACCTCGCCGAAAACATTCCGAACCTTGGGGAAATAGAGCACCCGCTATTCGGCGACGAAGGCCAGATCCTGGTGGAATTCAGCGGTCGCTGGGGCGCGAGCAACGGGCTCAATCCCTCATCCCCCGGCCCCTCGCTGCATACGACGTGGAACTGGTTCACGAAGCAAAGACCCGTTATTTCATGCTCACAGGCCGAGAATTGATCGCTGATTCGGTGCGCTCGATTGGCTTGATCTGGCGCTGTTGGCCGCGCTGTGTGGCATTCGCGCCGCCCGTCGCGTCGCTACGCCGGCGTTCAACGACGGGCGGTGAACTCCCGAATCCAGCTCCTGGCGAAGGTGGCCGAAGGATCAGGGCCCAGTCTCCAGAGGATCCAAAATACTGCAGCAGCACCGGCGCCCTGGCATCCGTAGATGAGCGCCGCATCCGATGCGACCCCCGTCACCAGAACGATCAGCACCCCAGATATAGTCCCCACCAGGAACCCGCCCAGCAGGCAAGCCCACACGTTTACCCGGCGAACAAGTCCCAGCAGGTAAAAGAGCGGGAGGCCAAAAAGACTGCCGAGCAGCAGGGAGATCACGTAAATGAGAAAAGCCCCGTAAAAGGCCGAGACCACGCCCGGCGAACTGCTGCCGGCGTAGAAAGCCGGAGCTATCGTGGGAACCAAGGGAGCGGTGAAAACACCCACCGCCGCCGCCGTACCCTGAGTTGAGAACTGAGCCACTGCGATCCTCGGATCCTGATAGCTGCGGGAACTTTCGACCTTCGCAGTGTATGGCTAACGCTTGGCTGAGTGGCATCTCCCAAAAGGAGGAGTGTTTCCTGACCACAAGGGTCCGCCCGTCCTATCGCGGCAATAATAGTCAAATGGGAGGAGAAGATTATCGATCTGAAGCTAGACCTTGACGCCGAGCGTACAATGTACCCAGTCGAATTTCATTTAGAAGTCCAAAGAGGGGTGCAGCGGTGGAGTATCTATTTGCGCACTGGAAGTTCGTAATCGGCATGGTGTTGGTGATAGTCGTGGTGGTGGGCTACCGCTCGGTGCTTTGGGTGTTCGGCATCGTTATTGTTCCGGACGACTGCGTCGGAATCGTCACCAAGAAGCTCGTTATTTTTGGGAAGAACCGGCGTCTGCCTGCCGGTCGCATCATCGCGCTGAATGGTGAGGCCGGATACCAGGCGGATACGCTTCCGCCCGGTCTGCATCTGGGGTATTGGCCTTGGCAGTTCACGGTCGAACAGGCCAAATTCATCACCGTACCCCTGGGCAAAGTCGGGGGCGTCGAAGCCTGCGATGGTGAACCGCTGCCCAGTGGCCGGATTGTCGCGCAACAGGTGCCCTGCGATTCCTTTCAAGATGCTCGTGCCTTCCTGCAGAACAAGGGGCAGCGCGGGCCGCAGATGGCTGTGATTCCGCCGGGCACCTACCGAATCAACTCACTGCTTTTTACGGTGACCCTATCGGACGCGATTGTAGTGCCACCGGGCCAAATCGGCGTCATTGAGGCCCGTGACGGCAAACCCCTGACCGGAGGTCGGGTTATCGCGCGCCATGTCGAGTGTGATTCGTTCCAGGATGCCCCGGCCTTCATGGCTGCCGGCGGTGAGCGCGGGCCGCAAATGACCATCATCGCGCCGGGGACCTACCGCATTAATCCGTTCCTGTTTGCGGTGACGCTCGCCGACGCCCTCGATATTCCGGACAACAAGGTGGGTGTCGTCACCACGCGCGAGGGCTTTTCGCTACCGCCAGGGGAGATCGCCGGGCCGATCGTGGAAGGACACAACATGTTCCAAAGCCCGCAGGTTTTTGTCGACGGGAAAGGCGGAAAAGGTCTACAGGAGCAGGTGCTGCTTGCCGGCCGCTATTTCATCAACCCGCGGTTCGCGACCGTAGAGATGGTCGATATGACAGACGTTCCGATCGCCCATGTCGGGGTCGTCATCTCCTATGTCGGCAAAGAGGGCAAGGATGTGTCGGGGGATGCCTTCAAGCACGGCAACCTCGTCAGCCGCGGCGAGAAGGGCGTGTGGCTTGAACCCCTGGATCCGGGCAAGTACCCGATCAATCCCTACACCCAGAAGGTCACGAACGTGCCGACCGCCAATGTGGTGCTCAACTGGGCCACGGGTAAAACAGAGGCCCACCGGTTGGATGCCAATCTCTCCACGATTACGGTGCGCTCCGCTGACGGCTTCAAGTTCAATCTCGATGTCTCCCAGATCATTCACATACCGCGCAATGACGCGCCCAAGGTGATTGCCCGGTTTGGTGACATGTTGGCACTCGTGACCCAGGTGCTCGAGCCGACCATCGGCAACTACTTTCGCAACGCCGCGCAGGGCTCCGACATCATCGATTTTCTGAAGAATCGTTCGACACGACAGAGCGAGGCTCGCGACGCCATTTCCATCGCGCTCCAGGAGTACAACGTCGGAGCTGTTGACACGCTGATCGGCGATATCGTACCGCCGGACGCGTTGATGAAGACGCTGACGGATCGCAAGCTTGCCGAGCAGGAGCGGGTCACTTACGAGACACAACGGCTGGCTCAAGTGGTGCGCCAGCAATTCGAACAAGCCAATGCCCTGGCGATGACGCAAGCGAAGGTCGTGGACGCGGAGCGCCAGGTTTCCATCGCGGACTTCAATGCCCAGGCGAATGTGAAGGCCGCGGAAGGCCAGGCCAAGGCGAAGACCATCAACGCCGAGGCTGACGCGACGGTTGTGCGAACCGTGGGTGATGCAGACGCGTCCAAGACGCGCGCGGTGGGTGGCGCGGAGGCAGAAGTCATCAAACTCAAGATTGCCTCGATGGAGTCCGGCAATTATGCCGTCGTGCAGGTGGCCGAGGCGCTGGCAAAATCGGGCATGAAACTGGTGCCCGATATCATCGCCGGCGGCGGTGCGGGTGGTGGCACGCTGGTAGACGTGCTGCTTGCAAATGTGATCCGCGATGGCACGTTCCGGGCTGCGCAAGCTTCCAGGCCGGGTGCGACATAGGGTCCGGCGGCCGCCACGATGCCATGCTGCACGGACACAAGTGTACAATCGGCAGCCAACCCAAGTGAGGTTCGAGCATGAATCCAGACTTCCCGGAAGTTGGAGCCTTGGTTTCGGCGGGACTGGCGGCGAAGGAAATCGATGCCTTATCGGTTCCGGACCGGCATGGCGCCGAGAGCGGCAGCCATCATAACTGCTTGAATTGTGGCACGGCTTTGAGCACCAGCTACTGCGGGAACTGCGGTCAGCCGGCGCACCTGCATCGTTCGCTCCTGCACCTGAGCGAGGAGTTTCTGCACGGCGTGCTCCATTTTGATGCGAAGGGCGTTCGCACGGCGCCGTTGCTCGCTTTCCGCCCCGGCCTGCTGACGCGCCGTTACATCGATGGCCAGCGCACCCGATATGTCTCGCCGATGGCGCTGTTTCTGTTTTGCATCTTTCTCATGTACTTTGTGTTTTCGCTCGCCGCCGGGGGCGATTCGCATTCCCACAACGTCAAAGTCAAAGCCGAGGATGCCCGTGCCGCCAAGGCTGACTTGGCCAAGGCCCAGCAGGACGCGGACGCGGACGTCGCCAAGGCCACCGCGAAGCTCGAACAGCTCAAGAAGTCCGGCGCCGACCTGAGCGAGGCCCAACAAGAACTGGCAGAGGCCCACTTCGCAAAGAAAATGGCTGGCGCCTCAAGCGCCCTCGCCAGCGCTGCGATCGACCTCGGCTCACCCTCAGCGGCGGGGGCCGGTAACACCGCGGTGTCCACCGATGCTGCCGTTGGCAACGGTACCTGGCAGGAGCAACTGGAGGCGAAGGCCAAGCCGCACATCGCCGATCCGGGAACCAAAGGCAAGATTTACCGCGCACTCGCCAACCCGGATCTCGCGCTCTACAAGCTCAAGAGCACCGCCTATAAATTCTCGTTCATGCTGATCCCGATTTCTCTGCCGTTCCTGTGGTTGATGTTTTTCTGGAAGCGCGGCGTAGCGATGTACGATCACGGGGTATTTTCGCTGTATTCCTTGTCCTTTATGTCGCTGCTGTTCACTGCCGCTGCGCTCATGGCCATGATGGGCGTCAGCAGCGCCGTGATCGCGTTGTGCGTCATCTTTGTGCCGCCGGTGCACATGTTCGCGCAACTGCGCGGGACCTACGGGCTGGGACTGTTCGCCGCATCGTGGCGCACGATCGCGCTGCTCTGTGTGTGCGGAACGGCGTTTGTATTGTTCCTGCTATTTGTGGTCGCGTTGACGCTCCACTGACGTGGCCCGACGCTTCCATGCCCTGAGCTCCGAGGCCACCGCTACGCGCAACGCCGTGTAGGCCTCTACCAGCTGCTCGAGACTAAACGCTCGGTTCAAGCCACTCGGGTTTGGCAGGACCCATACCTGTGCTCCGGCAAACGCGTCCGGCTGCGGTCCCCAGGCGAACTGAGCGCGTCCAGTAATCGCCACAAATGCCGGCCTGCCCAAAAAAGCGATTGTCACCGGGCGAAAGTGCGCCATCTTTAGCCTGAACGCTGCGACGGCGCCGCGCAGTTCGGCCTTGTTAAGATCGGCAGCGCTGCGTGTCGCCCTGGTCGCCGCTGCGGTAAGTCCGCAGCCGTACTGCAGGATTGACCGGTCATCTTCGGCACGCAGCTGGGCCGGAGTGAAGCCCGACAGGTGGATCGCCCGCCAGAACCGATTTGAGGCGGACCCGAAATTGTGACCCGTCGCGGCGGCTCGTACGCTCGGGTTAATGCCGCAGAACACAACCGGCAGGCCCGTGAGCAGGATGTCAAAATTCTCCAGTTTCATCGCATGCCGGATGCTCAGCGCTGCTTCGGCGGTGGCCCTATCATTGGCTGCCAGTCTTCCTGCGCCCGGTTGATGAGATAGGAATGGATGGACGCGGCCTGCTCGTCCGTCAGCAGATCCCGGAAACTCGCCATGCCCTTACTCTTGTGCGTGCCCTTCAACACCGTATCCATGAAGCCGGCGTGCTGCTCCGGCGTGAGATACCGAAGGTCCACGACGCCACCCGTGGCATTGGCACCATGGCAGGTTCGGCACATCTGGGCATAGAGCTCGCCGCCGGCGAGAACCGCCTCGCGGGGCTGTTTGTCGGTCGGGGGTGGGGGGATTTTTGTCGAGGGCGGTGCCGGAGGTAGCTCGACACCCGTTGCGTCCAACTTGAACACGATCAACCGCGCCGGGCCCACCGAGAAGGGCTCCGGACCGCTGTTGAGTCCGGCCACGATGGCGCTGTTCCACCCCGCATTGATCGCGATGTACTGTGTGTCACCGATCGCGAAGGTCATCGGCCCGCTTACCGGTACTGTACCGACCGGCATCTCCCAGAGCTTCTTGCCATCGGTCGCGCGGTAGATGGCGAGGGTCTTGTCGATGGTTCCCTGGACGAGGAGGTTGCCGGCGGTGACCAGCGTGCCGCCATTACCCGGTAGCCGGTAGGGCACACGGAACGCCTCTTTTTGATGAACCGGATCCCAGGCGAGAAGGTAGCCCTGTTCGCTCGAGGCCGCCTTCTGGTTGAGCTCGCGCCGCAGATCCGGATAGTTGTTGATCCCGGAGCCAATGGTCGTGCGGCCCTTGACGTATTTGAACTGCCCATCCGGTGCGCGGGAGGCGACTTCCCACTGCACCTGCGTCGGGATGTACACCAGACCCGTCAATGGGCTGTACGACATCGGATTCCAGTTGTGGGCGCCACCGTAGCCGGGCGTCAGCAGGTGCGGCTTCTCGGTCAAAGCGGAGTCCGGTTCGAGAACCGGACGGCCGGTCTTCATGTCGACGCTCTTGGCCCAGGTGTTCATGACGTAGGGCTTCGCGGAGATGAGCTTGCCGGTCTTGCGATCCAGAACGTAAAAGAAGCCGTTCTTGGGCGCATGCATGATGACCTGGCGGGTGCGGCCGCCGATCTTCAGGTCCGCGATCATCAGGGGATTGGTGCAGTCGTAGTCCCATTCCTCCTGCGGGATTTCCTGGTAATGCCAGGCGTAATGGCCGGTCTTCACATCCACGGCCACCACCGAGCACAGGAACAGATTGTCACCGCCGCCGGGGCTGCGGAACGCACTCGGGTGGGGTGAGCCGTTGCCGGTGCCGAAATACACCAGCTGTAACTTCGGGTCGTAGACGATGGTGTCCCAATCGTTGCCGCCGCCGCCCTGTTTCCACCACTCGCCCTTCCAGGTCTTCGCGGCCATCGGCATGATCGAGTCGGATGCCGCACCCTCAGGCATTTTCGCAGGATCGCCGGGCACGATGAAGAAACGCCAGGCGAATGCGCCGGTATCGGCGTTATAGGCCGACATGTAACCACGCGATCCGAAATCTCCGCCCCCGTTGCCGATGACCACGACACCGTCGTAAACCCGAGGCGCACCCGTGATGGACAGCGGCTCATCGGCAAGCAACGTCTGCGTGCTCCACACGGGCTTGCCGTCTTTGGCGTCGAGCGCGATCAGCCGTCCATCGAGCGTGGCAATGATGATCTTGCCGTGCCAGGCGGCGAGTCCCCGGCTGACCGTGCCACAGCACGCGGTCCTCGCCCATTCGACCGGAATCTGCGGGTCGTAGCGCCACAGCAGCTTGCCGGTCGCTGCGTCGTAGGCCGAGGTGATGTCCCAGGCCGAGACGTTGTAGAGCACGCCATCGATCTCAATCGGTGATCCCTCCTCACCCCGGTAGGTCGCGAGATCGGCGAACCAGGCGACTCCCAGCCGACTGACGTTGCTCTCATTGATCTGTTTCAACGGGCTGAAGCGCTGCTCATCCCAGGTGCGACCGGGTGCCATCCAGTTGCCGGGTTCACTGTCCGCCGCCCGCAGTCGCTCCTGGGTCACGTCGGCGGGCATGTCCGCGGCGAAAGCCGGTGCCGCTCCAACGACGAGCAACCCAACGCACAGCGTCACTACTCTAATCATCGACCGCTCCCTGCATGGCCTTCACCCGGGTGGCAACGCCAGCCGCTGCTGAAACTTCCAGGCTCCCCCGACGCGGACCAGCCGATCCTCGTACCGTCCGGCGACTGCCGCCTCTGGCTTGGCGCCGTTCATCTTATAGAAGATGAACTTCGAACTCGCCGTAGCGCGATCCCCCTGCAGCTCGATGATGACGTTGGTCAATAGATGGAAGTTCTTGCCCTTCGGAATGTCGGCGGCCGCTGCGGTGAACATCTTCTCCATTGATTCCTGAATCTCCTTCGGCCCATGGTAGCTGCCCTGTGCACCCATCCATTCGCCGTCCTCGGTGAACAGCGCCGCGAACGCCGCAAAATCGCGGTTGTCGAGCGCGCGGCCATACTCCATCAACAGCTGCTCGATGGCCATCCGGTCGTCAATGCGCTGGATGCGGGCTTCGAGGCTCGGCGGCGTCACGGTCGCCGCCGCCACCAGGGCCGGCCCGGCGAAGAAGCCGATCAGTGTGGCCAGTGCCGCCACCCATCTAGTCATGGTTTGATGATGCCCTTCAGTGCGGCCGGCGGCGGGGGCAGGTTGGGGTTGTTCCCATCCCGATAGGGGATCACGCCATGACTGGTGCGGTTCTTGATTTTCCATTGACCGTTCTCCCGCACGAACTGGTCGACATAGCGACCCGCGAGCGTAGGGGAGGGCCGGCTGTCGGCGGAGGTCGTGAAGAACATGTAGCGTGAGCGCGCGGTGGCGGTATCGCCGTTGACCTCGACCACGACGGTGGTGTCCAGGTGAAAGTTCTGCTTGTTGATGAAGCCGGCCTCCGGCTTGCCGAGGTTCTTTTCCATCATCGCCTGGATGGCAGCAGGCCCCGTGGCGCTGCCAAACCCGCCGGTCCAGACCCCGTCCCTGGCGAAGAGCGATGCGTAGCCCGCGTAGTCGCGCGCATCAAGATACTCGCCGTAACGGATAACGACCTCCCGGATCTGCTTTTCGTCCTCCAGCTGCTGCACGCGCTTCTCAAGCGCCGCAGTGGCTCCCGATTGGGTTACGCAGCCCGGTAGGGCCAGTGCAAAGGCGAGGAGCACCGGCAGATATCGAGCGAACTTCATGCTGCTTCTCCGTGGGTGGCCGCTCGAGCTTACACTGGCAGGTGCGAAGGATTGGCGGTGATGGTTTGCTGCAGTTGCGACTGGATCGCGCTGGCCTGTGCTTCTATTTGAGTCAATTTCGGATTCCACGACAATCAAGTGACGGGCCTGTATCTTGGCTACCCTAGAAGCAAAGGAGCCGGTCGTTGCGGCGGGAAATGCTACGCAACCGAATCAGGCAGCGCAATGGTCCGCGCTCGATGAGGCGAACCTCTGATCGAGGGCAACGGGGGAGCAGAAAATTGAATCCGAGAAAGTTCCGGCTGAGCGTCCTGGTGACCTCGATCGCCGGCATGGTCCTGTCCTGCTGCTACGCGCAGTCCCCGGCTTCAGCCGCAAGTGCGGATGTGGTCGGGCACGGCGCCTGCGACTATGCGTGCCTCATAGGGTTCACGCACCGCTACATGGACGCGCTGGTGCATAAGGACCCCTCGCGTATTCCACTGGCGCCGGATGTCAGGTTTACCGAGAACGACGTCCAGATGCCGATTGGCGAAGAAGGAATCTGGGGCACGATCACTACCGTGTCGCCCAATGCCCTGACCGCCGCGGACACCCGCACCGGAAATGCGGCGTGGTTCGGCACGGTCGAGGAGCATGGCGAGCCTGCCTACTACGCCATGCGGCTGCGGATCCGGGGCGGCATGATTACCGAGGTTGAGACGGTGATCGAGCGCAAGCCGGGCCTGCCGGCGCCGTTCGGGGATCCCACGAAGCTGGTCCACGATCCGGCGTTCTCGCAAGTGGAGCAGCCGGAGGAACGCCGGGAAAGGGAGCGTCTTCGCGACGTCGCCAATGGCTATTTCAGCACCGTCTCGCGCAATGACGGCGAGATCCTCACGGAATTCGACCCCGATTGCCAGCGTACCGAAAACGGCATCAGCACCACGAGCGGCAGCTATGGATCGGCCGCGCTCGCGCAGGGCTGCGAGGCCCAGTTCAAGCTGGGCTATTTCCACATCAACAAGCGTGTCCGACAGCGCCATTATGCGCTCGTCGATACCGAGCGCGGTGTGGTCGTCGCGACCGGCTTCTTTGATCATGACAACGCCAAAGACACCTATATGACAACCGACGGGAAGGTCCAAAAGACACTGCTCAAGTTCCCGAATTCGCTGTCACTGATGGAAGCGTTCAAGATCCGCAACGGCAAGATCTACCGCGTCGAGGCGATCTTCACTTACGTTCCGTACTACATGCATTCTCCGTGGCCTAACCCTGAGGATGCGGACGAATAACATGAAAGGTGGTGCAGGGATTCTGGTGTCGCTGTGCATCGGCGCCGTGTTCGCGAACGGTGCGAGCGCCCAGGCGGATTCGCACGCTGCGTGCGACCGCGAGTGCCTCATCGGAATCACCAACCAGTACGTCGCTGCACTCGTGGCTCACACGCCGACTCAACTGCCGGTCGCGCCCGGTGTGAAGTTCACGGAGAACCTGGTACCCCTCAAGTTCGGCGAGCAGGGATTGTGGAACACGGTTACCGGACGGCGGGATTTCAATATGTATGCCGCGGATGTCGCTACCGGCAACGTGGTGTGGATCGGGATCGTCAAGGAAAACGACAAGGCCGTGATGATGGCGGCGCGGCTCAAGGTGGTCGGTCGTCGGATCACGGAGCTGGAGACGCTGGTGGGCCGCTCCGCGCTCACGGGAGCCGACAAGGTCGAGGGGCCGCGGCCGGACTTTGCTGACGAAGTGCCTGAAGCAGAGCGCCTGGACCGCCAACGGCTGATCGCGATCGCCGATTCAAACTGGGATGCAATGGAGCAGGGGAACGGCCGCGTCGCGCCCTATGCGCAGGACTGCGAGCGGTATGACAACGGCGAGCAGACCTCCAAGGGTAGCTCTCCAGCCGAGGGGGCCCCGGACAGCGGTGGCAGCCTCGATGACCGCAGCTGCTTCGGGCAGATGAATTCCGGCCGGTTCAACAATGGCAACAAGGTCTACCCGCGGCGCATCTGGGCGGTGGATCGCGAGCATGGGCTGGCCGTCGGCCTGTTTACGCCCAATGTCCCGGGAAACGTGCGGGAGATCAGATTGCGCGGCGGCAAGGTCCTCCCCGCGGATGCGTCGGAACTGCTGCCGTTCACGATCGAGCAGGTCGAGATGTTCAAGATCGTGCGCGGGAGGATCAGCAAGGTGGAGGTCGTTCTAGGTCCCCGCGTGCCCTACGGCATGCGCAGTCCCTTTGACATGAAGACGCTGTGGGAGCCACGCCCGTGAAGTTCCGATCTGATTCGCACCTCCTGGCGGCTTGCCTGCTGCTGGGTATGATCCAGTGCGCCCCGAGCCTGGCGCAGTCCGACGTCGCCCGCTTGGCTGCCCTGCAGGGCCGTGTCGTGGCGCTGGACCATGAAACCGCCTATGTCGAGGCCATCACCAAGATCCAGCGCCTCGGCAAGGCGTTTGGCTACTACACCGACAAGGGCTACTTCAGCGAGGCTGCCGACCTCTTTACCGATGACGCCACATTCCAGTGGGGCACGGATGGCGTCTACAGCGGCAAGGCCCGCATCCGGGAGCTGCTGACGCGCCATGGCGGCGGAAGTCTCAAGGAAGGCCCGGGGCTACCGTTCGGCCGACTCAATTTGCGCATGCAGTTGCAGCCGGTGGTGACCGTGGCGGCCGATGGGCTTAGCGCGCATGCGCGGTGGCGCGAATGGGGGCTGCTGGGCGAATACAAGAAGTCGGCGACGTGGGGTGACGCGATCGTTGAGGATGAATACCTGCAGCAAGGCGGCGTGTGGAAAATCGCCGCGCGACACTATTACGTGAATTTCGAGGCCCCCTACCAGGGGGGTTGGGCCGCCCTGAAGCCGGTCAGCGGCGATTGGCGCTCGCCCGTAGCCGCGGAGTTTCCTCCAGACCAGCCAGCCCCGTTTCAGTACCAGCCGTTTCCGGCGGTGTTCATACCCCCGTATCACTACGGCAACGGCAATCTGCGCGCAATCCAAAGCCGGCCGCCGTTTGATCCGCCCAAGCGTCCTGAGGACCGCCTGGGCAGACTCGAAGCTCTCGCCGATGCGCGGGAACTGCAGCTGGGTCGTGTTGAATCGGTACGCGCGCTCGAGAACCTCCAGGACATGTACGGCTATTACATCGACAAGGGGCAGTGGCGGCAGGCCGCCGCCTTGTTCAGCCACGACGGAACCTACGAGTTCGGCCAAGGTGGCGTCTATATCGGCACTGCACACATCCAGCGCGCCCTGTCCTTGGTCGGGCCCCAGGGACTTAAACCGGGACAGCTCAACAACTATGTGATGGAGCAGCAGGTGATACACGTGTCACCTGATAACCGCACCGCAAAAGCCCGCTGGCGCAGCGACGTGGAGCTGGCGCGCGACGGCAAGGGCCGCTGGGGAGGCGGGGTGTACGAGAACGAATACGTCAACGATCACGGCACCTGGAAGCTCAGCAAGCTGCACTACTACGTCACTTTCTGGGGAGACTACGACGTGGGCTGGGTGGCCAAGCCCTTCCCGATGGATCCGCCCAGCACGGTCATCCCGCCGGACCGGCCACCGACAGTGGTGTATCAGTCGTTCCCCAAGTTACAGGTGGTGCCGTTTGATTACGCGCATCCGGTGACGGGCAAGCCCCTCGTGGAGGAGAAGTAATGAGCAGTCGCCACCCAAGGCAGGCAGGCGTGCGCGTGGGTCGCTGTGCGGCCCTGTTGCTCTGCCTGGTCGCTGGCCTGGCGGGGCCGCTCACGGCATCTGCCGATCAGTCGCCCAACGACGCGGCCCTGCAGACCCTCGAGCAGCAGTTGAACGGCATCGGCAACCGCCTCACGCGCCTTCAGGATCTGACCGACATCGAGATCGTTCAGCACGCCTATGGCTACTTCGTCGACAAGGCGCAGTGGCATGCGTTGTCCGACCTGTTTGCCGCGGATGCCACGCTGGAGATCGGGGGTAAGGGCGTGTTCCTCGGACATGACCGCGTTTTCGAGTACATGCAGAGGGGCATGGGACCCATCGGGCCGCACGACGGCTCACTGATCGACCACCAGCAGTTCCAGTGCCTCCCCAGCGTCGACCTGGACGGTGTAACGGGCCACATCCGCTGTATCGCCTTCGTCATGAGTTCCGGGGGCTGGGGACACGTCTACTACGAAAACGTGTACACGAAGGACAACGGAATCTGGAAGTTCAAGAAGCTGCACGGCCCGTTCAACATGTACGGCGGCTACAAGGTGGGCTGGCTGGACAACACCGTGGTCAACACCTATCCGGAGAAATTCCCGCCCTGGCCGGATCTGCCGCCAACCGTGATGTATCTGACCTATCCCAACTACTACGCCGAGCCGTTCCACTATCCCAATCCGGTGACGGGAAGGATGGCTCCGCCACCGAGCCCGCGGGCAGGCGGCCTGGCGTTCGGCGCGAGTCCCTAGCCCTGTACGGTGAGGGTACATCCCATGCCGCGCCGAACAGCGTATCTTAGCGTGCCGTGGGCACCTCATGAATCGCGACCTCCGCAGTATCCCCGGCGACCCGCAGCCACCACCGGGCCGGCGTCGACTTCTGCCCTGGATTTGGGTGCCGATCGTCGCACTCATCGGCCTCTACCTGTCCCTGTCCTATTACGTCGATGCCCTATGGTTCGGCTCCCTTGGCTACGCCTCCGTATTCTGGACTCGCCTCAACCTGCAGTGCCTGACCTTCATCGTATTCGCCGTGCTCACCTTCGCAGTGCTCTACGGCGTGATTCGCGCGCTCCAGCCCGGCCGGCTCGCCGCGTTGATCGGCGACACGGTCTACATCAATGGGCAGCCGGTGCAGCTGCCCCTGCAGGCGCTGCTGGGGCTGGTCGCCTTGGGCCTGCCGTTGCTCGTGGCGGTTCTCGCCGGTAGCAGCATGATGCATCACTGGACCCGCTTCGCCCTCTACGCGCATACCCCGACCGACGCCAGCGCACCGGACCCGATTTTCGGGCAACCCTTGAGCTTTTACCTCTTTGCCTTGCCGGTCTGGCAGCTGATCGTGGGCTGGTGGCTGACCCTGGCGCTGATCGCCTGCGCCCTGGCGACCCTACTGCTCGCCCTCACCCGGGGAGCAGGCCCGTGGATCCGCGGGCCCGCGGCGCCCGAACAGGCGCGGCTGTGGCGCGCGCTTGCCTTAAGCCTCGCGGCGGTGCTACTGGCGCTCGCGGCACACGTCTATCTCGGTCGCTACGACCGGCTGTACCAGGAGGGCACGATTTTCTCCGGGGTCAGTTACACCGACGCGCACGTAACACTGGCGGGATTGCTCGGCGTGTGCGCCGCGCTCCTCGCGGGCGCCCTTATCGCACTGCTGTGCGCCGGGGCGGTGTTGAGCCGACTCTGGCTCCTGGCCTCGCCGGTGCCCGCCTTTGTCGTCTACCTGCTGGTCAGCCTGGCCGGCGGCTACGTCAGCAGCTTCATCGTCAAACCCAACCAACTGGTGCGTGAGCGCCCGTTCATCACCCACAACATCGAGATGACGCGACGCGCCTACGCCCTCGACCGCATTGAAACGCATCCCTTCCCAGCCGAGTCGACCATCGAGTCCGTGGATCCGCAGCACAACCAGTCGACGCTCGACAACATCCGGCTGTGGGACTGGCGAGCGCTGCAGGACACGCTGCGCCAGATCCAGGAGATCCGCACCTACTACGATTTCCCCGACATTGACATCGATCGCTATCAGGTCGGGGGCGCCGTGCGGCAGATGATGCTGGCAACGCGCGAGCTCAACATCGACAAGCTGCCGGAAAGCAGCCGCAACTGGATCAACGAAAAGCTGGTCTACACGCACGGCTACGGCGTCACCATGAACCCCGTGAACGGCTTCACGCCTGAAGGCCTGCCGTCGCTGGTACTCAGCAACATGCCGGTGCAGAGCAGCCTTGAGGGCATCCAGGTCACGCGGCCGGAAATCTATTTTGGGGAAATCACCAACGCGGACGTATACGTCAAAACGCGCCAGCAGGAATTCGATTATCCGCAGGGCGACACCAACAACCTCACCACCTACCAAGGCACGGCCGGCATCCGGCTGGGTGGCTTCCTGCGTCGCACGCTGATCGCGCTCGATCGGGGCGACATCGCCAAGCTCCCCTTCAGCGACGATGTGACGCCGGATAGCCGCCTGCTGATGCGTCGCAACCTGCGTGAGCGCGTCGCGGAACTCGCACCGTTTCTCACCCTCGACCCGGACCCCTACGTCGTGGTCGGCCGGGACGGCCGGATCTACTGGTTCATGGACGCCTACACGACCGCCGACTCGTACCCCGATGCGCGTGGCTTCGAGCTCGACGATGACTCGATCAACTACATCCGCAACAGCGTCAAGATCATCATTGACGCCTACACCGGCGCCACGACCTTCTATGTCTTCGACCCGCAGGACCCGGTCATCGCCGCCTATCGGGCCGTATTTCCTGCCCTGTTTGTGGACGCCGCGGCAATGCCAGCGGACCTGCGCCAGCACGTGCGCTATCCCGAGCTATTGCTGTCCTTGCAGGCGGCCGTCTACGGCCTCTATCACATGACCGATCCGGATGTGTTCTACAACCGCCAGGATCTGTGGAGTGTCGCCACCCAGATGAGCCCGGCCGATCAACCCCAGCGGGTCAGCGAGCCCAATTTCGTGCTGATGACGCTACCGGGTGAACACACCACCGAGTTCATCGAAATCCTGCCGTTCACGCCGGCCAACCGCAATAACCTCATCGCCTGGATCGCCGGCCGCAGCGACGGCGAGCACTACGGTCAGGCGGTGGTCTACGACTTTCCCAAGACGCGCCTGGTCGACGGCCCCCTGCAGATCGAGGCACGCATCGATCAGAACGCGCAGCTGTCCGGCCAGCTGTCGCTGTGGAATCAGCAAGGCTCACACGTGCGCCGCGGCAGCCTGATCGTCATTCCGATCGGCCACGCGCTGCTCTATGCCGAACCCATCTACCTGCAGGCCGATCGCAGTCCGATGCCGGAGTTGCGCCTGGTGGTGCTCGCGGTCCAGGACCGTCTCGCCTACGGACCCACTTTTGAAGCCGCGATGGCCGCGTTGTTCGGCGGAGCGGCGTCGACCTTGAGCGCCTCGCCGCCGGCGGCCGCCACGGTGGCCCCTATCGGTCCCGCCACGGCTGCGATGACCTCTGCCGCGATCCCGGGCGCATCGCGCGAGGCGCTGATCACGGCGGCCGCGCGCGACCTGGCCGACTACCAGCAGCTCACCGCCGCCGGCAAGCTCGGTGAAGCCGGACAGAAGCTGGAAGCGCTGAAACACACGCTGGAAGAACTGCAGGCCCAGCGTCCCTGAGATTGCAAGTAGGCGTGCAAGCTTTGTCCTACAAGCGGGCGCGAACAACGCCATAGCGCTTCGGAAGTAGCCAACAGATAGTGTCATCAAGGCTGCGAGGAAGGACCGGGCATCTGTCATCATGCTTAAGACATTGAAGTCGTTACTCATGACAGTTCCCAGCGCTGACTCAATACGGTCAGCAGCTCCTGAAGAGAGTCACAGGGCCGGCGGTCCTGACAAGGACTATCGAGCCGTTTTGATCGCACCGGGCGTCGCCTGTTGTTTGGCGGCAAATTTCAGTTCCGGCGAACGTTATTTGCTTCGCGATGCGCCCAGGCTGCCATTGGCAGCGTGCACCAAGCCCGCAGACTGTTCCTGCGGGTACACCAAGGTCCACGATCGACGCGACGCACAACGGCGGCAGACTGGAATCTGGGAAACTACCCGCCAGTTCGCGGGGTCGGAAAAGCGAACAGGTCGAAATCGAAGGTCAGGTAATCACTGAAACCAATGCCGGATTGACGGCCGTCCAAACCCGCCCCTATCCTGGGTGCCTCAGACCGGCGGCAGATCGGAACATAGGGGTAGCGGATGAAAACAGGGCTCATCGTGGCCGCGTGCGGTTTCGTGGTGCTCGCCACGGCGGGCAGGGCGCAGGTTCCCGACGACATCGCCGCGAAGGTCCGCGCCGCAGGCCAGGCCATGGACCCCACAATCGGCCAGCTCTACGCGCCTATGTTCCCGCAGGCGGCCTGGGCCGGCGTCAGCATCCAGCGGGATATTGCCTATGGCTCCGATCCCCTCCAGAAGCTCGACGTGTTCACGCCGGATGGGGCCAAGGGCAAGAAGCTTCCGGTACTCCTCTTCGTGCATGGCGGCGGCTTCACGCGTGGCGACAAGCACGGCGCCTTCTACCCCGACAACATCACCCTGTGGGCCGCCAAGAACGGCATGATCGGAGTCAATATCGACTATCGCCTGGCGCCGAAGGATCCTTGGCCGGCGGGCGTCAACGATCTCGCCGCGGCGATCGCCTGGACCCACGCCAATATCGCGCGCTACGGGGGTGATCCCAAACGCATCGTGCTGTTCGGCCATTCGGCCGGCGCCAACCACGTCGCCGACTATGCCGCCCATCCCGAGGTGCGTGGCGCGGAGGCGTCCTCGGTCAAGGGGGTGATCATGCTCTCGCCGGTGTATTCCACCGGCACTGCCGGCCGCCCGAACTCCTACTATGGCCAGGACGCCGATCTTGGCTCGGCGCCGGGGCAGATCACACGCCTGACCACCAGTCCGTACCCGCTGTTTTATGGCTATGCGGAATTCGACCCACCGCCGATGAAAGCGACGGCCGCTGCCCTGATCGAGGGCGTGTGCCGGACCAAGAGCCGCTGTCCCACTTCCGTGGAGCTGAAGGATTCCAACCACTTCTCTGAAGGCATGGCGGTCGGCACGCCCGATCAGCAGCTGACCGGGCCGCTGCTACAGTGGCTCAAGGCGCTGCCGGCGAAGGGTTAGACCGTTCTACCGCCTTGCGCCTGAAAGCACCCTACACAGGCGCAAAGTGACGCTTAGGGTTCTGATGGCATATGCCCGCTAATGGCTGCGCCGGCATTTCGGGGCAGCGTCCGCAAAGACCGCAACGAAATCGCCCCCAGGGCCACGGTCACCATAAGCGCGATCCGGCAATTGAAGCGCCCCACGTAGCCGAGGGGCTCGTGGCCGACCGCCGCGGCGACGTTGAGTGTGAGCGCGGCGATCGAAATGGCGAGCGCGTTCAGGATTTGCTGGGACATGTTCCACAGTACCACCGCACTTCCCATCTCCACGGCCGACACATCGGCGAACGCCAGGGTGCTCATGCCGGTGAAGAGCAGCGATCGGGCCATTCCGCACGCTACCAGCACTGCAATCATCAGCCAGAACGGCGTCGATGCGGAGAACCACGCGGTGGCCGGAATCAGCAAGAGGGTGCCGATGGCCGAGCCTAACAAGACGGCTCGGAAACCATACCGCCGCAGGGTCTGCGTCGTGACGAACTTGAGGACCAGGTCGCCACCGTTCATCGCAAGCATCATGATTCCCGCCTGGAAGGCGGTATAGCCAAATTCGAACTGAAAGAGCAGCGGCAGAACGAATGCCGACGCACGCAACGGGAGGCGTATCAGTGCGCCACTCCCCAACGTGGTGACAAAGTAGGTCTTGATCCGGATTGACTGCAAAGAAACGATGGGGTGGGGATGGCGCCACAGATGGCGCAATGCCAGTGCGCCGAATGCGAGGCCCCCGAGGATCAACAGCGCTGCGGGGGCCCACTGCCTCAGGTTTTCGCTGACCCAATCCAGTCCCGACAGCACGCAGACGATACCGACTGCGATCAGCACGAAGCCCACCGCATCGAACGCGCGCTTGGAGGTCCCAGGCACATCCGGGAGGTAGAGCCGGGCGAGGACGACGGCAAGGGCGCCGAACGGAATGTTCAGGAAGAAGATCCAGCGCCAGGACAGGTACGTCGTGATCAGGCCGCCCACTGCCGGGCCCAGCGTGGGTGCCAGCAGCATGGGGGTAGTGCTGATGGCCATTGCCGCCACCAGATATTCCTTGGGAGTCGCCTGCAGCAGGATGATCCGCGCCACGGGGGTCATCAGTGCCGCCGCGGCGCCCTGCAGGACCCGCGCACCGATGAACTGCGGCAACGTGCGGCTGGCGCCGCAACAGATGGAAGCGACGGTGAAGCACACCAGAGCCGCAATGAACACGCGGCGCGCGCCCAGCCGTTCGGCCAGCCAGTTACTGCTCGGCAGCAGGACTGCCTGCACCAGAATATAGACGGTCACGCCGGGACTCAGATCCACGGCATGCACGGCGAACGAGTGTGCCATGGCCGGCAGCGCCACCAGTACGACGGAGCTGTCCAGTTGGGCCATGAACATGGCACAGGCCACCGTCAGGGCAATCAGCCTTGTGGGCCCATGAATCAAGTATCACCCCGCGCTTTGTGCAACCCCAATTGGTATTCTAGAAGACGAAATCCCAGGAGGTATTGCAATGATCTTCGTCTCCGGCGCCAACGGCCAGTTTGCCCATGCCGTTATCCGAAATCTGATCGCGGCGAAGCACGCAAACTCCCTCATTGTGGGCACGCGGAACGTCCATTCCGCATTCGCGCAGGAGCTTGTCGGTCAGGGGGTCCGTGTCAGAGAGGCGGATTTTCGCCGGCCCGAACTCATGCGGCAGGCACTCGAGGGCGTTGAGACGGCGTTGTTCATCCCGACCTATGACGCCAACGACCAGCGCCTGCGGCAGAACCTGAACGCGATCGAGGCCGCCAGGGCCAGCGGTGTGCGGCATCTGGTCTATGCGAGCTTCCTGCGGGCTGAGTCGGCGCTCGCGGAGCATAGCCGCCTGGTCCATTACCCGACGGAGCAGGCCATCCGCGAGTCCGGGCTTGGGTTCACTCTGCTGCGTCATGCGCTGTACGCCGACATCCTGATCGGTGACCTGCGTGACACGCTGGCGTCAGGCTTGCTGAAACGGCCCGGTGGTCGAGCCCGCTGCGCCTACATCGCGCGGGAGGACCTCGGCATTTCAGCGGCGCAGGTCCTGGCGCGTAACGTGCCGGCCGGACGGACCTACACTGAGACGATGGAGCAGACCTGGTCGGGAGAGGAGATTGCGGCCTTGATGTCCGACGTCTTCAAAAGAACCGTGCGCTTCCAGGCCATCCCCGCGGCGGATTGGCCCCGCTATATGACTGAAAACTGGGGTGTTCCCCCGGAACTGTCGAAGAGCACGCTGGGGACGATGCAGGCAGTCGAGGCCGGTGAGTTCGACGTGGTGAGCTTCGACTACCGGGAGATCACCGGGCACCCGGCACGCACGCTGCGGGAGTTCTTCGAGGCGACGCGCGACACCGCGCCCGCATGAAGCATTCAAACAGGTTCGTAACTCAGCCCCGGCACTCCGGCGGGGAATAAGTTTTCAGCTATCCCGCGGCGCGCAAGGGCTTCAAGGAGCAGTTCGGGCGGCTCCTCCCGATGCTCGTCGGTCAGTTGGAAGACACCCCAGTGAATACCGATTGCACGGGTGGCTTCGAGGTCCTCCATGATCTGTACCGCTTCGTTCGGATCCGTGTGCTGTGCGCACATGAACCAGCGCGGCGCATACGCGCCGATCGGAATCAGGGCCAGATCCGGCCGATCGACGCGTTGGCGGATTTCCCGGAAGATGCGGCCGTTGCCATAGCCGGTATCGCCTGAAAAATAAACGTGGCCGGCACTCGTACTCAGCATAAAGCCGGACCAAAGCGCCATGCGCCGGTCGCGTCCCGTCCGCGCCGACCAGTGATACGCCGGGACGATCATCACCTCGCCGCCCTGGCCGATCTTGATGCGGTCCCACCAGTCCCCGGCCACCACGCGAACGCCAGGAATCGCGCGCCGCAGGATCGCATCATTGCCCAATGACGTCACCATCAGCGGACTGTCCCTGCGGTGCAGCCGGCGCAGCGTCGCCATGTCCAGATGGTCGTAATGATTGTGGCTGAGCAGGAGGACATCGATCGGTGGCAAAGACTCGAAGGCGATTCCAGGTGCCCAGACGCGGCGCGGACCGGCGAAAGGGATGGGGCTCGCCCTTTCCGACCATACGGGGTCGGTCAGAACGTTGAGGCCCCCTGCCTGAATCAGCACGCTCGCATGACCGACGACGGTGACGCGCAGTTCGGCGACCCGCGGATCCGGAACAGTCTGCTGCACCGGGACCGATCGAGGCCACGGCGCCGCCGTTCCCTTCAGTTTCCAGCGCAGGAGGTCACGAAGGCCGCGATCGGTGTCGGGATGGTCCGGGTTGAAGAAGCGAACACCATCGAAGTGATCGCTCGGCAGCCCGGAATAGTAAGGATTCCCGGATCGCGCCACGGTTTCGGTTCGCGGGCCGCTGGGCGTCTTTAACCGACGATCAGCTTTTTCAGGCTATCCAGTACACCACTGCTCTTCTTTGTGGCCGCAGGTTTCTTGCGTCGAACGACAGCGACTGTCTTCTTGGCCTTGCGCTTGGTTTTCTTCACCACTGCCTTAGCCTTAGTCTTGGCCTTGGTCTTTAACTGGCCGGGCTTTGAAGACCGCTTCCGCTTTTTAGCCATGAATTCACCCTGATTTAACCGCTGTCGGGGCCATTGTCTGGAATCATCTTAGAGTAAACAAAGGCTTCGAGCTGCAGTATCGGTCGCGCGACGCCGCCGGCAAGGTCCTACCCGTCAACGGGGGCGCCTCCGGAGTCTCGCCCGTGAAAAACTCTGGGAACATGAGCTCGAACCTCCATCACGTTGGACAGAGGGTTTGATCATGGCAGACCAGCAACGAAGCGATTCAACGCCAGGCACAGCAGGCAGCGGCGACGGTGCACCCCAACCTCTGAAGACCAATCCGGCCCGTCCGGGTCCGAAGGGAGACGATTCAGGGACACGCGGTGGCCCCCAGGACCGGCCGGGTGCGGACCCCAAGAATCCCGGCGACTTCGGACACCATTAGGCCAGAACGCGATACGCGTGGCGCTCAGCGTCGCCGGCCGGAGTGGCGATGATGCTGAATATGCGTCTCGCGGTAGATCGCGTACGGCACCCACAGTGCCAGTGGCAGCCCGCCAATGGCGCGATTCAGCCGTCGCGACCCGGTCGGATGCCCATGAATGGTCTCGTGTTGCAGCGATCCGTACCAGGCCACGATCAACGCACCAAGCGGCGCCGCGACCATAAGCGGTAGGAACCGGAAACTCAGGCACCAGATGAGGTAGGCCGACAGAATGGACAGCGCAACAAGAAGCGTACGCCAGTTGCAGGACACGTTGGTTCTCTAGTCATCAGGGGATTGGGTATTGGTTCTCATCATCGCTCAGCGTCGATGTCCACAAGGTGAATGGGAAGATCCCAGTGATTCGTGGTCAGCTCCCAGCGCCGATTTTCCTCCCGATGGAAGGTGTCCTGATCGGGGAACAGCACCTTGGCCACCTCGGACTCGGACTGTCCTGGCGGTGCATCATGTGAGGCGCGCACGATGATGATGCGATAATCCCAGCGCGATTCCTCACTCGTGTGCAGTCCCGGCCCCCAGACCTGGAAATCCTTCACATAGCCGAGCTGTTTTTGCCGCTCGAGAATGGCAATCTGGTATTTGCGGAAAATCTGCCACCATTCGTCCTTGAATCCATAGCGCACCCGGTATACCCATTCCTCGGTTTCCGGCTTGGCACTCACCGCAGAGACGGACTTCGGCGCCTGCTGGGTGTGCCCCGGCAAAGATGCCAGCGGCCCCAGGAGCACACAGGCCAGCAGGCCAAGTTGAATGCGATATCGGTGCCTCAAGAAATGCATGCGGTACTCCAGGAAAGGGACTTCTCTCGCGGGTGCCTACTATGAAGCCAGTGCCGCCCGGCGTTGATGCAACCCTTGCATATCGATATAGCCAGAAGTCATGGTTCGGGTGCCGCACGAGCGCGGGTGTATAGTTGGGGCGATTTCGGTGGCGGCCCCATGACTTTCCGGAGATGACGCATGACAAGGCACCCCAAGCCCGACCCCGGTCGTCGCAATCTGCTCAAAGCCGCCGGTGGCGTCGCACTGCTGAGCGTTCTGCCAATGACCCTGTGGGTCGGCGCGGCGGATGGGAAAAAATTGAAGATTGGTATCATCGGCTCCGGCCATGTGGGCAGCGCGCTGGGCGAGGTGTGGGCAAAGGCCGGCCACCCGGTGCTGTTCTCTTCACGTAACCTCGAGAACGATAGGAAGCTCGCCGCGGAAGTTGGTGCCAACTCGCGCGCCGGTACGCCGCAGGATGCCGCGGCATTCGGCGAAGTGATTCTGCTCGCAGTCCCCTACAGCGCGTATCCCGAGCTCATCACAAGTGTCGGCACCGAGCTCAAGGGGAAGGTGGTGATCAATGCCAGCAACCCCTTCCCGCAGCGCGATGGTCAGATCGGGGAGCAGGCGCGCACTCAGGGCGCCGGACTGTTCGACGCTCAGGCTCTACCCGGGGCGCTCGTGGTACGCGCATTCAATGCCATCGGCTCGGCACGCATGGCCAGCGCGCACTCGGACCCGGGAAAAATCGGCTTGCCGATTGCCGGCGATGACAAAAAGGCGCTTGAAGTCACATCGCAACTGGCCCGCGAGATCGGCTTCGAACCGGTTGTGGTCGGCGGCCTCGACATGGGCAAATATCTCATGCCCGGGACACCATTGGCCGGTGAACACAGCCCGGATGAACTGCGAGCGATCGCGGCTAAGCTAAAGCCCACCTGACGTCTCGGCCTACGATCCGCCGGCTCCAGGCCCCACTGCTAGCGCTTGGTTGGCGCTGCAAGACCAAGCTGTCCCGCCATGTGCACAAGTTCGGCGAAGGAGGTCGCCTTCATCTTGCGCATCACCTGGCCGCGGTGCGCTTTCACCGTGATCTCGGCCATCCCCAATTCCCCGGCGACCTGTTTATTCATAAGACCGCGGACCACCGATGCCATGACGTCCCGCTCACGGGGCGTAAGCGAGGAATGACGGCGTCGGAGTGACTGGAGTTGGGATTCGAGATCGAGCGCGACGCGACTGCGCGCGAGGGCGCCCTCAATGGCACAGATCAAGGTATCCGCCGGCACCGGCTTTGTCAGAAACTCGACCGCGCCCGCTTTCATCGCCTTAACCGACATCGGCACATCGGCATGCCCAGTGATAAAAATGATTGGCATATCGACTCGGTCCGCCGCGATCAATGATTGCAGCTCAAGACCGTCGAGACCCGGGAGTGAGACATCCAGCACCAGGCAGCTGGGTACAAAGGCCCGGGGTCGCGCAAGAAATCCCTGCGCAGATTCGAATAATTCCGGCCGCCATCCCGCCTCACGAATCAGCGAATCCAGGGCTTCCCGAACTGCAAAATCATCATCCACGACAAACACGACCGGTGTCGCCTGAGACATGGGGACTGTCCTCGCTGCCGTCCGAACAATGCGTGCGGTATTCATGACTATCCTAGAGTATTCAATTGAGATTGTGGCGGCACTCCATTCGTGTGAAGCGCCGCCTCCAGCGCTTCGATCAACGCCTGTTCACTGACCGGCTTGAACAGGCAATCCACCGCGCCCCGAGCCAGCAAACGCGGGCGCAACGTCTCATCTCCAAGGGCGGTAACGAAAATCACCGGGATCGCCAGATGCCTATCGACCAGTTCCCGATGCAGCTCCGGCCCCGTCATTCCACGCATCGCAATATCGAGGATAAGGCAACGCGTGTCGCCAAGAACACTCGACGAGAGGAACGACTTCGCCGAAGGAAACGCCTGAGATGCGAAGCCCAGCTCGTGGAGCAGGTCGGGTAATGCCTCACGCACCGACGCATCATCATCAACGACGCAAACAAGCGGTCTCGCACTCATCATGTGGTTCTCAATTCGCTCGCCGGGCGCACCATCGATGGGCCCGCGGCCGCCAACTGAGGATTGAGCGGAATGGCGAACGCGAACGTCGCCCCCGGCCCATCATTGCGTGCCGCCCACAAACGACCGTGATGGCTTTCGATTATGGATCGGCTGACGGACAGACCAATCCCCATGCCGCCGCGCTTCGTCGTGAAGAAGGCGTCGAACAGTTTCTCGGCAGTTTCCGGCTCGAACCCCACCCCCGCATCCTGCACCGAGAGGCACGCCATATCAGCCTCCCTGCCGGTGGTGATTACCAGCTGTCGCGGCCGCTCCTCTATGGCACTCATTGCGTCCGCCGCGTTCAAGCACAGATTCAGGATCACCTGCTGCAGCTGCACGCGATCGCCCATGACACAAGGAAGATCCGCCGCCAGATCTGTCTGCAACACGACCTTGCTCCGTTGCAGTTCGCCGATAGACAATGCGATGACCTCCTGGGTCACCTCGTTGAGATCCACCGATTCGCTGGTGGGCTCACGTTTGACGAACATCGCCCGTAGACGCGTGATGACCTCGGAGGCACGATTGCCGTCGCGGATGATCCGCCGAGCCATTTCGCGGGCGCCCTCCAGATTGGGCGCCGCGCTACCCAACATTCTCACGCACGTGCTGGCATTGGTGGTGATGCCAAACAGCGGCTGATTGACTTCATGCGCGATCGAGGCGGTGAGAGCGCCAAGGCTCGTCACCCTCGCCACACGGGCAAGTTCCGAACGCGAGTTGCCGAGAGCATCTTCAGAGAGTCGCCGCCGCGTTACGTCCTGTACGGCGCCGATATAGACGGACTCTCCGTCCGCATCCACTGTTCGATGCGCCACCATGTAGATGTACTTGACGGATCCATCGGTCATGACCAGCCGGTGTTCGTCGTCAAAGTCTGCGCCTTCCGTGCGGGCTCGCTCTATCATTCTCGTGAACGCTGGCGCGTCCTCCGGATGGACCCGCGACATCACCATCGGCACGCTCACCGGTTGCGCGGGATCGAGACCGAAAATGCGATAAAATTCCGCGGAAAACATCAAGTCATCGGTCGAAACCCGCCAGGAAAAGCTACCGCTTGAGCTCAGCCGCTGGGCTTTGGCCAGGAAGGCTTCGCTTCGCTTCAGCGCGGCGTCGCTCTGGATGCGTTCGATGGCAATGCTCGCAATATGCGCAAATTGCCTGATGAGATGCTCTTCAAACGGAGTGGGGACCTTGGTGTCTCTGTAATAGACCGCAAAGACAGCCAGGACCTGACCCGCGGTCGATACGACAGGCGTCGACCAACAGGATTTCAGACCGGCCTTCATGGCCAGCTGGTACCACAACTGATCTTGCCACCGGGCATCCAGCGTCAGCTCCGATACGACGACCTGATGCCTGAGGCAAGCCGCCATTGCACAGGGGCCCGCTTCGGAGTCCAAGGGCATCGTTTGAACCGCCGCGACGAAGTCCGCTGACAAACTGGACGCGGCAGCGCCGTGAAAGGTATCTCGGTCGGGATCCACAAGCATCGTGCTGCAGAATGACCCCATCATTGTGGATTCGACCAGCCTGCAAAGATCAACAAGGATGTCGTTGAGCGGGACGCGCGCAGCGACCATTTCAAGCAACCGGTTCTTCCCCTCGATGAGGAGCTCGGCGCGCTTGCGGTCCTCGATGTCCGTGTTCAAGCCATACCATTTCACGATTGCGCCGTCCTGGTCCCGCAGTGGAACCGCGCGGCCCACAAACCATCGGTAGGTGCCGTCGTATCGTCTGTGACGACATTCGTATTCCCCGGGTGTGCCGGTTTCCAGCGGCGTCCTCCAATACTCCATTACGCCCGGGTAATCATCCGGGTGGACCGACTGTTCCCAGCCGCGCTGAAGCGCTTCCGGCATGCTGACCCCTGTGTAATCGCACCATCCCTGGTTCAGGAAATCGACCGTTCCTTCAGGGGTCGTGCGCCACACATAGCCGGGTATGGTATCGATCATCGTCCGAAGCTGACGCTCGGATCGCTCCCGTTCGCCCAGTGCCTGTGTGAGTGAGGTTTGCGCTCGCTCACGTTCCAAGGCGATGCTGGCAATGTGCGCGAACTGGTCGATCAGCGACTGAATCTGGGGCGTCGGTGTTCTTGGCTCGTCGTAGTAGATCGCGAATGCACCCAGAACCGTGCCCGCCGCGGACGCTATAGGCGTTGACCAGCATGATCGGATCCCATGCGCCAATGCCATCGAGCACCATGAGTCAGCTTGCCAACGGGTTTCCGTCGCGAGGTCCGACGAGATAACCTGCTGATTCAGGTATGCCGCCATCGCACAGGGGCCAGAATCTGCGTTGACAGCGCGGCCCATAATCGAACTGATGAAACTTTCGGGAAGGCTCGGCGCGGCACCATGTTCCAGTCGCGTACCGGTCGGATCGATCAGCACCACGCTGCAATAACACCCGGCGGCGGTCTCCTCAACCAGCTGACAAAGCGCTTCCAGTATGGAGGCTGTAGTTTGTCCCGTTGCAACCATCTCAAGTAGGCGCTTTTCTCCATTCAGCAGAAACTGCGTCTCTTTCTGATCGTGAATGTCCATTTGCAGCAATTGCCAAAGAACGATGCGTCCTTGGAGGTCTCGCAGCGGAGACGCCCGCAATTGGAACCAGCGACAGACGCCATCTGTGCCCAGGCAGCGGGCCTGCACCTCATAGGGTTTTCCGGATTGCAGGGAGGTGTCATGTACGCTACGGATCCGCCCGCGATCCTGGGGATGAACACCGTGGAGTACGTCTAATTCCCTAAGCTCCTCGATCCCGGCGCCGTAGTAGTCGAGGTAGGGACGGTTCGCCCGTTCGAGTCGTCCAGCGGGCGTCATGAATGACACGAGCGCCGGCAGGCCATCGACAACGGATTCCAATTGGTCCTGACTCGAGCGTAGCGCCTCCTCGACGCCCCTGCGTTCCTGAATGTCCGTGTTGATCCCATACCACCGCGTTATCTCGCCTTGTGCGTCCAGGACTGGCGAGGTACTGATAAGAAACCGTCGATAAGCACCATCGAGGCGGCGCAGGCGCGCCTCCATCTCTCCGGGCGTGCCGGAAGTGCGAATCGCCCGCCACCTGGTTTGGAAGGTTGCGAGATCTGCGGGATGAACGACCGATTCCCACGCATCCCCAGCGGTCTTTTCCGGGGAGATTCCGGTGTATTCGATCCAGCGGGCATTGACGAATTCCAAGCCCCCATCGGGACCGGCGCCCCATACCAATCCGGGTAGGGTGTCGACGATCTCCCCCAGAACGTTTCTCATGTCGTTCCTCTTGCGACGATCGTCGCTGCGGTAAGGATGCGCCTCCCGCCGGGGAATCGTCCACCCTACCTTAGTTGGGGATTCCAATGGTCAATGGGCTGCGTGCCGTCTGTCTGCTCTCATTGCGGCCCAGTTCGCTACACATTGAGCAGGAGCTTCTCATGACGGATACCCACAAAGTGCTCTTCACGGCCAAAGTTCACACCACCGGTGGCCGTGACGGCGGAGCCTCGCAGAGCAGCGACGGGCGCCTCAACATCAGGCATTCCATTCCCGGGACCCCCGGAAAGGGCACGAATCCAGAACAGCTGTTCGCTGCGGGCTGGTCCGCCTGCTTTGAGGGCGCGATGGGCATAGCCGCACGCAGATTGAAGATCTCCCTGCCCGCCGAGATGGCCATCGACGCCGAAGTGGATCTGTGTTTGAGCAATGATGCCTACTTTCTGCGCGCGCGGCTCAACGTCCACCTGCCCGGATTGGAGCTCGAGCAGGCTCGCGAACTCATTGAATCGGGACACCGCACTTGCCCCTATTCGAAGGCCACCCGCGGCAATATTGATGTACTGATCAACTTAGTCGCTGCGGATTCGGTGCCGCTCGTAGTCGTCGATGCCAAGGCAGCCGCTGAGACACGGGAATAATGTCAGTCCATGCCGACCATAAGAACCGGGGTCCTTGATGTGGAATTTCTTTCGGGTGGTCCCCGAGGGGGAGCACCCGTCTTGTTGCTGCATGGGTGGCCCGACGACGTTCGCGGGTGGAGCGCCATAACGCCACATCTGGAAAGAGCCGGCTTTCATTGGATTGCCCCCTGGTTGAGGGGATTCGGTCGGACCCGATTCTCCTCGCCCGACACTATCCGTGATGGCAGCGCTGTAGCTTTAGCTACCGATGCGATGGAACTCGCGGACGCTTTCGGAATCACCAGGTTTTCCGTGCTCGGCCATGACTGGGGGGCGCGGACGGCCTACACGCTCGCCGCTCTTTGGCCGGAGCGCCTCGGGAGCATCGTGACACTCGCGTTGTCTTATGCGCCCGGCGGCCGCTTCCCGACCCCGACCTTCGAACAGTCCCGCCGATGGTGGTATCAGTGGTTCATGGCGACCGAACCGGGGGCGGCGGCCGTGCGCGCCGATCCCATCGCTTTTGCCCGCCAACAATGGTGTTCCTGGAGTCCCGCCGGCTGGTTCACTGAAGCCGAATTTCAAGCGACCGCGGAGGGCTTTAAGAATCCCGATTGGAGCGATGTCACTCTGCATGCCTATCGCAGTCGGTGGAAAACGGAGCCGCACGATGAGCGCTACGCGTCCCTGCGGTCCCGCCTTGCATCAATCGAAACCATCGGCACTCCCACGCTGATGATTCAGGGCGATTCGGATATGTGCGATCCCCCATCGGAATCGGAAGGGCAGGGCCGGCATTTCACAGGTCCATATGAGCGTGTCCTGCTGAAGGGTGTCGGACATTTCCCGGCACGCGAGGCACCGCGCGAAGTCTCCGCCGCAGCAATCGCCCATCTTCAATCATTCGATTGACCCGCTTTCGGTAGACCCGCGTTTCTCCCTACCAAGGTATTGCCTACCATCGATCAATAGTCCGTGCACGACGCGTCTGGTGTGATCCCGCCTATCGAGCATCACCCAGGAGCCCCGCGTGAACAACTACATCCGGGTCCAGACGCCGCAGGGAAGCTTCAATGCTTACCTTGCGCGCCCGGTCGTCCTCCCTGCGCCCGTCATCGTTGTCATCCAGGAAATCTTTGGCGTCAATGCGGACGTGCGCGATACCTGTGGCGAACTCGCCGCCCGGGGCTATTTCGCACTAAGTCCGGACCTGTTCTGGCGCATGGAGCGGGGCGTCGACATGTCGGACCAGACCAAGGAGGAGTGGCAGAAGGGCTTCGCTCTCTACACCGCCTTCGACTACGACAAGGGTGTTTCAGATATAGAAGCCACAATGCAATTGGCGCGTGCCCTCGCCGGTGCAACCGGCAAGGTCGGACTGCTGGGATATTGCCTCGGTGGTCTGATGACCTTTCTCACCACAGCCCGTCGCGGTGCCCATGCTTCGGTCGTCTTCTACGGGGGTAACACCGAGAAACACCTGGATGAAGCGCCAAAAATCCGGAGCCCGTTGCTGATCCACCTTGGCGAGGAGGACGAATATATCCCGAAGGATGCGCAAAAGACCATCATCGCGGCCCTCGCCAATAACACCCTTGCCCAGGTGTTTGTTTATCCCGGTTGCTGCCATGCCTTCGCACGCCATCGCGGCATCCACTTTGACAAGGGCGCCGCCGAGTTGGCCAACCGCCGCACTGCGGAATTCTTCCAAGTACACCTCATTTAAGGAAATCAACGTGTCCAATACTCATAACACTGCAAGAACTCAATTCGTCGCGGCCGATGGCGTCCGCTACGCGTATCGCCAGTTCGGTTCGGGCAGCAGGCCGCCCCTCGTATGCCTGCAGCATTTCCGAGGCGGATTGGATAACTGGGATCCAGCGGTGACCGACGGTCTGGCACAAGGCGGTCCGGTCATTCTGTTCAACAATGCCGGCACCGCGAGCTCCGGAGGGGAGGCCGCCAGTTCGATCGCCGGAATGGCGAAGCACGTGATCGCCTTTATCGACGCGTTGGGACTCACGCAAATAGACCTCCTCGGGTTCTCCATGGGTGGCTTTGTCGCTCAAAGACTGACGTTGGATCGCCCCCACCTGGTCCGCCGGCTCATTCTTGCGGGTACCGGTCCCCAAGGCGGAGAGGACATGGCGGCTTATCCGCCGGAAGTGGCCGCACAGGCAACTCAGGAGCTCCCCACGGAAGACAACTTTCTCTTTCTCTTCTTCGCGCCCACGCCGAGCAGCCAGGCGGCCGGGCGTTCCTTCTGGCTCCGTCGAACCGCGCGCGGTGATCAGGACCGGCCATCCTCTCTTGCTGCCATGACAGCCCAGGGTGCCGCAATCGGCGCCTGGGGCACGGTTCCGACGAAAGACCGCTATGAAGAGCTCAAGCTCATCGAGCAGCCGACGCTGGTTGTAAATGGGAAACATGATCGGGTCGTTCCAACCGTCAACTCGTACATTCTTCAGCAGCATCTTCCAAACGCGACACTGATCGTTTACCCCGACTCCGGACACGGGGCGATCTTCCAGTTCGCTGGTGCCTTCGTGCGTGCGGCGAATTTGTTTCTGAATTACTGACAGGGATGAAATGACCAAGTACCAAAGTATCCCCCGCCATGGTTGGATATTCTTCATGCCGCGTCGCTGATCTGATGGCTCCTGAAGTTTCCAAATCGTACGCACTTCAACAGGAGCATGATTATGTTAGTTGTTTCTTCCGGCGCCTTCCGGCGTTACGTTCACGGCGTTTCAAGAGCGATAGGCCTCGTCGGCCTCGGTGCGCTCACACTCCCCAGCTATGCGCAGGTCGTCACCTCCGCCAATACCGTCAGCCCGGTCTCGACCTCGCATGAGCGACTGGGCGACGACTCAATCCGCCCGTTCAAGTATCACGCCTCCGATGAGGCGCTCACAGACCTGCGTCGGCGAATCGCTGCGACGAAGTGGCCTTCGCCGGAGTTGGTGGCGGACGCATCGCAGGGCGTGCAACTGGCGACAATGCGAGAGCTCGCGCACTATTGGCAGTCTGGCTACGACTGGCGCAAGGTCGAAGCGCGGGTAAATGCCTTGCCGCAATTCGTCACTACCATCGATGGGGTGGATATCCACTTCATTCACGTGCGGTCGAAGCAACCGAATGCCTTGCCGATCATCGTGACTCACGGGTGGCCCGGCTCGTTTATCGAGCAGTTGAAGATAATCGATCCCCTGACCAACCCGACCGCACACGGCGGTAGCGCGTCCGATGCCTTCGATGTCGTGATTCCCTCTCTGCCCGGACATGGGTTTTCCGGTAAACCCACCGATCTGGGTTGGAATCCTGTTCGCGTGGCGCAGGCCTGGATAGTCCTCATGAAGCGTCTTGGCTATACACGGTATGTGGCGCAGGGCGGTGATTGGGGTAACGCCGTCACGGAGCAGATGGCCTTGCTGGCACCTCCGGAATTGATCGGCATTCATACCAACATGCCAGCCACCGTTCCGCCTGACATCGCCAAGGCGCTGCTGGCGAACAGTCGTCCGACTGGCCTCTCAAGTGACGAAAACCATGCGTACGATCAGCTCGACTTCTTCTACAGCAACGGTCTCGGGTACGCCCAGGAGATGAGCCATCGTCCGCAGACGATGTACGGTATCGACGATTCCCCGATCGGCCTTGCGGCCTGGTTGCTCGACCACGACGCCCGCAGTTATGAGCTCATCGCGCGTGCCTTCAAGGGCCAAGAGGAGGGCCTGACGCGCGATGACATCCTCGACAACATTACGCTGTATTGGCTGACGAACACGGGTGTCTCATCGTCCCGCCTCTATTGGGAGACGGCGCACAACGTGCCCTCACGCAAGCTCGCTTTCTTTACCCCGACAGGCGTCGCCATTCCGGTGGCCGTGAGCGCCTTTCCTGACGAGCTGTATACCGCTCCCAAGAGTTGGACAGAGCAGGCTTACCCAAAGCTGATTCACTATAACCGGCTTCCCAAAGGGGGCCACTTTGCGGCCTGGGAGCAGCCGGAGGTATTTTCCGAAGAACTTCGCTTGAGCTTCCGGTCTCTACGCTAGTCCGAAATGAGGAGATGGCGGGCGGTAGCGCCCGCCGTCTTCCTGGCGTCGTCAGATGAGAGCGAAATCGGTTCATCAGCTGAAGAAGAGCCTGAGCGCTGTATCGGAGATCTTGCGGCGCGTTGCGCTGTCCGGAACCCACTCGGTGAACTCATTGAGCAGCAAACTCTGATCGGTGCCGATGCGGGCGAACACGGTCCGGTCGCATATTGCCTTAATGCTACGGGCTTGTATGAGTTCAGTCCAACGTCAAAGCGACCTTGATGGACGCATCCACCGCGGATTTATCGATATAACCGATTGCTTTGGGATCCGCCGCCACGGCTTTCTTGACCGCCGCAGAATTCATCATCTGTTTCGGGGGCTGGCCGCGCCCGGTGAAGATAATTTTCGACCAGATCGCCTTCACCTGGGCGATATCACGGCCGGTAGCCTTCTGGTAGAACTCCACATAGATTGGGGAATTGGCTACCTGGTCAATCGGTGTCCAACCGCTCGTACGCCCCAAGTAAAGATCAGCCACCTGTTCCTTGTTGATCCCCGCAGCGGGGGCGGCCGAGTTGACGATCATCACCAGTTCCCCGGCGCACGCCTGCCCCATGCTCAGGGCGAGCAGGGTCAGAAGGCAACTCGCGGTGATTTTCATAAACACCGAACCACAATCAGAACACGAAATCCACGGTAAGGCTCACGACGTGAGCCTTGTCGCCCGGCCGCGCACCAGCCTGAAGGTTGGCGAAGGCGGCGGAGTCATTGACGCTATCAAGAGTGACCTGCTCCAACTGCAGCTTCGCATCGAAGTCGGCGACGAAATCCCAGCGTAGGCCAGCCCCGATAGTGTGCTCATTTCCCAGGTCCACAAGGCCGGCAGGGCCTACGGAGGTGGCATGCGTAATTGCGTACAGGGCGTAGGGCGTGAATTTGCCGAAGCGGGCTCCGGCACTGATATATCCGGCGACAGCGCCGCCAAAGTAGGTGTTGTCGGCATAGTTGCAGGAGGCCATGAGAAAATAGGCGCCGGGATCGTAGGTTAAACCCAAGCCGACGAGATCCTGCCGCATCTGCAGGTACCCCGTGTGCTCGTAGTGCTGATACACCACGTCAGCGCTTGCATCCCCATATTGCAGCGTGTCACTGAGCATCCCGAGCCTGGCCCGCACGGTTCCGAAGTCCGCCCCCGGACTATTCTCAGCACTGTCACCGACCTGTGCCTGGAAGAGCTGCGAGATCGGTCCGGTCTTCATCCGGTACAGCACTTCTATGCCATCGCTGTGCTGGGTCGAATCCGCGTAGTTGAACTCAAGTGGGATCCGCACCCACGGCAGAGCGTATCCGACATTCTGCACATCGGAGAGCTGAAAGGTGGGCAGAAGAATGCGGCCAACACGTACGGACAGGTCATCCGTGAAATCGTACTTGAGATTGGCCCACTCGAGTTGCGGGCGGAAGTTCCCATCCTGATTGTCGCGCGAAAGCACCTGTAACACACCCGTGAGATGGTCGGTGAGCGTCAGATTGGCCTGTACACCCAGATCACTGTCTGGCGTGACACTCCAGCTGTGGCTGTAGCCAGCGCCGTTTGGTTGTGCGACATTGCCGGTGAAGTCCGCCTCGACGTAGTCCGAATGCACGACTCCCAGCGTGCCGAATTCGCTGAACGAGAGGTATTGGTTTACGGTCTGACCGGCATGCACCTTGAACGCAAGCGACAGCGCCATGACGACGGCCTCGATGGCCCATTTGACGTTGCGGCTATGTGTATCAGTCATGTCAGATCGCAAGGCGTTTGCCGGTGTAGGTAAGTTCGCTCTGATCGGCTATCAGTAACCGGAACTGATCCGCCGGTAGCGGCCGATTGAAATAGAAACCCTGGATTTCATCGCAGGCATGAACTCGCAGGAACTCGGCCTCCTCCCGGGTCTCGATCCCCTGCGCGACGATGGTCAGACCCAGCGTCTTACCCATCGCGATGACTGCGTCAGCGAGTTTGGCGCTCTCGGGATTGCCGATGATGTTGTGGATGAAAGCGCCGTCAATCTTGATCGTATCCAGCGGCAGCCGCCGCAGGGTCGAGAGTGTCGTGTAGCCCGTCCCGAAGTCATCGATCGCGACCCGAACACCAAGTCCCTTCAGCGCCGTCAGGATCCGTGCCGTTGCCTCGATGTCCTGGATCAGTACATTCTCGCAAATCTCAAATTCGAGCAGCTTCGGTGCCATGCCACTCGCCGTCAGTGCGGCTTGCACGTCCTGCAGCAACCGCTCATCGAAGAACTGACGCGAAGTCAGGTTCAAGGCGACGCCCAGGGGCGTCATACCGACCGCCTGCCAGGCAACATTCTGCTCGCACGCGGTCTTCAAAACCCATTTGCCGATGGGCACCGTGAGCCCGGTTTCCTCAGCGATCGGGAGGAAGCGCCGCGGTTCGACCAACCCAAGGTCGGGGTGTTGCCACCGCAGCAGTGCCTCCATGCCACAGATGCGTCCCGTTGCGATATCGCGCTTGGCCTGGTAGTGCAACCGGAATTCGCTACGCTCGAGGGCATGTCGCAGACTCGATTCGAACGTAAGGCGCTCCAGCGAATTGGCATTGAGCTTTTCGGAATAGAACTGGAAGTTGTTCTTGCCCTCAGCCTTTGCCTGATACATCGCGATGTCCGCGTTCTTGGTCAATGTCTGCTCATCCACGCCGTGCTGCGGATAGACGCTGATGCCGATGCTTGCAGTCACCCGAAATTCCTGACCGATCAGCGTGAAGGGCTTTGCCGTAAGCGCCAGGATCTGTTCGGCCACCGTCGTGGCGCAGCTGCCGTCACCTGGATCCGATAACAGCACGACGAATTCGTCGCCGCCAAGCCGCGCTACGGTATCGGATTCGCCAATACAGGACCTGAGACGGACCGCGACCTCTTTCAATAGCTGATCGCCGGCTTCGTGGCCCAGGGCGTCGTTTATCTGCTTGAACCGATCGAGATCCAAAAAGGCGACCGCGAACGGGCTGTCCCTACCACGTGACTCGGCAATGCGCTGGCTCAGCAGCCTGCTGAACATGCTGCGGTTCGGCAGACCCGTGAGTCCATCGTGATAAGCCATATACTCGACACGCTCGGCGTGGGAAATGCGGGCCTCGGTTTCGCGTAACCGGCTCTGTGTCAGCAACCAGCTCTGGCGCCCGAGCAGGCTCATGAGGGCGATGACCAGCACACTGCCGAGGGCCGCGCGCCATACGTAGGTGCGAATTTCCGCGTGTGCGACCCGCAACTGCTCCTCGACCGAAAGTCCCACGAACACCGCGACGGGAAAGCCATAGACAACCCGAGCGCTGGTCCAACGCGGAATCCCGTCCCAGCTGTTTGCCTCGATCCTGGGGTCCGCGGCGGTGACATCGGCGTACTTTACGAGGGCGGCATAATCAATCTTCTCGCCGGAGATCGCCGCATCACCGGTCCGCCTGACGCGAATCACGCCATCGGTGCCGACAACGCCAAGCACACCCCGATCTCCCAGCTTTGCAGCGTCGTAGCTACTTGTGAAGTAACTGGTGTCGACGGCAACGGCGACAACACCGCCGAAGGATCCGTCCGGGTTCCTGACGCGGCGGCTGAAGTGCAGAAGCGCTCCGCCGCCCGAAACGGGCATGGGCGCGGAGATGAAGAAGCTCTCGCCTTCGCGCTGCGCCACGAAGTAGTCCGCACCGGACACGTTCTGAGGGGCTTCAACGTCCGTGGTGTCCACGATATTGCCGTCACGATCTGCGATGCTTTCGGTAAAGATCAGATCCGGTGGCAGTAGCCCCTCGCCGGAGAGCTCCCTCAGAACCGCCCGCCGATGACCATTTTCGCGCCATAGTTTGACGAGACTCAGTGTCTGATCGATTTCCCGAAATGCGCGTACCACCTGGGCTTCGTACGTGCCGAGTAACTCGCGACTCGACGCGGCGGCCGCGTGCTCGGCATCGGCTCGTTTGAGCTTGCCCAGTTGAATAGTCGAGGTCCAAATGACTGCCAGCAGAATGACAGCAATGGCGGGAAACAGAATTCTTGAGTCCGAGAGCTGGTTGTGTCCCCACGGGACTGCACGGCGTACAGAATGCAACGCTTCCCGTATATCGGGATTCACGGGCGCTGCGGTCTACTTTGGGTACTGCATGGGGAATCACGATATCCTTCATCTGGCCGCGCTGCGCTGTGCCGTGTCGCAGAATTGGTGGTCAGGTGTGGAAAGCGCTCTGGAATTACCGTGTATCGAGCGATTGGGGCCTGAACGTTGGCTGGGACTTCACCGGAGCATCGGCGGGTCGGCATCGTCGGTTCGCGAACGGACGTCCGGAGCGAGCGCCGGTCCGTGCGTGGGATCACTGCCTACATGTTCACGCTGGCGTGCGGAACCGGCGCTACTGCAACTACCTCGAACGTCCTCGTCCAAGTACTCGTGCCGCAGATCCAGACAAGTGCAGGGCCGATGGACCTGATGTTCCTGTTGCTTCTTGCAGGGCGGGTCGTTCTGGCACGTTTCGGAGCCGAGACCAAGAAATAGACGACGCTGCAGCTCGTGGGCGACCCGACCAACTCGGTACCGTGGGTGTCCTGGGCCGGAAAAACGTCGAAAATGCCCCTATCTACGTGTTTACGTGGTCGCATGCGTTCGCGGCGACCACTGTTGGGGATACACTAGCAGGCGAGTTAGCTACGAGTAGCGCTGGCATGACGACCGATCTTGAGTCCTTTAAGCTGGGAATGCGTCGACTGGCTGCAGGGGTGTGCCTGATCACCACCCACTGCGCCGATGGTTCGCGTCGCGGAATGACGGCTACCGCCGTTTGCTCCGTGTCCGGGACGCCGCCGACGCTCCTGTGCTGCATCAACCGCAACAATTCGACCTATGACGCCATCCGCATGGCCGCCGCGTTTGCCGTGAATGTCCTTTCGGTCGAGGACCGGCACCTGGCCGATCTCTTCGCCCGTCCGGTCTCTCCCGAAGAGAAATTTGCGATGGGAGTCTGGCGCAGCGAGGCGACCGGGTCACCGGTGCTCGAGGGCGCGCTGGCGTCTTTTGACTGCCGCATGAGCCAGACGGTGACTGTCGGCACGCACGGCATCATATTCGGCGATATCGAGCGGATCAGCGTGCGCGAAGTCGCAACGAAGCCGCTCCTGTATGCCCATGGCGCGTACGGCGCTTTTTCCTCGTTCGCGCAGCCCGGCGATCGTGACAGTTTGTGGATACCCGAGTGGGATTACGAGCCGACCTGAGCGAGGCCGACGGCTGCGGCGGGGCTTAGTCGGCGTTCCATCTTCGACATGCCGGGTACCAGTAACAGGGACTGCCACGCCGCTCGTCCAATGGCTAGTCTTGCGGCTTTTCACGGAACGCCGCCATGAGCGAAGGATTCGAACTGATCATGCGGCCGGGTGTGCACCCGGAACTGGCCCCAGGGCGCAAGCGCGCGCCACCGCCGCAGCACAACGTAGTCCGCGAGAATGGCCTGGTCATCGAGCGGAACGTTCGAGTGCCCCTGCGCGATGGCGTGCGCATTTTCGTCGATGTCTATCGTCCGAATCGCGCCGATGGCGCCCGCACACCAATCCTTTTGGGCTGGAGCCCCTACGGCAAGCACAATACCGCCGACCATCTACCCTGGCCCTCGGCCGGCATCCGCGCGGGATGGATCTCGCGGTACACAGCGTTCGAGGCGCCCGATCCGGCGTACTGGTGCCGGCACGGCTATGCTGTCGTATATCCGGATCCGCGTGGCAGCTGGTACTCCGAAGGTGAACTGCGCCACGGCGGCATCGGCGAAGCGGAGGACTGCTACGACCTGATCGAATGGCTGGCGGCGCAGTCGTGGAGCAACGGCAACGTCGGCATGACAGGCGTGTCCTACCTCGCCGCCATCCAGTGGCAAGTGGCGCCCCTGCGCCCCCCGCATTTGCGGGCCATCAATCCCTGGGAGGGATTCAGCGACTGGTATCGTGAGTTTGCCTACCACGGCGGCATCCCGGAGACCGGCTTTGTGCCACGCGGCTGTGCCAATCTGCAGTGGTCCACCACGCGCACGGAGGACACGGCGGCGAACGTGCGGGCGCATCCCCTGCATGACGCCTACTGGCTCAGCAAGGAAAGTGACCTCGCGGCGATCCAGGTACCCGCGTATGTCGTTGCAAGCTGGTCTGACCAGGGTCTGCACACCCGCGGTACGCTTGAGGCCTACAAGCAGCTGGCATCGCCCGCGAAGTGGTTGGAAGTCCACGGGCGCAAGAAATGGGAGTACTACTACCGTCCGGAAAGCGTTGCGAAGCAACGGCAATTCTTCGATCACTTCCTTAAGGAAGTCCCTTCGGGACTGGAAGCCTGGCCCAAGGTGCTGATCGAGGTTCGCGAAGCGGCACATCAGGGCAAGTTCCGTGCTGAACGCGAATGGCCTCTCTCGCGCACGATGTTCCGAAGGCTGTTCCTGGATGCCGCAAACGGCCGGCTGTCTTACACCGCACCGAAGTTCGGCGCTGAAGTGAGCTACGATCCGACAACTGCAGAAGGGCGGGCCGTATTCGACTATCGCTTTGAAGAGGACGCTGAGGTCATCGGTCACATGAAGCTGCGTCTTTGGGTGGAGGCGGTCGGGGCGGAAGACATGGACCTGTTCGTCGCGGTCGAGAAGCTCGATCCCCGCGGCGGCCGGGTACCGTTCGTCTTTTACGCCACCAGCGAGAACGGGCCGGCGGCACTGGGCTGGCTGCGGGTGAGCCATCGTGCCCTCGACGGCGCGCGCTCACGTCCGGAACAACCCTTCCACAGCCACACCGCCGAGCAGCTGCTGTCAGCGGGTGAGTGCGTGCCGGTGGATATCGAGATCTGGCCCTCCGCCACGCGCTTCACCAAGGGGGAATCCCTGCGCCTGGTGGTGCAGGGCCGCGACATACCGGAGCCGGGTCTGCCCAATACACCCGCTTCGCGTCATGAAGCCACCCGTAATCGCGGCCAACATGTCCTGCACACGGGCGGATCGCGCGACTCGCACCTGCTGATCCCGGTCACGGTCCCGCCTCGCCAGTGCGAATCGCCTGCGCCATGAGATCGATCAATGCCCGGGTCCGCAGCGGCATGTGACGCCGGTCGAGAAACATCGCGACGACCACCACCGGTGGAATGCGCCATTGGGGCAGCACCCGGAGGAGGCGACCGGCTTTGACCTCCGCTTCGCACACCGCATGGGTCAGCATGGCAATGCCGACACCGGCCACTGCCATCTCGCGCGCAACAATGATGTCGGATGTCCGCAGGCGCGGACTCACGACGCCGCGCCCGCTGGTGGCACAAGACCATAATCCATCGCTGATCTGGGTCTCGAGCATGATGCAATCGTGTTCTACGAGGTCCGCCGGCGCCTGCGGCATGCCCTTGCGCTCATAATAGGCGGGACTCGCGTACACGCCTCGTGGCAGTTCGGCGAGCTGCCGGACCGGTAGATGCTCATTGCGAACCCGGCCAATGCAGATGGCGACATCGTAGGGTTCTTCACTCACGTCAATCCAGCGATTGGTGACGTGAATCGACAGCCGCAGGTCCGGATACCGGATAGCAAAATCCGCGAGCGCCCGGCTGATCCACGTGCTGCCCAACCCGAAGGGGATGCTGATGCGCATGTTGCCGCGCAACTGGGACTGCATTTCGGAGGCAATCAGGCTTGCTTCGTGCGTTTCCGCCGCGATTCGTTCGCAGCGATGCAGGAGGGCTGCACCGACCTCGGTCGTCTCCAGGCCCTTCGAGCCGCGCTTGACCAACACGGCGCCGACCTGCTGTTCGAGCTGACGGAGTTTGCGGCTGAGCGAAGCCTTGGGCGCGCGAAGCTGCAGGGCCGCCTGACTGATGCCGCCGGCATTGACGATTCCCAGAAAGAGCATCAGCAGATTCAAATCGAGTCCGGGTATCGAGTCGGATAGAACGGCACTGGACATGCGGTCCGAGGTCGATTTGATTGGCATAGTCCCCCCTTCACAGCAGCTCCCGCAGTACCAATATAGCAGCCCCGCAGGTCCTGCCGCTAAATGGAACGGGCGTTTCATAACGGGTAACTTGTCAATGTCGATAGGCTGATGAAAAGCTGATCAGTTGGCGCTCGACCCCTAAAGCAACCGGAGATCATCATGTCGCGACGAGCGCTTGTGCCGCTGTGCGTCAGTGCGGTAGCGTCGGTCCTGGCTGCGCCGGCAGCCCTGGCTGGAAGTCCCCAGGTCACGGCGGATCGCGCCGCAATCGATGCCCTGGAAGCGCGGTCGATGTTCGCCTTGGATTGGTGCAATGCAGATGCGTATCGCGCCACGTTCACGACCGAGGGCGCGGGATTCGTAAGCCCATCCTGCCAACAGGGAGCCCGGCACTCCCGACATTTCATCACCAACGCCGTGCTCGACATCAAGGGGGACAAGGCACGGGGCCGGGCCTATTGGTACGCCCTGGGAGAAGACCCTGACAAGCACACCGCCGAGCTTCGCGCCTACGGCCATTCCGAAGACGAACTGGTCAGGGAAAATGGCACCTGGAGGTTCGCCCGCCGCAGGCTCTACGATGAGATGTCAAACGCCGCCGCCGCCGGGCCCGAGCGCCCGACCCAATCGTTTTCACCGCCGCCCGTCGTCGGGGAGGGCTATGCCGCCAACCGCGCGGCCATCGAAGACCTCCAGGCCCGTTATCTGTATGCCATGAACTGGTTTGATCCGGCTGCCTACGCCGGCACGTTCACCCAGGATGGCGCCGTGCATATGGGCGCGCGGGTCGAGACCGGACGAAACGGCATTGAAAGCGTCATCACCGACTACAAAGTCATCATCATGGGCCACCCGACGGGCGCCGACCAGGGCCTAAGACCACCCGCCGTGCGGCATGCGATCTCCAACGTGGTGGTGGACATTCACGGGAATACGGCCCGCTCCTGGGCCTACTGGAACACCTTCCAGAACGACAATCTGGCCCGTTCGGCGCAGGTGGGCAATTACGGCAGTTATGAAGACGAATTGCTGAAAATCGACGGCCGGTGGTACTTCAGGAGTCGCAAGGTCTTCAACCAAATGAAGGCGGATCGGGTCGTCGGCGGGGAGCTGCCGATGCCGCTGAGCATCGACGCCGGCCCGCCAACCCCTGCCACGGCGGCCGACGACCGCGCCGCCATCAAGAATCTGCAGGCGCGCTACATGTTCGCACTCGACTGGCAGGACCCCGATGCGTACGCGGCAACGTTCGCGCAGGACGGAGTCCTGGTTTCCGCCGTCGCCGCAGCGCGGGGCCGCACGGCCATCCGCGGCGAGGTCGTCAAGATGCGCGACAATGATCGCGCGGCTGCCGCGAAGGAGGGGTTGCGCCCCTTCAGCAGGCGCCACGTCATCACGAACCTGGTGCTGCAGATCAACGGCGACCACGCGACCGGCCGGGCCTATTGGGCAGGCTATAACAACGACGATCCGGAGCGCCGCCCCTATGTTGAAAGCTATGGCCACTACGAGGACGAGCTGGTCAAGCTGGATGGACACTGGCTCTTCAAGAAGCGCACGATCTTCAATGAGCTGCGGCGCGACCGCGCCGCATCGGGCAAGTGGCCGCTGGCGGACTAAATACCATCAGAAGGTGCGCTTGATCGTGACCGCCCACTCCTCGGGCGCTCCGGGATCGCCCTGCACCGTCTGCGAGGAGCCCCGGTTATCGAACATACCCGTGTAGTAGAGCTTGTCGGTGAGATTGGTGGCCGAGAGTGCAATCTGCCAATGCTCCCCGCGATCGGCCCAGGTGAGCCGCGCATTCAACAGCGTGTAGGCCGGAATACGATTGTAGAGGGAGTTCTGCGAGGCCGTGTACAGCGCGTCCTGGTAGGAGGTATCGACACGCGGTGTGAGGCGGCCCCACGCTCCCAGATCGATGGCGTACTGCAGTCCGGCACTGAGCTTCCACTTCGGCGCATAAGGCGTGGTCATACTCGGGGTAATCCCGGCCTTGACGGCGTACGGCGAGAGCGTTGAGTAATCGAAGTCCAGCACACTCGCCGAGGCATCGATTGACACCGCTGAGATAGGGTGACTTTCGATCTCCAGTTCCACGCCCTTGATGTTGGCATCTCCGGCGTTGATGATGGCCGCGCACGGGGCGACCTGAGTGGCCGCGATTCCCGGGATGAATCCACAGTTGTTCACCACGAACTGTATGTCCTGGTAGCGGTTCCAGAAGGCTGCGAGATTGGCGCGCAGCGTATGGTCGAGCCAGTCACTCTTGAGGCCCAGCTCATAGGCCGTGACATACTCGGGATTGAACGCGACCGCCTGGGAGGGATAAAACGGCCGGGGATTGACGCCGCCGCCCTTGAATCCCGTGGAGATGTCCCCGTAGGTCATGATGCCCGGAACCCACTCATACTGCAGGGCCGCCCGGTAGTCGACCCGGCTGCCACTGTACTGGCCCTGTACTCCATTGAGGGACGCCACCTGCGGCGCGACACCGCCGGGATAGTCATTGCCGGGTACCCCCAGACGCCCGAACTGGAAGGTCTTGTTCTCCGAGGTGTACCGGGCCCCGACGTTCAATTCGAGCTTAGGGAGGATCTTCCAGCTCGCATTCACGAACCCCGCCTTGTTCCGGGCCGGGATGTAATCATTCTCGAAGAACTCGAAGGACCCCAGGTCCACCCGGCCACCGTAGTGGCTCAGCTCATCGAGATAGAACCCGCCCACCGTCCAGTTCACGGCGCCATCGAGCAGCTTGCCCTCGAGCCGCAGTTCCTGCGTCCATTGCCGGTGTGCTACTTCGTCGTACAGCTCCTCATCCCCCAGCGGCGTCCCATCCTCGTCCTGGGCCCAGGCACCGGTGTAGCGCCGGTACGAACTGATGGACTTGAGTTCAAGAGAGTCCGAGAACGTGTAATCGACGGTTCCGGAGGTGCCATAGGAGCGCAGATGCTCGATCGCCGGCAGGCAGTAGGGCGCCGTGCCGTCCGGCGGCTTAGGATCGCAATAGGTGGAATAGTCGGTATACGGGCTATGAGAGAACGTGTCCTGTGCGTAAGGTCCAAACGGCGAATAGGAAATAAATGGCGATCCCGTCGCCGTCCCCAAGGGAACGCCGCCCGTGGGTGCGCTGGAGAATCGCGGATACAGAGCGCTCGAGGTGCCGGTCACGCCGCTCGCCTGACCGACGTACAGCAAGGTGTTGGGCGCAGCCTCGGAGTTGTCATCGGTATTGTCCGCACTGACATTGACCTCGAGCTTGTCGTTGACCAGCCAGCGAACGGCGGTGCGCACGGCATCGTATGAGATGCCGCCCTCAGTTCCGATCACGCATCCCTGATCCAGCGCGGCGCTGGCGACATCGGCGCCCGGGTGCGAGCAGGCGTAGTCGTACCGGGTCACGTAGCCGTCCTGATGACGCGCGACCCCGGAAATGCGTACGAAGAGCTGATTCGGCACAATGGCGAATTCGCCGGCGCCCCGGACCTCGGTGCGGTCAAACCGTCCGTAGGTGGCTTCGAGGTAGCCGTCGTCGCTGCCGGTTGGCTTCTTGCTGTACAACTTGATCGAGCCACCCTCGGAGTTCATGCCGGCCAGCGTGCCCTGCGGACCCCTGGCCACTTCGACGTGGTCCAGATCCAACAAGTCGAACAGGGAGCCGGTCAGCGTGGCGTAATACACGTCATCGACGTACACACCAACGCCCGGTTCTTCCGCGAAATTGAAGTCCGCCTGACCTACGCCACGAATGAACGCCTGCAGGGAAGGTCCGAACGCCTGCGGTGCGGGCTCCAGCACCACGTTCGGCGCCTGTGCGGCTACCTGATCGATGGACACCTGACTGCGGGCATCGAGTTGTTCGGCACTGATGGCGGTCAGTGCGATCGGCGTCGTTTGCGCAGACTGCTGGCGAAACTGGGCCGTGACGACCACTTCCTGAAGGGCCGAATCGGCCGGCGGGGCAGGCACCCCAGGCCCAACGTTTGGAGTCGTCTGCGCTGCGACATCGTGGGCTGCGCACAGCCCACCGAGCAGTGCGGCGATGCCGCAGGAAAATGCCGGACCCCGGCGGGCGCTCGACGACCGCGACATATCGGGCCGATGCGGCGTAACCTTCTCCATTGTGCCCCCTGTTGCAAGTTCACTGGGCAACACTGCGTTGGTGTTGCCGGATCAGTGAAATCTTTCAGCAAAGGCAGCAGTTTTAGGAAGCCGCATAAAGTGGAACGGCTGTTCCAGCGGCCGTTGCGCGCGCTGTGGTTTGCGACATACAGGAGGCAAGCATGACGGTATTAATCATCGGACTCGCGGTATTCCTGGGAATACATTCCATCTCCATCGCGGCACCTGGCCTACGCGCCCGGGCCGTGGCGTCGATGGGCCCTACCGGCTGGCGGGGTTTCTACGCGCTGCTTTCGCTCGCAGGCTTCGCGCTGATCCTCTACGGGTTCCACCTGGCGCGACAGGCGCCGATGGTGCTGTACCTGCCCCCCGCCTGGATGCGGCACGTCACGTTCCTGCTCATGCTGCCCGTATTTCCGCTGATTCTTGCGGCGTATCTGCCCGGCCGCATCAAGACGGCGATGAAGCACCCGATGCTCGCGGCGGTGAAGTTCTGGGCGCTCGCGCACCTGCTCTCGAACGGCATGCTTGCCGACGTTGTTCTATTTGGCGCATTCCTGGCATGGGCGGTATGCGATCGCATTTCCCTCAAGCGCCGCCCGCCACAGGTAATCCACACGGCGCCGCCGGGCCGCTTCAACGACCTCATCGCGGTGCTCGCGGGCCTCGCGCTCTACGTGTTCTTCATCATGTGGGCGCACGTGCGGCTATTCGGCGTCTCGCCTCTGGGCTGATCCTTGGCTATTTGAAGATTTGCGAGTCATAGTCAGTCAGAAAATCCCGCCAGAGAAACCGCTAGTGCCGTCCGGAAATCTCTATGAAGTCGGGAATCCCTTTGACTTCAAATCGGCTTCGAGCGCGACTGTGCCGGCTCGAGCCAGGTCGGTGTCGTACGCTATAGCGCCACCGAGGTTTCCTCCACGAAGGAAATGCAGATTTTTCTGCACGACCCGTCCGGTGTCGGGATCGAACTCATTTTCTCCAGCCCTTAGCTGTCGGAATGGGAGCTGTGATCGATCCAGGCCGCTGGCCGGAATTCCGAAAGCTCTAGTCGCCGCCCGCCTTGGCCGCGGCTGTGGGCTGCGGGGAACGTTTGAAGACGCCGACGACGAAATCTTCAAACCCACGTACATAGGTAAACACGACCGGCACGACCAGCAGGCTCAATGCGGTCGAGGTCAGCAGGCCACCGATGACGGCAATGGCCATGGGCTGCCGGAAGCTGGCGTCGGCACCGAAGCCCAGTCCGATGGGAAGCATGCCGGCGATCATGGCGACCGTGGTCATGACGATGGGCCGGGCGCGCTTGTGGCAGGCGTCCAGGAGCGCTTCACGCACCGACAGCCCGCGTTCGTGCAGACCGACCACGGCGTACTCCACCAGTAGGATCGAGTTCTTGGTGACGATACCCATGAGCATCACCAACCCGATCATCGAGGGAATGTCCAGTTCGCTGTGTGCAGTGAGCAGCGCGATGACCGCGCCACCAATGGACAGTGGGATCGCGGACAGGATCGTCACAGGTTGCAGGAAATCCTTGAACAGCAGTACCAACACGCAAAAGACGCAGACGACGCCGATCACGATGGCCATGCCAAACCCGGACGCCAGTTCTGCGGCAAGCTCCGCATCACCAGTCTGGATGAGTTTGACGCTCGAGGGCATGCCCCGCACCGCCGGCAGGGCCTGGGCCGCCGCGAGCGCGGAGCCTAAGGGCATGCCGCCCAGATCCGCGCTCACGGTCACATAACGCAACCGATCGTAGCGGTCGATCTGGGAGGGGCCGCTGTCCACGGTTAGGGCGGCAACACTGGACAAGGGCACCGGGCCGTCGCGCCCACTGACGCGCATATTGGCCAGGGTGTCGATGTCCTGACGCGCCGCATCCGGAATGCGCACGCGGATATAGACCTGCCGGTTGTCGAGATTGAGACGGGCGACCTGGCCGTCGAAGTCGCCGCTGGTCGCGATCCGAACCACCTCCCCGATGGCCGCCGTCGTCACACCGCGCTCGGTTGCGCGCTGTGCATTGGGGCGGATCACGATTTCGGGACGTTCCAGGCTCGCGGTGGAACTGATGTTCGAGAGGCGTCCGACCCCGCGCAATTCGCGCTCGAGGGACTGGGAGGTTGCCTTCAGGGCCGCGGCGTTATCGCTCGCGAGGATCAGCTGCACTTTCTCACCGGGACCGCCACTGCCCAAGGCAAAGCGGGCACCGGGGACGCTCAAGAAGCGCTTGCGGACCTCATTCTCAATGACGATCTGGCTGGCACGCTGGTTGCGCGGCGCCAGGCTCAGGATCAGCGCCCCCTTGCGCACCTCGCCGGCCTGCTGCTGGCCCACGCCGGCGCGCTGCGCATCCCCAACGGTGGTGAATACCTTTGCGATACCGGAGACCGTGGCGATGGCGGCGCGCGCGGCTTCCGCGGCGCGCAGGGTGTCGTTGAGGGAGCTTCCCGGCGGCAGCTCGATGTCCGCGGTCGTGTAGCCCTGATCGGACTCGGGAATCAGCCCCGAGGGAATCATGGGTATCAGCGCAATTGAACCCAGGAAGAACAGCGTGGCCCCGGCCACCACCGTCTTGCGATGGTCCAAGCACCAGCATACGGTCTTGAGGTACCAGGACATGATGCGCCCATCCTCAACCGTCGAGGGCGGATGCGACTTGAGCAGGTAGGCGGCCATCATGGGCGTGAGCAGCCGCGCCACCAGCAGCGAGGCCAGCACGGCAATCACCGCGGTCCACCCGAATTCCTTGAAGATGAGTCCCGGCACGCCACTCATGAACGCCGTGGGCAGGAACACGACGACCAGGCTCATGGTTGTCGCCACCACCGCGAGGGCGATCTCGGTGACCGCATCGGCGGCGGCTTGGAGGATGGGTTTGCCCATGCGGCCGTGGCGCTCGATGTTCTCGATTTCCACGATCGCATCGTCCACCAGGATGCCGACGATCACGGCCAGGGCGAGCAGCGTGATGGTGTTGAGCGAGTAGCCCAGCCACGACATGGCGGCAAAGGTGGGCAGGATGGACAGCGGCAGCGCCGCAGCGGCGACCAGCGTTGCGCGCCAGTCCTTGAGGAACCACAACACCACGAGGATGGCCAGCGCGGCCCCCTCGTAGAGCATGTGCATCGAGCCTTCGAACTGCTCCAGGGTGTAGTCGACCGTTCCGGATACGGGCGTGAAGGTCAGCGTGGGATCGGCGGCCGACATCCTGGCCAGCGCCTGGATCACCGCCTTGGCCATGCGGATTTCGTCGAAGCCCTTGGCGCGGTAGACCTTGAAACCCACGACGGGCTTGCCATCGAGCAGCGCCGCCTGGGAACGTTCGGCGGTCGCGTCACTGACCGTGGCCACCTGGTCCACTCGCAGCTGGCGTCCGGACGGAAGGGCGATGGGCAGCGCCGCCAAGTCGGAGGCCTGCTGTGCCGTGGCGATCGTGCGGACCGATTGCTCCGCGCGGCCGAGCTGACCGCGTCCGCCTGAGGACTGCTGCTGCGCCTGCAGCAGCGCGTGGGACACATCCGCGGCCGTCACGCCGAGCGCCGCCAGGCGCACCGGATCCACCTCGACCCGCACTTCGCGCTGCACGCCGCCGACGCGCTCGAATTTGCCGGTGCCGGGCACGGCCAGGACGGTCTTGGCCACGGTGTCGTCGACGAACCAGCTCAAGGCTTCCTCGTCCTTGCGCGAGGAGGAAATGGCATAGACGAGCGTCGCATCCCCCCCGGTGGTCACGGCGCTGACTGTCGGCTCCTGCATGTCGGTAGGCAGCTCGGAGCGGACGCGATCGACCGCATCCTTGGATTCGATCAGCGCATCGGAGAGGTTCTTCTCCAGCACGAACTCCACGGCGATGCTCACCTGGCCATCGGTGACGGACGTGCGCAGATGGCGCAACCCGGACAGGTTCGCCAGCGAATCCTCCACCTTGCGCGCGATCTCCGTTTCCAGCTGCGCGGGCGCCGCACCGGGCTGGGTCAGGGTCACATCGATGGTAGGCAGGTCCAGGTCCGGCAGATTCTGGATCGGCAGCCGGTAGAAGCCCCAGACACCCGCCAGACCCAACAGCGCGAACAGTAGGATCGCGGGGATCGGATTGCGGATCGACCAGGTCGCGAAGTTCACGAGCCGGGCGCCGGGGGCGACCGGCGTACGACGTCGCCGTCATTCAGGAAGCCGGCACCCTGGACGATGATCTGGTCATCGGGGTTGAGGCCCTGGATGATTTCCGCATCGCCGCCCTGGCGGCGGCCCACGGTCACGGCCTGCATCCGCACCCGCGGTACGCCGCCCACTTCGCTCACCGTCGCGACGTAACTGCGTCCATCACGGATCACGACACTCTCCGCCGGAACGGCCAGTGCCGGTGACTCGCGCAGGATCACCCGCCCGTCGGTGTACATGCCGGCGCGGGCCTGGCTGCCCGGGGTGATGTCGGCGTACACCAGGCCCAGTCGCGACTGGGAATCCAGCGCGGGGGCCGTCTGACGTACATGGGCTGTGGCGACGGTTCCCTCCGGAAGCGTCAGCATGATCTGCTGCCCCGGTTTGATCTGCGCCAGCTGCTGTGCGGTGAGCTCCCCGCGCCACTCCAGGCGGTCCTGGCGAATCAGGCGGAACAGTTCCTGACCGACCGAGGCCACCGCGCCCAGTGTGGCGGTGCGGGAACTGATGGTGCCGTCATCCGGTGCCAGCACCTCGGTATAGCGCAATTGCAGCTGCTTGGACCCCAGTTGTGCCGCGGCCGTCTTGGCGAGTGTCCGCGCCTGCAACAGGTCCTGGGCGCTGAGGACGCCGCCGCTGCCCAGCGTCTCGGCCCGCTTGAGGTTGGCCTCGGCCTGATCGAAATTCGCCTGCAGCTGCGTTTCATCGGCCTGCAGCAACGCCGGATCGAATCTGGCCAGCAACTGCCCCTTGCGGACGCGATCCCCGACGTTCGCCCGCACCTCGATGAGCTGATAGCCGCCGATCTGGGCCCCGATGCTCGCTTCCTGCCAGGGCGCCACGGCGCCGGAGGCCGCAAGCGTCGCAGGCCACACCACCCGCCGGGGCGTGGTGGTGCTGACGGTGAGTGCCGGTGCCGGGACCGCGGCCGGCGTCGGGGATGCCGGCTGCGCCGCATGCTGTCCCAGAACCGTGAGGGTTCCTGCCCCCAGCGCTGCGCCGATGCCGATGAGCACCGCTGCAATGAGGATACGGCGCGGCCAGGGGCTCACCGGATGCACCGTGGGGGTTTCCTCGGCGGTCACAAAACCTTGCGGAGTGTTCATTTGGCGAGACTGTGCGAGATCTTGCGGAACAGCCCGAGAAACACCTCCCGCTCGGCGGGGTCCAGGATCATCAACATGCTGCTCGTGAGCGTCAGATGGGCTGACTCCACAAGGTTGTAGAACTTGCGGCCCGCGACGGTGAGTTCAACCCGAACCAGCCGCCGGTCTGCGGCGTCCCGGGCGCGGCGCACAAGGTTCTTTTTCTCCAGCTTGTCGACCACCGCCGTCACGCTGCTGAGTGTCAGCTGCAGCGTCCGCGCGATCTCGCTCATGGTGAGCGGTCCCTTGGTGCCGATGCTCATGAGCAGGTGGGCCTCCTGGAAGTTGATGACCCGGGCGGTGGCCGCATTGTGCTTATCGATGCCGTGGAGCTTCTCGCGGACCACATGAAAATGTGCCGACAGTTCCCGGGCCATGCTCTTGGTGGTTTTCATTCAAGAATCGGGTAATACGATTATCGAAGGATATAAGCTACACGGGGAAAGTCAAATAACAGTGCCGCGCCTCCGCGGTCCCGTGCTGGAAATTGGTGCGGCCATGAAGGTCGCCAGCCGCAAAGCGGCCCGAGGCAATACCTTTCCAAACAGGGGGTTGTGAGCGTGACGAACCGGGGTGCGCCCCGCCGGGAGGCGTCAAGTCACTTGCAGGCGGCTACCGTTGCGCTTTGGCCGGTGCTGAAGGAGCATATGGTCTGACTGACTCCGACCCTAAGAGATTTGCCGTGCAAGCTGAGGCATGAACTGGATATGAATAAAGCTACTACCTACATCGGTCGCGAAGAGCTCGTCCCCGTCCAGAGTTACGGCTTCTCGACGCTGACGCCCCTGCGGTTCGAAGCCGACGTCTACGACTGCGAAGTTCTTGGCGAGATTCCGAAGGAGCTGCGCGGCAGTTTCTTTCGCTGTGGCGGCGATACCGCCTATCCGACCATGAAAAATGACAACGTCAACAATGGCGACGGCATGATGGCGGTGTTTCATTTTGAGGACGGCCACGTCGACTTTCGCCAGCGTTACGTGAAGACCGAGCGGCTTCTCCTTGAGCGTAAGAACAGGCGTCGTCTCTACGGCGCGTACCGCACCGGCTTTGCGGATGATCCGTCAACTTCGGGTACGGACCGCGACAACACGGGTAACACCACCGCCTGGGTCCATCACGACAGGCTCTTTGCGCTGCGGGAGGACAGCATTCCGTACGAGCTGGATCCGATCACGCTCGAGACAATCGGCCTGGCGCCTTTCGGCGCTCAGTTGCGCACCAAGACCATGACGGCCCACCCGAAGTGCGACCCGGTAACGGGAGAATGGTGGAGCTATGGGCAGTTCTCTGAAAAGCGCTTTGAAGGCGAGATGTCGATGCACGTCATCGACCGCAACGGCAAGGTGACGCGGGAGGAGGAGTTCACATTGCCCTATCCCGGCATGACCCACGACTGGGCGGTCAGCCGTGATCATCTGATCTTCCATATTCTGCCGCTGACGGTGGATGTCGCGCGGGTGAGGGCGGGCGGCGATTTTTATGCCTACGACAACTCGTTGGAACCGATGTTCGGCATCATGCCGCGCACTGGAACCACCAAGGACATCCGGTGGTTCCCGGTCGCCGGCGGTGGCGTCACGCACTTCCTGAATGCCTTCACCGAGGGGAATGTAGTGCATGTGGATGCGCCGACGCACACCGGCAATCTGTTCACGTTCTTCAACGAGGTGCACGGCGGCCCGGCTGCCCAATTCCGACCGGGCACGTTTTCACGCATCAGCTTCGATTTGTCGAGCGGCTCGGTAGGCCTGCGGCCACTCACCACGGGTGATGGCGGCGGAATGCCCGAAGTCGACGATCGTTTCGCGATGCAGCGTTACCGATATGGATTTTCCAGCACGAGAACAGGGGTGCTGCGCTATGACGCTGAGACCGGCCGTCGCCAGGACCATGTGACCGAGGGAGCCTCGCAAGAGCCGGTCTTCGTGCCACGCGCACCCGATGCCCCGGAAGGCGACGGTTTTGTGCTGCTGGTGGTCACCCGCCCCGGCAATCGCTCGGACTTACTGATCCTCGATGCGATGAACGTGGACTCACCACCCATTGCTACCGTGCGTCTGCCGTTCAGCCAGCCGTGGCTGTTTCATGGCTGCTGGAGGTCGACGGATCAAGCCCGGTTGCCGCGCTAGCGTATTTCGGCCGTGTCTCTAGGCCGCCAACTGATAAGTCAGCAATCGGTCATATTCCTGCTTGACGACTGCGTAACACTCGCACGAGCGCTTTTCCAGGCCTTTTCGGTCCAGAACGTCAATACAGCCCGCCTTGTAGTCGATCAACCCGGCGGCCTGTAAACTAAGCGCCCCTTCGGTGGCCGTCGTTACAGTCACGCCCAGCATATGGGCGATGAGTTTCGGGGTCATTCGCATCTCGGTGCCCGGCAGTCTATCCAAACTCAGCAATAGCCAGCGACATAGCTGTTGATCGAGCGAATGATGCTTGTTGCATGCCGCCGTTTGCACCATCTGAGTCATCAATGCCTGCGTATAGCGCAGCAACAGGTGCAGCACCACGCCACCTCGATCAAATTCCTGTTTCATCAGTTCTGCGGGTAGCCGATAAGCGCCCCCGGCACTTTGTATCAGGGCGCGGCTGGAAGTGGACCATCCGCCCAAGAACAACGAGATCCCAACGACACCTTCGTTACCGACGATAGCGATTTCTGCAGATTCGCCGTTCTTCATGACGTACAAAAGCGACACGACGGTCGTCGTCGGAAAATAAGCGTGAGTCAATGTGTCTCCGGACTCATAGAGTACGTCACCCAATGGCATGTCGACGTATTCAAGCTGTTGCCGCCACCGCTTCCACAGCTCGGGGGGGAGAGCGGCCAAGAGGCCATTTTGTGTCGGACTGCGCGAGGCATCGATCATTGGGAGCGCCCTAGAGCGTTTCGACAACGCAGCAAAGGTTGGAAAGGTTGGATTACAAGGGGAATCAAAGCCACGATGACAACGGTTCCGAATATCCCGACGCCGATGTACATTCGAGTCTCCAACATGGCTAGTAAGCATATTAGGCGCCCGTTGCAGTCTTCGAGTCAGTGCGGTGCCGAACGGATATGGGGGTTTTGTCGGACTATTCCGGAGGCCCGGCTCGCCGTGGTGCTCTAGGCAAGGTTGCCTAGGAACGAGTTGATCAATCCTTACGTATCATCTGGCAGGGCGCGAAACTCCTTGAGTTGCTCTTCCAGGCAGCACACTTGTGACGTGTTGTACGCTACCGTACACAGGATTGGCGGACCGGTTATACTAGCGGCGCCGTAACCCCAGTCATCGAACTCCGCGACACTCCACATGCCAGATCCCGCGCAAGAGCCGCAACACAATTACCTGCTGGCGGCATTTCCGGCCGCTGAGCGGGAACGACTCTACCCGCAATTGGAACTCGTGCCGATGCCGTTGGGCAAGATTCTGTACGAATCCGGGGATGTTTTGCGCTACGTGTATTTCCCAACCAATTGTATTGTGTCGCTGTTGTACGTTCTCGCCGATGGCGCCTCGGCGGAAATCTCCGTTGTCGGCAATGAAGGTTTGATCGGCATCGCTCTGTTCATGGGCGGTGAAACTACGCCCAGCCGCGCGCTCGTCCAGAGCGCCGGCTTCGCCTACCGCCTGTCAGCACAGGCCCTCAAGGACGAATTTCATCGCAACGGTGAAGTGCAGCTGCTATTGCTGCGTTACACGCAGGCCCTGATTACGCAGATGGCGCAAACCGCCGTATGCAATCGTCACCACTCCGTGGACCAGCAACTGTGTCGTTGGTTATTGCTTTCGCTCGACCGTCTGACGTCCGCTGAATTGGTCATGACCCAGGAACTCATCGCCAATATGCTCGGTGTGCGCCGTGAAGGCGTTACCGAGGCGGCAGGTAAGCTCGAGAAGCTCGGCGTCATCCGCTACGCACGTGGACGCATCACCGTTCTCGATAGACCCAAGCTCGAGCAGCTTTGCTGCGAGTGTTACGCGGTGGTCAAGAAAGAGAGTGATCGCCTGCTGCCTCGTTCGGCCCCGCAATTCCCAGTGATCGCCCCGATGTGAGCTTGACCACTCTGGAGGTATGTGGGGTGCCGAACAGACGACGACCATTCGGATTGAGTATTAATGAGCTTCGATATGCCCCCCATATCGACATTTTGACGCGGCATCGGCCGCGTTTTTTTTTGAGGGGCTCTCACCCGAAGGAGTTCTAATTTCCGATACGAGGGGGCAGCAATCGATCGTATTCCCGTTTGACCACGCCGTAACATTCGCACGCGCGCACCTCCAATCCCTTGCGATCGACTATGGTGATCCGGCCCGGCGTATAGCGGATCAATCCAGCCTTCTGCAATTGTGCAGCGCCTCTTGCGACGCCCTCGCGACGTACGCCCAACATGTTTGCGATGAGCTCCTGGGTCATGACAAGTTCGTTCCCGGCGAGCCGATCCAAGCTCAGCAACAGCCATCGGCAGAGTTGTTGATCCAACGTGTGGTGACGGTTGCAGACCGCCGTTTGCGCCATCTGTGTGATGAGGGCTTGCGTGTAACGCAGGAACAGATGTAGCACGGCGCTCGAGCGACCGAACTCCTCTTTTATGGTATCCGATTGGATCCGGAAGCCGCCGCCGGCAATTTGCACAATAGCGCGACTCGGCGTGGACTCTCCACCCATGAAAATCGAAATCCCAACGAGACCCTCCTTGCCTACCACGGCGATTTCTGCCGAGGCGCCTTTCTGCGTGACGGAGAGCAGCGAGACGATCGCGGAGGTAGGGAAATAAACATGCTTCAAGACGCCACCAGCCTCATAAAGCACCGCGCCGAGGGGTAGGTCGATTCCCTCAAGGGCATGTTGCCAACGCGCAAAGTCCTCAGGCGGGAGCGCGTCGATCAAGCGATTTTCTCTCGCGATGACAGCCCGTTCCATTTGTGAACAGCCCTTGAGGTCTAGCCATCACTCAAGAGTGTTCTGCCGGCTCTGAACAGCCCATTTCACGAACCAGCATTAACAATCGGGGTTAATCACCAGACTGACTTCAGCTTAAACAAAGCAGTGGCGCGCAGCGGCGCAATCAAGTCCGACTGCTGTCGGGCGCCCGAGGTGACCGTCCGGGCGACACTCAAGCTGACAACTGCGGCCTCGTTCAGGCTTATCGGGCTAGGTGTGCGTTAACGTACAGACGAAAGCGTTCAGATATCAGACACTTCGACGCAGATTATGCTGTACGAGGGAACCCATCCCATGTCGCAAAGCGTACTTCTGATTGATGGCAAACTGGCTGATCGCACCGCCATTCTTGACGCCTTGATCGACGCTCACGGTGCCACATTTACACTTGAACGGGTTGGCCGGCTCTCCGAAGGTCTCAAACGACTCTCAATCGACAGAACAGAGCGGACGATAGCCTCGGGCCGCATTGTGGCCATCATCGTGGATCCGTTCTTGCCCGATAGCAACGGACTGGAAACCGTCGATCGGCTCCTGCAGGCGGCCCCGCACATTCCAATACTCATTATTGCTACCGTCCATGATGAGCATCTTGCCAAACTGGCCGTCCGCCGTGGAGCACAAGATTATCTTCTGAAGGAGCGTCTCGATGGGTACTCACTGTGTAAGGCCCTGGAGAACATGGTGGAGCGTGCGACCAATGCCGAGGCGTTGTTTGCGCAGAAGGAGCTGGCTGAGATAACCCTGAATTCTATCGGGGACGCCGTGCTCAGTGTGAACATCAGCGGCGCAGTCACCTATTTAAATGCGATTGCGGAATCTATGACGGGCTGGCGGGGCGACGAGGCTGTAGCCCGTCCCCTGGAGGAGGTATTCCGCGTCCTAAACGGCGCCACGCGCGTACCCGTGCCAAACCCTTTGATGTCGGCCATGATTCAAAACAGAGCGCTCGGTCTTACTCCCGACTGTGTTCTCGTTCGACGCGACGGCTCCGAAGCCGGTATCGAAGACTCCGCGGCACCTATCCACGACCGGGACGGGCGAGTGACTGGAGCGGTCATGGTGTTTCGCGACGTCACCCAGGCGCGGGCCGCGGCCCTTCGAACCTCGTATCTTGCGCAACACGATGCCCTGTGCGGTATCGCCAACAGAGCGCTTTTGAACGACCGGTTATCCCATGCAATCACCGCCGCCGACCGCCACAGCGGCAAACTCGCGGTTCTGTTTATCGATGTGGACCGGTTTAAGCACATCAACGACTCCTTGGGCCATTCGATCGGCGATCGATTGCTGCAGGCCGTGGCACAGCGAATACTTGCTTGCGTGCGAAATTCGGACACGGTCGGCCGATTCGGCGGAGACGAGTTCGTAGTGGTGCTTTCGGAGGTTTCTCGAAGCGAGGACGCCGGGGTCAGTGCGGAGAAACTGTTGCTTGCGCTGAGTCGGCCGTACAACATCGATACACACTCTCTGCACGTAACGGCGAGTATCGGAATTGCCACCTATCCGGAGGATGGCCTTGATGCGGGAGCGCTTCTGAAGAACGCGGACATTTCGATGTACCACGCGAAAGAGACTGGGCGCAACAGACATCATTTTTACGAGAGAAGCATGAACCGGCTTGCGGCGGAGCGACAGACCCTTGAGAGTGGTCTGCAACGCGCCATCGCACAGAAGGAGTTCGTGCTGCACTATCAACCGAAAGTCGATTTGCGGACAGGGGAGGTCACAGGCGTCGAGTCGCTGATACGCTGGCACCACCCGCAGCACGGTCTTGTGGCAGCGGCCCCGTTCATCCGGGTGGCGGAGCAATGTGGGCTTATTGTGCCCATCGGCCGGTGGGTGTTGGGCGAAGCGTGTCGGCAAGCCCGCGCCTGGCTGGATGCGGGTTTACCCGCGATTCAAATAGGCGTGAACACCTCCGCAGTAGAATTGACTAAAACTGGATTCGTGGAGAACGTGCGGGCGATGCTGTTAGCCTTCGATCTGGAGCCGTTCCGCCTGGAACTTGAGCTGACGGAAACCTTCCTGGCGCAGGAACCCGTTTCGGTCGGTGTGGTTCTGCGGGAACTGAAGACACTTGGCGTGCAGCTTGCCTTCGATGACTTCGGCACGGGTTTTGCGAGCTTGAGCTGCCTGAGGAGGCTGCCGGTCGATGCGTTAAAGATCGATCGGTCCTTCGTGCGCAACCTCACTTCGAACGCGGACGATGAAAGCATCGTCACCGCCATGATCACCATGGGCCGGAGTCTGCACTTGAGGGTTGTAGCGGAGGGTATCGAAACACGGCGGCAGCTGGCATTCTTGATTGCGCACGATTGCCCGGAGGGGCAGGGATATTATTTCAGTCGGGCAGTACCGGCCGACGAATGCGCGGTTCTCTTGAGCCGGCATTTTGCGATCAGGCCGGTACTTGCGCCCGTGCCGCGTCAATCCCAAGCAACGAGTCAGATGTGAGTTGTCTTGTAGCTGAACGTGGCGGCTGACCAATCGCCCGCCATTGCCCACGAAACAGGGGCGCCGACGACGCTCCATGCGCCATGTAAACACTGAGGCAAGACGGCGCTGGTATCATGTTAGAGGATCGTACAGATTTGCCGCGAGCACATCCGTAATGATTACGGCCCACTGTCCGCAACAGAATCAGCTGCTGGCCGCGCTGTCGCCTGATGTCCTTAAGCGGCTGAATTTACAGCTGACCTCGATGCCCCTAGGTAAGGTTTTGCATGAGCCGGGGGAGGTCCAGCCTTACACTTACTTTCCAGTTGATTGCATTGTTTCGTTGCTGTACATGCTGAATGACGGCGACTGTGCCGAAATTTCCGTGGTAGGCAATGACGGGGTCGTCGGAATCGTGTCCTTCATGGGCGGTGAATCCACACGAGGTCGGGCCATGGTGCAAAGCGCTGGTCGCGCGTATCAGATGGCCGGGTACCATCTAAAAGAGATATTTCGCACTGAGGACGCGATGCGGTCGTTACTACTGCGCTACACACAAGCTCTAATCACGCAAATGGCGCAGACCGCAGTGTGCAATCGCCACCACTCCGTGGACCAGCAGTTGTGCCGCTGGCTGTTGCTCTCGCTCGACCGTCTGCCGTCCAACGAGCTGCTCATGACCCAGGAACTCATCGCCAATATGCTCGGCGTGCGCCGTGAAGGCGTCACCGAGGCGGCGGGCAAGCTCGAGAAACTCGGCGTCATCCGCTATGTTCGCGGCCGCATCACGGTTCTGGACAGACCCAGGCTCGAAGAGCTGAGCTGCGAGTGCTACGCGGTCGTCAAGAGGGAAACGGATCGCCTACGGTCGCCGCCTTACCGGAGCAAGGATGAAGCGCTTCTGCCTATCGCCGGCTAGTAGGCCGAATAGCGGTGTTCGTTGTACACCGGTTGGTGCCCGCCCAGGACTGCCTCCCGTTCCTCGTCCGGGCGGTCCACGTACCAGGCGAGAGCCCCTCTTCGTACGCCAGCGCACCGACTCTCAGATACAAAAAGTGCGCAATAGCGTCATTAACTAGGTTTGGAGATTCAAATGTACATCGGCGGCGGCATACTCGGAACTGTTCTCATCATTGCGTTGATCATCTTTCTAATTCGTAGGGCCTGAGACGTACCCCCAGGTCGAAGCGTGCAACGTTAACCGACGGGCATTTTCCGACCACGACCGTCGTGCCTGAGGCGGGCCGGATTCTGCATTATTGGCCGCAACGGTCTTGGGAAGCGCTCGTGCGAGTGTTACGCGGTGGTCAAACGGGCGTACCACCGATTGCTGACGTATCGGTGGGCGGCCTTAGAGACACGGCCCAACATTCGCTCCTATACACCAGGATAGGGGCGTTTGCGGCCTGCGGAAGCTGTACTTCGGAGACCCGTTTTGGTGCAACGTGGTCCACCGAACAGAGCCAGGAAGCGGTTCGACCTACAGTGCATGATGCTTCACGACTTTCTAGCAACGAATCGCGCGATCATTATTGATCGGTGCCGACTCATGGTTGGCGCCAGGTCGGACCCCAAGACCGCCGAACATGACTTGGCACAAGGCATACCGGTTTTCATTGATCAGCTTATCGGCGTGCTCGCCCGCGAGCAAGAAGCGGAGCATTGTTCCGCCAATGTTGAACGTGATACGGGCGCGAATACGGAAGTCCGTGAGACAGCAAAGCAGCAAGGGCACGATTTGCTGGAGCAGGGCTTTACACTCGAGCAGGTGGTTCGCAACTATGGCGACGTGTGTCAGGCCGTAACGAGTGTAGCGTTTGAGACCGGCGCGCCCGTCGCGGTCGACGAATTTCGCACCTTGAACCGCTGTCTTGATAACGCCATCGCCGGCGCTGTGACGCAGTACGCCGGGCATAGTGCACCAGCCGACGGGCTCGGCACCGAGGCATGGAGCTCGCGGCTCGGCCCTCTCGCGCACGAGCTACGAAACTACCTACAAACCGCAACATTGGTGATCTCAGCTATCAAAGCAGGCAATGTAGGCATCTCTGGTGCCACTGGTGCAGTGCTCGACCGGAGTCTCCTCGGAATGCGCGGTCTGATTGATCACGCTCTCGCCGAGGTAAGGGTCAGCGCGCGCATGCCGCCCCGACGAGAGGCCATTAAACTGGCTCAATTCCTGGGTACTCTAAAAGTTTCCGCATCGTTTGATGCGCTGGCACGCGGAACCCCGTTTAGCATGGCTCCTGTCGCTGAGGATATTGTCGTGTATGCGGAGCCGGAAATGCTCGCCGCGGCGGTCGGCAATCTGCTCCAGAACGCCTTCAAGTTCACCAAGCACCGCACGGAGGTGTGGTTGCGCGCGCACGTTCTTGGCGATAGGGTTCTGATTGAGGTGGAGGATCGATGCGGCGGTCTGCCAGCCGGCGTTGTGGACGCGATGTTTTTGCCGTTTGCTCAAAATGGCGATGACCGAACCGGGTTGGGGCTGGGACTCGACATTTCAAGACGCAGCGTTGAAGCCAACGGCGGCGTGTTGACCGCGCGTGATGTCCCGGGCACGGGATGTATCTTCACAATCGATCTGCCTCGAATCGCTACTGCGGTCATGCCGTAGCGTTTCCCAAGCGGGCGCTTCGGCGCCGGCCGAAATGTGATGGCCGCAGCCGCGGCCACAGAGCCGATGCGGAGCGCTCGCTCAGCCGCTTTCACGATAAAGGTCGGCGTGCGCTGCGAGGGTGACATACTCGGTGAGTGCATCGGACGCCCTTATCCAATCCAATTCCGCGTTTCGCGCTGCAGACAGGTCGCCGCGTTCCGTCGCCTTCTCCTGGCGCTGCTCGGCTTCGAGTTCGACAGCTTTCAGGCGTTGGACTTCATTTGTGGTCGTAGCGTTCATAACGCCTCGCCAATGACGCAGGGAGTGCCGCGTCGAGCGTCGGAAATGGGAGGCATACCGAGCGTCATTGATACTTCACTGTTCTGTCAACGACGTC
>Ga0302316_10000084_pt1 | contig 83397 bp, 88 predicted proteins | sample III_Palsa_N3_2_FD_200456 | JGI IMG/M metagenome (GOLD analysis project Ga0302316, IMG submission 200456) | Peat permafrost microbial communities from Stordalen Mire near Abisko, Sweden - III_Palsa_N3_2 | ecosystem: Environmental > Terrestrial > Soil > Palsa > Peat permafrost | place: Sweden...
CGCTGGGATATGCCTTGCCGAGCCGCGCAATGTCCCCCGCCTTGCTCATGTCGCCGGCGAAGCCCAGTGGCGTCTTGCCGGTCGCCTGCCTGAGCGCAGCGGTCGCCTTGTCCACGGACTCCTGGGTGCGCCCGTTGATGATGACCTGTGCGCCCTCGACCAGCAGGGTCTTCGCAATCCCATAACCAATGCCACCGGTGCTGCCGGTGACCAGGGCAGTCTTGCCCGTGAGCTTAAGATCCATGGCTGCCGCCGGGCCGCACAGCGCCAGCGCGGCAACGGCCAGCAATGCAATGGAAGACCAGGTTTTCATAGCATCCCTCCTGCTTGAGCGCAGGTGGGGATGATACTGCCCGGCGGATCGCTCAGGCCGTCTTTGCGGAAGCGACGCTCAGCTGTCTTTCGATACGGGCACGGGAGAACAATCCGCGGACCGAGGTGGTGCCATTGGTTTCGCGCTCGACCACCAGCAGATGCATCAGATCCGCATCCCGAAGCGCCTGCAGCACGTCAAGGACGCGCGCGCTCCTGACCTCGGACCAGTTCAGCGTCACCAGATCGTGCCAGCGGGTCATGACCTGACCGACCTGGACATCATTGCGACGCACATCGTGGAACTGCTGGATGTACTGGATGGGGCGCTCGCCCTCGATGTCGTAGGAAGTGATCAGGCCCACGACGTTCAGTTCGCTCACCACCAGCATGGAGCGCACACCCAGGCGCGCCATGTCCGTCAGCGCCGCACCAATGGGTCGATCCTCATCGACAGTCACCGGATGCTGGCGGCTGAAATCGTTCATGACCGTCACCGCCGGATCGTACAACTGGATACGATTGGTGGGGATCGTCGAGCGGCCGGGCAGGACGCCTACATAGGAGTCTTGCCCGTGGGTCAGTAAGGCGTTGCGCATGTCGGTACTTCTGACTGTTGGACAGTTGAAATGGCAAGTCGTTCCTGAGTCGATGCAATGCGTGTACCAGGGGTCGATTGGGCGGTTTTCAGGCCATTTGGCGCCCGGCGGACCGGGTCGGATGGTGAGTCCTGCACAGCAATGACTCACGCGGACACCGGGAACGCACCAAAGGAACCCGGAACTGACCCCTACGCTACCGCCCAAGACTCAATCGCCACGGACCGGCATCACCTGGGCGTCGATATCCTGCGGCCCTTCCATGCGCCACCCCTGGGGACGGCGCATCAGTACATAGCGGTAGTAGAGGTAGCCCATCGCGTACATCCCCAGCCAGACCAGCAGCGACGGTCGCCCGACATCCCTGTCGAGCCATTGGGCCATGACTTCGCCGATGACGATGAAGACCCCGAGTATGGGTATCAGCGGATATAACGGTGTCCGGTAGGTGTGCTGCCCGGTGCGACCGCCGCTGCGACCGCGGAAACACCCCCACACATAAAACACGGTAAAGACGGTCAGGTTTCCGGCCAGCAGCATCACCTTGAATCGCATACTGAGCAGGGTCGCAAGCCCGGTGGTCACGCCGATCAGTACCAGGGAAAACCACGGAGCATCGGTTTTTGGAATGAGGAGCGTCAGCGCGCGATTGAGCCCCGGATTGAAAAGCTGCGTTCGACCCATGGCAAAGACGTTCCGGCCCATGCCAATGAAGCCGGCCAGCGCGGCGTTGAAAATCGCAATCGCTATGGACAGGGAGATAAGTTTCATCCCGAAGTCCGACAGATACTGGGCCATGAAGGCTTCAAAGGGCGCGTCCTGCGCGAGGACGTTGCGGATGTCATGCGAACCGACGATGGTGCCGATGATGGGCGCCGTTTCGAGAATCACCGTCAGCAGAAAACTCAGCATGATGATGCGACCGATGGTCTGCGGGCGCTTCATGTCTTCGCTGAAGAGCAACGCCTGGCTGGAACCGGAGATTGCCCAGGCGGCATTGGTACCGGCCAGCGCCAGGGCGCCCAGACCGACACCCACCCAGGCGCCATTGTTCGAGACCATCGGATGAACCAGCAGCTCATGAATGCCCGGCTGTATGTGCATGACGCCCAGCCCTCCCACCAGCAGCAGCGCCACGACTTCGATCAGCAGGAACAGGCCTGTGATCATCTCGCTGGAGCGGATGTTGAGCATCGCCAACGCGGTGCTGGCGGCAACGGTGACGTAGGTGATCAGGTTCTCGTTCAAGGAAGGGAACAGAGGCCGCAGATAGATCGCGATCCCGACCGCCGAAGTATTGAGGAATAATGGCAGGCTGAGCAGACTGGCAATGTACGTGGTACCACCGGCCCAGTCCCCCACCGCATGGCCGACTGCCGCGTAGTCATATCCCGCAGTGGGATAGGCCGCACCCAGTTCGGCGGCCATCGAGGTCTGGCAGTAACAGATGAGGCTGCCGAGGACGAAAGCTGCAATCGCGGCAGTTCCGGCCTGCTGCACGATGGTGCCGCCGGACACGAAAATCGACACGCCGGGAGACAGCACCGACAGGGTCAGCACGATGACTCCGAAACCGCTCAGCGAGCGGGTGAATTTCGGTGCAGAGGTGGTTGTTGGCGCGGCGAGCTCGACATCCATGCCGCCACTATGCCAGACACTCAGACCAGTTTGAGATCGACCGGCGGTGCGCTCGGAAACACTGTGTCAAGTTGTTGCGGCGCCAGACGCCACAGGGTCCCGAACATGCCGGCGAGGACATTGCGGTAATTGTTGATCACGGGATAGTCCCGATCCTGGAACAGCGTGCTGCGCGCCACGCGTACCTGCTCACCGGCAATGCGGCCACCGTTGATCTTCCCGCCCAGCACCCAGTAGACGCTGCCATGCCCATGGTCGGTTCCCGCGTTGCCGTTTTCGCGGAACGTACGGCCAAACTCCGAGAGCACGAAGACGACGGTGTTGTTCCACTCGTCCCCCATTGTGTCCGCAAAGGTGGCGAGCCCCTTGCCGAGGCTGGTGAGGTTGGACGCGAGCTGCCCCGTGGCGCCGCCCTCGTTGACATGGGTGTCCCAGCCCCCGACATCCACGAACCCCAGGCGGTACTGGGTGCGCATGAAACGCGCCATGCGTTCGGCCGTCAGCTCGAACCCCTTGGTACTGATCGCACCGCGGTTGGCGGCCTTCATCTCATCCTGCATGGCCTGCGCGACTTCCTGCTGCAGCTCGAGTCCCTCGGTCACAGCCGATTCGAGCCGGTTGCCGGTATACATGCTGCGCAGCACTGTGGTCTGCGTGTCATCGAACGGTGACTTGCCGACCCGCTGCAGGGCAACGTTTGCGATGCCCGGATCTCCCGCGAAGGACAGCGGCAGACTGTCGGTGAACGCAATGGGCGTCGAACCATTGAGCGTGGTCGCAAGTCGCGCCAGGAATCCGGAACGGAAATCGCGCTGCGGCCGCACGGGCTGTCCCAGCTCGATGCTGTCCTGGGTCTCGAAGTGGCTGCGGGTCAGGTCCTCGGTACCGGCAAACGGAATGAAGAGCGCCTGCCCCCGCTGATACAGCGGTCCCAGTGAATCACGCACCGCCGGCGCCAGTGCCCAGTCCGAATCCAGCGCCAGCGCGCCATCGTTGATTGCCGGGTCAGGTTTGGCGATCGCGATCTTTGGACGGCTCTCATAATAGAAACTGCTGGAGTAGGGAATCAGAAAGTTTGCGCAATCGTAGCCGCCGCGCAGAAACACGCACAGGAATCGCGGAGTGGCGGCAGGCGCGGCAAACAGCCGCCCGGCGACGGTCAGGGCCGGTGCCGCGGCGAGCCCGGTGCGCAGGAAATGTCTACGGTTCATGAGTGCGCTCCAGCTGGGGGTCATCGCGAGTTGAATTCGGGGGATGCGAGCAGGTACAGGTTCCACTCCTGCTGCGAGCGAGCCCGCTGCAACGCAGCGCGGGTCTGTGCCGACAGCGAAGGCTCCACGACGCTGTAGTAGACCGGCGTGGTGAGCAGCGGAAAACCGACGACCGTCGCGGGACCGCCATTCTCCGGATCAAAGAGCCCCGCGCTGCCGGAGCCGATGGTGCGGGCGATCTCGAAGCGGCGGCTCATCTGCCCGGAACTCGACCAGGCCGTGTCCTCCATCGAATAGCCATCCGGCGTCTGGTGCCCGAACGTGGGTTCCCCGAGTGCGCCTAGCCAGTTGGTCACCGGGTGCATGTTCTCGACGATCCGCGTGTCATAGGCCATGCGCACCGCCGAAACCACATACTGCATCGGATCCTTGAATTTGCGGCCGGCCTGCGCCGGGAGCTCCGGAGAGGTAAAGAGCGTGTGCAGGACGGCTGCGATGTCGCCGTCCGAGTCCTGGAAGGTCCGCGCCATGCGCTCGATGAGCGCGGCCGGCGGATCATCACCGACGAAGTAGATCGCGAGCTTGCGCGATATGAAGCGCGCGCAGGCCTTCTGATGCACCAGCAGGTCGACCGCCTCGGAGACTTCCGCGAAACCGCGTTTCGTGAGGTCATGGTCCAGCAGCTTCTTGGGACCGAAGTCGTGCCGCGCCGGGTTGAACTCGAACGCCCCTTCGCGCAGGTAGTACCCGCGCAATTCCGGTCGCAGGTGTGGCGGATCGGGCCCCGCGACGCCGACGCCAGTCAGCACCCGTGCGAGCTCCTGGACATCATGTTGTGAATAGCCGGCATCGACGCCCAAGGTATGCAGCTCCATGAGCTCGCGGGCGTAGTTCTCATTGATGTGTCCGGCCGCGTTCTGGGCATTGTCCAGGTACTGCAGCATGGCCGGATGTTCGAGCGTCGCCATCACCAGGTCGCGGAAGTGGCCGAGGGCGTGAGGTCGGATCGCCCGCTCGCTGAAGTCTGCGACCAGGTACCGCACATTGGCCTTCTGCTCGAACACGCTGAAATGGTTCAGCCAAAACCACATCATCTGTTCTTTGAGCTGCGCCGGCGAATAGATGGCGCGCAGCAGTTCGCGGCGCCGCGCCTCGTAGATGAGCTGATTGCCCTGATCATTGAGCGCCTGCCGGGCGGCCTGCTTGTCAGGCCCGTCTGGCAGCGGGTTGATGCGTTTTTGCTCAGCCACGACTTTCAGCAGCAGCTGCTGACCGTCGGTCTGGCTGATCCGCAGCTGCGCGATTTCCTGTGCCACGGCCTCGGGAAGGCGGCCGTCCGCGGACTGCAGCTGCTCTTCCAGATAACCTTCACGCCCGAGCTTGCGGTATTGCGCCAGGACCCCGGAATTGACCCCGAAGGTCAGCCGCTGCAGCCACGGCATATCAGGGGTGGCGGGATGCGGGCCGCCGGGCGGCCCGGACGCGCATGCGGCGAGCGCCAGGGCGGCAAGCACCGCCACGATAATCTGTCTTAATGCGTGGTTCTGCATGAGCGCCGCAATTATCACCTGATGTTAAGGAACGTGTTAAACCCTCCACGGATGACAGGTGAGATTTGCTGGCACGCGCCGAGCTTGTGCCAGAGGTCTTTAACCGCGCCAGCAGCGGGTCAATAAAGGATGGACGGCAGCCACACGCCGCTTGGCTCGTTATAGAGCCCGATCGACATCAGGGTGAGCGTCTGCGTTATCCGCAGCTTTTCCGCAAGACCCCAGCGCACCAGCTCACTGTTGCGCGTCGGCACCAGCACACCGGGCGCCGGAAAGGTTTCCGCGGCGCCGAACAGTGCCTGCAGGTCATAATTGGATTCGCCCACCGCATGGCCGAAAAATGCCAACGCGCTCGTATAACCGGTGATGCGCGCCCCGCACTCGACGACCCGGGCAGTCCCCGCGATCACCGCGTCGGCCAGCTCGCCGCTGCGCGTATGCCCATGTACGCGCATGCACAGCTCGTCGCATGCTGCGATGTCGGCCGCGGTAGCCGGCCGCACGGGGCGACCCGGCACGCGCTTGCCGATCACCTCGCCCCTGAGACAGGAGAGGTGCTCGCGCGCCGCGAAACCCAGCTTCAGATAAAGCGCCAGCGAGCGGTTGTGATATCCGGCCTGGATTAGGCGGATGCCGGCGCAGTCAAGCTCGCGCGAGCGCTGCATGACGGCCTCCATCAGCGCGCGCCCGACGCCATCGTTCTGGATTGCCGGGTCGACCGTGATCGGGCCTACGGCGCTGATCGGGCCGCGGACATCGAGGAAATTGCTGCCGACGACTTTACCGTCGATTTCGGCCACGACGCCAAAGAAGCCTTTGTGAACTGCCAGCCGCTCCATCATTCCCGCGGCTAGCTCCGCATTGGGGAAATCCGGCGCGAATCCGTGCGCGGTTGCCAGTGAGTGGAAAGCGCGAAAACAGATGTCGCCAAGGACAGCCGCATCCGTGGCCACCGCCGGGCGTAAGTGCAATTTCATGTGACTCGAGCCCCCGCGAGATATCGGCGTAGGACTCTACTCCTGATTCAACACCGCGAGAAACGCCGCGTTGGCACGATCGATGACCCGGGCAAACTGTTCCTGCAACAGGGGCGTCATGCGCAACAGGCGCGATCGACCATCCGCCGGATTGTCGACTTCCGACAGGAAGCCGTCGGCGATGGCCTTGTTTACATACTTCATGGCGGTCTGCCGGCTGACGCCCTTGACGAGGTCGCAGGCGTCGGTCTTTGAGACGGCAACGGAATCCCGCAGCCACAGCTCAGTGAACAGCCTGGAGAAGTAGACATCGCCGAACCCGGACTTGTGAAACGTCTCCACCCAGGCCTCGTCCAGCTCACGCAGCGCCAGCAGGAAGCGTCGCCGCGCCGCGCGCGGATCTGCCCGCTCAGCTCGTTTTCTCTTCATCGGCCCCCGCGTTTGGTTCAATAAATATACGCCTAAATTTATGTGTAAATTTATACATTTTTTGGGCCCGCGTGCTAGGTTCCTTCCCGTGAATACCGTCGCCTCCTTACTTTCACGCAGTCTGTTTCGCGATCGCGAGGCCGCGCTCGCCAACAGCGCCGTCCTGCTCTGGGTGCTGGCCGGCTGGACGGTCAGCTTCCCGTGCATGGCGGCCGACTCCATTGCCTGGAACATCTTAGGCGTGCTGCTTTGCGTGCATACCATGGTGCTCGCCGCGTATCTGATCCACGAAGCCGCCCATCAGACGCTGTTTGCGGTGCGCTGGGCCAACAGCTGGGCCGGGGAGGCAATGAGCTTTATCGCTGGTTCCGCCTACGGATCCTTCGAACGCATCCGCCACATGCATATTCGCCACCACATGGATCGGGTCGACCTGACCTGCTTTGATTTCAAGGGCCTGATGCATCGACGACCGATGCTGCGGCGAAGTCTGCAGGTTCTGGAATGGTGCTACATACCGGCCACCGAAGCCCTGATGCACCTGCAGGTGGTGTGGCGGCCGGTGTTCTCCCGCGCGCACCGGCCTTTCCTGGCACGCTCCATGGCCATGCTCGCCCTGCGGGTCGCGCTCCTCGCCATCCTTGGCACCTGGTCGCTGAAGGCCCTGGTGCTGTATTTCGTGGCCTCCGGCCTGCTGTTGCATGTACTGAATTTCTTCGACGCGTTCCACCATACCTTCGAACAGCACTTCGTCGCACCCGACGAGCCCATTGCCCGCGGTTCGCGGGATCGCGCCTACGAACAGGCGAACACCTATTCTAATCTCCTGTCGACGACCCATCCCTGGCTCAACCTGCTCACGCTGAACTTCGGCTATCACAACGCCCACCACGAGCGCGCCTCGGTGCCCTGGTACAAGCTTCCGACGTACCACCGATCCCTCTACGGTGAACACGCAGCGGCGGTCATGCCACTGCGGGAGCTGCTGCGCACCTGGCACCGCAACCGCGTGCGACGCGTGGTGTCAGACGACTATGGAGTACCCGGACCGGATGGGCGGCGCGCGGATGCGTTCGTCGGTGCGCATGGGGTCTCTTTTCTGACGGTGATATGAGCACCGGACCCGAAGGCCAGCGGTATGCCGTCGTCACCGGCGCGGCCGGTGGCATCGGCTCGGCCATCGTTCGCGAGTTCCTGAAGCGCGGCCTGGTAGTCCACGGCCTCGACCGGGCGCCGACAGCGCCGGGTGAGGGATACTTTGCCCACGAGGTCGATCTCGCGGATCGAACTGCCACCGATCTCGCACTGGCAAAGCTCATTGGCGCACTGCCGGGGCGCTGTGATGTGCTGGTGAACAGTGCCGGCCTGAGTCGCCTCCGATCATTCGTCGAAACGCCGGACCGACTGCTGGATGATCTGCTTGAGGTCAATTTCATCGCGGCATTCCGCCTGACGCGTGCGTTGCTCCCATTGCTGAAGGCCAGCTCCCATGCGGCAATCGTCAACGTCGCCTCCGAGCTTGCCCTGGTCGGACAGCCGGGATACTCCGCGTATTGCGGCACGAAGGGCGCAGTCCTCGCCTGGAGCCGGGCGCTCGCGGTTGAGCTGGCGAACGTTGGTATTCGCGTCAACGCGGTCTGCCCGGGTCCGATTGATACCCTGATGCTGCGGGCAGAATTCGCAAGCCTCCCCTCTCCCCAGCGCGCGCGCGAGGAAGAGGTGGCCTCCGTGCCGCTCGGGCGATTGGGGAAAGCGGAGGACATTGCGGCCGTCGTTGCGCTGTTGGCGAGTCCGGAGGCGGCGTTCGTGACCGGTGCGGCCTGGTCGGTGGATGGAGGCAAAACAGCCCGATGATCAGTAACCCGGTACCGTGGCCCGGCGGGGCGCGCTGCGCGGTTGCGTTCACTTTCGACATGGATGCCGAAAGCATCCTGCTGCTCGCTCATCCGCAACGCGCACGCGGCATGGTGTCCACCGCGTCGATGCTGCGTTACGGACCCGACGTGGCAGTCCCGAGAATCCTCGAGAGTTACCGGCACTTTGGGATACGCCAGACGTTCTTCGTTCCGGCGTGGTGCGCGGAGCGCTATCCATATGCCGTCGAAGCCATGATCCGTGAGGGGCACGAGGTCTCGGCGCACGGCTACCTGCACGAACACCCCAACGAGATGTCCGATGATGAGGAGCGCCAGTGGCTGGAGCGCAGCTTGAGCGCGCTTAAGGCAGTGAGCGGTGAGGCGCCGGCCGGGTGGCGCGCGCCACTCTATAATTTCTCGCATCGCTCGGCAGATCTGCTGATCGAGGCAGGCGTCACCTACGATGCCTCCCTGATGGGGGATGACGTGCCGTATCTGCTGCAGGCCGCCCGCGGAACTTTGCTGGAGCTGCCTTCCCATTGGGCGCTGGATGACTGGCCACCCTTCATGCACAGCCTGGATCTGAATTTCCAGATGCCCATTCAATCACCGCAGCGGGCGTGGGAGACGTGGTGGGATGAGTTTGAGGCCATGTGGGAAAGCGGCGGCCTGTGGGTGCCGGTGTGGCACCCCTTCCTCTCCGGTCGGTTGGCTCGCTGGCGGCACACGCACGCGATGATCGGTCGGATGCTCGAGCGGGGCGGGGTCTGGTTTGCGCCGATGCGTGACATCGCCGCGCATGTCCGTCGCTGCATGGCCGACGGCACCTGGTCGCCACGCATCGCGCTGGCTGAGGGGCCGCAGCAGGCCCCTTAGTTTTGCCCTATCCTTGGGTCCTGATGGCTCACTTCAGGAGCGACTGTGTCGCCGATTCCAAAGTCCTACGGCTCCTGGGTCTCACCGATCACAGCCGAGGCCCTGGCGGGCGCCCAGATTGCTTTCGTCAACCTCCGCAACTTCGACGGTCACCTCTATTGGACTGAAAACGTACCCGCTGACGGCGGCGCGATCGGTCTTTTCCGGATGTCAGACTCGGCCGCGGCCACGAGAGTGGTTCCCGATGGCGCAAACGTGCGCACACGCGTGCATGAATACGGCGGTGCCCCCTACATCGTCGTTGGCGATACCGTCCACTACGTGGAGCTGGCCGATCAGCGGCTGTACCGGGTTGCCCCGGACGCAAAGCGCGAACCGCTGACGCCCGGCGGATTCCGCTATGCGGATTTTACGCCGCGGATTGCAAGCGACGGATCGGCGATCGCCCTCATCTGCGTTCGCGAAGACCATAGCAATCCGGGAGAAGTGCGCAACGCGGTAGTGAGCATTCCGCTGCCGACCGGCGGCGCCGGCGAGGTACTTTATGGTGACAGCGATTTCGTTGCGCACCCACGCATCAGCCCGGATGGAAAGCAGCTGGCCTTCGTCACCTGGAATCATCCGCACATGCCGTGGGATGCGAGTGAGATCAGGCTGGCTGACCTGGGTGAGCACGGTCTCGGACCGGTGCGGAGCATCGCCGGCGGTGACGGCGAGTCGGCGCTGGAGCCGGAATGGGATGTCGACGGCTCGCTGTATTTCATTTCCGACCGCAGCGGTTTCTGGAACCTGTACGCCTGGCATGGCACGGCCGCGCAGGTGCTCTGGCCTCGGGCCGCCGACTTCGCGCACTCGCTGTGGATGCTGGGACAGGCGAGCTATACGCTGCTGGGCGATGGCCGGGCAGTCACCCGCTTGTGCGAAGGGGGCATCGATAAGCTGGCCGTCATCGATCTGCGCAGCGGCGTCGGCCGGATACTGGAGCTGCCGTACGTCGAATATGCGCTGCTGACCCGCATCGACGAGCGGCACGTGGTGGCCGTGGCGGGCTCACCGCGCGAGCCGGATGCGATCGTGCGCATCAACGTCGATAGCGGGCAGACGCAGGTTCTGCGGCAGGCGGGCCGCGCGTTGCTGGAACCCGATGCGGTCTCGGTTGCCGCGCCGATTGATTTTCCGAGCGCCAAGGGGCGTGTCGCACATGCGTTCTACTACGCTCCAGTCAATCCGAGGTTTCACGCGCCCGCAGGGCAACTGCCGCCCTTGCTGACACTGGTCCACGGCGGCCCGACCGTACAGGCCTCACCGGGTTATTCCTCCGCAGTGCAATTCTGGACCAGTCGTGGTTTTGCCGTGGTCGACGTCAACTACGGTGGCAGCTCCGGCTTCGGGCGCGCCTATCGCCAGGAGCTTGCGGGTAATTGGGGCATCGTCGATGCGGAGGATGTCATCGCAGCCGTCCAGTATCTCGTTCGCACGGGGCGCGTCGATCCGAAACGCACCGCAATCCGCGGCGGCAGCGCCGGCGGGTACACGGTGCTCGTGGCATTGAGCACCAGCGATGTGTTTTGCGCCGGTGCCGACTATTACGGCATCTCGGACATGACGGCCATCGCCCGCGATACGCACAAGTTCGAGAGCCGGTATCTGGACTCGTTGATGGGGCCCCTGCCGCAGGCCCAGGCGATCTATGATAGCCGCTCGCCGCTGCACCACCTGGATGGCTTCAAGGCACCCCTGATCGTATTCCAGGGCGCCGATGATCCGGTTGTTCCGCCGGACCAGTCCGAGCGCATCGTCGAGGCACTGCGGGCGCGCGGCGCGCCGGTGGCCTACCTGCTCTACCCCGGCGAGAGCCATGGCTTTCGCAAGCCGGCAACCATGATCAGCGCCCTGCAGGCCGAACTCTCATTCTATGGGCAGGTGTTTGGATTTGTGCCGGCCGATGATTTACCTGCGCTGGCGATCGAAAACCTGGGAGCGGCAAAGTGAACTACCTACGGATTGTTTGTGCAGCAACACTGGCAGCGCTGGTCATGTCGAGTCATGCCCAGGCTGCCGTGCATGATGACCTGGAAAAGCTCGCCCAGGACATCACCTTCACCTCGGCGCAACTGTATCCCATACAGGCGACCGCATTGGGCATCACCGGCCATGACGCCGAGCTGGAAGCCCCCAGCGAGGCATTTCGCGCCGCGTATGTCTCGCGCTTGCAGCAATGGCAGCGACAGCTCCAGGCAATTGCCGCAAGCTTCCCCCCGGGCACCGCGCTCATCGACCGCGATGATGCCAGGCTGCTGGGGGCGCAACTTGAGGGTCAGCTGAACGCCCTGCTGCTGTATAAGCAGGATCGCAAAGACTACAGCCAGGCGGCCAACAACATCGTCGAGGCGATCTTTCTGCAATTCCAGCACCTGCCTGTCGTCGGCCAGGAAGGTGCGAAGGCTGAGGACGTCGGCAAAGCCTGGAACGACATCATCGCCCGCCTTGGCAAAGCCCCGGGCTACATCGTCGCGGCGCAACGTCTGGCCACATCCCCGGGACATCTCTTTGGCATCGTCGGCAGCAAGCAGTTGGCTGGCGTTCCCGAGTTTTTCAACGGTGCGTTGACCGTCGCGGCCAAAGCACAGCTTGGAGCCACGGGCGAGCCGTACTCACGGTTTCTCAAGGCACGGGACGCAACCCTCGCGGTGGTTGCCCAGACAAAGTCATACATCGACACGCACGTCGCCTCCTGGCCGGAGAATTATGCGATGGGCCGGGCGGCCTACGACCGCTTGCTGCAGCGGGAACTGCTGATCCCTTTCAATGCCGATGACCTTGAACGCATGGGTCAGGACGAGCTTGCACATGGTTGGGCGGAGGAGGCCTGGCTTGGCCTTCTTGCGAAGCGGGATGCCACACCTTTTGGCGCGCGAAGCGGCGGTGGTATGGCGCCGGGTGGTGCCGCGCTGATCGGCTATTACCAGCAGCGCATCGCGGAGCTGCGCAAATTCGTGGTCGATAACCAGATCGTGACCATACCCGCATGGCTCGGTTCAATCGACGTGATGGTGACGCCGCCTTTTCTGCAGCCGGTCTCCCCGGGGGCTTGGATGCGCTCGCCGCGGCGGTTTTCCAGCTCGACCACCGGCTACTACTTCATCACGCCGCCGACTTCGCTGGCTGACGCCGCCGCACGCCTGGACATGAATCAGGACTTTGATCACGACCGGATCATATCCACCGCGGCACATGAGGTGATGCCCGGGCATTTCCTGCAGCTATCCATTGCCAGGCGTCATCCGGATTTCATCCGCAAGATGCAGGACAGCGGCGAGTTCGCAGAAGGGTGGGCCTATTACGGCGAGGAGATGTTCGTCCGGCTGGGTCTGTATGGGTCGAACCTTGACGGGCGCCTGTTCACGGCGCGCTGGGAGCGGGTGCGCGGTGCCCGCGCAATCGTCGATGTGAAACTGGCGACCGGAGCGTGGACTTTCCAGCAGGCCGTGGACTTTTTCGTCAAGCAGGCCGCATTCACCAAAGAGGCTGCGGAAGAGGCCGTCTCGGGCTATGCGACCGGACCGGGGTATGTGATCGATTACACGACCGGCAGGGTGCAACTGGAGAAACTGCTCGGCGACTACATGCAAAGGATGGGCGATCGCGGTTCGCTGCACGATTTTCACGATCGGCTCCTGTCCTACGGCACCACCCCGCTGGCAATTGTCGCGCCTGAACTCCTGGCCGACCTCGACAAGCCCGCGAGTGAGGTTCGGGCGGCCGCGAACTACTGATAGACTGACCGTTCGTGCAACGTCGGGGGGACCTTCGTATGTGGGTAGTTGCTCGGGTGGTCGCGGCACTCATTTTCACCGGCATTTCGCTCATCGCGATGGCCCAGGGTGTGGCTGCGGAGCACTGCAGCGACTCGCACGATATCCGGATCATCAACGGCCGGATCCATACCCTGGACGCGCATGACTCGGTGGTCTCCTCGGTGACCATCCGGGGGGGCAGGTTTACGACCGGGACCGGATCAGCCGATCCGTGCCTGAAGGTCATCGACGTGCACGGCCGCACCGTGGTCCCCGGCCTGATCGACAACCACAATCATTTTGTGCTGCTCAGCGAGCGGCCGGGACACGATACCCGCCTGGAGTCTGCAGCCAGCGTCGCGGATGTCCAGGCGGCCCTGCGCGCCAGGAGCGCCACCGTGTCCGGTGGCGCCTGGATTACCGCAATGGGCGGCTGGGTTCCGGGGCAGTTCGCCGAGAAGCGCGTGCCGACGCTCGCCGAACTGGATCAGGCGCTGCCTGACAACCCGGCCCTGCTGTTCGTTGCGTTTACGGGACCGGCCGTCACCAATTCGAAGGGCAAGACCTATCTTGCGGCGCATGGCGTCGAGGTCGCTGATACCGGCCTGATCGCGGCGGGACCGCCGTCACTGGCGGCCATGCATGCACTTGCCGCACTGCAGACCCAGGATGACAAGAAACAGGGTGCGGTCGATGCGATGGCCTACTCGGCCAGCCTCGGTGTGACGACGAACGTCGACATGGGGGAGTTCGTCGAACCGGGAACCCGGGACATCCAGGACTCCTTCGTGTTTGACGGGCTCGCCTCCGGCGATCCCTTCGCCATGTACGAACCCCTGCTCGCGCTGCATCGGGAAGGGAAACTCACGACGCGGTTGCGCGTGTACTTCCTCAGCATGGATCAGGGGCAGGACTTTCCGATGGCCCGGGAGCGCGTGCTCAACGCGTTCAATCGCTTTGGCGATGACATGATGCGCGTCTCGGGTATCGGGGAATTTGCGACCAGCTGGCCGCTTTTCGGACCGGTGTCCACACCGCCCAATTATCTCGGAGCCCTGCAGTTCATCGCAGCGCACGGCTGGTCCTTCCAGCAGCACAGTCTGTCCCTCGCGGAGGATCAGCTGACCGCGGCGACCTTCGAGGCAGTCAACGCCGTGACGCCGATTGCGAACCTGCGCTGGTCGGTCGCGCACGTGCCGAAGATCGACCAGCCGACGGTGAACCGGTTCAAGGCCATCGGGGCCGGAATTGCGATCCACCCCTTCACGTATCTGTCCGACTCGACCAATAGCAATGCGGGACCACCGGTACGCATGATCCTCGACAGCGGCGTCCATGCCGGTGCCGGGTCCGACTCTGCCCAGATATCGACCCTGAATCCGTGGAACATGATCTATTACATGGTCACCGGGATCAATGCGGGCGGTCACCTGGTCAACGCGGGACAGACCGTGACGCGCAAGGAAGCGATACGGCTCTACACCGCCAGCAACGGCTGGTTCTTCCACGAGGAGGATCGGCTCGGTTCGATCGAGCCGGGGAAATTGGGCGACCTGGTGGTGCTGAGCGACGACTTCTTTGATGCGAAGAAAGTGCCCGACGCGGCGATCCGCAAATTGCGTTCGGTGCTCACGGTCGTCGACGGCAAGGTGATCTACAATTCATTGAATCAGGAGCGGAAGTGACTTCGAAGACTCTGATTCCACGCCGCGAATTTCTCAGCGCGTCCGGTGTGCTGACCGGTCTGCTCGCGGTCGGAAGTCCGCTGGCCCTGCTCGCGCCCAGCCGCGCCTGGGCACTGGAACTCAAAGCCCTCTCGAGCAGTGACGGCGCGACACTCATGGCAGTGGCCCGCACCCTGGCTCCGCACGACAAACTGGATGATGCGGCCTACGCCCTGGTCATCCAGTCCGTGGATGCTGATGCCGCCAAGAATCCGCAGGTCCTCGCCATGCTGCACGAAGGTATCCAGAGGCTCGGACCGGGGTTTGCGACGGCACCCGAGTCAACTCGGGTCCAGGAACTAAAGGCGCTCGAATCATCGGATTTCTTCAGGACACTGCGGACCAGTACCCTCGGAGTGCTCTACGCGACGCCCCTGGCCTACGCGTATTTCGGCTATGAAGGCGAAGCCTTCTCCAAGGGCGGCTACCTGCTGCGCGGATTCAACGACCTGCACTGGTTGCCCGAGGTTCCGCCCGCGGACAGCGGCCCGGTGCCCGGCGCCTGAGGGGGTTTCGTGGCTCAGATTTCCCATGACGATTCCAGCGCGGTGGTCATCATCGGCTCCGGTGCCGGCGGCGGCACGCTCGCGCATGAACTGACGCGCCGCGGTATCAAGGTCGTGCTGCTGGAAGCAGGCGCGCGCCAGTCGCTCGAGAGCTTCTCCCAGGTGCCCGGCGATGCCTTTGCGCAGCTGACGTGGCTGGAGCCGCGCACGTTCTCCGGCACTTCGACCGTGGGCATCGACTACCCCACGCTGCCGTCCTGGACCTGCAAGACGGTCGGCGGCACCACGGTGCACTGGACCGGCGCGACGCCACGCATACGGCCCTGGGAGGTCAAGTCGCGCACGACGTACGGGGAGATCAAAGGGGCGTCGCTGATCGACTGGCCCGTGGAGTACTCCGAACTGGAGCATTACTACGGAATCGCCGAGAAGCGCATGGTCGTCACGCGGCGCAACGGCAATCCGGGCCTGCCCGCCTCGAACCATTTCAAGGTGATGTACAACGGCGCGAGGCGGATCGGCTACAAGCGGGTGCACACCAACTACATGGCCATCAACACCCGGCCGGCCGACGGACGCGGGTTGTGCATCCAGCAAGGATTCTGCGTCCAGGGCTGCAAGACGGGCGCCAAGTGGAGCACGTTGTATACGGAGATCCCGCGCGCCGAGGCGACCGGAAACCTGGACCTGCGCATCCAGTGCCGCGCCGCGCGCATCGAACACGGCGAGAACGGTCTCGTGACCGGCGTGGTGTACCGGGACCCCCAAGGCCAGGAGCAGCGGCAGAAGGCACGCATCGTGTGCGTCGCCTGCAATTCCGTGGAGACAGCGCGCCTGCTGCTGCTATCGGAATCCGCGCGGTTTCCCAAAGGCCTCGCGAACTCCAGCGACCAGGTCGGGAGGAACTACTCCTGCCACACGGGCGGCTTCGTGTGGGGGCTCTTCGACAAGCCGATTCACTTCTGGCGCGGCACGACCCTCGCCGGCATCGTTGAGGATGAGACCAAACATGATCCCAGCCGTGGCTTTGCGGGTGGCTACCATCTCGAACTCGCCGCGCTCGATCTGCCGAGTCTGCCGCTGGCCGGTCTTCCCAGCACGATGTGGGGACGCGACCTGGCGTTCGTCCTGGAACACTATCGCAACATGGCGGGCATCTTCATCAATGGCGAGGACATGCCGCGCGCCACGAACCGCATCACCCTCAATCCCAAGGTCAAGGACGCCTTTGGATTACCGGTGGCCAATATCCATAACGACGATCACGAGAACAATGCCGCCATGCGCGCCCATGCGCAGCGCCAGTCGAAGGCTCTGTACGAGGCGGTCGGTGCCATCCGCGTGGTCGCGTCACGGCAAACACCGGCAACTCACAACATGTGCACGGCGCGGATGAGCAAGGATCCCGCAGACGGCGTGGCCAACGCGCACGGTCAGTCGCACGACATTGCGAATCTCTTCATTTCGGACGGCAGCGCCATGAGCACCCCCGGCTCGGCAAACCCGACGTTGACCATCGTGGCCCTGGCGCTGCGCCAGGCGGAGTACATCGCCGCACAGATGAATGCCCACGCCATCTGAGCACTTTTCCCTTAAATACCGTATCGGTATGCAATTTAGTGGAAAATAGAGTAATATGCACTCCAGAAAAGGAGTGCGCGTCATGTCCGAACAGCTTTTCACCGTTGAGCAGGTCGCCCAGACCCTGAACCTGCACGTGCGGACCATCCGCAACTACGTCGCGGCCGGCAAGCTCAAGGCAACGCGTATTGGCAAGCAGTACCGCATTGCCCGCTCCGCTCTCGAAGCGTTCACGGGCGGGACGGACCCTGCGGCTGATGGCCGAGTGGTCGGGGTGTATGGCCGCACGGATGCCACCTGCGTGATCCAGATCGAAGCGATCAGCCGCGATCGCGCCGACCGCCTGACGGGTGCGCTGATCGGCGCCGCCAAGGCGCCGCGTGCGAGCGGTGCGCTGCTGAATGTGTCGGCGGCCTATGACGAAGAGCGGGACAGCCTGCGTGTCGTCATCATGTCAGGCGATCTGCGCGCCACGGCTGACCTGGTCTCGATGGTCGACGCCATCATCAAACACTGATCATCGCGGTGCAGCAGCGCACGCTGCACCGCGATTCGATCGGCGCAAGCCGCCCGCTCAGGACCCGTTGTACCATCGCAGCAGACACCCGGCTCGCCCGGAGAGGTTTCGATGGTCACAGTAGCAAAATGCAGCTGCGGGACGCTCGTGGCCGAGTGCGCGGGTGAGCCGGTAAGAGTGATCATGTGCAACTGCCTGGAGTGTCAGCGCCGGACCGGATCGGTATTCGGAGTCGGCGCTTACTTCCCGCGGAATCAAGTGTGCGTGACGGGTGCGGCGACGAAATATCAGCGCTCGGCTGACTCGGGCAGGACTCTGCGCTTTAATTTCTGTGGCGCGTGCGGAACGACGCTTTACTGGGAACTGGATGCATATCCGGATGTGCTCGGTCTCGCGGTCGGCGCCAAACACGAATGGGTCGCGCTGCCGGAGTCGATGGCTCAACACCTGCAAAGTTCATTCAAGGCCAGGACATGAGCTCGCTGGGGAAAATGGGCCACCATCCACTGGATCCGGTTCGCCGGTATTACCAGGCCGGAAATGCTGGATCTCACCGCTAGTCCATCCGGCTCGATCAGCTGGAAGGTCGGTCCCGACGGCCCGACCGGACCGGACGGCAACCGGCTGCCCAGCGATGTGTGGTGCGGGGTCGCGATCTACCAGGCACGGCAGGAAGCCGATGCGGCCATCGATAACACGCTTCGTTTCATGCCTTACGTGACCCGGTCGGCGGAGTCCTGGCACGCGATGCTGCAGCCGTTCGCGCATCGCGGCGAATGCAATTACCTGCATCCGGATGACCCCGGGCTGCTGTTCGAAGTGGGTGGTGATGATCCCAGCGGACCCCTGGTGGTCATGACCACGGCGGGTTTCAACATGGGTCCCGAGCTCGACATGGCGCGGGTGATCGACTTCCGTCGCAATGTCGATCGAGATCGCCCACAGGTGGCCGCTGCGGCCGGAAGCGTGGCCGTCCAAAGATTCACGCCACACACCCGCGGTGACGACGGCGCCACGCTGACGGTCTGGCGCAGTGATGCGTCGATGTCCGGTTTCGCGTACCGCCCCGGGTTGCATCGCTCACAGGTTGACCGAAACAAGGCTGAGAACACGACCGACCGCACGTCATTCACGCGTTTCCGGGCGTTGCGTACCAGCGGGAGCTGGGGTGGTCAGGATCCTATTGAGGCCGCGGATGCCCGCGCATGAGGAACGAGCCGTGCTATCAGAAATCCGTTGGTGGCGAATCCTGCTCGGGGCGGTGGTGGTCGAGGTCGTGCTGCTCGCGATCGCGATACCTTTGAATATGTCGGCGCACGGGCGAGCCCTGCTGCTGGCTCTCGTCATTCCGCTGTGCGTCAGCGGAGCATTTCTGGGTGGCTGGTGGGTGGGCCGCCGCGCCGGCAGTGCATTCCTACTGAATGGGCTGCTACTCGGAGCCGTCGCAGCTCTCATCTATGGCGCTCTGACCTGGAAAGTCAGTCTTCCCACAGCTTACATCGTGGCTAATTATCTCAAACTGCTCGCCGGCGCCGCCGGCGGCCTGATGGCTCAAAAATTCGCACCGCTACGGCGCCAGGCGTAGTAGGTGTCGAGCACCTTGAGGCGGTCCAGGTTGGGCATTAGTGGCGACCCAGATGTTCTTCATGGCCCATCCCCCCTTATCGAAATGCCCTACGGCGCGCGCGCCTTGCTGCTCTCGACGTGACCGTCGATCCAGCCAATCACGAGATCGGCAAGCTGATTGCTGTTCTTGTCCTGCATCAGCATGTGGCTGTTGCCCTTGATGCCCATGGCCGGCAGATACATCATTTCGGCGTCGCCGCCGGCCTTTTTGAGCTGATCGACGAATGTGTTGCAGCTCGTCAGTGCATCCATCCAGCTGAACGGAGCCTTCACGTCGGCGAGATGATCGCCGAACATCACCAGAGTCGGGATCTTCGCCAGCGATGCCAGCTGCGCGGCCGTCAGGTGCGTATCGCATTGCATTTCGATCGTAACAAGGCCTTTGACTCCCGTCGGATCGAGCAGTGCCGCCTGTTCAGGAAAGAAGCCGGACTCCGAATGCCCGACCAGGACGGCGCCGTGCAGCTTGACGCCCAATGCCGCCATCTGCGTCAGCGTCGGATTGGGATTCTGGGAAAGCGTTGAGTTCAGATCCGGAATCATCTGCTTGTAGAGTTCCTCGACGGCCTCGAGCGGAAACTGCTCATCCTTGAATCCCTCGCCGAACTTCGGCCCGAAACGGAACACGGTCCAGGCGAACTCATGCGTTGCGTCCAGAATCCCGGGCATCTTGGAATTCGCCAGCGTGCCCTCGTGAACCGCATTGAAGCTGCTCGGATCGAATCCCGAGCGGGCGCGGGACACCTGGTCTGCCAGATAAACCGAGCGATCCTTACGTACGAAGTACTCGCTCCAACCCATGCGTCCGTCGGGCGTCGTCTCCCAGGTCTTGCTGCTCAAACAGCAGCCGTGGACAAAAACAACCGGCACGTGTCGCGCGCCTTTGAGCGGAATCTGGTACTGCACGTACATCTGGTTGACGGTGATTTCCCCGGATTGCGCAGGCACCACGCCGGCGGCCGGTTCGCTGATGCTGCGCTGCTCGCCACCTACGAAGAAACTGCCCTGCTCCTTGATGGTCAACGGACCCGAGACCTGTGCCAATGCTGCCGCTGGCGCCGCGCAGGTGAGGAGCATGAGTATCCGGAAGCTGGTCGTACTGGTGATGCGCGAGATCATAAAACGTGCTCCGTCATCTTAAGGAAAAGGCGAGAGCAGGATACTCGCTTGGCCGCTATCGAGTCTGGCTGGTGCATTGCGGCATGCCTTCAGGCCTCATGGCTCGCGTTTTTTGGGGCCCTGATTCAAAGCGACCGTCCCGGGAATGTGCTGTTTGCCCCAGCGCACGAACGCAAGCAGAACATCGCCCAGAGCCCTCCCCTTCGGGGTAAGCGTGTAGTTATATCGCACCGGGCGCTGCTGATAGGGAGTGCGGGTGATGATACCGGCGCCTGCCAGACGTTCCAGTCGATCCGCGAGAATATTGGTTGGAATGCGCTCCGGTGATAGCGCGAGTTCACCGTAGGTGCGCTTGCCGTGAAGCAAGTCGCGCACCACGAGCAGCGACCACTTGTCACCGACGATGTCGAGTGAGTTGGCGACGGCGCAGAGCGAGCGCGCGAAGGGCTTTGCGGTATTCATGTATCCGGGTCTTTGCCGCGAGGCTGAGTTACTTGCAGACTGCAAGTCATTGTGCTACGTTGACCCTACACTTGCAAAATGCAAGTGACTACACAGGAGCGCGATATGACCGCAGTAGTTATTCCGCAGCCGGCGACGGCTCGGTCCGACAAGCAGTTCAACGTTCGGCTCGCCGTCGCAATCGTGCTGATCGCCTGGCTCCTTCTCGTGGTGACCCTCGGCGCCGCCGGCGCGTTCGTCGGCCGGCCGCGGACGCCCCCGATATCGCTTGCGATTGGTGTCACCGCGCCGCTTTTGCTTTTTTTCGTGTGGCTGAAGCGCTCGCCGGCTTTCCGCGAGTTCGTCTACTCGCTTGATATTCGGCTCGTTGCGGGCATGCAGGCCTGGCGCTGGGCTGGCCTGGGCTTCCTGTCTCTCTATGCGCACAAGGTGCTCCCGGCGGTGTTTGCGCTGCCCGCCGGCCTCGGAGACATGGCCGTTGGGTTTGCAGCTCCGTGGATGGTTCTTGCCCTGGTGCGTCAGCCTCGCTTCGCCATGAGTCGCACATTCGTCCGTTGGAATGTCCTAGGCATCCTGGACCTCCTCATCGCCATTGGTATCGGCACTGTGAGCGCCTCATTCGCGACTGGGGAACCGGGAGAGATCAGTACCGCTCCGATGGCGACACTGCCGTTGCTGCTTATCCCGGCATTCCTCGTGCCGTTTTTCCTGATGCTGCATGCAACCGCCCTGATGCAGGGTCGGCAACTCGGCAAAAGCTTCCGTGGAGCCGAAGCCAACGGCAGTGGCGGCACTCAGTACCGATAGCCTGGGCTGGCCCGCCAGACGCCCTGCCGCGACTTGCGGATCGGGCGTCAACGACGCGGTCTGAGTGGGCTTGCGGTAGCATGCTGATCCGCAAAACGCCGAATTGCTCAAATCGATGGCATTCCAGGACTCGTTTTCCCAGCATCGGGCAGGATCGTGACTCCTGCAGACGAGTACGTGGCGCGCCTTGCCATCCACGACACACGCGCCAAGGAGCTTGCCCGGCGCGATGAGCGGGTTGCCGGCGCCCGTCTGCTGCTAGGCCTGATGATCGTGGCAATCGTAGCGGCACGGGTTGCCGTGAACGTGCCTGCCCTCTGGTGGGCGATACCCCCGTTCGTGGCGTTCGTCTGGCTCGTCGGCTGGCATGCATCAATACGGCGCGCACGCGCTCGTGCAGCGCGCGCGGCGGCCTTCTACCGCCGGGGACTCGACCGCATCAACGATCGCTGGATCGGTGGCGGTCAGGCGGGGGAGCGCTTCCTGGATGCACATCATGTCTATGCCGCGGATCTGGACCTGTTCGGCCGCGGCAGTCTCTTCGAGCTGCTGTCGTCCGCAAGAACGAGAATGGGTGAACAGACCCTGGCGCGGTGGCTGCTTGAGCCCGCAGCCGCAGAAGAGATTCGTGAGCGTCAGTCGTGCCTCGCCGACCTGCGTGCCCGGCTGGACCTGCGCGAGGACCTTGATGCCGCGGGCGAGAGCGGCGTCGGGGTACATCACGAAGCGCTCGTCGCCTGGGCGGAATCCGCCAATCAGCTGCAGGGAAGGTGGATTCGGGCGGCCGCATTCTTATTACCGGCTGTGGCTGTCGCGACAGCGATCGCTTGGGCAACCCTGGGAGTCCGATGGCCCTTTCTCATCGTGCTGCTCGCCGAAATCGTCGTGCTCAATGTGCTCAACAAGCGCATCGACGCCGTTGTCGAGACGGCTGAGAACGCCTTCGAACATCTGCGGCTGCTGGCGGCGCTGCTGATCCGGATCGAGCGCGAGCCCTTCGGGGCATCGGCCCTGCAGGCGCAGCAGCGCCGGCTCGGCGCGCTCGCGCAGCGCGCCTCGCGCATCATCTCGCGCCTCAGAACGATCACGGACTTCGCAGGCCATCGCGATAACATGCTGGTGCGATCGTTCCTACAGATACCCCTGCTGTACACCGTGCATGCGGCGCTCGCGGCGGAAACCTGGCGTTCGCGGCACGGTGCGGCGGTTCGACCCTGGCTTTCGGTCATCGGCCGCCTCGAGGCCCTGTCTTCGCTGGCCATGTATTCCTATGAGCACCCCGATGATCCGTTTCCTGAAATAGCAGAGGGCATCGCGACCATCGAAGCGCGCGATCTCGGCCATCCCCTGCTTCCCAGGGTCGCGTGCGTGCGCAACGACGTGGACATACGGGATCCGGTACGATCGTTGCTGGTGAGCGGATCGAACATGTCCGGCAAGAGCACACTGCTGCGGGCGGTTGGAATCAATACCGTACTTGCAATGGCCGGTGCTCCGGTGCGAGCGGCTACGATGCGTCTGACCCCGCTGCAGGTTGGCGCCAGTATTCGCGTTAACGACTCCCTGAACGAGGGTCATTCAAGGTTCTACGCGGAGATCACCCGTCTGCGCCAGCTGTGTGACCTTGCCGGTGGCGGCACGGCGCTGCTGTTCCTGCTCGATGAGCTGCTGCAGGGAACGAACTCAGCGGATCGGCGCATCGGAGCCGAGGGGGTGCTGCGCGAATTCATCGAGCGGGGCGCCATCGGTCTCATCAGCACACACGATCTGGCATTGACGGATATCACGGGATTGAGAGCCAGCGCACTGCGCAACGTGCATTTCCAGGACGATTTCAAAGACGGCCGCATGAGTTTTGATTTCAAGCTGCGCGATGGCGTCGTCACGAAAAGTAACGGAATCGAGCTGATGCGCTCCATCGGCCTGAAGGTATAGGGGGGCGCAACCTTGCATACCTCTAACTTATAGGTATAAGATACCTCTAACCAAGAGGTATCCAGATGGCGCGCGAGACGAATCCCAATTTCATGGCCGGGGTACCTGAGCTGCTGATCCTGCGCTTGCTGCAGGACCAGGAGATGTACGGCTATGAGCTCGTCCAGGCCATCCGTGCCCAAACCGGGGACGCTGTCAGTCTCGGCGAAGGCGTGGTCTATACCGTGCTGCATACGCTCGAGCGTGAAGCGGCACTGAAGTCACGCCGCAGAACGGTCGATGGCCGCAGCCGTATCTATTATACGGTGACCGCGGGCGGCCTGAAGCGTTACCGGGATCTCGCGCAGAGCTGGACTTCGCTGGCGGAAACCATTCAATCCGTTATCAAAGGACGCCGTCATGTCACCACCGTTTGAAAGCGTGCGTGATCAACTCTTGCGAGCTGGCATTGCGCCCCGTCATGTGCGGCGCTATGTCAGGGAGTTGCGGGAACACCTGGCTGACTTGACTTCACGCGAACGCACCGCAGGTCTTGATGCCACGGCCGCTGGCGAGCGCGCCCGCACGTTGCTGGGCACCGATGCGCAGTTGGTCCAGTCGATGATCGACAGGGCCCCGCGCTCACTGGCGGCCCGCATCCCGTGGGCGGTGTTTTCCGTGGTGCCGGTCGTGCTGCTGGTGGCTGTCCTGGCAACCGTCGCCAGATCGATGATGCACTTGCTCGGGCCGGTGCATACGGCGTGGCCTGGTGGTGTCCCCAACACCTATAACGGCGTCATTTCGGGCGCGAGCTTGGTCGCTGACTATCTGCTTGGACCGCTAGTTGCGGGCGGCTGCATCGCCTTGGCGCTGCGTCAACGCCTCTCATCACGCTGGGTCTGGGTCGGGATTGGCCTGATCGCATTGATCAGCGGAATGTTCGGGTTCTACATGAACATCCTGCCACCACGGACAGGCTTTCCCGGTGGTGCGGTGTTCTCCGCGGTGCCCACGGTGATCGTGGATGGACGCGTTAGTGCATTGGCTACGGTGGCGCTGATATCACTGCGTGCTGGAGTGCTGTTCACGATCGCCGCCATAGTCTTGCGGACCGTGCGGACACGCCTGGATTCCAGATTAGCGTAGGTTCGCTGCCGCCATTGCCGCGTATTGATGTCCTCACTGCGCAGAACCGCAGCCGCATCGTGAAACACTCGATCGCGGTCGTACCAATGCACCGACCAGCCGCGCTCAGTGGCGGCGGTGGCGAGGGACTGGCGATACATGACCGTATCGGCATTGGTCTGGGCACGATTGTCGGCGATCCGCTCTTCGGTCGTCGACGGAAGCTCGGGGCAAACGCGGATCGCGCGTGCCCCTGGGGTGTTCAGGTAGCGGCCGACCGCCCACGAACCCTCGTGGTGATGCGGATGCGTGGGCATATCGCGATCGGTCAGATCGATGCGCCGTCGGTCCAGAATCTCGCTTGGCGGGATGACTGTCACCAGCACGGCCGAATTTCCGTGCTCAGTAACACCGACGGTCGCTGCTCTCGGCTTTGTTCGTCCCATCCTCAGCTACGGCCCCGTGCGGCCCACGGAATACTGGGGCAGGCCGTCCGCCGGGCGGTCCCAGGGCGGTGCGTCCTGCATCCAGATGTGGTCAGCGGGCGCTGCCATCCCGGGTTGCTCGAGACTGCAGACGGTCACATCGATCTCACCGGGTCGGCGCGCATTGCGATACGTCAACGGCGTCCCGCACCGTTCACAGAACGCGCGATGGACACCCGGTGACGACTCGAATTCGCGCGGCGCTGCCGCAGCGTAACGCAGTTCGGCGGACCGCACCGTCAACCATCCGACCGCGTGGGCGCCGGCCGCGCGGCGACATGACTCGCAGTGACACAGTGTTGGCGGGCAAAGCGGCGATCCGCACTCATAGCGAATCGCGCCACACAAACATCGCCCGGTAAGCTCTTCGGTCATGAATGACTCCTACAGGCTTCCAGCCCCTCTCGACTCAATGATGTCACGCAGACAGTCAAGTGCAAGTGTCCTCATGCCAGAGCTTGCGTCCCGTCTCGGTCGGCCGTCATCGCTCCTCGTCGGCCACGTAGCTGCCGAGCCGCTGCACGAGATCCGGTGCCGCCCCGGAGAGCACAACGCCGTAAGCCACGGAAAGAATGAGCAGACCGAGCGCCCAGTACGGATACAGGTTGAACGGATATGGTTGGCCGGGCTCGACCAGGCCATACAGCGGAAACAGCATCAAACCTGAACCCAGCAGCGGTATGACCAGGTGCCGGATCGGGCTGAACTCCGCACGATGGTGCCTGAGCATGTAGACCGGCAAGGCGAGGTTGGTGAGCAGATAGATCAGAATGATGGGAATGGCGCCAAGCGTGCCGGCCTCGCCGAACAAGGTCACCGGGTCAATTTTGTAGCGGTAGCCGAATATGAGCACGATCGCGAGCGAACAGCCGACGAAGGTCCAGGTGGCGACGTGGGGCGTCCGGTGTCGCGGGTGGATCTTGCCGAAGAACCGCGGCAATAGTCCTTCCCGACCGCAGCTGAACAAAATGCGCGCCTGCGAGTTCGCCGCACCGATCAGGGACGAGAAGATGCTGGTGAGGCCCGCGAGATACGCGAGCAGCAGCAGTCCGGCAGCCGAAACCTTGAACGCATCGACAAATGGAATCGCGGATTTGCCGATGGCGGCGGCATTGTCGTGAAATGCTATTTCGGTGCTGTAGGCGAGCAGCACGTACAGCACCCCGATTACCAGCGTGCCGGTCACCAGCGCGCGCGGCACGTTGCGACGCGGGTCGATGGTCTCCTCCGCAAGCATGGCGGAGTTCTCCCAGCCGATGAACAGGTAGATCGCAAGCGGAAAACCCGCGCCGACCCCGGCAACGCCCCCCGACAGGCTCGCCGGCGATAGCGGTGCCCAGCTTATGGCGGTGCGGTTGACCCACAGCATGATCACGGCGCCTGCCAGCAGCAGGAGCAGCTCAAAGTAGAAGAAGATCGCCGCCCACGTGGTCGAAACGCCGATGCCACGCGCCACCAGAATCCCCACGATCATCGTCGCGACGACACTGAGCAGCTCCCAGGGGACGTCACCACCGACAAACAGCAGCCAGGTGCTGTGCGCCCAGCCCCCGGAAATGGCGACGACCGAGGCCGTCACGATGCAGTAACCCACGGTCACGAAGATTGAAGCGGCCGCGCCGGCCACGGGCCCGAAACTCATGCCGATGAAGGTGACGAAGGATCCGGTGCTGGGACGATAGCGGGAGAATTCCGCCAGCGTGTTGCTCAGGAACAGGACCACCAGCATCGCCAACAGGATGGTCAGCGGTGCACCCACGCCAGCACCGGCGACGATGACACCGAAGCCGAAGTAGAAACTCATGGCCGGGGCAATGTTCGCCAGCGTCGAGGCGACGATCTGCGAGAGGCCGAGACTGTCGCGCCGGAGGTGGCTGCCGGCTCGGGCGGATACGACCATGGCTCCTAGGGGTTCTTGGTCTGCGTTCCGATGAGTGTGCGGTAGGTCGCAAGACCGGGAACCTTGAGATCGGCGACCTTGGCGCGGTCGTCCCAGCGCCGCACGCGCACGGCCTCGCGAAAATAGGTCTCCCGCTCGAATGCCGCAATCTCGGCGGCCGGCATCGGTCCGCCCTGCAGCTGCAGCGTGCGCACCGATGCCGGACTGAGGTTGCTGAAGTATCCGCTCTCGGTCGCGCACAGATAGCGCTTCGCAGGTACATGCAATCTGACGGGTTCAGACACTTCGGGTCCGAATCGTTGAGCGAGCCACGCGGCGCCTATGCGCTCATGGTGCTGATCGTGGGTCCATTCCGCGAAATCATCCGGAACATCATCCACGAGGTGCCCGATATCGTGCAGCAACGCGGCGACGATCAGGTTCGCTGGCGCGCCCTCCTCCTGAGCGAACCACGCAGCCTGCAGAGCGTGCTCGGTAACGGAGACGCACTCACCGAAGTAAGCCTCGGCGCCACGTTTCCCGAAAACTCCCATAATGTCATCAGCAATGCTCAGGGCACGGCTCCCGGATAAGGCCATCTCCAGACCTTAACATCGCAAAAGCCGCTGCCACCACCTTCGCACGTGCCATCCCATTCATCAGCGTCTGCGGCCAATCGCGCGGCAGATTTCCCGACGCAGGCTCTCGCTGCTCGCCGCCACCGTCGAGTCGCGACCGATCATGTCGGTGGTCTGACCCTTGAGATCGCTGATGACCCCGCCGGCCTCGACAATACAGGGCACGACGGCGGCGATATCCCAGGGCTTCATCAGCGGATCGACCGCCGCATCCAGGACGCCCCGGCACACCAATGGGTACTGGACGCAATCACCGACCATCCGCAGGCGTCCAACCTTGAACCCAAGTTCTGCCACCTCGCGCGCGCCACGCTGTTTGAGCCAGCTGCGCTCCTTGAAACTCGTCATGCCGACTTTCGCATCGCCAAGCGTTCTTGATTTGGCGACATGCACCCGGCGGGGCCGACCGCCGGGTCGCACCAGCCAGCAGCCATGACCCGCAGCCGCATACGTCGTCTCGCGCAATGCCGGTAAATGAATGCAGCCGAAGACCGGCTGCCCATCGATGATGAGTGCAATCAGGGTGCCAAACATGGGCATGCCCAGGACGTAAGAGGCCGTGCCATCGATCGGGTCCACGAGCCAGCAGCGACCGGCGCGTTGCAGCGCCCCGCCGTACTCCTCGCCCATTATCGCATCGGCCGGCCATGCCGCACGCAGCCGGCTGCGCAGCAGTCGCTCGGCGGCCTTGTCGGCGACCGTGACTTCACTGCCATCCGGTTTGCGCGCGGAACTGACCCGGCTGAAGTAGCGCATCACGATGGCGTCGGACTCCCCGAGGAGGGCCATGATTGTGGGCAGCAGTGTTTTGAATTCGCGCTGCGTCAGATTTGGCATTCATACCTCGGAGGAGCCCATAAATGGGCAAAGCATAGGCCTTGCGCTACATTGTAGTGCGCGCCACACTTCGTGCGATGCAACACGCCTTCACTACACACTGAATATTTTGATTGAAGCAAATGAAAAACAGTCACAAGACTGTCACTTCTGCGCGCCTAATATTTAGGGGTCTGTTGTTGTCTCACGTCGGATCCGGGGAAGTCCATGAAAAAGAACCAGAAGATCACTTGCGCAATTCTGACCGCACTCAGTGCGCATGCTGGTATGTCGTACGCGGCAGACGCAGTGGATGCGGCTGACGCGGCTTCCGACTCGCTGCAGGAAGTCACGGTTACCGCCACGCGCCGTTCCGAGTCCATCCAGAACGTGCCGATCACCATCCAGGCGCTGACGGGTGAGCAGCTGCAGCAGCTCGGCGTCGCCAGCTTTGACGACATCGCCAAGTACCTGCCGAACGTCTCCTTCGGTGCCAATGGTCCCGGCGGGGGCGAAATCTACATGCGCGGCCTGTCCGCGGGGCCCGCCGCCGGCGAGCAGTCCAGCGCCAGCATCCTGCCCTTCCCGAACGTCGCCGTGTATCTGGATGACCAGTCGGTGCAGTTTCCCGGACGCAACCTCGATGTCTACATGGCCGACATGAATCGCATCGAGGTACTGGAGGGCCCACAGGGCACGACGTTCGGCGGCGGCGCCGAGGCCGGCGCGATTCGCTACATCACCAACAAGCCCGACCTCAACAAAACCGGCGGCAGTGTTTCGGCCATGTACGGTGTCACGGCCCACGGTGACCCCAACCAATCGATCCAGGCGGTGCTGAATGTGCCCGTCATCGACGGCACTTTCGCGCTGCGCGGCGTGATCTATGACGAGCGCCGCGGCGGCTACATCGACAACGTGCCCAGCACCTTCACCCGTGCGCCCACCGACCCCGGCGCCATCGGGCCGCTCGGGGCCGACGTGCAGGGCAACAACTTCGGCCTCGTTGAGCGGGCGCAGAACCCCACCACCTATGGCGGCATCCGCGTGGAGGCCCTGTGGCAGGCCAATGATGACTGGAGCGCGCTGCTGTCGCAGAGCTACCAGAACATGGAGGCCGACGGTTCCTCCGCGCAGTATCCGTATGGTTCGGACTATCTGGTGAACCCTGCCGCCCCGCAGCAGCTGGGTCCCTGGGAAGGCACGTTCTTCACCCCGACCTGGGACAAGGACAAGTTCGAAAATACCGCCCTGACGGTCAATGGCAAGGTCGGGGACTTGAGCCTGGTGTACTCCGGCGCCTACCTGGTCCGCAATGTCGACCAGACCGGTGACTACACCAACTACGCCCGCAGCGTTTCCGGCTACTACTACGATTGCACCGGCCCGGACACACAGAACCCGTCCAAGTTCGTACAGTGCTATTCCCCGGTGATGCCCTGGCACGACCAGACCCGCAACGCCCACATCAGCAACGAGCTGCGCCTGTCCACGCCGGATGACTGGCGCTTGCGGGGGTTGGTCGGCCTGTATCAGGAAAACTTCACCATCACCGACAACATGAACTTCGCGTACAACAACCTGCCGGGGTGCAACACGGCGGCCGACATCGCAACCGCCCAGGCCAATAATGCTGCGGGCGCCCCCGGCGGTGTCTGCGTCGGGTCCATCGGCCCGGTACCCAGCTCCTTTGACGTGGATCCGAGCCCGCGCAGTTCCGTGGTCAACTATGGTGAGGATGAGCGCCGCGGCTATAGCCAGTACGCGGCCTTCACCTCCGTGGACTTCGACCTGATCCCGAAGGTGCTCACCCTCACCGGCGGCACACGCTACTACCACTACAACGAGTACGAGTTCGGCACGCGCTATGACGGCAACTGCACGGACGCGATCGTCTGCACCCCGGTTTACGGCGGCGGCAACATCATCGATCCGCCCGGCGCCAACTATCACGGCTTCCGCAGCCGCGGCAACCTGACCTGGCACATCACTCCGGACGCGATGCTGTATTACACCTTCTCGCAGGGCTTCCGCCCCGGTGGCTTCAACCGCTTCTCCAGTTTGAAGTTCGGCGCCGTCCCTGAGTGCGCCAATGGCGCTACCCCCGTTTCCGGCCCGGCAGCCACTGCCTGCGACGGCGCTCCCGCCACCAGCGGTCCGAAGCAGTACCAGAACTCGTACAGCTACGCACCAGACACGGTGACCAACAACGAGATCGGCTTCAAGAGCGAGTGGTTCGACCACCGGCTGCAGTTCAACGCCTCCGTGTACGACATGGAGTGGAAGAACGCCCAGTTCGTATTCTTCGATCCTACGGACGGCTTCGGCTCATCCAACTTCGTGACCAACGGTCCGGATTACCGCATCAAGGGCGTGGAACTGCAGATCGTCGCCAAGCCGATCACCGGCCTGACACTGCAGGCCTCGAGCTCCGTGAACAGCACTGAGCAGTTGAATGCGGTGTGCCTGCCCGTATCCAACGCCGCGCTGCCCAACTTTGGCCAGTGCATCACCCAGACCATCAAGGGCGGCGCGGTGAACGCCATCACCAGTCCCCTGGGTGAAGTGGGCAGCCGGACGGCGTTCTCCCCGCCGCTGCAGTTCAGCGCGCTGGCCCGGTATGACTGGAACCTGTTCAAGGACTACCGGGCGTTCATCTCGGCGGGTGCCAGCCACACCGGCGGAATGTTCAACCAGCCCGCAGGGTATCCGACCCCCGGTGTCGGCTCGACGCCGCTCTATCCGGCCACCTCGGTGCGTGAACGGTTCTACCAGCCGGGCTATACCACCTACGACGCCTCTTTGGGCGTGTCGAAGGACAACTGGACGGCGACCTTCTATGGTCAGAACCTCAGCAACTCCGACGCCAGCACCTACACCAATACCGCGCAGTACATCGAGCAGGAGGTCCCGCTGCGTCCGCGCGTGCTGGGCCTGCGACTGGACTACAAGTTCTAGCCTCGGTCCTGAGTTAAAATCACGGGGCGGACAACGATGTCCGCCCCGTTTTTTTTGTGCCCGCCACTTCTTGCCGGCTTCTCATGAAATCCCCAGCCGCATACCCCCAGCCCCCCGATTTGCCCGCCCACTCGCCTTCTCCCGTGGAGCTGGAAATCAGACGCATCCGGGAGCTGACCCGGGCCCGGAAGAATGGGGAGGCGCTCGGCGCACTCGAGCCGCTGCTGACGCAATTGCCTGAGAACCGCGACCTGCTGTACCTGCGGGCGATGAACCTGCGCTTCCTGAGCCGTTTCGTTGAGGCGCTGAGCGTGCTGGAGCGGCTGCAGCAGCTCCATCCCCGATACAGCCGCCTGTACCAGGAACGCGGCCACTGCCAGGTCGCGCTGCGCGACGCGCCGAAGGCCATCGAGGCCTTCCTGTGGGGCGTGAACATCAATCCCGCCCTGCCGGCCAGCTGGGACATGCTGCAGCGGCTATACGCCATGACGGGAGATGCGAAGAACGCCGCGACCGCCGCGGAGCACGTCGCCAAGCTGCGCAGCCTCCCGCCCCCCGTCATTGAGGCAACCAGCCTGTTCTCCGATGGCGATCTGGCCCCCGCCGAGAGCATCGTCCGCGCCTTCCTGCTGCATCACGGCGATCATATCGAGGCAATGCGCCTGTTGGCCCGCATCGGGTTGGAACGTGACGTTCTGGACGACGCCGAGGTGCTGCTGGAGGCCGTCCTCAAGATCGTTCCGGACTACCGTTCGGCGCGCTTCGATTACGCCCGTACGCTGTACCGGCGGCAGAAGTGCGCCCAGTCGCGCGTCGAGATGGAAAAACTGCTCATCCTTGATCCGGGCAACCGCGAGTACCTCAAGCAGTACGCTGCAAGCTGCGTCGGACTGGGGAACTACGAGCCCATCATTGACCTGTACCGCCGTTTGCTGACCGATACGCCGCAGCCAAGCGCAGAAGCCGCTGACCTGCACTTGTGGATCGCGCACGCGCTGAAGACTCTGGGCAGGCAGCACGAATCCATCGAGGACTACCGGGCCGCCCTCGCCGACCGGCCGGACTTCGGCGAGGCCTGGTGGAGTCTGGCCAACCTCAAGACCTACCGCTTCTCGGATGAGGAGCTCACGCGCATGCGCGCGGCTGAGGGTGCGACCGGCATCGCCGTGGCGGACCGCTATCACCTGTGTTTCGCGCTGGGCAAGGCGCTGGAAGACCGGGGCGAGTATGGGGAGTCCTGGCGCTTCTACGAACGCGGTAATGCGCTCAAACAAGCCGAAATCCGCTACCTGCCCGAAATCACCGAAATCAACACCCGGCTGTCCATCAAGGTATGCACCCGGGAGTTCTTCACAGCACGCCACGGCTGGGGCGATCCGGCGCCCGATCCCATCTTCGTGCTGGGCTTGCCTCGGTCAGGCTCGACGCTGATCGAGCAGATTCTGGCCTCGCACTCCCAGGTCGAGGGTACGCAGGAGCTGGCGGACATCCAGCGCATCGTGATGGAACTGCGCGGACGGGCGCAGGACATCCACAACCCGCGCTACCCGGCGGTGCTGGCGGAGCTGACCCCGCAGGACTGCCGTCGCTTCGGTGAGCGCTTCATGAACGATACCCGGGTATACCGCCTGAGCGGCAGGCCGTTCTTCATCGACAAGATGCCGAACAACTTCCGCTACATCGGCCTCATCAAACTGATGCTGCCGAATGCGAAGATCATCGATGCGCGCCGCGAACCGATGGCCTGCTGCTTCGGCAATCTCAAGCAGCTGTTCTCCAGCGGCCAGGAATTCAGCTACGGTATCGAGGACATTGCCCGCTACTACCGGACGTATCTGGAGCTGATGCGGCACTGGCAGGGGGTATTGCCGGGATCAATCCTCGAGGTCCACCACGAGGATGTGGTCGAAGACCTCGAGGGCAGCGTGCGGCGCATCCTGGAGTTCTGCGGCCTGCCCTTCGAAGCCGCCTGCCTGGAATTCCATAAGACCGCGCGCAGCGTGCGCACGGCGAGTTCGGAGCAGGTGCGGCAGCCGATCTTCCGCGAAAGCCTGGAGCAGTGGAAGAATTACGAACCGTGGCTGGGACCCCTAAAGGACGCACTGGGGAATGCGCTCGTAGAGTACCGGAAGTGAGGGCGCTCTAGGCGCCAATGGCCTTTTCGAGCAAGGGCACCAGATCCGCCACCGAGTCGAGCACGAGGTCAGCGCCCGCCGCGCGCAGCGCCGCGCGCGCCGCTTTGAGGTTGGCATCGGGAATCAGGGCGGGTTGTGTCGACGCTGCTTCCAGGACTTCAAGGGGCAGTCCCAATGCGTTGCCGGAGGCGACGCCGACCGTGAATGCACCGGCCGCCTTGCCCTCGGCGATACCAACCTCCGCGTCATCCACTTTCACGACCCTGGAAAGCGGCCACACGCCCAGCTCCGCGCAGGCCTTGTAGATCATGAGCGGGGCCGGCCGACCCACCGGCGTCTCGCCCGAGCAGACCAGGTGCTCGGGCGTATAGCCCTGATCGGCGGCCCGCGCGAGCACCGGCTGCATCATTTCGCGCGTGTAGCCCGTAGAGGAAGCGACCCGCACACCCTGCTGCCGCAAACGCTCGAGAGTCTCTCGGGCACCGGGGATCAGGGTGGAAGCACGCGCGGCGTGGTCACGCATGAGCGGTCCCAGCCGGGTCATCAATGATTTGATATCCCGCTCATCGGCGGATCGACCGTGCTGCGCGCGCCAGGCAGTGGCGACTTCCGGGTATGACAGCAGACTGCGGACGTGGTCGATTTTTGATCTACCCATGTCGCGGCGGGCGCTCACGGAATCGATACTGACGCCTTCCTGGGCGAAGGCATCGATCAGCGCCCTGACGGGCGCCACGCAGCCGAAATCCACCATGGTGCCCGCCCAATCGAAAATGACGAGATCGAATCGATCCTTCAGGCTCATGGGTGGACTCCCCTATCGAACAGACTGGCGACCACTTCCTCGCCGACGGCAAAACCGATCGAGGCCCCGGCGCCACAGGTCACGGTGACGAGAGCCACATTGGGCTGGGGGATGTCGAACAGCACGCCGGGGTTCGCCGCGGAGGCGTAGGTCCCGGTCCAGCATTCAAGCACGCGCGGCGGCTCCAGGCCCAGGGCCGCCCGGAATTCTTCAAGGATGAGCGCATCGACGGCCGTGGCGCCAAACGGATCCGGGGTCGGTGCGTAGTGGTGGCTGTCGCCGACCACCAAAGTGCCATCGGCACTCTGCACGACAATGAGGTGAATGCCATGTTGAATATGCTCGGGCTGTTCGGCGAGCAGCCGTGACTTGAGCGGCCCTGCTGCCTCGAGTGCCGCGTACCCGAGATACCGCGTCAGGCCGAGATCGGACATCAGAGCTGCGGGCAGGATGAAGCCGGGCGAGGCGAGGCGCAGCATCTGCAGCTTGCACCGTGTGAGTGCAAAACTCGCCAGGCGCTCCGCAAACAGTCCGTTGAAGTCGTCCCCGGGACAAACGGCCACTCGATCGGCCAGCACTGTGCCCCGCGAAGTTCGCACCACCGGAACCTCGATGTCCAACACGTGCGTATTCCACATGAACGTCACGCCCCGGGCCGCGGCGAGCCACGCCGTCAACCGCGGGATTGCCGTGCGTGATTCGACGCGCAGCTCGACGGTGCTTTCCAGGACCGCCTCGAGCAGTGGCGCCCGAAGCTCAGGGCAGCGTCGGCGTGCCTCCGCCGCGCTCAACAGGTGGCAATGCTCGGCCATTTCGGTGCGCAGGAACGCATCAAGAACGCGCATCGATTCGCTGCGCCGAACCATCATCCACATGCCGCGTTGCGTCACCGGCAGGTCTGCAGCCGCGGCGACTTCCTGCCACACCGCCCGGCTGCGGCAGGCGCGACGCCACATCTGCCCCTGCTCCTGCCCGGTCACGGTGACGAAGCCGAAATTGCGCACGGAGGCCCCGTTGGCTTGTGCGTCACGATCGATGACGATTACCCGCAGGCCACGGCGGACGGCCGCCAGGGCGGTCGCCAGGCCAAGGATCCCGGCACCCACTATCGCAAGATCATAGCGTTCGGGATGCCGCAAAGAGTTCGGGGCAGCGGGCTGGGTCATGCGTATCATGTTCGCATGAAAATCGGCGTAAAAACCGCGCCGGGACTGTCATCTGGGTGTCACAAAATTTCATGCCAAGTTCGTTGACACAAAAACTACGTGGTGCTTCGCCCGCGGTCTTCACCACCTTCGCCGGGCTCGCGGGCTTCATCACTTATTTCTCCATGTACGCGTTTCGCAAGCCGTTCACCGCGGCAAGCTTCGAAGGCGTCAGCGGCTGGCACCACGAGCTTGATTTCAAGATCGCGCTCGTCATCGCGCAGCTCGTGGGCTACGCCAGCTCGAAGATCATCGGCATCCGGGTCATTGGCGCCATGAAGGCGGGATATCGCGCCCGCTCCATCCTTGGATTGATCGGTGCCGCGTGGATCGCGCTGATCGTGCTGGCCGTCGTGCCGCCGGTCTTCAAGATCGCCGCCATTTTCGTGAATGGACTGTGTCTGGGGATGATCTGGGGACTGGTGTTCGGCTACATGGAGGGACGCCGAACCTCAGAAGTACTCGGCGCCATTCTGTGCGCGAGTTTCATTGTGTCCTCCGGCGCGGTCAAATCCGTCGGCGCGCTGGTCATGCAGCAGCTGCACGTGCCGGCGCTGTGGATGCCCGCCGCGACGGGCCTGCTGTTCGTGCCGCCGTTGCTGCTCGGCGTCTGGGGTCTGTCCCGGCTGCCCCCGCCCAGTCCCGAGGATGAGGCGGCGCGCGTGCGCCGCGCGCCGATGACCAAGCAGGAAATGTGGAGCTTCCTGCACGACTATGGCTTCGGCGTCACGCTGCTCGTCATCACCTACGTGTTTGCGACCGTGCTGCGTGACTTTCGCGACAACTTCGCACCGGAACTGTGGCGTGCGCTCGGCTACTCGGATCCGGCGGGCGTATTCACCGCCACGGAACTGCCGGTCGCGGTCGTGGCACTGCTCGCGTTGGGAGTGATATTCAAGGTTCGGGACAACGTGCGGGCGCTCGGTGTCATCCATTACGTGATTCTCGGTGGCCTGCTGCTGCTGGGCGGCTCGACGCTGCTGTTCGATGCCGGGCTGCTGCATCCGGTGGTGTGGATGATCGCCAGCGGCGCGGGCATGTATGTCGTCTATACGCCGTTCAACGCCATGCTCTTTGATCGACTGGTGGCGGCCAGTGGCCGGGTGGCCACTGCCGGCTTTCTGATCTATGTCGCCGACTCGGCCGGCTACGTCGGCAGCTGTGCCCTCCTGCTGTGGCGTAATTTCGGCATGATGCAGGCGCAGTGGCTGACGGTGTTCCGATACACGGTCTATGCGACCGCCACCGTCGGCCTGGTGCTCACGGTGCTGTCGCTGATCTATTTCAACGCACGTACCCGCGTCAGTCCTGATCATCCAGCGTTCGCAGGAACGCGATCAGCTGGATGATTTGGCCAGCATTCAGGGCAGGAGCTTCGCCGGCGTCCCGATTGAGAGGGGCATCGGAAATGTCGACATTGAGGCGATAGCGCTGCGGCATATCATCGAACCTGTTCACCTGAGCATTGACGCGCGGGTACCAGCGCTCCGGCGTGAGATCGCGGTTGACGTAGAATTCGAGGACCGACTGCAACGATGTGAAACGACCGTTGTGGAAGAAAAAGCGCCGGCGGGCGACGTTGCGCAGGGTTGGCGTCTTGAAGTAGCCGCAGTAACCGGCCTCCTGTTTCAGGTCCAGCCGCCGGGGACCGCATAGGCCGAGATCGTAGAATCCCGGGTCGCGATTGGCCGGTATGGCGGGATTTCTCGGCACGCCCAGCGCGTGAAAGCTGTAATCCGTGAACTGCGGCGGCTGTCCACCGGGACCGGTGGCGACAGTGTGGCAGGCGGCGCAGTTGCCCTTGGCCGGATCACTGAACAGCTTGAGCCCGGCAAGCTCCTCGCTCGAGAGCGTGGCCTGCCCCTTGAGATAGCGGTCGAACCGGCTCGAATAGGGATGAAAGCTCGGATCCTCGAGTTCGAAGGCCGCGAGCGCCGCGGCGGCCCGCTGTACCAGTGCGCGTGCGTCGCCACGCGGGCCCGGATTCCCCGAAAATGTCGCGGCGTAGGGCAACTGGCGCAGGCGCGTGGCCAGGTCGCCAATACTGCCGTTCGCCATCTCGTTGGGATCGAGCAGCGGCTCCAGTGCCTGCAGGGCGAGATCATCGACGCGGCCATCGAGCATGAAGCCGCCCGCCGGCCCCACATCCTCGCGCTCAGCGCCCGTGTCGACATAGGCATGTCGCGCGAATCGCGGTCGCGGTGACAGATAGCGCAGTGATGGCACGCTGCGCAGGCCCCAGCGATCAAGCCGGGCACCGCTGCGCATGACGGGGCCTGCCTCAGGGGGTGCCGCATACGCGTTGCGCGGATCATGGCAGCTCGCGCAGGAGAGCGTCCGGGAGGCCGAAAGCCCCGTCTCGAAGAACAGCCGTCTGCCAAGTTGCGCCGCGGGTGTCAGGGCAATTCCCGGAGCAGTGATTCCCCGTTCGGGTGCCAGCATCAGCAGACACAGGCCGCCAGCGATCAGCGCTGTCAGCCGCGGTGCGGTCAGGGCGCTACCGTGCGCGTGCGCGCCTCGACGGCTCCGAAATCGAACATCGAACTCAAGTCACCGATGGAAGGGCCATTCATGGGACGGTAGGGATTCTTGCCCACGACCGGATCGGGAAGGTTGTCACGGCTGCGCGGCGAGAGCGGCGGCAGTTTCCAGTTGTGCTCGATGAATTTCAGAATGGAGGCATGATCGGAATACACGTGATCGACGTAGCCCGGCCGGGCGTAGGGTGAGACGACGATGAAGGGAATGCGCGGACCATCGCCGAAAAAGTCCAGCGTCTGTATGAACCCGCTGTCGAAGTAGCCGCCGCCCTCGTCGGTGGTGACCAGAATGGCCGTGTGCTGCCATAACCGCGGATGAGATTGAACGCGGGTGATCACCGCGCGCACGAAAGCCTCGTAGCTGGCGAGTACCGAATACCCCGGATGACCGCTGTCCAGGTTCTTGGGCACCAGGAATGACACCCCCGGCAGATGATCGCTGTCCACGTCCGTCTCGAACGCTTTCAATCCCACCAGCCCAGCCCGCAATTGCGGGGTCGTCATGACGGTCTGTGAGGCCACCAGGGGATCGCCGACATCGTTGTATTGAAGGCGAATCGCAGCATCCGCCGAGAGATGCAGCGCTCGCATCTCCGCTTGCACGTCCCTGACTTCCCGGCCCCCGGTGTACCACTTCCAGCTGACTCCCCCGCGAGTCAGCGCCTCGGCGATGGTCGGGACCGTCTGCGGCGGGTAGATCTGGTCCTGCGCGCCCAGCGGCTGAGGATGCCCGTCCAGATCGTAGCCCGCGCCATAGTTGTTCACGAGGTAGTAGGCGCCGCGCTCACAACCGCTCACCACGCCCTTGCGTTTGAGGACCTCGAGAATCGCGCCCGTTCCGGGTTGCGAGGGATCGGAGCAGTTCACGTAGGAGCCGCCCTGATAGCCGTCATGCCGGTACAGATTCTCGGTGCCAGGAGCCGGATCCGGATTTTCGATCTGATTCGGCGGCGGTACCGACAGCGCGCCGTTGCGCCGATAGACGGGCAGATCGCCGGTGGCAATCGCAAAAAAGTTGGCGCCCGTTCCACCCATCATCGACTGATGATAGTTGTCGCTCAAGGCGTAGCGGTCCGCAAGCCCGCGCAGATAGCTCGCATCCCCACGCGCCATGTTCACGAATCCCATCAGCTCCCCGCCCTGGTCGGGATCCGCCGCCGTCACACCGATGGTATCGGCGCCTTTGCCGGTCGTGACGGCCACCCAGGTGAAAAGGTCGAGCCTGGCGTTGTCCCCACCGGTCTGTTGCCACATCTGGAAGAAGCGATGGACCGGGTCGCCGGTCGCCGCGGACAGCGCCGCGGTTACCGTACCGACGGTCGGCGCGGTGTCGGTGGCGGGATAGGGAACGTAGTGCGTGATCTGAAACGGGCCCGGCGGCAGATTCTTCGGATAACGCGGGTCCTCCCCGGTACCCATCAGCTGAAAGTTGCGGTTCTGCACCCCGACCAGCCGCGGCTGCGGCAGCGTTGGGTAGGCGCCGGCACGGGGCGGATCGATCCTGTAATGCGCCTGCGGAACCGCCCGTTGCTGCCGCGCGAGATCAAACTTCGGGCCGGGAGTACCCTCAGCGGTAATGATTCCTTCCGACAGCAGGTTGCGTACCGAGCCGCTGCGCGGTGCGTAGGTCGCGAACAGCCCATCGAAGGTCTCGTTTTCACCGACGATGACGATGAGGTGTTCGATGGGGGTCGTGGCAGCCTGCACCGTCGTTGCCGCCAGCAGCCACCCGCCGAGAACCACCGGCAGTAGGAAATGCTTCATTCAGGTCTCGTCGGTCCAGTAGTCCAGATGGTCGCCGGTCCGCGTCATATGCCGCAGGCCGCCACCGTAGGCGCCGACCTTCTTTGAATCCGGATACTCGCAGACCTCCGCCGGCAGCCGGGTGCTGATCGACAGGTAGGCGAGCTCCGCATCCGAATCATTGACGATCTGGTGCGCGGTTTCCGGGCCTCCCGTGGGGCAGCAGATCACATCACCGGCGCGGATCCTGCGGGTCTCCTCGCCGTACCGCAGCGTACCGTTGCCCTTCACGACAAAGAACATTTCCTCCTCGCCACGATGACTGTGGAAGGGACACGAACGCCTCCCCGGCGGGACCACGTCATATGAGTAGCCCAGGTCCTTGGCACCGATGAGGGGGCCGATCCGAACCGAATCACTGCCGAAACTCTCGCCCTGCGCAAAGCGTTCGAGCTTCAATTCATCAATGTTTACCACTCGCGAATCGATGATTCTCATATTCGGCATCTCCGGATCCGGTTACCCAGTGTGCCAGCCACGGCGACCGCGTGCATTGCGGCATGGCGAGGAGGCTTGGGTGGAGGACTGCATTTGCGCTACTGTGTGGCCCGGGGGGGGAAACATGAAAACAATTATCTCGCTTTGCCTGGTCCTGGTGTGCTTGTCCGCCACCGCGGCGGCGCCCGCCCCGTCCTGTGACCGCGAATGTCTGCGCGGCACCATGACCCTGTATCTCTACTCGCTGCTGAAACACGATACCAGCCGGCTGCCCTTGGCCGAAAACGTACGCGTCACCGAGGATGCCATCGAAAAACCGCTCGCCAAGGTCGGCATCCTCAGGACCGTGACCAGCCTGCACGGCTATCGCCAGGACTTCATCGATGAGCGTGCCGGCATCATCGGCTCGGACAACGTGGTGCAGGAAAGCGGCGCACCGCTGATGCTGGTCGTGCGCCTCAAGGTCGTCGGCGGCAAGATCACCGAGATCGAGTCCATCTCGACGCGCACGCGCGCGGAGGGCCTGAGCTTCAATATCGATGGGCTCAGCGCGCCAAGCGAGGAAATGAATTTCGTGCCGCGACCCGAGCAGCTCGCAACGCGCGAGCAGGCCATCGAGATTGCGATGCATTATCCGAAGGGCCTGAATAACGCCGACACCTTCGCGGCGGTCGGTGCGCCGTTCACGGCGGATGCCTACCGGCTGGAAAATGGCGCAATAATGGCCGGTTCTGCCTGCACCTTCACCCCGAGCTGCAAGAACATCAGCACCCAGTCGCTCGAGATCTTCAAGCGCATCGGCCCGGTCACGGCACATGTGGCAGCCGTGGACGAAAGACTCGGCATCGTCTGGCTGCGCCTGCACTGGAGCGTCCGCGACACCGCGCCGGACAAACTCACGGTGTGGGAGGCCTTCAAGATCTACGACGGACACATCCACGCCGTCGAAGCCATGATGAGGATCCTGCCGCCGGAACTTGCCAACGGGGGCTGGAACTACTAGGTACCCGTGAAGGGGAGGCTTCCCGCAGCGGAAGCCTCCCGTCGTCGCGTCGCGTTCTCCAGAATCAGACGCCGTCGATCGTCATCGACCATGCTCCACTCCTTAATCTCCTCGAAAGACCGGAAGCAGCCGACGCAGACGAGCTCGTCGTCCAGGCAACAGTTACGGACGCACGGCGATTGGGGTGCAGCTTCGATATCGCTCATATCGCGGATCCGCCGAGCCGCCTCTTCATTTGAGCCTGCAGGCCGGGGCGCAGCCCCAGGCTGAAACTGAGCTCCGCCGTCAGATAGATCGGTGCCACCAGGATCTGGAACAGATTGGTCAGCAATGCCGGTCGATTCCCTTCCAGGTAATGACCGAAGAACTGCAGTGCCCAGCCGAGGATGAACACCGAGCCGGCAATTATCGTGGACACGGTGGCGCCGAACTGCGTCGTCGCCTCGGCCGCCGCGCACAGCAGTGCGAACAATACGGCAAGCATCACTCCAAGCCATAGATCAAGGATGAGGTAGAACAGCACGAACGGGATGACGATGAGCTGGTCCACCTCGACGGTGAATCCGAAAAGCGTAGCAGTGTGCAGCGCGGGCAGGAGCAGCACCGCGTAGACGATCGCCGGAACGCCGAAGTAGTGCGTCAGACGATTGCGCGAGTCACGATGATATGCGCCATAGTCGGCTAGCAGCGCTGGCAGGTTGGACACAGACTTGGCCTCTCCCGATATCCCTTTTTGCACGTGCCGTCGCCAATCATACCCTCTCCGCAGGATGATCTTGCGGCCAAGTCCGCGCCAGAGCGACCAATCACCGCAGTTGCGTTTACAATTTGTCAGTCGGCAGGACCACGGAGATGCAGACATGAGTGACCACTTGCTTACCCGACGTGACTTCGGCACCCGATGCGCGGCGCTCGGCCTGGCGTTGCCTGCCTTCAATGCGTTGGCGGCAACGCAGACCACCGCACGCACCGTACGGTTTCCGGACGGAACGATTGTTCCGGCACTCGGTCAGGGGGCCTGGCATCTGGGTCAGGGAAGACACTCGCAGGCAGATGAGGAAGCCGCAGTCCGTGCGGGCATTGCGCTCGGCATGACGTTGCTTGATACATCCGGTGACTACGGCAACGGCCGCTCCGAGCAGTTCCTGAGTCACGTACTTGCCGGCCAACGCAGTCGCATTTTCCTGGTTTCGAAAGTCGAGTCGGACGATGTGTCCGGCGTCGGGATTCCGCGCGCGTTTGCCGCGAGCCTCGAGCGTCTGGGCACCGATTACCTCGATCTGTATCTGCTGCACGCACCGGTGCCCAGCGACCAATTGCCCCTGGTCGTAACTGAGTTCGAAAAATTGCGGGCAGCCGGAAAGATCCGCGCCTGGGGCGTGTCCAAGTTCAGCACGGCGCAGATGGAGGATCTGTTTCGCGTTCCGAATGCCCAGCACTGCGCTACCAATCAGGTGGCGTACAGTCTCGGTAACCGCGGCATCGAGCGTGACCTTCTGCCATGGTGCACGCAGCACAATATTCCGGTCATGGCCTATTCCCCGCTCGGCGGCGACAACAGTCCGTTGGTGAATGATCGCGCCCTGGCGCAGATCGGGGCGTCTCACGCATGCTCGGCGGCGGCAATCGCGCTGGCCTGGAGCATTCGCAGCGGCACGGTCATCGCGATTCCCGAATCCGGCTCGCCAGCGCATGCGAAGGAAAATGCGGCGGCGCTTACCGTTGCACTCACGCCGGGAGACATTGAAAAACTGACAGCGGCCTATCCGGGGCCTGGCGGCGCGACGTAGCGCTACCGCGGCAGTTTCGAGAATTCAGCCAGCAGTTCCGGAAATCGTTCCGGCGGTGGAAATTTCTGGAAACGATGGACGGCCGGAGTCGTCGCCCAGGGCAACATCTCCTGGGTGTAGGTCTCAATAAAGGGCCTGAAGGAGCGGGCATCCTCGAGCATGGTCGCGCGGACGTTCACCAGGTGATCCAGTCCTTCGGGGCGCGTAAACAGCCAGCTCATGCAATGCGGACAAAAGAAGTGTCGCGTTGCTTCGCGCAGTCCGCCCAACACCGGCTCTCCTGAGGTCACTGCGAAGTGCTCGTTCGCATAGAGCGCGCTCAGCGAATAAGCACTGGCTGTCATGCGCTGGCACCCCGTGCAATGACAAACCATGGTCAGCAGTGGAGCCGAGCTGACACAGAATCGGACCTGGCCGCAGCGACATTGACCGTTCATCAGCCTATTCCAGGAATGGATCTCGACGCTTGTGTTCCGGTTCGCGGCGTTTCTCGGGCCGGCGCGGTTTATCAGGATAGCGCGGAGTTCGACCGCCGCTGCGCACGAGGGCCGCCGTGCCATGCCAGATGCCCAGGAACAGCGACCATACGATCAGACCCAGCACGACCGCGAACACTGCCCCCTGCAATGTCAGGGTAAAACCCGGCTGGTAGACGCTCCAGGTGGAGCGCGCGAGGTCGTAGTCGGAGTGGTTCGCGAGATAGAGGCATTGGTGGACCAGATCCGTGTTGAGTGCCTGCAACGCCTCCTGGAGCCGCGCGGTGGCATCTACCATCGCCTGGATTGCCACGCCTTCCTGATGGAAGGTCGCATCCGGGCTCGCGATATGGTGGTCAATCAGCTTCTCGAGACTTCCCCCGAAGTTGCGGTCGGCGATCGCCTGAAAGGGCGCGAGATCCGCATGGACCTGGTCAAGCCGTCCACCGAGCCGCTGGCGGTACTGGGCAATGAAGCTCGGGATGCAGGCTGCAAGCATGATTGCGGCGAGCAATATGATCCGATCCAGGATGCCCCGTACGATGCCCATTCAGTCGACACCGATCATGACGCTCGAGGCCTTGATGACCGCATACGCCCGGTCTCCGACCTTGAGCTTCAGGCTCTCGACAGCATCATTGGTAATGATCGAAACGACCGCGAGGTTTGGCGCCACCTCGAGCGTTACTTCGGCGTTGACGGCGCCGGCCTCGATCTTGCGTACCGTTCCAGCCAGGGTATTGCGCGCACTGATTCGCATCGGCGTCTCAAGATGAGTGAAGGTGCATCGAGCCTAACCCCGCGTGTCGAGCACCTCAAGCCGCGGCAGGTGTCGTCAATTGACAATCAATAACCATTTGGTTATGGTTCTGCCGTGCGCGTCGAACCCACCGCAATCTTTAAGTCCCTGAGCGACCCGACCCGTCGGGCACTCTTCGAGCGGTTGAGCCGCGAGGGTGAACTGACGGTTCACGCCCTGACCGCCCCTTCCGGCGTTTCCCAGCCCGCCGTGTCGAAGCATTTGAGCAGTCTCAAAGTCGCGGGCCTCGTTCGTGACCGTCGCGATGGCCGGGAGACCTACTACCGCGCGGAGCCGAAGGCGCTGACTGCATTGCTTGACTGGATCAGTTTCTATTCTGCCTTCTGGGATAGCCGCCTCGACCGTCTCGAATCGCTGTTGAAGAGGATCGACCAATGACACAGAGCGAAGAAACCCGATCGGTTGTCATCGAACGGGAACTCCCGCATTCAGTCGAGAAGGTCTGGCGGGCGCTGACGCAGGGCCCGCTGTTGGAAGAGTGGCTGATGAAAAACAACTTCGAGCCGGTCGTCGGTCATCGCTTCGAGTTTCGCGCCGATTGGGGCGCGGTTGAAGGCCAGGTGCTCTCGATCGAGCCGCACAAGGCGCTGTCCTATACTTGGGAAGCGTTCGGCCTCAAGAGCGTGGTGAACTTCACTCTCACCGCCACGCACGCCGGCACCCATTTGCGGGTGGAGCAGGCGGGCTTCCGCCAGGATCAACAGCAGGCCTTTCAGGGCGCCAGGTACGGGTGGCAGAAGTTCCTCACCGACCTCGAACGCGTGGTGGGTGGGCTGGCCTGAGGCGTGGGTCCTCGGCGGTCGGGCAGAGATTTATCGTAAAGCGATAAATAACTCTTGACTCGGTCGTTTTCCATATTGATAATCGATATGTGTTATCGATTTTCGATAAGGAAATACCATGAAAACGCTGAATTCTGCTCCCGTGTCCTCGAAGGTGGTCAAGCCGCTGGGCAAGGGTTCCGTGGCCGCCGGACTGGCCATTGCGCTGAAGATCGCACGGGTGCTGCTCTCCATAGGCTTCGCATTCGCTGCCGTGGCGGCCGTCTTTGGCATACCGGTGTCCATCCTGATTGCCACCCAGCTGGTGAGTCCGAAAATGCTCAACGGCCCCGGCTACAACATTCTCAATACCTGGACGGTTGCGATCCCGACACTCATCTATGCAGTCATCGTGTCACGCGGTGCATTGCTCATTGTGCGGCGCCTGCAAAGCGTGTTCGCATCGCTCGTGGCCAACGACCCCTTTGCCCACGACAACGCCGCGCACCTGCGCGCCATCTGGATCACGCTGGTGGTGATCGAAATCTCGAGAATGACGGCTTTCGCACTGGCGCACGGTCTGACGACAGCCTTTGCATCATCTGCGAGCGTGATCTTCCCGCACCTGCTCGATGATCCAATAGACCTGGTGCGTCTGTTCGTGATCTTCGTCGTCCTGATCCTGGCGGAGGTGTTCCGCCAGGGCACGCAGCTGCGCGAAGAAACCGAGCTGACGGTCTGAAGCCCATGAGCATACGCGTGAGCCTCGACCGAATACTGGCCGACCGTGAAATGTCGCTGACGACACTCAGCGAACGGGTCGGCCTCACGATGGCCAATCTGTCCATCCTCAAGACGGGAAAGGCGCGGGCAATGCGCTTCTCGACACTGGATGCGCTGTGCCGGGTTCTCGGGTGTCAGCCCGGGGACATCCTGTCCTTCGACCCTGATTCGGTGCAGGCCGATACGGGAAGCGGGGCCGAATGAGCTAGGATGGGGCATTGCGGGGAGACAACGATGGAACTGAAACGCGCCGGTTCGCAGCCTTCACAGAAAGGGCCTGCCGAGTTCTTCACCGGGACAGTGCGCATCGATCCCCTGAATGCCCCATCCCCGCCGGCAAGAACCATGACGGCCTACGTCACCTTCGAACCCGGCGCCCGATCCGCCTGGCACACCCACCCCCTCGGTCAGACGTTGATCGTCACTGCCGGGTGCGGCTGGACGCAATGCGAGGGTGGCCCGAAGGTCGAGATCCGTGCCGGCGACGTGGTGTGGTGCCCTCCCGCCCACAAGCACTGGCACGGCGCGACCGCGACAACCGCCATGACCCACATTGCAGTCACTGAGACACTGAATGGCAAAGGGGTCGACTGGCTCGAAAAAGTGACCGACGAGGAATATTTCAGTGGCAGTGCCCCGTAATGGATATTCATCCGCCACATCAGCCCATTCATACGTGGAAGGAGTTCCTGCTGCATCTGCTGACGATCACGATCGGGCTGTTCATCGCGCTCACACTCGAGGCCTTCATCGAGTCCCTCCATCATCGCCACCTCGTGCGTGACGCGCGCAGGAACCTGCATCAGGAGATTGAGGCCAACCACGCCCAATACGCCGCGAATGTAAAGCGGCTTCAGGACAATCGGGAGCAACTGAATCGCGACATAGTGCAGTTACGTCAGCTGCGCGACGGCAAGATACCGGAGCACCCCAACCTCAGCTGGAACTGGGACTGGCACTCGTACGACGAGGCGGCCTGGAATACCGCGCAGGAAAGCGGCGCCGTCCCCTACATGGATGCCGAATCGATATCAGTCTACTCCTCGATCTATGCTCAACAGCAATACATCAACGCGACCGCATTGAGCATCCTCAATGAGGAAACCAAGGCAGCTGCCGCCCTGCAGGTTGCCGGGACTCCGGCAGGTCTGAACGCCACGGAGGTCGAGAGCCTGCTGATCAAATCCGCTGAATTGGACCAAAGCTTTGCGAAGCTGCAGGCCTTTACCATGAAGGCTCTCGATCACTTCTACGTAGAGGCATTGAGCGCGCACTGATCAACCGCCGATGGCGAACGGAGAAACGCTCATGACCCGCATCCTGTTCGTAGGCCAGAAACCGGAAACCGTCGACTTCTCGGATCCCGCCCTGCCCCCAGGCTTCGATGCGGCAAAGATCAATGCCGGGATCGCAGTAGCGGTCGCGAAGATCAAGGAACGCGGCTGGCAGGGCGATACCTGCATGGTGATGCCTGACGAAACCGCCGCGCCGATGATTGAAAAGCAACTGCGCAGCGCGGACTATGACTGCGTGGTGATCGGCGGTGGCCTCAGACTTCCCCCGAAGAGTCTCGCGCTTTTCGAGAATATCGTGAATGCCGTCCACAAGGCGGCGCCCCGTGCGGCAATCGCCTTCAACACACGACCGGAAGACACCGCCGACGCAGCGGCGCGTCAGCTCAGGACCGAGTGACCAAAGGGAGCAGTAATGTCACAAACAGGCGCTTTTGATCTCTCCTCGACGTATCTCCGTCTTAGGCCGGACGCATCCGTCGAGCCCCTGACGGTCGACAGTACATTCTGGCAGCGCATATCGACCGGCCAACTCGGCGCATTTCACAATGAGTTCCTGGTCGCCAGCTCGGGCTACGAAAAGGATTGGCCGATGTGGGAGATGCATCCGAACGGCGATGAGGTCGTATGCCTGTTGGCCGGCTCCGCCACTCTCGTGCTGCATGAAGCAAGCGGAACCCGATCCATCGAACTCAACAAGAGCGGGGAGTACGTCCTGGTACCCAAAGGGACCTGGCATACGGCGAAAGTACGGGAGCCGTGCCGGATGCTGTTCGTCACCCCGGGGGAAGGTACCCAGCACCGGGCGGCAAATCCCTGAAGCCTCAGGTCGCCCGCATTGCAGCCGTCACCGGCACCCGGGCAGCCCGCAGCGCCGGCAGGAGCCCGGCGATGACGCCGATGCCAAGCGCCCAGCCGAGTCCCAACAAAGCGAGCGCGGGCGTCACCGCCATGTGAAAGCTCGCGCCCATGGGGCTCGCAAGCAGCCCGTTGAAGAGCAACCACGCCACGAGCGCCCCGATCACCGCACCAGGCAGCGCCAACAGAATCGACTCCGACACCACCGAGGCAATGATGGGCGTGCTGTGGAACCCGACGGCCCGCAGGATGGCCAATTCACGACGGCGACTGTCGATGATGGCGTACAGGGAGTTGGCCGCGCCGATGGTGGCGGCCAGGGCCATGATCGTACCCACGAAGTAGCTGATGAAGTTCAGGATACCGTTGATCTGTTGCATGTTCTGCTCAAAGATTTCCGCTTCATGCTGGACTTTCAGATGCAGCGCCGGGTTGGCCTTGAGCGCATTGTCCAGAACCGAAAACGCCCCGGGCGTCTCGAGCAGGACATTTGCCTGGTTGTAGGTGTTGCGGCCGAAAGCCGACAGGATCGTATCGCCATCGCCAAAGACCAGGCACACCGTGCTTGTGAGGTCGAAGTTCCCGACGACGAGCCATTCACCACCGCGCATGTGCCGCTTGGCGCCGGTTCTGAAATCTGCGTACTGGCGCGCGCATTTATTGCTTGCGATCAGCTCATGCACTCCGGGACGGAACATGCGCCCCGCAGTGATGTGCAGCTCCGGCTGGTAGTCGGCCAGACCTGGAGTTACGCCGATCAAAGGAAAACCGATCCGTGTGTGGTCCGCTCTGTTGCGCGCCTGAATGAAGACGGTGGCCTGAAATACGACAATCGGCTTGCCTTGCGCGTTGCGACGGATGCCCGACAGATTGCGGATCAAGGTCGCTTCGTCCTGCGCAATGTTGCTCTGCGCGGGTGACGGAGCGTCAATACTCGTCAGCGTGGCACGATTGGGACTGACGTTACCCATGGATTCCTGGCGCGCGCCGACGCCCATGGCCAGCATGGACACCAGGACCCCAACCGCACAGGCCACCCCGATGACGATGGTGAACACGAGTCCCAGTCGCGCGGGAATGCCGAGGAGATTCATGCGCAGCAGGGCCCAGAACTGTTTTGCGAGGTTCATATCAGGATTCAGCGACCGGCCAGTGCATCAACCACCTGCAACCTGGCAGCCCGCGACGCCGGCGGCGCAGCGGTGATCAGTGCCACGAGAATCGCCCCGATGAGTCCAAAGCCGACGACGCTCAGCGGCATGGACAGTCCGGGTATGAACTTCGCGGTATAGGGGAACACCCCAGTCGCCAGGACGATGCCGACGAGCGCGGCAACCATGCAGATCAGCACGCTCTCACCCACGATCATCAGGAAAATAGAGCGATCCGTGAACCCTAATGTCTTCAGCACCGCAAGTTCCGGGGTCCGCTCGCGGATCGTCTGCATCCTGATGGTGGTGATCGAGAACAGCAGCGCCAGCAGCACCGCACTGATCACGGAGCGGATGAGGAAGTTCAGATCGCCGATCGAGCGCATCTGTTGTTGCGCGCCCTCCTGGAAAGATGCCGTCGTGGTTTCGTTGGACGAATTGGCAAAGGTGTGATCGATCCTGTCGGACATCAGTGCCGCATCCTTCGGCTCGGAGATCAAGGCGTAGAAGTTCCGCACCGTGTCCTTGTTGGTCACCCGCGATTCATTCAGATAGTCGTAGTTGGCGACGATGAACCCCGCCTCTCCGGGCTCGTGATCGGTGAACATGCCTACGATCTGGAAGCTCCAGGTCCCGGACCCGTCCGACTTCAGGGTATTGGAGTTGAGCGGAATCCGATCCCCGATATGCCAGCCGTATTTTTTACCGATGTCCGCGGTGATCAGCGCACCGTCGCGGGTCTTCTCGAGCGCATCGAGGTCCTTGGGCAGCACCAGGAAGATCTCCGGCGTGAGCGTCAACCACAGCTTTGTGGGTGGGATTGCCAGTACGAAAACGGCCTGATTCGGCTTCTGGTAGGTCCCAAGGAAACCGTCGGCAAAGGACACATCCTTCATGCCCGGCAGCGATTTGAGTCGCTCGAGATGGGAAAGTGGCAGGGGCGCTCCGCCGATACCGGCGGAACCGACAAACAGGACATCTGCACGGGTGTTGGCAACAGCCCGGTCAACGCCGGACTTCATGCCTTGCAACAGACCGAAGAGGGCGAACGCCACCACGACCTGCAGGAAGACCAGAACCGTGCGCCCAGGCTTGCGCCAGATACCGGACCAGATGAGCGGAAGGTATTTCACTTACCTGAATACACCCCGGGCGCAATAAAGTTGCGCGTTTCGCTCCCCGGGAGGCCGAAATAGTTCCTGGATGTATCTTGCTGCGATGCGGTAGGGCGAACCTACGTCTCGCGCATGGCGTAAGCCACCGGAACGCGTGCGGCACGGATTGCGGGCAGCAAACCACCGATGAGTCCGATCGCTAGTGCCCACAGGATGCACACGAGCGCCAGGTGCGGGCTCACGGCCAGCGGGAACGTGAGGCCTTCGGTGCTGATCACCTTGCCGTTGAACACGAGCCACGCGAAGGTTGCGCCAACCAACGCGGCGCCAAGCGCCAGCAGCATTCCTTCGATGAGCACCGAGGCGAACACCGGGGCGGCGCCGAATCCCAGTGCCCGAAGGGTCGCGATCTCACGTTGACGGGCATCAACGGACGCATACAGGCTCGAGAGCGCGGCGCAAATGGCGCCCATCGCCATCAGCGTGCCAATGAAGTAACTCACGAAGTCGAGGAGGCCGCGCAATCCCCTGAACGAGGTTTCCCGGTTCGCCGCCTCGGTGTAGACATCCACCTTGAGCGAGGGATCGGCAAGCACCGCCTGCTTGAATTCCGGGAACGCCGCTGGTGAATCGAGCATCGCCACGAATTGCTGGTAGGCGTCCCGACCAAACGCCGCAAGCACGGTTTCGCCGTCCCCGAACAGGACCTGCTCGTACACTCCCTTGGCGTCCTCGAACACACCGACCACGGTCCAGTCCGAACCGCGGATCCGTACCCGATCGCCGATTTCGACACCCTGGTCGAGCCGCTGGGCAACCTTGCTCACGGCAAGCTCGTGCAATCCCGACCGCGGCCAGTGCCCCCCCAGCACGTGAACTTCGGGGTACACACGTCGATTCGTCATGCCGAGCATGTAAAGGGTCCCACGCTCGTTCGCCCGGGTGACAACATCCACGGCAACCATGCTGCCTGCGGTGACCATCGCGGTTCCGTCCAGGTCCCGTTTGACACCTGGCTTCTGCGCCAAGGTCGCGATGTCCGCATGAGTGAGACGACTGGCAAACGGGCTCAGCTCCCCATGGCTCAGCACCACTGCCCGATCAGGACGTGCCTGCCCCGTCTCCCAGAACTGGGCCCCCTCGCCCATCGACAGCAGCGACAGCAACACCGCAACGACGATCATGATACTGATGACGGTAACGAGCGATGCACCCAGTCGCGCCGGAATACTCCGCAGTCCGAAGATCGTAAGCGCCATGGTCTGTCTGAGAGATCGCATCGGGGTTCTTTAGCGCTTCGACAGCGCCGTCGCGATCTGCAATCTGAGGCCGCGCCAGGCGGGAATTGCACCGCTCACGAGTGCGACAATGACCGCCGCTGCGAACCCCTCCACGACGACCACGCCGGGAATGTGCGTCAGACCGACCAGCTGCCGCGCGCGGGGCAAGAGCAGCGCCGCGATGCCAAGACCGATGGCGGCGCCCAGAATGCACGAGACCAGCGCTTCGGCGAGAATGAGACCCATGACGCGGCGGTCCGCAAAGCCGAATGTCTTGAGCACCGCGAGCTCCGAGGTACGTTCACGAACCGTCTGCATCATGAGAGCGCCGGTTGCGAACAGCAGCGCGAAGAACGCCGCGGCGGTGACCGCATGTGCAAGGAAATCGATGTCACCGATGCGTTGCACCTGGGAGGCAGCAATATCCGATTCGGACTGCGTACGCGTCTCGTGGGAAGAGTTCGCAAACAGCGCGTCGATGTCGTGACCGATGATCGCTGAGCGTTTCGGATCGTCAATCTGGACCACGAAGGCACTCAACGTATCGCGATTGGCCTCCCGCGCCTCGTTGAGGTAGGCATAGTTGATGATGAGGGAGTTCGTCCGATCCGGGTCGTCGGGCTCCGTAAAGACGCCGACGATGTCGAAGCTCCAGGCGCGCGAGCCATCGCGCTGGGTCAGAGGCGATTGAATCGTGATGCGTTGGCCGATCTTCCAGCCATAGCGGCGTACCAGCTCCGCGCCGACGACCGCGCCCGTGCGCGTGCTGGCGAGGGCCGCAAGCTGTGGAGCCGGAATCACGATTTCGGGAAAGATGCGGGCGAAGCTGGTTGCGTCGACTGCGCTCGCGCCGAGCTGCTGGTCCGGGTTCTGATAGGTCCCCCCGAGACCGCTCTCGTAGGTCACCTCCACGACCCCTGGCACCCGCTTGATATCGGCGAGCAGACCAAGAGGCAGCGAGTCGCCACTGCTCACCCGGCTCAGGACGTACATGCGGTTGGCATGCGCCTTGTTGATGGCCTGCCTGATACCGGTATCGAGGCCCTGGAGGACCCCGAACAGCGTGAACGCAACACTGACCTGCAATAAAATCAGGGCCGCGCGCGTTCGCTTGCGCCAGATGCCGGACCAGACAAGGAAGAGGTATTTCATGATTATCGTCGGGTGCGAGTGCAGGCCCGTTGCGCGGGCGCGCTACCCGCGTGATCGGTCAGCTATGGCAGCCGCTCGTCACAGTCTTGGTGGCCGTCGCCGGTGCCGGGCTGTCGCTGGAGGACTGGGCTGGAGGGCAGCCGCGGGCCGGGAAATCAAAGAGCATGAAGTTCAGCTCCTTCAGGCCCGAAGCCGCGGTGCGGGCCACCGTAAAGGTGATGCGCTCGCCTGCCGCGAAGTGGGTAGTTGCGAAGGCATCAACGACGGCAATCGGAGTGTTGTGCCAGTTGACCAGGTACGCCACCGAGCGATACCCGTCAACATCCGCGGCAAGTACGCGCTGGACCGTTGCGGACTCCCTCGCAATGGACGTCTGGAAATCCGAGTCCTCGTTCACAACGCTGGTCTGGGGCGGCCGGTCGAACGTGAACTGCAGGTCTTTATGGTAGTCAGCCGACGGCATCGCAAAGCGCGCCGCCCAGAAGCTCACGCTGTCGCCAGAGCGGTAGTTGGTCGCACCCGTGGGATCGTCAATGACGACCTGCGAGCCGTGCCACTCGATGACGTACGCCCGGTATCGGTAGCCGCTCGCGTCGGTGAGAAGTACCTGATCGACGACTCCCGTCTCCAGGGATGATGGCAGTGCGCACACAGGTTTCGCCGTGGCGGCCTTTTCGGCAGCGGACAACTGCACCTGGAAGTCCATCGCCGAGCCCATCGTCGATGACCTCTTCTCGACCACATAGTCGAGCTGATCGTTGATGGCGTGATGCGAAAGAGCCAACGGGTCGGACACCGCGATCTGCTGGTCGTGCGCTCTCACGACATAGGCGACAAATCGGTAGCCCTTGTCCTGCGCCCCCAGGACCTCCTCCACCACGCCGGATTCGGTTGCGGCGGAATCCTGCACGCCTTGGCCGGGAACGCCGGGGGTCGGATGCAGCTCACGCTCAGTACTCACGAAAGACAGGATGCGCTGGCCACCCACATCGATGCGTGCGGCCATGAAGTTGATGCCGTCACCCGCATTCTTGTTGCTTTGCGCCTGCAGCTCCAACACGAGTACTCGGGAGCCGTGCCACGTAACAATGTAGGCACGCGGTCGAAACCCGTCTTCGACGCCCGAGAGAACCTCTTCAATGATTGCGCTTTCCTGAGTAAAGGAGGAGCTGGCCGGGGCTTCGGCGTCAGCAGGACTCGGGGCGCAGTTCTCGGCGGCCGCAACCTGACAGGCGGCGACACTACAAAGTGTAACAAGCAGAGAAGTTGCGGCGTTCACCGGTACTCTCAATGGACCTGAATACATTCTAGCCGGCTGAAAGTGAGCCGGATAGGTATCGCGTAATGCGGTGCAACACCAACGCACCGGGAAACGAACCGGCCTCAATCAGGTGAGTAAGCCAGGTTCAGGCTCTGGAAGGCACCGTAGATGAACTCGGAAGGATCACCGAACTGGGGCTCGAATTCCTTCAGCGGGCGATCGGCGATCGCATCGCGCGAATCCCAGCCCCTGTTCATGTACACGACCATGCGCTCGTGGAAGGCGGCGTACATCTCATGCTGGCGTATCAGCTCCGCTCCGGTGAGCAGGCGCCCGTTGGCCGGCACGATGCGCGTGTCAGGCTTTACCAGTGCGGCGAGCTTCTCGTGGGCACGCACCAGTCCGCCCAGCCACGCACCGTTGCGATAGTCCAGCAGCGGCCACGCGTCGGCGCAGACGGGTCCGCCCGCTGCCAGCAGGTTCACCTGCGGGAAATGAATGTACAGATCAGCATCCGTGTGTGCGGCCGGCAGGTAGCCGTACTCCACGCTCTGACCGGTGAAGGTGAGCGAGCCACCCGTGCGGGTCGTTTTCGTGGGTCGCGCCACGGGCGGTAGCGGGCCGTACAACCCTTCGTAGTCCACGGAAGACACGGCATGACTCAGATATTGCCGCGTGCGCTCGTGGGCGATGATGACGCCGCCGGCGCGCCCTATGGCTTCATTCGAGCCAGTCTGCGCGGGATGCCAGTGTGTGTTGATGAGTGTGCTGACCCGGGTATTGCCGCTCGCCTGTGCGGCCGCAGTCAACAACGCCTTCGAGTTCCTCGCATAGCCGCCGTCCACGAGCAGCGACCCGTCGGGTCCGTGCATTGCGACGACATTGCAACCGGCGCCCGCCAGCAGCGTCATGCCGGGCGCCAGTTCGGTCGCGGCGACGTGTATGTCGGTGCGCGCCAGCGCAGATCGCGCGAACGCACCGAGGGTTGCGGCGCCGAGGGCCTGCATCCCCGCGCCCAGAAACTCACGACGGGTGTGCCTCACAGCGGCCAGATCTCCGACTCGTGGTGACGCGGCGGACCGATGGGCGGAAACTCGCCGGGCCAGTCAGGAACCTTGTCCAGTTCGACCGTCGCGCCCAGATCCCGCAATTCCTTGGCCAGATCCATGCGCGGCGTCGGCCGGGTGGTCAGATACGTCAGCCAGCCGCGTGACATGGCGTAATCCAGAGCGGTGAGCCCGTCCGGATCCTTGAGGTTGATGTCCTCTCCATAGGACACCAGCTCCGCCATGGCCTTCTTGAGACCCCGCCGGGTGGCGACATGCAAAGCCGTGCCACCGTGGTCACGACGGATGTACATGATCTGGGCAACGGCGTTCACGTCCGCACCCGCGGCATGCAGCACCCGCAGCATGCTGATGATGTCGTCCTCGCTGCGGCGCTCTCCCAACGCAATCATGATCACCGTCTGTCCATTGGCCTCGTTCAGATTGATCTCGGCGCCATGCGCCAGTAGGTACTTCACGAGTTCGATATCACCGGAGGCCACGGCGCGATGGAACGGGGTCGTGCCACGGGCGCCGGCGGACACCTGGCCGTGCTCGCGGGGCGCCCGGAAGAACATCTGCTGGTTCGGATCCGCGCCTCGGTCCAGGAGCGTCCTGACGATCGCCTTACCGTCGACTTCGTTGGGAACACCATCCGAACCCAGGTTCGCCCGGGTGCCGGGCGTGACGTACGCATTCTCGATGGCCACGTGCAGCGGCGCCTGGCCGTAGATGTCCCATTGATTGACGTCCGCGCCGGCCTGCAGCAGGTGTTGAGCTATGTCCCAGTTGCCATTCATCATCGCCAGGGTCAGGGGCGCAATGCCATCCGGGTCGGGCAGCACCACGTTCACGTGGTGCCGGATCAGGCTCTCGATGCAGGCCTTGCAGTTCTCGCGCACCGCGTACAACAGCGGCGTAAGTCCGCCGCTGTTGGTGTCCTTGGCACGGCTTTCCGCGGTGATGTGGCGATCGTAGCGCCGGATGACCGCGCGGGCGTTCACATCCGCACCCTTGGCGGCCAGCAGCTCCACCATATCCGGATGCCGCCGCGCGGCCGCCCACATCAGCGCAGTCTGGCCGCCGAATCGCTCCATCGCATTGACATTCGCGCCGCGGCCGATCAACAGCTTCGCCGCCTCGACATTCCCCGTCCGCGCCACACTCATCAGTGCCGTCTGGCCTTCATCATTCGGCGACTCGACGTTGGCTCCGGCCGCCAGCAGCAACTTGATGATCGTAGGGTTGCCGGTCTCGGCCGCCAGCTGCATCGGCGTCACGCCATAGACATTGGCCTGCGCGACGTTCGCGCCGGCGGCCAGCAGCCGTTGCACTTCGGCGGCATCCTGGCGGTAGGCTGCCCACTGGAGGGGCGTGCTGCCGTCCGGGGCCTCGGTCGCGGGCTCATTGGCCACCGCGGTCGTGACCGGCACGGCCGCGATCAATGCAAGTGCCAGGATCGCAAGCCTGCGAATCACGCGATCAAACCTCACCCAGGGTGCCGGTGCTGTCGGCGAACTTCTCGGTCGGCACACCCGCCCGATCCAGGATCGTCGCCATCAGATTCGCATGCGGCGTGCTTTGCGGATAATGCAGGTGCTGCCCACCCTTGATCCTGCCGGCGCCGTGGCCGACGAGCACGGACGGCAAGGGATCGGCATCGTGCAGATCACTGTTGCTCATGGCACTGCCGAACAGCAGCACGGCGTTCTCCAGCATATTGTTTTCACCGTCCTGGATCCCCTTGAGACGCTGTGCAAACTTCAGCAGGCGCTCCGTGTGATAGACCTGCACGCGCAGCAACCTTGCAATCTTTTCAGGATCCTCGCCATGATGCGAGAGCGGATGGAATGCTTCGGAAACGCCCAGCCAACTGTAGACCCGCATCGACACCTCGATGGCCATGCGGTAGCTCGAGATCCGGGTCTTATTGGTCTGCCAGGCCAGGGCGATCATCTCCAGCTGCATATCCAGCAGCTCCGTAAAATCATCCGGTGCGCCCAGCGGCGCATCGGGCAAGGCGATGGCGCTGCCCTGGCTCGATTCCAGCTTCTGCACGCGACGCTCCAGCTCGCGTACCGAATCGAGGTAGTCGCTCACGACCATCCGGTCACGCGCGTCGATTTCCCTGTTGAGCGAGGTAGTCGCATCCTTCACATAGTCGAGCAGGCTCCCGGTCGTCTGCATGATCCGGGTGCGCTCCTCCTTGGTATCTCCCTCGCCGAACAGATGATAGAAAAGCTTGCGCGGATTGGTTTCCATCTCCAGCTGCTGCACGGGAGTGCGGTAGCACAGCGAGCTGTAGGCACCCACCTCCGAGGACACCTCCAGTGAAGGCAGGGGCGTGTCCTGACCGATATGCTGTGCCGCAACCTGATCCACGGAAATGCCAAGCGTACCGGCGGGATTGCGCTGCCCCGGCGTGACGCAGCACAACCAGGACTGCTCATTGGTGAAATGCGGGGCGGGACTGTTCTCGGCACCTTTGTCGCGCAGACCACTGACCACCGTCACGTAATCCCGCAGCGGCTCGAGCGGCTTGAGGATGGGGCTGAATTCGAAGTCGCGCCCCGTTTGCTTGGGAGTCCAGTGCTGCATCACCGCCCCGTGCGGGAAATACACAAAGCCCAGTCTCACCTTGGGGGCCGCCGCGGTGTTGGCTAGTGCCGTGTGCGCCGGAACCATGGCGTCGAGCAACGGCAGGCCGATGCTGGCGCCGGCGCCTTTGAGCACAGTGCGTCGTGAAAGGTGTTTCTTGGTCACGAACATGGGCTACGGCGCTCCGGCTTTTGCTAGGGGCATGGAATCGGGTACCGCGGTCGTCAGGGTCGGCGTGACCGGCGCGGCCTCGCGCTTGCGGAAGGCATCGCTCTGCACGACCTGCGTGACAATCGAAACGAAGCGGTATTGGTCCTGGGCCGCATTGCGCACGATGCGGCGCACGACCGGCATATCGCGGTAGTCCACCGGACGGCCCAGCGCGTAGGTCATCAGCTGCTCGGTGAGCGTCTGCACGAACTGCTCGGGATGGGAGAGCAGCGCACGCCGCAGGTCGTCCGGGCCGGTGATCCGGGTGCCATCCGGAAGCGTGCCGGCGGTGTCGACCGTGCCGCCGGTGTCCGCATCGCGCGCCCGGAACTGCCCGACGGTGTCGAAGTTCTCGAGCGCAAAGCCCATGGGATCCATGACCCGGTGGCAGCCAGCGCAGGTCGGGTTCCTGGCGTGCTGTTCGAGCCGCGCGCGCAATGAGGCAGGCTTGCCGCTTGGTGGATCCTTCAGGATGCCGACATTCGGTGGCGGCGCCGCCGGCGGCGTGCCGAGGACACGCTCCAGGATCCAGGCGCCCCGCAGCACCGGCGCGGTCCGGTTCGGATAGGCCGTGACCATCAGCACGGCGCCCTTGCCCAGGAGTCCATAGCGCCTGCTGTCCGTGAGTACGACGCGACGGAACTGGCCGCCCTTGACGCTATTGATGCCGTACAGCGTCGCCAGTGGCTCATTCAGATAGGTGTAGTTCGCCGACAGCAGCGTCGTCACGGGCTGATCACTGCGCAGCACGCTGTCCATGAAGAGTTCGAGTTCACGACGCATCAGGGGGCGCGGATCGAGGGTCCCGCTGGCATTCGGGAACAGTCGGTGGTCCGGCTCGATTTCATCGAGCTTGTTCATGTTGAGCCATTGGAAGCCGAAGTCGCTGGTCAGTGACTCGGCCCGCGGATCGGCGAGCATGCGGCGCACCTGCGCCTCCAGGGTCGCCGGCCGAGTCAGTTCGCCGCGCATCGCAACCTGCAGCAGCTCCTCATCCGGAATGCTGCCCCACAGGAAGAAGGACAGCCGCGAGGCAAGCTCGATGTCGTTAAGCGTATGGGTGCCGCCGGGACTGTTGCCGCCTTCTACGCGGTAGAGAAAGAAGGGGCTCGCCAGCACGGCGGTCAATGCATCGCGCACGCCTGCTTCGAAGCCGCCGGTCCTGCTGCCATTCTCGTAGAAGGCCATGAGCGGTTGCAGCAGCGTGTCATTGACCGGTCTGCGGAACGCACGCTGCGCGAGACTGCTGATGATCTGCCGGGCGCATGGCGCCTCTGCGGCGGGTTGCGTCGGCATGCAGGTGAAGATCTTCCGCCGCGTCGGCGAGTCCCCCACACCGTCAGCGGACAGGGGGCCTCGGATCTGTAGCGCGCTCAGGAACGCCTGGCGTACTTCACCGCCTTCCGGCGGAGTGGAAGGAAAGCGCTCCTCGCTCTCGATGGCGCTGCGCTTCAGGAAGGTGACGGCAATCGTGTGCTGGCCGGCCGGGGCCTGGAAATGGATGTCGCGCAGCCGCGAGTTGATTTCCGCGACCGCCGTCTCCTGCCGCTGGTCGATGGCCTTCTGGTCCTTCTCCCCGCCAACTATGGTGCGGTAAAACTCCCTGCCGTCCAGGAGCGCAATCACGGTATTGCTGAACTCCATGCGCGGCACGGTCCGGCCCGAGGCCAGATCGTTGATCGTCAACGAATACTCCCCGGCGGCGGGGAAGTTATGGACGAAACTGATGCCGCCGCGGGTGCCGAAGGGCATGCCCTCCTTGTACTGGAGCTGAGAGCCCTCGCCATCGATACCTTCGGCGGTGAGCGAAATGACCATGTCGTTGAGCTGGCCATAGGTCGTCTTGATCGGCTGCGCCTTGGGGTTGCCCACGGCCTGCTGCGCGACCTGGCGCGCGGCCGCCAGGTACTGGTCCAGGTAGGACGGGGAGACCTGCAGATGGGCCGCGTCGTTATCGAAACCGTCCTTGCGTTTGTCGGCAGGCAGCAGCGCCGCCACGTCGGCATCGAACCCGATCAGGTCACGCACGGCGTTGGCGTATTCGCGCCGGTTGAGGCGCCGCAGCGGAACTCTGCCCGGCTGCGGCTCGACCTGCGCGGCATCCAGATTGGTCTGCAGAAACCCGAGCAGGTCGTTGACTGCCTTAGGGTCCGGGTGTGCCTTGGCGCTCGCCGGCGGCATGAAGCCCGCCCGCAGTTTGCGCACTGCGGCCTCCCAGACCTTGGCATCCGCTGGCAGGGAGTCGAAGGACATGGTGTCGAAGGCGACGCTTCCCGCCCAATCGGTGGCGTTGTGGCACTCAAAACAGTAATGCTCGATCAGCCCCCATTGGGCGTGGGCATCAGGCGTGTTCAGGGTGCTCTTACTGGTCTCACCTGCAAAACCGGGCAGTGCCAAGCCTACGGACAGCCCGATGGCAAGCGCCGCGGGAATTGCGCGACACAGGCGGGAGCGGCGACCAGGTTCGATATCGGTGGGACCCATGATTTTCTCGAGTATACGCGGCCGATACCGGGCGTCGGATCCTCAAGTTGACTCAACAATAAGAACCAAAAGGACCTGTTCTCAACTGGAAGAAGATCCTTGCGCGTTCAGCACTTTTTCCTCACCTGCCAGGCGGTTATCACCGGCCTCGGGTGGCCCGGCCACCGCGAGCATTGCCCATGCGCCCATGCCAGCATCACTACGAGTTACTTATCCTTGCCGCTATCCGGGGCACCCGCTTCCATATCCATGTCCATCCCGCCCCATTTTATGGGCTCGTTCGGATAGACATGCGTCATCCAATTGAATACGACCGGGATCCACAATCCTTGCGCCGCGCGGCATGCCGCTTCGGTGTGGATACTGCCTTGCGGTCCAAAACGCGCGTTCGGCCCGAACTGCTCGTCGGCCGGCAAGCTCTTCGGTCCGCCGCAAAAGTCCACGTGCCGATGCCAGGTTGCAATGCTCAACGGCGCGATTGCATTCAGTTGCTGGGCCGTGGCATCGGCCGGAGCGGTGTACATCACGCCGACCACCTGCAACCCCTGCGGCGTGCGCTTATAGAGTATCGACCCCGGTCGGCCGTAGTCCACATGCCGCTGCTCCCGGCGTCGATAGCGGTAGTTGGTGTAGTGGATCTCCTCTCCCATCCGACCGGTCGGGTAAAACGGCTTATAGCCGTCACGTACCGCAGTTCTGACATCGCGGTACTGGGACAGCACCGCCTTGGCGGCGGCAAGGATTTCCTGGGCACGCGCCGCGTCACCAGGGGCCGGATCGCTCTTCAGCGACATCTGCATGTGCCCACCCATCTTCATCGATGGAACCGGTGTTACGTCCGTCTTCTCGCCGTAATGGCGCAGCAGATGCTCCCAGACGGGGAAGCTCTGCGCGGAGGCGACGTTGACGCAACCCAACATCACAATAAGCAATGAATTCCGGATCATGCGACTGGTTCCTCAAACGCTATATCTTTCCTTATATCCCGCTTCCGGCCGCGCCGCGAGCGCCGCTATGGCGTGAGGTACGTCGCATAATCACGTTCTCCTACGCGCATATCGGCCAAAATCGATAGCACGAAAGGCGTTGCCGGGCTAAGAATCCGTCCCTATGACGTTCCGAACCACGGCGGCAGTCGACCCCTCAGCGCCCACGGCAGCCGAATCGGCGCAAATGGCGGTCGAGGCGGGGCTCCTTTATGTCTCGTGCCAGGAACCGGGCATCCGTCGACTGCGCGCGCGTGGCGGCTTCTACTACCTGAGCCCTGCCAATCGGCGGTTGAGCTCTGCCAGCGAATTAAGGCGAATCGAAAGTCTCGCGGTACCCCCGGCGTACGAGAAAGTCTGGATCTGCGTAAGTCCGCGAGGCCACTTGCAGGCCACCGGCTACGACGCCCGCGGCCGCAAGCAATATCGCTATCATCCTCAGTGGCGCGAGGTTCGCGACAGCGCGAAGTTCGACCGTATGGTCGCCTTCGGCGAAGCGCTCCCGCGATTGCGCCGCAAGCTCAATCGGGATCTGGCGCTTTCAGGTCTACCGCGGGAGAAGGTACTCGCAGCGGTGGTTAAATTGCTCGATACCAGCCGCGCCCGCATTGGCAACGTGGAATATGCGCGCGAAAACAAGAGCTTCGGACTGACGACACTGCGTAACCGGCACGTCACGTTCGCGCACGATGGGCGCGCTGTCCTCAGTTTTCGCGGCAAGAGTGGCGTTCAGCACGAACTGCATATCGACGACAAACGTATCACCCGGATTGTTCAGCAGTGTCAGGAGCTTCCGGGCCAGCATCTGTTCCAGTACGTCGCGGACGACGGCAGCCGCTGTCCGGTTGCTTCCGGCCAGGTGAACGATTACCTGCGCGAATCGATGGGCGAAGATTTCACCGCCAAGGACTTCCGGACCTGGGGCGCGACTGTCCATGCCCTGATGCTCCTCAGCCGTATTCCCAGGGATGTTGCGGCGAGCGAGACCGCCCTGAAGAGAACGATCGCCGGCGTCGTAAAACAGGTTGCCCTGGAGTTGCGCAACACGCCTGCGGTGTGCCGCAAGTCGTATATCAATCCGGTCGTGTTCGAGGGATGGCGTTCGGGGCGGCTCCACGTAGCCTGCGGCGGAAGTCAGGCCATTTCGATGCGCAAGGCTGAAGCCCTAGTGCTCAACTTCCTCGGCTGATTCCGCATACGTTTTATCGGCCCCGTGAGACTTCGCGAGCGCCCAGATACCCAGCCCGACGCACAGCACACTGGCGAGAAGGAATAGGAACGCGTTGCGCTTCTCGCGGCGAACGAGGTGTTCACCATCAAGCGGAGCGATCAGGAAGGGTTCGCCGTGGGTGGTCTGACCGACGACGCCGACACGCTCAATGGGTGAATGCAGGACGGCGGCCTCGGCCTGTGCGTGGGCCGCGGCGCGTGCCGAATCCCATTCGGCCGGACCAATCTGGCCATCGTGATTCCGGTCAAACCGGCGCAGGAGCCCCGGTTGGTCGCGTTTCCATTGCAGCAGGATTTCCTGCGTCTTCTGGTCAACCGCGCCAAATTCAGAGTGAGAACGCAGTTCACCCAGAACGGAAAGCGCGGTCCCGGGTGCAATGAGCCGCTCGTGGAAGCGATAGTCGTCCTGTCCCGCCAGGCCGAGTATCGACTGCGACGCCGGTGACGGTTCCGAATGTCGGGACATTCCCGACCATCGCTCATTGGACGTGGCCGTCACCTCGGCACCGACCGGGCCTATCAGACACTCGCCCTCTGAGTCATCCAGCACGAAGGGGGTAACGCTCGTTGCCTTTTCGATCGTGCGATACGTTGCTTCGCCTTTGGCGTTGACTTCCCGGGACTCCACCTGGTAGTCCCACCACACGCACGCCCGGCGCGTCAGTGGTGATCGCAATGTCTCATCGGGTGGCGATCTGGCAATGCCGGCAAGGCGTACGTAGCCTTGGGCCGCTGACCGGATCCGCACAAGCGGGGTATCGGCGATGAACCGATCGCGCCGTAACCGGGAGAAGCAGCCGGCGAGGGCGATCAGAGCCAGGAGCCCACACAGCACAGCGAAGATCAAATACGCTTCGCCGGCGTGAGCAGCCATCGCTAGCTTCCGAAGGCGGGTTTCAGGTCGATGTCGCTGGTCTGGCTGGCACTGAACTGGAGCATTGACGCTGGCGCAAAGGAAAAGGGCCTTGCGACCAGCGCATCGGGAAATGTTTCGAGCCGCACGTTCAGGGCATTGACCGCATCGTTGTAGATTTCCCTGCGGTCCGCGACTGCGGTTTCCAGTGAACTGATGCGCGTCTGCAGGTTCTTGAACAGATCGTTCGCCTTGAGATCCGGATATCGCTCCGCGACCGCGTACAGGCTCGAGAGCCCGCTCCGCAGGGCCCCTTCCGCAATACTCACCGAGGCGACATTGCCGGCGCTGCGCGCACCTTCGACTCCCGCACGAGCGCGCGCCACGCTGTCCAGGGTTGCACGTTCGTGTTGCATGTAGCCTTTGCAGACCGCGATCAGCTTCGGCAATTCGTCGTGGCGCTGCACCAATAAGACATCGATATTGGACCAGGCAAGTTTGACGCCATTACGGACGCGCACGAGGCCGTTGTAGATCGTGACGGCATAGCCGATGAAGACCATGAATACAAAGGCACAAATTATCATTAATGTCACGGCGCACTCTCCGTCCGGACCGGCACCTTTGGGGGCGCTATTCAAACAGCGCAAGTGTCGCAGCTTCGCCTTGCACAGCCCATAGTGCACCCCGAAAACTGTGCGCTCTCTAACATTCCGCGGCCTGTTTTTGCCTTCAGCTGCGCCCGGCCATATCGGCGCCGCGCCGATCAGGGGCTCGTGGGTACCGGCTCCGGTTCGTAAATCTGGGTAACGCCCGTAAAGAGCGGCTTGCCGGTGGCATCCCTGATCACGATCAGATAAGCGATGTCCGGGAAATGACGCGCCCTGGCCCCTCTAACCCTGACGTGATCGCCCGGCTTCAATGAGTTGCGCTTCCAGCCTCTGCGCATGAGAGTCATCGGACTGGGCATCTCAAAGTTCCAGTTGGCGACTTTGCCCTGCGCATCCGTCACATCGACGTACAGCCTTGCGTGGGGACTGCGCCAATCAAGATTGGTGACACTGCCTTCCACTTCCACGACCGACTTGAAATCGAATTCCGACTGGGAGTGATGAGCCCACGCCGCCGGCGCCACTGCGGAGGTCATTCCCGCGACGACCAGCCACTGAAAGAAATGCTTAGGCATGATTGATGTCACTCCGGACATGGGCCTGATCACGGTCGCCTGCTGCGCCGCCGCAGCTCACTTGTAGAGCTTCACGTCCTGCTCGTTGTCCAGGCAGATCTCTTCGAGCATTTGGGTGTCCACCTGCAGGGCCATCTCGATCGTTACCGACCAGGGCCTCGTGTATGCCTTTGGATCGTTCACTGAAATCTCCACCTGCATCAGTCCCAGGCTGACCCGTTTCAGCCGCTCAGTGACGTGCGCCGCCTCAGTAATGGGACTTCCCTGGATATCGAGCCACATGTCGTCGCGAATGCCGTTCGTCTCGATGACCAGGGTGTCCCGTTCCCAGTGCGCCGTCGAGTACCCATTCCAGGTGGGATTCGGATCGACGGGTAGCGGGCGACCATCCAGATATACCTCCCGGTAAGCCGCATTGAACTCATGCAGCATCACCATCTCCTGGGGTGTTTGAATGATTTTGGTGTGCTGCGGCAGCGTCCACGCGCGCGGGTAGTTCGGTGGCTTACAATAGGTGTGGGGATCAGCTCTGCCGCCGTTGGCGCGTCTTTTCACCATTTGCTGCCTGGACCACTCTGTGTAAGGCAGGCCGCCCTGCATTTTGATGCCCAGATTGATCTGCTCGCGCGCCATGCGCTCTTCCTGAACGCAATCCTTTTCCTTGCAGTAATCCTTGGCGGGCACGTTCGCAAACCATATTCCGGAGAAGTCCGGCTTGCCGTCGCGAGTGCGCGGTGCCGGCGCTTTCATATTCGGCGCGCCGCTGGCCGTTCGCGGTATTCCTGGCGTGGGATACCCGAGCCACTGGGACAGACCAATAGCCGGACTCAGACACATAGCCAGGAGCCCGAGCGAGCGCCAAACGAGGCCCAGGCGAAAGCCGCTGAGCGAATGTCGGCATTGATTCGCTGATCGCATGATTCTTGTTGTTTCCCCTGCGATTCAGCATACACCATCCAATTGTGCGCACGCCAAAGATGCGCTGATAATCAACAGCTTGGGAGCGTCATGCCGCGCTACAATGCCTGTTCCGGGTCGATTGCGCAGGTGAAGGACATTGCATATGCAACCGAAGCAACTGCTTCTTATTGGCGCATCGCGGGGACTTGGCTTCGCTTTGGCCGAGGAGTACCTGCGGCGCGACTGGCACGTAGTCGCAACTGAACGCGGGGCGCGTAAATCGAAGCTCCACGAACTTGCTTCAAGGATTGACCACCGCCTGGAAATCGAAAATGTCGACATCGACTCCCCGGAGCAGGTTGCCGCATTACGCAACCGGCTGGTGAGCCGCAGATTCGACATGCTGTTCGTCAACGCCGGCGTAAAGAACGATGATCGAGAGACCATCGCGGATGTTTCGACGGAGGAATTCACGCGCGTGATGATTACCAACGCGCTAAGCCCGATGCGCGTGGTCGAAGCCCTTCAGGACCTCATACCGCCCAGCGGCACCATCGGGGTCATGTCGTCCGGCCAGGGCAGTGTCGCCAACAACCTGAACGGCAAATACGAAGTCTATCGTGGCAGCAAGGCCGCCCTCAACATGTTCATGCGTAGCTTCGCGTCGCGCCAGCCCGGCAACGGACGCACGCTGCTCCTGATGGCGCCGGGCTGGGTGCGAACGGATATGGGCGGTCCGGAGGCGCGGCTAAGTATCGAGGAGAGCATCCCGCACCTTGCCGACACGATCGACGCGCAGGCGGGCAAAGCGGGGCTGCAGTACCTGGATTATCTTGGGCGCCAGGTTCCCTGGTAGTCCAGGAAGCACCATCGTGATCGGCCTGCTCATGCGCCCCCAGCACGTCGGTGTCAACACGATCGGGATTTTGTACCGCAGCATCGCTCGACGCCGCGTAATCGAACTGCTTACGTTTAATGAAGATAAGCAAGTGATTCGAGGCGGTGGGTTATATGGGGGGCCCGCCTGAGCGCCCCTGACGTGTTGGGATAATCTCAGCCGCGAACGTTGAGGGTATAGCCGCCATCGATCGTGAGCTTCGCGCCATTGATGTAGGCCGCGCGGTCGGACGCGATGAACGCAACGGCGTCGGCCACCTCGCGCATGCTGCCCCAGCGGCCGGCAACGATACCCCAGTCGCGACAGGTCTCATCAAGGAACTGCTGCTTCGACAAGCCGCGTTGCCGACCCGCGCCCTCTGCCCAGCTCTCGCGCCATTCGGTGGCGATGAGCCCCGGAATGATCGCATTCACGGTGATACGCGCTGTCGCGAGGTCCGCGGCAAGATATGAAGTGGCGTGATTCATCGCTGCGTTGTTCAGGCCGTGCGTCAGTGCGGAAGTGAGCACGCTGGAGCCGGCGATGCCGCTGATGTTGATGATGCGCCCCGTGCCGTCCGTGGGCATGTGGGGGATCATCGACTGCGTCACGCGCAGCATGCCGAGCATCTTGGTGTCGATGTCATCACGCCAATCCGAATCCGGCCATTGGATCTGACGCTCGGGCCGCTTGATCGGACCACCGGCGTTGTTGACCAGGATATGCAGCGGGCCGAGTTCAGCGTAAGCGCGCTCGACCGCGGTCGCCACGGCGGCGGCATCACGGATATCCGTCGGTAGCACTAGCACGGGGACGCCGGTAGCCGCGCGTATCTGACTGGCCGCGGCTTGCAGAGCTGTCTGTGTGCGCGCGAGTAATGCGACTCGCACGCCCTCCTCAGCGAGGCCGAGCGCAATCGCCCTGCCAATGCCTTTGCTGGCGCCCGTGATGAGCGCGGCTCGTCCTCTCAGTCCCAGATCCATTCGCGGTGCCTCTTGGCTGTTTCGCGCTCAACGCCGGAGCGCCGCGCTAGTGTGAACCAGGCCTCTGCCGCCGGCTACAATCCAGCACAGAGGTTCGGTATCTCCGCAAAGTAGGCGCTGTGGGAACGATCGAGTCCGGGGCGTAGAGTGATGGCGTTGGAATGATCAGGAGCGCGGCGGCGCGACAAGTATCGACGTGGAGGGTCTATGAACGGTGACATTTCCTTCCTGGAGTTCGGCTCGATCGAAGCCGACACCGGGAAATCACAGATCTTCTTCGGGAAGGTATGCGGGTGGCATTTCCATCCGATGCCCCAAGGCGGGGGCTGGTTCCAGGGTCCCAGGATCCGTGTCGGCCTACATGGCAACGACCCTGGACCCGCGATATATGTCTTTTTTGAGGTCGGCAACCTGGAAGAAGCGATTGCAATCGTTCGAGCTGCCGGTGGAGAAGCCGATCCACCGGAGACGGAGGAGCCGGGATTCGGCAGATTCTCCAACGGCCGCGACCCGCAGGGAATTCGATTTGGACTGCATCAGAAACCAGAGCTGACGGCATCCGCCGGATAGAAATGCGCGTGCCGCTCGGGGCCGTCGGCGGCTCAACGAATGCGCTTTTTCGAACGGGAGTCTTCGTTTGTCTTCAGCACGCGGGCTTTGACGATACGTCCGATCAAGGCGTAAGGGACTGGCTTTTCGAATGGGAATTGCAGGTTACCTTTCGGCCCCGCGTAAGCTTTAACGTCTCGCATGAGATCATCGTCGCCTCGGACCGGAGGATATAGACCGATATGATGCTTGAATGCCGCGAAATAGACCAGAATACCGTTCAGCTTGAATGCGGGAATTTGATAACTGATGGTTTCCTCGGCATCCGGTGCGGCCGCTTTGATCGTGAGACGTATCTTCTGAAGAATGGGCTGAACGTCAGGCGCACAAGCCGCGATGTAATCGTCCACTGATCCGGGGATTCTTCGCGTTGGCATAGCAGATTGAGGGGCGTGTGAATCGCCAAGTGCGGGTCAAGCATACGATAAACGCGGGGGGCAATCACCCGCTCAATTACACGTAAGTCGATTGCCGTCCAAATTGCGGCCGTCTGGAGGTCCATGTGCGCGCCAACAATGTGGACCGGAAAATGCAGTACCGCCGATGCGGGCAATTTCCTCTGCAGGGCGCCCTGTCGGGTTTGACAGCCAGGTCAACCAGACGAGGCCGGCCAGCACCATCAAAGCACCGATAACTCGCGGCAGGAAGGTTGCCTTGAAAATGAGGTAACCGATCAGAAGGCAATAGAATCCGGCCAAAACTATGGCGACATTCATGCCTCCGGGTTGCCATCGAAGAGCCTCGAACGAGAGGCCGCGACTTACAGGCCTGAAGAGGTTGTAGAGCAACAGCGTCATGACCAGCATACCCACGACCGCGATGAGGCCTCCTGCGACATTCAGCCGGCCGTGGGCAAAGAGTTCGGTGAATGCCGCCGTCAGGAAGCTGAGCAGATAGAGGGCCCCCGCCATCCGCGCCTTTGTTGGCGAAGTCATGCGTCGACGGCCTGTTCCTTCCATCGCGGAATATCCACTCCTTTCACGAGGAGCCACAGCATCAGCGAGGCTTCCGCGAGAAAGCCAAGAATCGTGAGGTACGTGGAGAGCCCTCCGGAAAGCGGCGACAGAAAGCCCAGCCATCCGATACCTGCCGAGGCCATCAGCACACCTAGAATCCGTGGCAGGAACGTTGACCTGAAGATCAGGTAACCGATCAGGAGACAATAGGGCGAGAAAAATGCCAGGCTGCTGATTTTATAGGGAGCGAGGTTTAGCAGATTAAGCGCATCGTTGACGCATCCCGCCAAGCCAAGAATTGCCGTGAGCAGAGCAAGGCTGTTGGGCGCTCGTCGCTTAGCGCCGAATTCTTGCGGCCCACAGCGCTGCATCCGTCGTATCGCCCCGCGCCGCATAGAGGTCGCGTAGGTCCACGATGGCAGCCTGGGTCAAATAGAAACTTTCTCCACGGCTGGCCTCGAGGCCCCCGGCGGCGGCGAGCAGCACCGGTTCGGCCTCCTCGAAACGATGCATGAGCCCAAGACAGGTTCCGATGTCTGCGTTGTTTGCCAGCGTCGGCCACGCACGGGCTCCGAGCCGCTTTTCCTTCTCCACCGCGCTTCGACGCAGCGCTGCAAGCCCGTCGGACGTCTGGCCTGCGTGGCAGGCGGCATTTCCGTAGACTTGCCACGCATCTGCCGTCAGCCAGTGCTCAGGTCCGAGCGTTGACTCCAGTGCGTTTGCAGCTGGCAGCGCTGTCTCGGCCGCTTGCTGGTAGCGATCTTGAAGATAAAGATCATTGGCCAAAGAGGTGACTGTCATCAGCGTCTCAGTATGCTGCGGCCCCAGGACCTCGGTGCGTTTGGCGAGCACCCTACGGATGAGAGGCTCCGCTTCGGCGGCCCGATGCGCGGCAGCAATGCTATTCGCCAGATTCAACTCCGTCGTGAGCAGATACGGTGCATCCGGGGACATCGTTCTCTTAGCGAGTTCAACGGCTGCTTCGCCGCTGGCCAAAGCCGCAACAAGGTGACCCCGCCTCCTGTTCAGGTTCATGAGGTTATTGAGCACGTGCACGGTGCGCTCATTCCAGCGGCGACCGGTAAATTCATGGGTGCAAGCCAGTTCGCGACGGTAGGTCGCATCCGCATCGTCATCACGCAACAGCGCGTTTTGGATTTCGCCGAGAATGTCGAGAGTATCGGCAAAAGCACCATCCACCTTGCATTCGTCGTGCAAAAGCGCGAGCGTCTCGCGCGTCGGCGCCTCTGCCTCCTGGTCATGTCCCGTCATCGTCAGCAGTAGGCTTCGTAGATTGAGCGCATCGATCAAATCCTGAGGATCGCCGCGGTTTCTGCGCACCAGCGCCAACTGGCGATCATTCAGGGTCATGGCTTCCTGATAACGTCCAAGGGACTTCTCGGTACGGGAAACGACCCCCAGGACCGAGGCGGCAACGAGTGGGTCGGTTGAGATCGCCTCATCCGTCTCGTTCATGACCTTGCCGAGAATGTCCCCGACCAACGCATCCCGCCGTCCTAAACTGGGGTTCGCCGACGTAAGCAAGTGCTCAAGAAATTGGCCGCGTTGCGCCGCCATCTCGCGGGCCTGGGTGGCGCGGTGGGCCTGGAGCATCGAGAAACCGCCAAGAAATCCTATCGCGACCAACAGCAGACTGGTGAGCGCCGCACTGAGGCGATGACGCCACAGGAACTTTCCGCAAAGATAGAGCGCGGTCTGGGGTCGCGCCAGGATGGCGCGGCCCTCGAGATAGCGCACAAGGTCCTGCATCAGCGCATCGACCGATGCATAGCGATCCACGGGCCGGGGTCTCAGGCACCGCGTGACGATCGTATCGATGTCACCCCGCAGCAACCGCTGCAGGCGCGGGCCGGTGGTAGCGCGGGACCGCGCCGCTGCGTCCGCGATCTTGGCCGAGGAAAGATGCTGAGGCTGCAGTTCCCTGAAGGCGCGCTCGATGGCGAGGGCCGTCGAGCGCCGCCCGCCTTCGATTTCTCCGGTCAGGAGACAGAACAGTGTGGCGCCCAGCGAATAGATGTCGCAGGCGGTCGTGACAGGTTCATTGCGCAACTGCTCGGGGCTCGCGTAGGTGGGGGTCGCGAGAATGGTCGTGGTCACCGATTCGTCCAGTTGGATCAATTTGCTGGTGCCGAAGTCGAGCAGCTTCACCGCCCCTTCCGAATTGACCAGGATATTGGAAGGCTTCAGATCCAGATGCACTACGAGGTTACGGTGGGCGTGAGCGACTGCCTCGCAGACCTGCAGAAAGAGTCGTACCCGGGCTTCCACGCTGAGCGCTTCGCGATCGCAGTACACGTCGAGGTGCACGCCTTCCACGAAATCCATCACCAGGTAAGGTTGCCCGCTCTCGCTGAGGCCGGCGTCCAGCAAACGGGTGATGTTCACATGGTCGAGCATTGCGAGAATGTGTCGCTCGCGATGAAAGCGCTCAACGAAGTGCCGGCCCGCGGCATGGGGCGAGAGAACCTTTATCGCAACCCGCTGCGGCGCGCCGCCCAACAGGCGTTCCGCGAGGTACACCGTGCCGATACCGCCCGACCCAATGACGCGCAACACGTGATAGGGACCAAACCTCAGCGGGAGGTCCGGGGATTCTGAGTCGGAAGACTCCCCCGGCCCGGTGATTGAGTAGCGATCCTGATTGGCACCGTGCACCATTCGCAGCACCCTGGTGCGCAACTCGGAATCCGTGCAGGCGGAGTCGAGAACCCGCTCCCGTTCTGGCTCGGGGGTGCGATCGATTAGTTCGAATAGTGATTGCAGTTCCCGCCAGGCATCCGGGCCGTCGCTCATCCACCCTCCTTTTTTGGCTGGCCATAACCAGCCGGATTTTGCAGCTGATCGTATCGCCAGCGCGGCAGGAACGGGTGATGGAAATCGAACCCACGCCATGCGCACCCTTATCAGCTTATAAGTCAATGGTTTACGGCGGTCAGCAATAAGTCAAACGCGAGCCGTCCAGCACCCCAGTCCGCACGAGCCATGAGCGCCAATCCGGCCCACTAGCCGACGAGGCGCTCAGGGGATTTCGCCCACACAAACTCAGCCGGCTTTCTGAGAGGTGAAATCAGAACAAAGTCGATACCGAATGCCACAGCCCGACGGCTGAATGTGGCTAGGGGCAGACCGTCGAGCTCGTCCTCATCTTGCAGTCTCACGAGCACGATAGTACGTGGCATCGCCCAGCATGCAATCCTCCTTACGACAAAGGTGCCATGGCAGGCAGGGTCGCCCACGGGGACGTAATTACATGGCCCTTGCGGCGAGCAGCAGCCAACAGCAGGACTCCGGCGGCCATGCACGTGACGAGCGCAACTACCGAAGCTTCGGCACCGAAGTCGCCTCCGGTCAACCAGACAGGGCCCGCCATTTTCGCCTGCAGCAGGCCATGTGTCGCCCCGCCGGAAACAGCAGTTGAAAAGATCCCTCCCTGTGTGAAGTTCCAGCCAAAGTGCATCCCGATGCACAGCCACAGACGCCGGGTCAGCATGTAGGCCGCTGCCAACATGACGCCCCCTACCAGCATGATGGCGCACGCGTCCAGCAGCGTCGCCCCTGGATTGAGTAAATGGAGGAGCCCAAACACGGCCGCAGAAATCGCCAGGGCAATCCAGCTACCGAGCCATTGTTCCAGTATCCGAAAGACAATGCCGCGCATTACGATCACTATCGCCGGCTGCCAGCGGTCGACTCCTCGGATTGTCTCGTACTCGAGATCGCGAGAAAAGCCGGTCACTTGCCGGTTGCTACGTTTGACCGCAACTTCGCCAACTTGCATGACGTCCGACGACTAGCGTAGTTGCGAGACCGGCCTTGATGGACTCCCGTGACCCTGTGCTGTCGTTCACAAACGTCGGCTATGGGGCCGTGAGTCGACGCACGCGCTGAGCTCACATCGCATTCGTCGCGCCACCATCCGCCGCCGCGACGAGCATTAGCCGATGCGGGCTACCGGTGAAACGGGAAAAGAGCCCGCAGGCGGTCGTCGCGCAAGTAAAGCCCGCCCCATGCGATAAGTCCCGTATAGACCGCGAAAAGGATTGAACTGAACAGTGGGTCTTCAATCCGAATCTTGCTCGCCACCGCACCGCCATAAAAACCCGTCAGGAGAATGGCGCCCAGGACAGCCGTCCGCGGAAGGGCGTATAGGATGGTGCAAAGCAGAGCAATGAGGCCAATGGGGCGAATCGCGGCCAGTGGATAGCCGATTTTCGTCGTTGCATCGATCACGTGAGTTTCGAGAGCCACGCGCGCAACCTCGGCCTCGCCAAAGTGCGCGATATCATGTGGATGTATACCGGACGCGACATCTATCGCATGTTGGTGCTTGAGCGAGCCTGGTCGTCCGACGAATACGAAAAGTGGCTTGCACGAAGCTTGATCCACGAACTCACCGGATCGCCACCTGACCAGAGTTCACGGGGCAAATGAGGCCGGGACGGCGGACTGGAGCGGGTGATGGGAATCGAATATATCGCTAGGGCACGGTAAGCCTCTAATAACAATGGCTTTGAAAGCAAATAGAATCGCCGCGTGCGATTTTTGTGTGAAAACCCGCGTCATAGCAGCCAACGCCAGCGAACCGCAGCCAATGTGCCGTTGGCCGCTCAGGTCGAAGCAAGGATCGCCATCCGGAATCGACGGCATTGCGCACCTCGACCGTGGTGGCATTGCCGGACGGAATGACCTTTCACGAGTTGTCTGCGTGGCGCAGCGCCCCCACCACCAGTGCCAAAGCTGGCGAGCAGGGCGTACCTCAAAGTCCAGACCTTGAGGTTCGACCGGGCAATGGGACCATTGGCGCGCGCGGAACGCCCCCTAGCCAACCCGACGCAATGGGTACTCTTTGGTGCGCGAGTTCGGCATCCCATTGTCGAGAAGAGTTAGATCACTGGCTTCAGGCTGCAGGAGCTGATGATCAGAGATGTCGCGCGTGAAAACTCCTGTCTGTGTTTGCCACTCCCAGGTGCTGTTGCCACGTTCGTCCCACACTGCGCGTCCAGACCGTTTTTCAGGGTCGTCGAGCAGCTCGCTGGCATCGATCACATCGATTGAATCAGAAGCCATTTCCGAACTTCCTTGAATACGCTGCCCGGTGGCGGGACGCCCGCGGGTCACGGTTTTCTGCCTCAAGTAAACTATGGCGCTATTGCGAAACCGGTCACATAGGTAGCAGATGGTGGCCTCCCCAGCGGCAAGTGCCTGCCGGCCCTGAGCCCATTTGCGGCCGATTGTTTCCGATCCGTCCGCTTTCTGGCACTTCTCGCTTCCTCACTATTTAATGTAGCAAAAAGCATGCCCGACCGGAGCAACGAGTGAGCGTCTCGCGCGGTATGACGATGACCAACCCCATCAAAGTTGACGTAGGAAATCTGGACGAGATGGACCAGCGTTTCGTGAACGCATGGCCGCGACTCGAACGCGGGGAGCAGGCTTACCGCAGGTCGCGAGCGCCTATGCCCAGGCTGCCATTCCAGGGCTTCCAGTGACTGGGATTGGCTGGTGCGAGAGCGGGCGTTGGCGCGAGTCGCGGACTCGATTCGCGACTAAGTGAATCAGCGAGTTACGAGCCAGGAACAGCGCTGCGCGCGATTTTGGTGTGAAAGGCGCTGCCATGAGAGCCAACGGCAGCCATAGCAGTGACGTTCGTACTGTGCCAGCAATCCCAGAGCGGTATGTCAATCGTGACTCTTGGCGGTGCATCCGCTAAAGTAATACCCATATCACACAGGTAACACATTAATGGCTAGCAACCTTACCACCAAGGGGCAAGTCACCGTTCCCAAGAAGATTCGCGACTATCTCGGCCTAAAAACCGGAGCGCCCGTAACCTTTCAAAGACTGGACAACGGTGAAATCGCCATCCGCGCCGCCAAGGTCATTGCGAAGCCACGCGCCAGCAAGTTCGCCAAGTTGCGGGGACGAGCTACCGTGCGCATGAAAACCGAGGACATTCTCGCTCTGACCCGGGCCGACTAGTGATTCTGGTCGATACGAATGTGCTGCTTGATGTTTTTGAGGACGACGCGGAGTGGTCCGACTGGTCCCAAGATCGATTGGATTCGGCCAGCATCACCGACACACTAGCGATCAACCCCGTAATCTACTCCGAGCTCTCCATCGGCTTCGCCCGTATCGAAGAACTGGAGGCGGTCATCAAGGAAGCGTCTCTTGCCGTTGAGGACATACCTCGGGAAGCGCTGTTCCTCGCAGGCAAGGCGTTTCTTCGCTATCGGCGCAGCCGTGGAACCAAACGCAACGTATTGCCAGATTTCTACATCGGCGCGCACGCTGCTGTCATGCAATGGCCCATACTGACGCGCGACGTGGCTCGCTACCGCACCTATTTCCCGACAGTGTCCCTGATCGCACCATGACGACTGTGCTTGCACTTTGATGAGCGCTCCTTCGTAATCCTAGAATCAGTGCCGGTGCCCTTATCTGGCACCATGGCTGCGTGTGTAACCAGGGCCAACGCCCCCGCGAACGACCGCCAGGTCATTGCGGCGCACGACAAGTGGAACTCATTGGCTGCCCTTGGCCAACGATGGCCGGGAATGGAGCGGGTGATGGGAATCGAAAATACCGCTGGTGCGCATCAGCCTTTTGAAATCATGACGTTGCGAGCGCGAAGAGCGCTGCGTGCGATTATTGTGTGAAAAACACCGTCATACCAGCCAACGCCAGCCAATGCGACGATTGGGGACGAGCGAGAGAACGGTCATCGGCGCGGTTTATCGCTGGCGGCGGATTTGCTGCACCCTTGCAGTCTGTATGTAATACATATACTATACGTATATGGGTTCGAAGTTCGATCCCGACAAGAACGCGGCCAATATCGTCAAGCACGGCCTGTCGCTGGTTGAGGGCGAAGGTGTACTGAACGATCCGCTAGGTCTGACAGTGGAGGATGCTTCCTCTGCTGGAGAGTCTCGCTGGATCACAGTCGGAATGAACGCCGGTGGCGAGATATTAGTGGTTGTTTGGACCGAGCGCGACGATGGCGAGCGCCTAATCTCGGTGCGACGAGCTACTGCAAAGGAGCGAAAAGATTATGAAGGCTGAGTACGATTTCTCCAAAGGGCGGCGCGGGCAAGCGGTGCCAACGAAGGGAAAGACGCGCATCACCATCTACATCGACGATCAGATCGTCGCTGCATTCAAAGCGGAGTCGGTGCGGACCGGTATCGGATATCAGACGCTTATCAACGAGGCGCTCGGGCAGCACGTAGGCACCGCCGAAAAGCCGATCACAGCCGAGCAGGTTCGGAAGATTGTTCGCGACGAGTTGGCGCACGCTCGCTGACTGTACCGACTAAAGCCGCTTGGACTTCTATGAGCTCGGACACTGGAAGAAGCTGGCCGCTCCATGACGCGCTAAATGCCGCGCAAGCCGTTCTCAATCACGAGTTAGGAATGATCGAAGGCTGCATCGAGTTATGCGCGGTACGCGCATGATATTGTTCCCAACTGGGCCATTGATCACGACTTCGTCGTCTTCGGAGCTATCGCAAGCAGCACCGATCATCTCCCATTTGGACAAGTACGCGCGCGCTGGAGCGCCACGGCATTAGACGAGGCGGATGCCGAGATTGCCGATCTTCTACCCCGTGACCAACGAGGCCTACGCCGCGCAGATTGCTCGCGACTGGAATGTCAAGGCCAGCGGCGCGGGATTTGTCACAAGATTCAACGTTGATGGGTACTACCTAAGCCGCTATCGCGTTGAGAAAGTTGGAGGGGCGATTCACACTGAGTATTGGATTCCAGCCGAGGATCTTGCAGAGTTCAATCGCAACATTCACGGCATCATCGAGGTCATCGCAGAGTTCGAATAGCCGTCGCCGAGCGGACGTTGCCTAAAGGTAGCTGAGGATCAACGCAAGTCAGAGGAAGTGTACTGCGTGTGAACCCACAGCCAATGCAAGCCAACGTCGGCTAAGTTACTGCGTGCCTCGTGGCCGGCGCTGCATTGGCTGGCTTTGGCCAGGATTGGCTGTAAGTGGAGCGGGTGATGGGAATCGAACCCACGTTAGCAGCTTGGGAAGCTGCAGTTCTACCATTGAACTACACCCGCGGGGGGGGGCGCCCATTCTACGAGACACGCGGGACGATGCGCAAACGGCGTGGAAGCCTGGTCAGAAGTGGTATTCGACCGTCGCGGAGAGCCGCACGAAGTGACGGCGCTGATTCCGAGACCCAGGTGCTGCCCGAGGGCATACCGGGGACCGATGCCCACCGTGTAACCGCCGCCATCATCCGTGCGGCTGAGCGCCTGGAAGCCACTGACCGAGACATCCGTTTTCGTGATCCAGACATAGGGGCCACCGCGCAGATCCACGGCAAGCCGGGGCGCGACCTCCCAGCGATAACGCGCCGCCACTGACACGATGTCGCCGGCACCGCGCACGATGTGCGCAGCATCGGCGAGCAGCTGGTTCAGATTGGCCGGAACGACACCCTCGAGGACGGCACGGGTTCGTCCCAGGTAGCTGTACCCCAGTTCGACGCTGAAATTCTTCGGCAGCTCATAACCCACGTACAGCGTGCTGCTGATGCTGGAGCGCAACGCCTGTTTGAGGCTGCCTCTATAATGCCGCCATGAAACCCGAACTGACGCTGCTGCTGGAAATCCGGGCCACGCTCGATGCGCCCATCCTCATCGGTGACGCCCCGGAGGGCAAACGCCGCGTGGTGCCCATAACCGGCGGGACGTTCGTGGGTCCGAAGCTGCGCGGCACTCTTTTAGCCGGGGGTGCCGACTGGCAATACCTGCGTCCGGACGGCGTGATGGTGGTGGAGGCGCAGTACCTGTTGCGAACGGAAGATGGCGTCACCATCCAGGTCAACAATCACGGCATGCGTCATGGTCCGGAGGATGTGATGCGCCGCCTCGCGGCGGGTGCAGCGGTCGATGCGGCCGACTATTATTTCCGCGCCACGCCGCGCCTGTCCGCCCCTGCCGGACCGTACGACTGGTTGAACCGCCGCATCTTCCTGTGCACCGGCGCCCGCTATCCGGACGCCGTTGCACTGTGGTTCTACGAAGTGGGCTAGTCAGCCCAGCACTACTTCGCCAGCTGGAACAGCGTCGAGGGCACCCAGCCTTCGTTGCCGAGTTCGTCGGTCACCTTCCACCAGATGCCGTCCTTGTCGCCGCTGGGATAGAGCGTCATGCCGGGATCCAGGTCGCGTACCACTTTGGCCTTGATGTTGGAGCTCTCATACATCTTGCCGGGCTTGGCCATGGTCACGGACTGCGAGACGTTGTCCGCCTTGGCATTCAGGCTCATGGTGCGCACCTGATTGACCAGTTTGTTGAACGCATCCAGGTAGGCCATCGTAATGACCTTGCCGATCTCGGTATTCGCGTAGCTGCTGGCGCCGGCCGCCGCGAAGGCGCCGAAGAACGCACCGCCGCCCGCACCCCAGCCCAGGTCAGTCTGTTTGTAGTGGCCCTGCTCCAGGGCAACCTGCTCCGTGGAGCGCACATCGGTCAGCGTCAGCACGACATCTGCCGTCTTGCTCTTGATGCTGATGCCACCGACAACCGCGCCGGCCATGCCGTGCAGGAAGCCACCGAGGGCACCGCCCACATTCGTGCCACCGGAATTGCCGTTCTTGGTGACGAGGTCAGGCACCAGCACGTAGTCGGCGGCCTTCATCTGCCCCTTGCCGATGTTGGATCCGCCACGCAGGTCGCCACTTGCCGCCATCGCACGCTCTTTTTCGGCGGCGGCGAGGCCCTTGCCGCGATCCAGCAGCGTGAAGCAGTTGGACTGCGACACGAACACCTTGATCAATGCTTCGGGTGAGTCGAGCTGGTACTGGGTCCACCAGTTGTTCTCAGGCACGGTGACGGCGAGCGTGCCGATCTTCTTGTCGCAGGTTGGAATCTGCGGGGGTGGTGCGTCGGCAGCCTGCGCGAGAGCGATCGGGCCGGCACCGCAGATCACGAGCGAAGTAAGACTTCCAACGATCAATCGCTGAGTACGCACAAGGCCTCCCCGATCTTTATGATTTGTGGGAGGAAGTGTACCCAACAAAAAGGGCGGGTGATCCTTAAAAGATCATCCGCCCTTTATGACTGGCTTCTTTACTTAACGATTCGGCAGCAGGTCAGCGGACCGTATAGCCGCGGGCATCCAGGCAAGCCGCCATCGCCCTGCCGTAGGCAGACCGGGTGCCCGGGGATGCGCCGGAGGAGGACTGGCTCGTGGGATCAAACCCGGTCTGACCCTTCGCCCAGTTGTGACACTCGAACTTGTCCTGCGACTGCTGCTGATCACTCTGGCCATTTCGCGGGTAGGCAATCAGGCCCGCGCCCGCACCACCCGCCGGCGCCACATCCGGCGGCGTCGCATTCTGCGCAGCAGCATCCGGTACGGCGGCTGCCGCCGCGTTGACATCATCCGAATAGTCGCCCGCAACCGGCGGCGGATCCGTCGCGACGTAACCGTTATCCGCGGTGTTGTACGTGTAGTACACGTTGTTCACGTAGTAGTACGGCACGCCACCCCACCAGTAGGTTGCGTACAGGGCCGGCAGCACTCCCAGGTAGAACGGGTAGGCCCAGCCGTAGTAGGCGCTCGGCCAGAACCCACCGTGCCAGTAGCCACCGCCCCAGGCCGCACGATTGCCGTAACCATAGCCCCCGCGGTAGCCGTAGCCACGCACCCCGCCGTACGCGTAACCCCGCGCACCGCCATAGCCGCCGGCATAATGCGGCGCTGCAGCGAAATGTCCACCGCCGGGGCCGCGGCCCGCGAAATGGGGCGCGCTGACGTGTCCGCCACCGCCTGAGAAGTGGCCCCCGCCGCCGAAGCCGCCGTGGGGCTCTGCAAATGCCGAAGACGCGCCCACCATCAGGGCGGCGGCGACTCCGACCACCGTTAAGATTTGACCGACCTTGGTTCGGGCCCTGGCACTGACCTTGGCGTTCATGATTTGCTCCGTCGCGGATCGTTTATGAGTCCGCATCTTCGTTTGCCTGTCCTTCCAATCTTGGGGTCTATGCTGTCTATTACCACCCCACCCCTACCCTTAACGCAATGCCGAGGTTGGCGATGACAGTGTAGGCCGGCGCGGACTCTTGAAATATCAAGGGCTTCCAAAACGGTTACACAACCTTAACATCCCGCCAAACCCGGCTCCCAAAGCGGCCGGTTGCAAGGCGCCAATTGGACCGTTCCCAGGGCGTCCCGTTCGTGCTACGGGGCGGGGGGCGCGACCGGCAGGTGGGTGGCGAGAAATTGTGCCACTTTCTGCAGTACCCTGAGACGGTCAGCCTCGCGGTCGATCGCATGACCGGCCCCGCTCAACTGCAGATATTCGTGGGATTTTCCGGCCGCGGTGAGCGCGGCATCCATGGTCCGTGACTGGCTGACATCCGACTGCAGGTCGTGATCGCCATGCACCAGCAGCACGGGTATTTTCACATCCCGCGCGTGCCGCGCCGGCGAATCCGCCTCGAGTTTGGAGACCTCGGCACCGATCTGCGCACGCGTCGGCGCCTCGCCGCGGGTCCGTGCCTCCTGCATCTCGAGCAACGACAGATCACTGACACCGGCAATACTCACCGCGCAGGCGTACAGATCACCGTTGCGGACGGCACCGAGCAGCGCGGCGTAACCGCCGAAGCTCCAGCCGACAATGCACATGCGCCCCGCCGCGGCGATACCCTGCGCCACCGCCCAGCGCGCACCGTCGGTGATGTCGGCATAGGTGAGCCCGCCCCAATCCTGGTTCGCCGCTTTCAGCCATTGTTCTCCGTAGCCGGAGGAGCCGCGGAAATTCATCTGCAGCACCGCGTAGCCGCGGTTCACCAGGAACGCACGCAGGAAATTGAATTGCCAGTCATCCCGGTCGATCGGCCCCCCGTGCGGCATCACGATCAGCGGCAGAGGGTGGGCCGCGGCGCCCGCCGGCAGCGTCAGGTAACCCGGAATCCGCACCCCGTCACGCGCGGGGTACTCAATGGCGCGCAGCTGCCCGAGGGCTGCGCCCCGCAGCGCGGGATAGGCGGTGCCGATGCGCTCGAACCTGCCGCTGGCGGGCGCGTAGCGGAAGAAGGTGCCGGCGTCGGTATCCGATGAGGCACGCAGAATCACCTGGCTGCGATTCGGCGTGGCGTCCATCTCGCGCAGGAACTCATCCGGGACCAGCGGTTGCAGGCGCTCGATCATCTGCCGGGTGACGGCGTCCGTGTAGTAGACCTGCGGTCTGTCGGTTTCGTAAACGACCCCCCGGAGTTCACCGCCGGGTCCGAACATCGGCCCGGTGATATCCACAGCGGCAGGTGCGAATTCCACCGACTTCGAACCGGTGGCCAGGTCCATGCGCCACAGGGCCTCCCGTCCGGCCGCCGGCCCGATCGCCCAGGCGCACGATGCCGGTGCCGCGCACAGCGCGATGGGTTTGAGAATCTCGTTCGAGGCCCCCGTGTCGAGCGACTGCAGCGCGCGCCATTGATCCGTCGACGGCTCGTGGACTTCATAGTGCAGTTCCCGGGACCTGTCATTCATGCCCCAGCCCAGCCGCACCCGTCCCGTGGCATCGACCAGGAAGTCGCTCAGGGGACGCCGCGGCGCCAGCAGCTCCGTAAGGTTGCCGGTGCGGATGTTCAGACCGAATACCGTCGGGTTCACGATCACCGTGCTGCCCATATGACTGTCGCGCACCCCCCGCTGGGCACTGGGCATGTCGAAGCGCACCGGATTGCGCTGGGCGATGACCAGAATGGTGTCCGGCACCTCGCCGCGCCAGCCGATCACGCTGTCCTGGTAAGGCCCGCGGGCGGCGCCCTCGATGGGCGATGACTTTCTGGTTGGCGCCATCGGCATCCACGGCGATCAGCCGCGGGGGTGCCGCGAAGGCCTCGATGGCAACCGGCGCGGGCACGGTAAGGGCCGGCGCTGGCAGAGCCGCCACGATCAGCCCCGCGGACGCTCGGCGTGCCCGATGAGCTTGATCCAGATGCTGTCGAACTGCTCGGCGGACGCACCCTCCAGTGCCATCGACGCGCGGACCGTGTCTTCGGAGATCCTGCCGTGTTCATGCAGCACCGCCAGCGCTGCGAGTTTGCGACCGAACGCCAGTGAGCGTCCAAGGGGCGAGAGCGGCGCCTGCGGATCGCTTGCGCGGCGTCGGGGCCGCTGTTCCTCGAGGGCGGTGAGGACCCGTTCCGACAATTCCCAGCTCGCCGCCACCCGCTTGGCGACGCCGGCGCACTGCGAGTCGATCAGCGAAATGATCACGGCCGGATGGGGCGACTTGCCGTTGAGCAGTTCGCGACTGCGGTCGATGATGATGCGGTAGATGACGATGACGCCCAGGCCCATCGTCAGCGCCAGCAACTGCGCGGCGAAGGGATCATCGTTCTCCACCTGCGCGGCGTGGCTCTCGGCCGCGCTCGCGGAACGGAAGGTGTGCTCCCAGACAATCTCCGGGAAACGCGGGTAATGGGTGGCCGCCAGTTTGAACACCGGCTGCACCAGCGCGGTGGCGATCAGTGAATGCAGCCCGTCGGTGCCGAGCAGTGCGACGGCGCGATCCAGGCTCTCGACCGGATCCTCGCCGATGCGGTAGACCGGGCTGTTGGCGACCTTCAGCAGGTTGCCGGCCAGCGCCGGATCGCGCGCGAAGATGTTCGCCAGCTGATGCTGGGTGCTCTTGCGATCGTGGACCGCCCGCAGCAGCTGCGGCAGCATCATCGGCCGGCGCATCGCGTACTTAGGATCGGTGGCCAGCTGCTCGAACACCTGGTCGGCGTTCTCGGCGATGATCCGCAGTTCCGGCTGCGGCGGCTTCTCGCGGGCCACCGTGCCGAAGGCCAGTTCGTACATGGCATGCAGCGCATGCTCACCGTCGAGTTCCTGAGGTTCGAACATGCGCGTACTGACATCAGCGGGCGCCGGACCCGCACTCACCGGCAGCGGCGCAATCGGGATCGGCGCCGCCCCGCGGCCAGGAGCAGCCGCTGCGGCGGCGGTTGCGCGTCCCGGCGTCGAGCGTCGTCCCCTCAACAGCAGCCATACACAGACCGCGCCGGCGATGGCCGCCATGACGAGGAGCAGCCAGATGATCATGCCCTGAGCCATATCTGCTTTGATTCTGCCATAGATGACACGCGGTAGAATGGCGGACCGCAGGTCACCATCGAAGTCTTGAGATTATGCAGCAGCCCTTACTCGCCCCCGGAGATGTGGTCGACGTGGTCGCGCCCGGATTCCGCTGCACCGCCGAGCAGCTGGAAAACGGGATCGCGTTTCTGCAGCGCGCGGGCCTCGTACCCCGCGTGCCGCCGGATCTGTTCGGCGAGGACCTGTTGTGCGCGAACAGCGACGCGATCCGCTTCCGGCAGCTGCGCAAGGCGCTCTTCGCCCGGGA
>Ga0302316_10000085_pt1 | contig 83198 bp, 67 predicted proteins | sample III_Palsa_N3_2_FD_200456 | JGI IMG/M metagenome (GOLD analysis project Ga0302316, IMG submission 200456) | Peat permafrost microbial communities from Stordalen Mire near Abisko, Sweden - III_Palsa_N3_2 | ecosystem: Environmental > Terrestrial > Soil > Palsa > Peat permafrost | place: Sweden...
TCCTTGGCGATCAGATCGCCGCCGCCTTCGCCCAGCAGGTCCTGGCCCTCGCCGATGATGGTCGAGCCGCCGATGGCGGCCGGAGCACCGTTGATGGTCAGGGTCACCGCCCGACCGATGGCGCCCAGGCTGGTGAATTCCCAGATATCGATATCGCCCGATGTGTCCTTGGCGATCAGATCGCCGCCGCCTTCGCCCAGCAGGTCCTGGCCCTCGCCGATGATGGTCGAGCCGCCGATGGCGGCCGGAGCGCCGTTGATGGTCAGGGTCACCGCCCGACCGATGGTGCCCAGGCTGTTGAACTCCCAGATATCGATATCGCCCGATGCGTCCTTGGCGATCAGATCGCCGCCGCCTTCGCCCAGCAGGTCCTGGCCCTCACCGATGATGGTCGAGCTGCCGATGGCGGCATACGCCCCATTGAGGGTTAGCGTCAGCGGCCGAAGGATCTGACCGAGGCTGTTGAACTCCCAGATGTCGACGTAGCCTGAGGCATCCCTGAAGATCAGATCGTTGCCGCCCTGGCCCAGCAGATCCTGGCCCTCGCCGATGATGGTCGAACCGCCGATGGCGGCGGGGGCGCCGCTCCATGTCAAGGTCGGATACTGGATAATCTGACCGAGACTGTTGAACTCCCAGATATGGACGACACCCGACCTATCCTTCATGACCAGATCGTTGCCGCCTAAGCCCAACAGATTCTGACCTTCGCCGAGAACCGTCAGCGAACTCAGCGAGACCGCAGCGCCATTGCTGGTCAGGCTGAGGGCATTGATCGCGGCCGTATCGGGCTGCCACGTGACTTCAGCCAACGACGGTTCCGCGGCCGGTTCCGTCAGGACAGACGTCCCAACGGGTTCCATCAGGGCAGACGCCCCAACCAGCTGCGTCCCGCCAGATGTCAGCGCCGATGGCTGGGGTCCCGACAAGGCGGCACCGAACGCCGCGGCGCCGGCGAGCGATAGCGATGTGCCGTCGGCGGCGTCGATCTCGGTGAACTGGCTGGCGAGGCCGCTGAACCAACCCTTGATCGTGTAGGACGCGGCGGTGCCGACGATGCCGATCACCAGATCGGTGCCGGATTGCGTGAAGGTCAGCTGGTCGATGCTGGCGGCCGAGGTCACCAGCCGGTTGCCGGTGCCGTTGAGCGTGATCGTCTCGGACGAGCCACTGGCCACCACGACGGTATTGCCGCTCCCGTTGACCGTGACGCTGCTGGCCGTGCCGGTGGCGTTGATCGTGTTGCCGCGGCCGGTGACGACCAGCGCATCGCCGCCGGCGGCCGCCGTGATCACCGTATTGGTGCTGTTGATGACCTCATAGAGGTAGATCGCGGCGATCGACAGGCTGCCGCCGGTCTGGTTGATCGTGTCGACGCCGCCGCTGACTATGACGGTGTTGGCGAGCCCGGTCGTCGCGTTGATCGTATTGCCGCCGCCGGTGACAACCAGTTCATCGCCGCCGGCGGTGGCCGTGACTACCGTATTGTTGCTGTCGATGATCTCGTAGAGGTAGATCGCGTCGACCGTCACGCTGCCGGCCCCGGTGACGGTGATCGTGTCGTTGGTGCCCAGCACAGCCACCGGCGCGGTGACGGTGACCGTGCCATTGCTGAGCGTGTATTCCGTCCCTTGAATACCGACAGTGCCGGTCCCGGCCTGCAGCTCCCAGACGCCGATCTGGCCTGTCGAGGCGGTAAAGACGATGTCCTGCCCCCCACCGCCCAGCAGATCGGTGCCGACGCCGGTGATGACCGTGGTCGGGTCGATCAGGATCGCGGCGCCCGTCGAATTGGTCACCATGGCCGCGTTCTCGACCGTGCCGGCCGGATCGACCTCGACGATTTCGACCGTGCCGTTGCTGGCATGGACGAGCAGATCCTGGCCGCCGGCGCCCAGCAGGTTCGTGCCCGCACCCGCGACGCTCGTCCCGGTGTCGATGACCAGGGGCGAGGTGCCGGTGCTGGTCACGCTTTGGATATTGGCGCCGCCGATCATGTTGCCCGCGGCATTCACCTCCCAGAACGACAGATCCCCATTGGCGGCGCGCACGAACAGATCGGATCCACCCAGTCCCGCGACGTTGGTCCCGGTTCCGACGATGGCGAGCGGTGAGCCCCCTGTCGCCGCCGGCGTGCTCTTCGGGGCGTCGATCGGCTGATCGAAGAATGTATTCCAGCCTGAGTAGTCTTGATACTGGGTCAATGTCGTGTTGGTGCCGTCTGAGCCGAAGGAAATGGTCGTGAAGTCATTGACCTGGTCTTCGTAGCCTTCATAGGCCTCCCAGGCCTTGGCCGCGCCGATTTCGTCCTGATGGTAGAGCGTGTCGGGTTCGACCCAGCCCAACCCCGGGATCTGGATCGCGCCGTCCAGCACCCATTCCGGCGTGCCGTCGGCGGGCGGGTGCAGATGCTGCTGCCAAAGTTCGTTGTACAGCGTGGCGTTGCCGACTGCCTGAACCGCGATCGCATCGGCCAGCCAAGCCGCCTGCAGCCCCGCCGGCGTCGTATAGGTGACCTGGCCGGACATCGAGTCCTTGATGAACAGACCGTTCTGATCGACACCGATCGTTGCCGCGCGTCCCGGGACGAAACTGCCGATCGACTGGCCGAGTGCGACCAGCTGGCTCATGGTCTGGCTCAGGATTTCTTCGAGCGCCACCGGCACCCCGGTGCTGAGCCAGGTCGTGGTGGTGGTGGTGCCGCTGGTGCCGGGAGTCCATTGGGCGGTCGCCGTCGCCTCCGGCGGCACCAGCTCGGTCTGCGGGCCGCCGCCCTCGATCGCCGTCTGCACGGCCTGCTCGGCCTGATATTCGACCGAGCCGACCGCGGGTCTCGGCAAGCTGCCGGGCACCGTCAAGGCGTTCCATTGGTCGAGTTCGGTCGCCTGTCCCGCCGAATTGTCGGGCGTCTGGCCCAGGAGTTCAAAGGGCGTCGGTGCCGTCGCCGAGCCGTCGAAGCCGCCGGCCGCGGTCGCCTCGGAGGCCTCGGCCATGGCGATGTCGGCGGCATGGGCCGCCGTATCCGCATCGAGCGTGCCGCTGCCCGAAGTCGATATGCCGCCCGTCAGCAGATCGGGTCCGCCGTTCTCGCCATCGACGCCGCCGGTCTGGCGGTAGATCTGGTCGTAGAGCTGCGCATCGCCGACGGCGTTATGCTCGATCGCGTTCGCCAGCCAGGCGGCGGGGAGGCCCGCGGCCGATACCTGGGTCACATCCCCGGTGAACGCGTCCTGGAGATAGAAGCCACTCGAATCGATGCCGATCGTCGCCGCCCGCGACGGGATGAAGTTGCCTTCGGCTTGGCCGAGCGCGACGAGCTGCCCTTCCAGGGTCTGGAGACTGTTGGTCTCGGCCTGTGAAACATGGTGGGGGACCGCGCTCCAGGTCACCGTGCCATTGCCGCTCCACCAGGCGCTGGCCGTGATGGACGGAACGGCGGAGGAAGCGCCGATGCCTAGAAAGGTGGCGACGGCGAGGCCGAGATCCCAACCGATGGCGATATCTTCGAAGAGAGGACCGCCAAACGCCCCGGCGGTGTTGATCGCCGTAGTAACGCCACCGAGCACGCTCGGCTGCTCCAGGAACTCGACGAAGGAGGTCACCGCGCCGATGATCGGAATCTCGTCGGGAAGCAGACCGGCAATACTGTTTTCCGCAAGCGCGCCGACCACGGCGCCGACCGCCCCGGTGATGTTGACGGCCGAGGGATCTTCGATGGCGCCGACAACCGACAAGACCGCGCCGGCATCAATTGCTCCCGTGTAGGTGTCGGACTGCACCGGAACCCTGGTATCGTAGGAGAGCGTCTCTACGATATTGTCGACAGCGGTCGCGATGCCGAGCGGCGTACCCGAATGAATCGCATTGAGGATATCGGTCACGATGCTGGCGCCGTCGAGCAGATCTTGCTCCTGGGCGCCGTTCACCAGCGTCGCCCGCTCGTCCGCGGTTAGCGTCACGCCCGCGGCATTGAAGACCTGGGCCGTCCCGGACAGGTAGGTCGTGGACCCGTCGGGATTGGCGACGACGCCATAGCTCGACCCATCGCTCTCGGTGACGATGCCGCTCGTGATCGTGCCGTTGATCGGCGGGGAGAGCGCGATCGTGGCGGAGGCCCCGCCGGCGGCGTTGGTGAAGGTCGGATTGCCCTCCGCGTCCTGGCCAAACGTGACGCCGCCTCTGCTTTCGCCCCCGCCAAGGAGGCCGTTTGAGATCGCATCGGGCGTAATGCCATATTGCGTACTGAGCAAATTAACCAATGTCGGCGAGAGAGCGACACCATCGATCGCCGCTAACGTCTGCACCGGCGTGCCGTCTGATAGTTGTGTAAGGTTTGTCGTGATGGACTGCCCATTCGGCAGCGTCACCGTCAAGGCTGTCGAGCCACCGATACCCGTTGTTGCTGTATAGCTGGCTCCCGGAGCAACAGTCAGGTTCAACAACGTTCCTTGCGGCCCGCTTACCATTGCCGTAACCGGGCGGCCATCAAGCGGCGTTACGAATTCGATATTCGGCTGAAAGGTGAGACTCGCTACGATTTGGTTGCCGTTGACTCGCACACCGTTGCCATTGGCGAATTTGTAGTCTTGGTTGCCGCTCGAATCAGGCCCGCCGATGGGGGTGGCATTCTGAACGCTTATTGAGGCCGCCCCCGTACTCGTTATAGAGGAGACCACAGCAAAGGGTGCGCCATCGGCCGGTGTGATTAGGGAGAGCGCCGCATCGTTGACAGTAGCAGTTACGGCGTTCTGTCCTGAAATCTGATTGCTGAGGGGTAGATAAGTGAAAGGTTGAGAGCCTCCTACAGACACCAAACCGCCCGATAGCGTCACCGGGCCGGTGATACCTGACAGCGTTACAGAGGTTGTCGGGATGGAAAAATTTGCAAAAGAGGAATAATAATTTACAATGTATTGACCGGAAACTGTTGACGAAAGGATTGTCACTACTGCGGTTTGATTTCCTTGATCATCGGTACCTTTCGTCAGGAAATACTGCGTCCCACTGGAATCAACTCCGCTAAAACCTCCGGTAGCGGGCGTCCAGGCGATGTCACCGGTATCGAATGTCAATGCGATTGGTGAAATCAAATAGTTGGTTGTCCCGAAATAATCGGTCACGATTTGAGATTTCGCGAGCGCTACACTTGTAGGATTAATCACCAACTCGCCGTCAGCAATCGCGCCCGCCTGGAAGCGTGAAAGAGTGTCGTTATATTGTGGGGTGCCGAGCTGCGGAAAATTGGGCGACGAGCTGTTTCCGTTCGCTACCGATATAGCCGCGCCTGGCACATTCCAGGCCGCAAGCAATAGACCGTCCTGCGTAATTGGCACCGGATTGTTGAGCATATCAGGGAAAGTGCTCCCGATCTGATCGGGTGCGTTAAATTTGTTAACAATTGGCACAACATAATTATTCAAATATGCTTCAGCGGCCGCATCTTGATAGATAGGGTTGCTGAGAAAGTCTTTGAGGCTTGTCCCGAAGGCTCCAGTCCAGTTACCGGGGGCGGTTAGGCTCTCTGTTGAATCCTCAATCGCACCTATATCCTCTAGAGCCTGTGGTTTGAGCTGATAAGCACCGTAGGCACCTGATCCCGACGGATTAACCATGCTGTAGTTTCCGGCAGGCGAGCCCGACTCGAAGGTACGAATCAATGAAAACAATGTAGAATTGACGCTCGTCGCGTCGAATTTTGTTGTGATAAACACGTCGATATCTCCGCTTTATTTTATGCTGGCCAGCTTTCGAATATATTCTGCACCCTGTCGCGCGGTCCATTTTTCGACATTTTTTACTTGATTCTCAATGGACTCGCAGATTGGCATCTGCGGATAATCTTTATGCCGAATGAAGGCTTCCTTGTATCCACCATCCTCATCACAGTTCTCGGAATTTTCATTTAGGCCAATCTGCCTATATCTAGCTTTAACTACGATTTCAGCGGCCTGAACCACATCAATATATTCCTGAGAGGGCGTTTTGCAGATTTCGGCATCGCCTTTCAGCGAACCGACAAGCCCAGCGAAAGGAATTGCCTGAAGGTCATCATTGGTTGCGTTCGGAGGGAGCCGGTCGCTACCGTCGGGCGACCCGGAAGACTTCTGATAGGATCGACGGAGGAACTCGACGGCCTGACGGGCCATTGGTCGATCAAGAGCAGATATTTGCTGCAAGCCGAAAGATCGGCAATCTGGCGTGCTGAGGTTTGCCTGGTGTGCGATTTTGACTTTCTGATAAGCCTTTCGCTCACGCGCTTCCGCCAAGTTTTCGTTAAGACCAAGTTGGCGATATCGCGCTCCTGCGATCAATTCCGCATTATTGATTGTTTCCTCGTAAAGGAGGGCGTGTTGAGACTTCTCTACATTGCAGATCGTGGCGTTACCCTTAAGGTCACCAATTATCTCTATAAATTTGTCTAGTTGATCGTCGATTTGCCCGGCACTCGCCAACGATGCCGTCATTCGTATTCCCACATTTCCTGGCAAACGATAATTGCGCAGGGGCTGAGCCCTCGCCGACGCGACGGACAGCACAGCGAATGCCACGAGGATCAGGACCGCCGTGAGGCGCCACGCCCTTTGCGGAATGGGGTCGGAGTTGAAATTGTTGGACTTGGCCGACGAGTCCGGTTGCGCGAAGCACGCATCACAGATCTCGACCGCCACCGCGTCCTCGTCGCTGCCATGGTCGAGCATGAGTGCCGGCAGCGTCTGAGCCGGATTCAACGCCTCGCCGATCGAAGGGATCATGGTCAAGTTCTTCATTGCTCTGTAAAACTCCCCTGCCGGTACGCTCGACCAGTCTCAATCTCCGCCGTCACCGCCATGCCGGGTCCTAGCGGGCGTTTGTACCCGGGCCACATAGGCCGGCGAACCACTCTGCGGCTGGCCGTTCTTGTCGTCGGGCGGATGCCGGCCGGCCTCGTGCGGCTTACGCTGATCCTCTGTCGCCGTGTCGCGGCTGACATCGATCACATGGCCATACAGCAGGCCGCAGCGGTTGAAGGCCTCGAAGGCGCCCTCCGACCGTTCAAATCCCTCACCGCTCATGCAAACTCTCCTGCAGCTTCGTCGCCAACGGCGACAGCAGATAGCTGATGATGCTCCGCCTGCCGGTATGGATCTCGACATCGACCGCCATGCCCGGTCCGAGCGGGATCCGGCCATTCTCCGTCTCCATCCAGTCCCGGTCCAGCGCGATCCGCGCCACAAAGCCCGCCTCGTGCGTCCGGTCCGCGTCGCTGTCTCGGGCTTTGTCGTCGCCGCGTTTCGCCTCGGGCTTCGGCGCCGGCTCGTCGACCACGTCGTGGCTGAGGCTGGTCACGCTGCCGTCCAGCAGCCCGTAGCGCGTGAAGTTGAAGGTCTCGACCTTGACCTTCGCCGCCTGGCCCGGCAGCACGAAGCCGACGTCGCGGTTCTCGACCGTCGCCTCGACCACCAAGCCGCCATGATCCGGCACCAGCACCATCAGCGCCTGGGCCGGCGTCACCACGCCGCCGATCGTGTGGATCGCCAGCTGCTGCACCGTGCCGTCGATCGGCGCCGACAGACTCTGGGCCGACAGTTTCTGTTCGGCCTTGGTGAACTCGGCCTGGTTGACGCTGACCTGGTCCTGCGCCTTGGTCAGCTCGTCCAGCACGGTCTTTTGGTAGGTCGCCAGCGTCTCGTCATGCTGCTGCTTCAGCGCCAGCTTGGCCGCGACCGATTGGGCGCGGTGTTGCGCCAGGATCGGCAGCTGATGCTGCTGGTCGGTCAGCTTCTCCTCCGCCTCGAGCCAGGCCAGCTTGTTGCCGAACTCCATCTCCTTCAGCTTGGTGCGGATATCCGCCTCGCCCTGCACCATCGGCAGGGTCGCCTGCAGCTTGTCGACCGTGGCCGACACTTCGGCCGCCTCGGCGTCCTTTTGCTGGATCTGCTGCTCGATGCCGTCGAGCTTGGCCCGGCTTTCCGACGCCTCGGCCAGCATGGCCAGATGTGCCGCGGCCAGGCTCGCCGGCGGGGCCTCGGCCGGCGGGTCGACCAGCTCCGGTGCGGCCCCGCTGGTCAGCGCATTGGCCAACCCGCGCGTGCGCGCCAGGTCGAGCCTCGCGCGCAGCAGGTCGCGCCGGAACCGGTCGCGGTCGGCCTCGACCTCGGTCCGGTCGAGCTCGACCAGCAGGTCGCCGGCCTTCACATGGTCGCCGTCGGCGACCAGGATCCTGGTCACCACGCCGGTGTCGAGCGGCTGCACCACCTTGCTCTTGCCGACCGGCACGACCCGGCCGCTGGCGGACGCGATGATATCGACCTTGCCCAGGCACGCCCACAGCAGCGCGACCAAGGCCGCGCCGATGATGACGGCGCCGATCAGCCGGCCGGCGGGCGAGGCCGGCGTCTCGACGATCTCCAGCGCCGCCGGCAGGAATTCATTGGCGTCGCGGTCGGGCAGCAGGCCGGGCCAGCGCCAGGGCGTCTTCAGGCGGGTGACGTTGCTGTCAGGCGGCATCATTCATCCCCGCCTGCACCCGGTGCAGCGTCGCATAGCGCCCGCCACTGCGCAGCAGTTCGTCATGCGTGCCGTCCTCGACGACCTGGCCGCGCTCGATCGCGATGATCCGGTGGCAGCCGCGCACGGTCGACAGGCGATGGGCGATGATCAGCACGGTGCGCCCGGCGCAGATCGCCCGCATGTTCTGCTGGATCGCCAACTCGCTCTCATAGTCGAGCGCGCTGGTCGCCTCGTCGAACACCAGGATGCGCGGGTTGCCGACCAGCGCGCGGGCGATGGCGATGCGCTGGCGCTGGCCGCCCGACAGGCTGCCGCCGCGTTCGCCGATGATCGTGTCATAGCCTTCCGGCAGTTCGAGGATGAACTCGTGGGCGCCGGCCAGCTGGGCCGCGGCCACGACCCGCTCCAGCGGCATGCCCGGCTCGGTCAGCGCGATATTGTCCCGCACCGAGCGGTTGAACAGCACGCTCTCCTGCGGCACGACGCCGACCTGGCGCCGCAGCCAGGATGGGTCGATCATCGCCAGATCGACGCCATCGACCAGCACGCGGCCGCTTTCCGGCACATAGAGCCGCTGCGCCAGCTTGGCCAGCGTCGACTTGCCGGAACCGGACGAGCCCACGATGCCCAGCACCTGGCCGGCCGGGATGTCGAGGCTGACGCCGCGCAAGACCTCGGGCCCGTCGGTGCGGTAGCGGAACTTGACCTGGTCGAACTGGATGCGGCCGGCGATCGCCGTCAGGGCCGCGCGGCCGCCGGCGGATGTGGGCTCGGTCGGGGTGTTGAGGATGTCGCCCAGGCGCTCGACCGACAGGCGGGTCTGGTGGAAGTCCTGCCAGACCTGGGCCAAGCGCAGCACCGGTTGCGCCACGCGCCCGGCCAGCATGTTGAACGCGACCAGCTCGCCCACGGTCAGGCCGCCGTCGATCACTTCGCGCGCGCCGAAGAACAGGATCGCGGCGGTGACCAGCTTCGAGATCATCTGGATGGTCTGGCTGGCGTAATTGCCCAGGTTGGCGACCCGGAACGAGGCGGTGACATAGCCCGCCAGCTGTTCCTCCCAGCGGCGCTGCATCTGCGGCTCGACCGCCATGGATTTGAGCGTCTCGATCCCGGTGACGGTCTCGACCAGGAAGCTTTGATTCTCCGCGCCGCGCTTGAACTTCTCGTCGAGCCTTGCGCGGAACAAGGGCGTCACGGCCATGCTGATGCCGACATAGGCCGGCAGCGAGACCAGCACGATCAGGGTCAGCGTCACCGAATACCAGGCCATCACGCCCAGGAAGATCGTGGTGAACAGCAGATCGATCACCAGGGTCAGCGCCGAGCCGGTGATGAACTGCCGGATATTCTCCAGCTCGCGCACGCGGGCGACAGAATCGCCGACCCGGCGCACGCCGAAATAGCCCAAGGGCAGCGCCAGCAAATGGCGGAACAGCCGCGCGCCCAGCTCGACGTCGATCCGGTTGGTCGTGTGCGAGAACACGAAGGTGCGCAAGGCGCCCAGCACGGTCTCGAACAGCGAGACCGTGACCAATCCCACCGCCAGGACTTCGAGCGTCGAGATGCCGCGATGGACCAGCACCTTGTCGACCACGACCTGGAAGAACAAAGGCGTGACCAGGCCGAACAGCTGCAGGAAGAACGAGGCGAGCAGTACCTCGCCCAGCAGATGGCGGTATTTATGGATGGCGCCCATGAACCACGACAGGTCGAACCGGCGGCCGAGATCGCTGAGGCCCGCGCGCTTGGCGACCAGAATGAGTTCGCCGCTCCAGCGCGCCTCGAAGTCGGCCCGAGACAGCGTGGCAGGGGCCGTGCCGGCGCCGGCGTCGAGCACCAGCACGCTGTCCTCGCCGGCTCGCGCCAGCAGGACGACACCGCCGTCGCGGAGCAGGGCCAGCGCCGGCAGCGGCGTCGCCGCCAGCTGCGCCCAGTCGCGACGCACCGCGCGGGCCTTCAGCCCCTGCCGCCGGGCGATCCGGATCAGGTCGAGCGGGGCCGCCGCCGCAGTCAGGCCGAAATCATGCCGAAGCTGGGCCGCGTCGCCGGCCAGGCCATGAAAACGGAAAAGCTGGATGAGGCAGGCGAGGCCGGGATCGGCGCTGCCATTTATGGCGGAGGCGGCGGAAGGTGCATGCATGGGCGGACCCAATGTTCCAATTTGCTGCAGCGTGTTTCACGGTGCTTCAATCGAACATTTAGCGCACCCCAGGGATCGGTCCTATGGGATTCGTCACAACCGATGGGTGATTTGTTGCTGGACTCTGAGTTTGGGATATGACGAGGGGCCGATCATCGCCGCCGGACTTCGAAGAATTCGAATGGTCCAGAATCCTTGTCCGCAGACCGCCGTTTGGCGGTTGAGCTTCAGATCCATACAGAATTCGGAGCAAGCCTGGCCAAGAGCTATCCGCGCTGTGTCCTGCCCCGGATGGAGCGCCCTTTGCCAGGATTTATCCGATCAGGGTCCAAGCGTATCTCGACGAACCAATCGGTCGCGCCGTCGCGACGGCTGTTCTTGGCGCCGACGTGGTCGACCGTTGTCCCTACATGCCCGACGGCACGCAACTCGGCAAAGTAGAGTTCTCAATCGTCGCGGAGGCTGGCCAGCCGGAAGATCGAGATCTGGCCTCTGAATGTAACAGTGCCGAAGTGCGCGCGCCTTGGCGATAGCGAACGACGAGTGATCACCTTGTCCACCCGAGGCTGGCAATCGTCTCGACATTGAGCGCATGTCTCCGGAAGGGCTCGAGCTGATGCAAGTCGTTGCTAAACGGCTAGCCTGGAAAATTCATCGGGGTTGGCGGACATGTAACAGGGGCAGAACCCCGGGCCGGACTGCTGGTCAGGCTTGGTTGCTGACGAGTTCGGACAGGCTCGGGATTGCGAGACTGCCCGCGACGGCGAGCCTGGCGCCGAGATAGTCCCAGAAGGATATGCCGAGCTTGGCGCAGGTCTTGGCGAGGCTGAGGAATGTGTCGCGGCAGTCACGACCGGCGTCGCTGCGGGTACCGCCGCTGATCTTTCGCTTGGTGACCTGGCAGCGAATATCGTTCTCGGAGCCGTTGGTATGAAGCGGAATCTCCGGTCGATCGAGCACCATCAGCAGCTCGGTCTTGTTGGCGTGCAGGCGAGCGAGCAGCCGGTCGAGCGTGGCGAAGCCGGTTCGGCGTTTGAAGATCCGGTCGAAGCGGGTGCGAAGCGCTGCCTTGCGCGCCGGCGTCGGATCGCGTCGATAGGCTTTGAGGTCGGTATAGAACCACCATATCAGGCTGCGCACGCGCTGCTGGGCGGCGCGATGCCGGTCGGTGAAGGTGTCGAGCTTGTGGACCAGCCGCTCGGCATGGACCCAGCACAGGCCGTGGCGGCCGACATCGAACTGGCCGGCATCGTCGCTGACGATAACGGTGTTCTTGAGCAGCCCATGCGCCTTGACGCTGCCCCAGAGCGCGCCCTCGGTCGCGATCAGCACCGGATCAGGCATGACCTTGAGGGCGCTGATGCCAAGCCGGTCGAGATGGGCCTGCCACGCCGCCCGATCGGCGAAGTGCTTGGTCTTATGCTCGGCCAACAGCCGGATGACCGGGCCGGCGAGCGACCGGCCGCGCATATAGGCGAGCGCTTCGGCGTTGACGACGTAATCGCCATGGCCGGCGCGCAGCAAGTCCAGGAAATTGAGCCGGCTCTTCGAGCCGGTGGTGCCGAACCAGGCGAAGCGGTCGTTGCCGATATGGGTACAGAAGCCGTTCCGGGCCTTGTGACGCGCGCCGGTGTCATCGACCGTGATCCAAGGGGCCGTTGAGAGGCCCGCGCGCAGCACGTCCTGCGCCTCGGCCCGGAAACGGCCCTGGCGATCGATCAGCAGGCGCACGACTTGCCGTTTAGAGACATCGATACCGATCGCGTCGAGCATCGCCACCAGCCGTGGCACGGTGACTTGACCCTGATGGTATTGCGCCAGCACGAAGCGGCGCAGTTCCGGCCCGAAGTGGCCGTCGATACCCTCCGGCAGCGGCGCCACCACGGTCCGGCCATCGGGCGTCATCCAGCGCTCGCGCCGGAACCGGATCGCCATCGGCCGCAGTTCCAGATCCTGAACGAAGAAACTCTCATAGCCCTTGAAGCGCGAACCCGCCGGCACCGCGACCGTGAGAACCCGATCTTCGATCGCAACGCGCACCCGCTTGGCCCCGCGCCCCCGGCGCTTGGCCCCACCGGAACGCGGTCTGGGCTCGCTCGCCTGCTCCATCCCAGAGGGCTTGATCGAGGGCGGACCCTTCAGCCCCTTCAGCCGCGCGATCTCGGCCCGCTGCTCCGCGACCACCTGCTTCAGCGCCGCGACCTCGCTCAATAGCGAGAGCACCAGCGCCTTCAGATCGGAGGCCGAAAGAGCATCAAGATCGTTGGGTGGCGACATGCTGCCACAGAATCAGAAACCGACCCCGCGCGGAACACCCTTCGCATCCGGCGAGTCAACTTGACGCGCCCGGGGTTCTGCCCCTGTCACGCGGACATAGCGTAACCCATTGGAATCACGTAGGATTCGATTGCTTAGGCCGAACCTGCTGTTTCCGGAGCGCCATGCCCGCCGAAGTTGACCTTACCCTCCCGCTGCCGGGCCTGTCACCGGTCTGCGGCAAGCCCGTCGTCGCCCGCTTTGATGGTGGGCGGTTGTCGTCGGATGGCGGCGTTCTGCTGCTGGCGGAAGTAGAGCGTCGGCTGGGCATCGCCGAGCGCTTGGCACGTTGCGTTGAAGATCCGCGTGCGCCAGAGCGGATCGTCCATGGTTTGGCAGAGATGATCCGGTTCCGAGCGCTCGTGATCGCGGCGGGCTATCCGGATGCCAACGACTGCGACCTGCTGCGCCGGGACCCCGTCTTCAAGATGGCGGTCGGTCGCCTGCCCGAGAGCGGCGCTGATCTCTGCTCGCAGCCGACCATGACGCGGCTGGAGAACTTGCCCGGCAGGGTCGCGCTCAAGCGCATGATGGCGGCGATGGTTGGGTTGTTCTGCGACAGCTTCGATCCCGTGCCTCGGCGGATCGTGCTCGACATCGACGACACCGAGGACCGGGCCTACGGCCAGCAGCAGCTCTCCCTGTTCAATGCACACCATGACAGCCGCTGCTTCATGCCGATCCATATCTACGAGGCGACGACCGGCAAGCCGGTCGCTGTGTTCCTGCGGCCGGGCAAGACGCCGGACGGCATCGAAGTGGCCATGGTGCTGCGCCACGTCGTGCAGGCGATCCGCGCCCGCTGGCCGCGCGTCGATATTCTGATCCGAGGCGACAGCCATTACGGCCGCCCCGAAGCCATGGCCTGGTGCGAGCGCCATCGGGTCGGCTACATCTTCGGACTGGCGGGCAACAAGGTGCTGCTGCGTCGCGTGATGGCCGAAGCCGAGCAGGTTGCGCTCGATCGCCTCGACGCCGCCGACGGCGACAAAGTGCGCCGCTATGCCGAGTTCCGTTACGGCGCCAAGACCTGGAACACCGAACGCCGGGTGATCGCGCGCATCGAAGCCTCCGGCCAAGGCGTCGATAGCCGCTTCATCGTCACCAACTTGGCGGGTCTCCCGAAGTCGCTTTACGAGAAGGTCTATTGCGCGCGGGGCCAAGCGGGGCCGAAGGCAACGCCCGCAGGGCGGTACCATCTGATCAAGGCCCATAAGCTGCACCTCGCCTCGGACCGCACCTCCTGCACCAAGGCGACCGCCAACCAGTTCCGCCTGTTGATCCACACCGCCGCCTATTGGCTCATGCACAGCCTGCGCGGACTGGCGCCCAAACCTTCGTTCTGGCGCGACGCCCAGTTCGACACCCTGCGCCTCGGCCTGATCAAGGTCGCCGTCCGCGTCACCGAGCTGGTCACCAAGATCAAGGTCTCGCTGCCGACCGGCTTCGTCTATCAGGAGGGCTTCTCGGTCCTCGCCGGGCGTCTGGCCAAGCTACCGCCGTGACCGACGGGGCGATGTGCCCCCGTAGAACCCGCGTCCCGCAGCCGACAAACTCCAGAACATCGCGCCCCCGGCGCCACCCCGCCGCACATCCTATGCGTGAGCAGATGGACACCGGACGCCTCGCCTCGAAATGGGCGATGAATTGTTCAGGCTAAAGGGGTCCCTTTTGGAAGCTTATATGGGGTCCCGATTCCGAGCCGATTGACAGGTCAGCGGCAGGACGCGCGCCGCGATGAACTCGATATCCGCCATTGTGACTCTCCCTTGGCGGGGAGTTGGAGCTAATCCGGGCAGTCCGCAACTGCGGCAACCGGGTAGCCCACGACTCGCCCCAGATGGGGCGAAACGGGTCAGAGCGCTCGCCGCCTCTGAACTCGGGCATCGCCCTGCGGGCTCCCAAGGGGCTACGCCCCTTCGGCCGCACGCGACCTACCCCTCCCCGTTCACGAACAGATTGGAAAGAGCGAACATAGGAACAGATCAGATCTATCGATGCACACGTGTGTCCTCGACAAAATCTATCAGGTCAAAGAGCTACTAGTTGTTTTCGTCGGTGTTGTTGCCGGTCCGGACGCCCCGAAGGGTGAAGTCGAAGCTGTAGTGACAGACGGCGACGCAAGTTTATCTGCAGCCGACAATACGAAGCTTGCTATTTGGCTACTCTGTGCTTTCGCCGACGTTTCATCGAGCCCTTCGTACTCTAGGTATTGAGTAACTTCGTCCTGCAAACCTTGCCGTATCGACGGATCATCGTTATTTTGATTTAAGTTGATGAAAATTTTGTCGTTTTGTTTAGGGTCCCCACCGACGTTGATCAGCACGTTAAGTCCCGAACTCGTATCATTGGTTCCCTGAAGAGCATCTGTGCCGGTCGAAATCTTGGCAGTCACAACAAAACCATTCGAACTACTGTCGGTCGATTGAGCGGCTCCGTCACTGCCCGTGGTCACAGAAGCTACAGCAGCGTCATATTCACCGTTTGCAGTTTTTGTCCCAGCGAGCGACCCGAAGTTGGTGCTCGACTTGAAGACCTGAGCGAAAACGTTGTTGCCGAGCCCGGCAGCTTCTTGGAAGAAATCTTCGCCGCTCGTATCGACCGTCGTTCCGTTGGGGCCGACGGAGGTCGTCTGATTGCGCTGAGAAAATTCGGTGGCGGTTTGCGTGAGAAGGCTCAGTGCAGCAGTCGCTGACGAGATATAGCCGCCAAGATACTGGCTCTTCGGAACGACAGCTGCGGCAGCAGCGGAATTCGCTTCTGACGAGGAGGTTTCCTCAGCGGTCGTGTCCTTGGCATAGGCGTAGGTCGGCGACGAGCCGGAGATGGTGAGCGACATGGCGAACTCCCTTTGGGGGCGCGTCTATTGGGCCCGCTGGCTGGCACATTTTGCGCCAACGTCTTTCACGATAGAAATCTACGCAACAATCACTAACACATCTTAAGAGCGAACAGAACGGTTAATGCAACCACTACGGCGATTTATCAGCACGCCCGAGACCTGAGCCGCCTCGGACCGTCAAGCAGCCGATCTCGCAAAGCGTCGATAAATGCCCGCACCCGGGCCGGCATTTGCGTGCGGGTCGGGAAAACGGCCCAGATCCCAACTTCCAGCGGTTCGACGTCGGCGAGGACGATGCGCTGCAACTCGCCCTGCGCGATCTGCTTGTGAACGTCCCAGTAGGTCAGCATGGCGATGCCGACGCCCGCGATGCAGGCTGCTCGTACCGCGTCGACGGTGCTGGCCGACAAAGGACCACTAATCCGGACGCGGTGCGTCTCGCCGTCACGCGTGAATGGCCAATGGTCCATCGCATGAAGCTTGATGCATGGGTGCCCCACCAGGTCTTCGGTCGTGGCCGGTTGTCCGAAGCGTGCGACGTAGCCCGGCGAGGCGCAGAGCGTATACGGATTGTCGGCCACCCGCGTGGCGATCATGTCCGAAGGCTTCATCACCGCCACGCGAACGGCCACATCCAGTCCCGCCGTCGCAAGGTCGATGACACCGTCGCTCAGAGTCAAATCGACGTGGAGCGCGGGATTGTCGGCGATTAACTCGGCCACCACCGGGACAACGACGGAGTGGCCGATGACGTTCGGCGCCGTGATCTTCAACGTGCCTGAGAGGCCGGAGCCACCGGACGAGACCGACTCGAGCGCCGAATCGCGGGCTTCTATGAGCGTGACGGCGTGAGGCAAAAAGGCCTCTCCCTCGGGAGTGAGTGAGAGGGACCGCGTCGTGCGGTGGAACAGGCGTGCGCCCAACTCGGCTTCGAGGCCGGCCAACCTGCGGCTGACCAGCATCGGCGTCATGCCCATCTGACGCGCCGCAGCCGACAGGCTGCCGACGGACACAATGGCGCGAAACAGAGCCACATCCGCGAGATCCATATTTTAACGTTAGGCGATATATTGCTTATCGTCAAAGCCATCTTCTGCGTCCTGCCCACCAAAGCTAAATCTAGGTCCAACGAACGGACGATCCTTCGATTTTGAGCCGAAATCGCCCGGGTTAATGCTTTTGGAGGGCTGCACCATGGACATCGACACCAGCGCGCTTTTCGCGCCGATCGTTATAAATGGCCATACTGCAAAGAACCGCCTCTCGGTCGCGCCGATGACGCGTATCTCGGCGACACCTGATGGCCAGGCAACCGAGACGATGATCCGGTACTACGAGCGTTTCGCTCGCGGCGGCTTCGGGACGGTCATCACCGAAGGCATTTACACCGATCAGGCGTTCTCGCAGGGCTACGCCCAACAGCCCGGCATGACCGACCTGGCACAGGCCAATGCCTGGAAGCCGGTCGTCAGCGGCATCAAGGCGCACGGCGCACTCGCCATCGCCCAGTTGATGCATGCCGGCGCGATCAGCCAGGGCAATCGCTTTCGCGACGGCACCGTGGGTCCGTCCGCCCTTCAGCCCAAGGGCCAGCAGATGACGTTCTATCACGGCAAGGACCGCTACGTGCTGCCGGCCGCGATCACGGAAGAGCAGATCGCCGACGCGATTGACGGCTTTGCCGGCTCGGCCGCGCGCGCAATCGAGGTCGCCGGGTTCGACGCCGTCGAGATCCACGGCGCCAACGGCTACCTGCTCGACCAGTTCCTGACCGACTACGCCAACAGCAGGACCGATCGCTGGGGCGGTGCTGTAGAGAACCGCGTGCGGTTGATCGTGGAAACCTTCAAGGCCGTGCGGGCGAAGGTCGGCGCCAAGGTCCCGGTCGGCGTCCGCCTCTCCCAAGGCAAGGTGAACGATTATCACCATAAGTGGGCGGGCGCGGAGCGCGATGCCGAGATCATCTTCGGCAGCCTCGCCGATGCCGGCGTCGACTTCCTCCATGTGACCGAGTTCGAGGCGTGGCAGCCCGCTTTCGCCGATGGCGGTCCCTCCTTGATGCGTCTCGCCAAGCGCTATGCGCCCAAGGCAGCGATATTCGCCAATGGCAGCCTGCACAACATCGACCAGGCGGTGGCGGCACTGGGTGGCGGTGCCGACATTGTTACCATCGGCCGCGGGGCGCTCGCGAATCCCGACTTGCCCAGGCGGTTATCCGAGCGCGACATCCTCAACGCGTTCGACCCGGGGATCCTCGGCCCGATCGCCGACATCAAGCAAACAGAGTTGGCGATGTGACGGCATGTCAATGAACGCGTGCGCCGTGAACTCCGCATCGCACCGTTGGGTCGGCTTAAACCGGAAGATGTTCCTGCGCGATTGATGCCTCAAAATAGTCGGCAAACTTGACCGCACGATCGCCATCGGCGGCAAGACGGGCCATCAACTGCGATAACAATTGGAACTCGTCGCGCGTGAGCCTTCCGAACAGCGCGTCGTTGACGGGGCGCTGGAAGGTGGCGAGCCGCGTCAGCAGACTAAAACCCGGCCCGGTAGCCGTGAGTTGGACCCGGCGACCGTCGCTCGGATGCGGGCTCTTCTCGATCAAACCGTCGGACACCAGCTTGTTGACTTCATTGGTGATGAAAGTACCGCTCAACTGCAGGCGGGCCGCGACCTGATTAATCCCCATCGGCTCGTCCAAAGTCGAATTCTTGATCGCGATCATGATCAGATACTGGGTCGGGGACAGACCGACGTAGCTCGCAAACTTGGCTCGGGCCGCCTCCAGGCTGCGCCCGAACGCGAAGAAATCATACAACAAGCCCCGCAGCGTCCGGTCGCCGTCGTCGTCGAGCAATTCGGGCTTTGAGGCCGTCAAAAGAGCGTCGGGCATAGCAGCCCTCCCATCAAATTCGATTCAAACTGGGCGCCAACAAAGCATGCATCCGGCTCAGCTTCAAGAGTTGACATTGCTAGATAGCGTTGTTAGAAAGCTATTCAAGGAAGCATTTTGACCCGGAAGAGGCAGGCCACCGCGCGCCTCGATCGATGCCGACCGAGGTCAATTCTGGCTTCTGACGACCGAATGAGACGAATGCCCACCACTCAAAAGAGGATAATTCAAATGGCTAAGTTCGCACTGCTGGTTGAGCTGAAGGCTAAGCCAGGGAAAGCATCTGAAATTGAAGCGTTTCTAGGGAAAGAAGCCAGTCTGGTTAGAGGAGAGCCCGGGACTTTGACGTGGCACGCCTCGGCAGACGAGGGCGAATCCGCTGCATATTTCGTCTTCGACACCTTCGATGATGAAGCTGGCCGCGAAGCTCATCTGAACGGCGAGGCTGGGGCGGAGCTAGCGGCGCATTGGGAAGAGCTGTTTTCCGAGGCTCCCAAGATCCACCGGGTTCGGATCGTCGCCGAGAAGTAAAGCCTCCGGCGGCTCTTTATTGCGAAACAGATGATGGTCTCGGGGCGGCTCGGCTCGATCCACGCGTCAGCCGCCCATCTCCTGGCGCAACACTCCCCGAAAGGAATCTGAAATGGCTATCGAATCATCTAAGCCTACGATCGTGCTCGTGCATGGGGCGGTCGAGGACTCGTCGCTTTGGACGCATGGAGTGATCCAGGGCCTCCAGCGCGACGGCTACCCGATCAAGGTCTTCTCCAATCCCTTGCGGGGTCTGGCAAACGACGTTGCCTACCTGCGGAGCCTGTTGGACACGATCGACGGGTCCGTGATCCTCGTTTCCCACGCCTACGGTGGGGCCGTCATCACACAGGGCGGGGACGACCCCAAGGTCAAGGGCCTCGTCTATGCGGGCTCTCCCATGCCCGGGGTCGGGGAATCGACAAACGATTGCCTCTATCGATTTCCCGGCGGCGACTTCGCCACTTCCGCCGATCTGATCCCCTTCACCCTGCCCGATGGAACCACCGGCACGAATATCCTCATCAAGCCGGAGAAGTACGCCTATCTCCTCGCCGCCGACGTGCCCGAGGACAAGCTCGCCCTGATGATCGCCACCCAACGCCCCATCGCCGCGGCGGCCCTCAGCGACGTGCTGACATCGGCGGCATGGACCAGCAAGCCGAGCTGGCAAATCAGGCCGCTGCTGGATCCGGTCATCCCTCAGGAAGAATTCAAGTTCGAAGCCGAGCGTGCCCACGCTCACGTCACCGAGGTGAAGTCGTCGCACGCCATCCCCGTCGTTTTCCCGGACGTCGTGGTCGATGTGATCAAACAGGCCGCCCGCGCCGTCGCGTCCTGATGGCGGTTTGTCTGCCTGTGGTTCCTGCGCCGCGCTGGGTGCGGCGTAGGAACTGAGTCCCTTAGAGACCACAAGTGGCGGCACGAGAAAACTGGACGTGCCTTCGCGCAAGCCAAGGAGATGATCATGAGTCTTCAGGAAACTCTCGCCTCAATCGCGAAATCCGGCCTGCCGCTGCAGGGCAAGCTCGATGCGCTGAAATTCGAGTTCGAAACCAAGCTCGCCCCGCAGGCGGCTGTCGAAGCGCTTCATCGCTCCACCGATGAGCTGATCGCCTCGGGCGCTCAGAACCGGGCGCTGAAAGCGGGAGCTCTCGCGCCGGAATTCACCCTTCCCGACGTTGACGGCAATCCCGTATCTTCCAAGCTGTTGCTCGCCAAGGGGCCGCTCGTGGTCACGTTCTATCGGGGCGTCTGGTGCCCTTACTGCAACTTCGACCTGACCGCGTTGGAAGAGGCCCGCGCGGAAATCGAGGCGCGCGGTGCAAGCCTGGTCGCGATCTCGGAACAGACGGCGCCCAACAGCCGCAAATCGCAGCGGCAGAACGGCCTCGGGTTTCCGATCCTCGGCGATCATGGCGGGGAGATCGCCGCTCAGTTCGGCGTGCGCTGGACCCTGCCGGACTATCTGCGTGAAGTCCACAAAGCGCTGGGTGCGGACCTGACGCAGTTCAACGGAGAGGACAGTTGGACGCTCCCGATGCCCGCTCGTTACGTCATCGCGCAGGATGGTAGGATCGCTTACGCCGAGGTGAACGCCGATTACACGCGGCGGCCCGAGCCTTCGGCCGTCTTCCCGGTTCTGGAGCAACTGGGGCGCCGGCACGTCGCCTGACACCCTGCCCATCATCCAGAGCAAGAGGGTAGTCGGCGTCAACAATGCGCCGGCTACCCAACTTCAACGCCCAAGAGGCTCCAGTCGTGCCGTCGAAGCCCCTCTGCTCGCCTTTCTCCGCCCGCAGCGCCCTGAAAATATCGGCTGCGGGTCCGAAATCGGCCCAGTTTCGACCCATCGCGATCGCCTCCATATGGACGATCGCCCTGACCTGAGCGGGAAAACGCGTTGCCCGGTGGAATCCCAACGCGGACCCCCAATCATGGAGGACCAGGGTGACATCGCGCGTCAGGTTCAGCCTGGGCATTCGAGCGCTGTTCGGCTCCGTGCTCGACTGCCTGGATAACCCGGAGATACCGTCTCGCCTCTGCATGTTCGCTGCCATGGCCTCCGAAGAAATGTTGTCGGATCCCGATCTGCGAAAACCTGTCGAGGACCGCATGGAAAGCTACCAGGTGCAGTTGATCGAGCGGCTGAGCCAGGATCGGGACGCCGGGCTACTGCCAGCGGAACTGGACCCGCGAACGATAGCGTCGGTTATCGCCACCTACCAGCAGGGCATCTGGCGCATGGCGCTGATAGAGTATGATCGGACCCGTTTCTATCGGCAGGTCGATGTTTTTCTGACAGCACTGGGGCTTTAGACGCAGCCGTGGAGTTGCGGGTAATTCGACGCGGACAACTCCATCTGACGCAACTCGACTTCGGCCGCCATGCCCCCCGCGCGACTGGCTCAGGGAGGCCAGGCCGGAAGATACTGGGTCGGTCTCTTTCGCGCCGAAGCTGAGCCAACCGCGCATCGTGCATCAAAATTTAACCTAAGAAGGCCGTAATCGACGGCTTGCCAGCTCTCAACAAATCCGGGGCGTCGTACATCATGGAAGGCCCTATCGCTGCCTTCAGCGCGCTCGTCATCGACGATGATGCGTTCACCCGGGAGACCACCGCCCTAGCTTTGAAGAAACTCGGCGCGATCGCCGTCCACGAGGCGGCCCATGGCGCCGAGGCGATGGCCTTGCTCGGGCTGTGGCCCGGCATCGATGTCATCATCTGCGATCTGAACATGCCCGAGGTGGACGGCATCGAAACCTTGCGACGGCTGGCGGAGCGCGATCAGCAGGCCCGAATCATTCTCGCGAGCAAAGCCGACACCAGAGTTTTGCGCGCCGCGCGACAGATGGCGCTTGGATTCGGTTTGCCGACGGTGCGGATCATCCCCAAGCCGGTGACCGTCGCCAAGTTGCGCGCCGCGATAACCGAGAGCGATCCCGAAATTTTCCGGCGCTCCGGCGGTGATGACAGGTCAATCACCGTGGAGGAATTGGAACGAGCTCTGCGGGAGACCGAACTCATTGCCTATTACCAGCCCAAGGTTTCCTTCCTGGATCGTCGGCTTGTCGGCACCGAGGCTTTGGTACGCTGGAAGCATCCGGTTTATGGCCTGCTCTCGCCGGCCGCATTTCTTCCGCTGGCGCAGAGCGCTGGAAAGCTCGATGACCTGACCGACCTCGTCTTGAAAACGGCGATCGCCCAATGCGCACAGTGGCGGAGAAATGGTGTCGTCACCGGTGTCAGCGTCAATCTGCCGATGGTCAGCCTGCTGTCGCGCGCGCTCCCGGTCCGGATCGACGATCTGCTGTCGATGCATGGGCTGACGCCGGACGATCTCACGCTGGAAGTGACGGAGGACGGCTGGCTGCAGCAACAGGCCGTAGCGCGGGAAGTCGTCACCCGACTGCGCGTCCATGGGTTCGGCCTTTCGATCGACGATTTCGGCACCGGCTATTCGACCCATCAGCAATTGCTGAATGCGCCTTTTAACGAGTTGAAGCTCGACCAGTCCTTCGTCACCAGGGCGTTGCATGATCGGGAGAGCCGCATCGTCCTGGAATCGACCATCAAGATGGCGCACCAACTTGAATTGGTCGTCGTCGCCGAGGGCGTGGAGACCCGTGCGCAATGGACACTTCTCGCGGAGCTCGGTTGCGACATCGCACAAGGCTACCTGATCGCCAGGCCGTTTCCTGGGGACCAGTTGCCATCTTGGACGGCCGCCTGGGAGGCGGCTTCGTCTTCGATCCTGGACCGCTGAATCAAGGCGGCATCGGGTCACTCGACGGCGATTGCTTTCGCCGTGATGAACCCCTGGATCTCGTGATGTGTCTCCCGAAATCCGGTCTCGAGAGCCTCGACCAGCCGACGCAATTGATCGGGGGATGCCGTCGCGGACGGGAGTTCCAATGCGGCCGCCAGCCTGCCAACCCGCATAGCGCCCGCCGTCAGCGAAGCGCCTGCAATCGTGTGGGCTTCCGACCTCAGCGTTTTGCGGTCGCCCGCCTCTATGGCGTGACGAACCCGTTCGATTCCGGCGATCGTCGCGGTAAGATAGCCATTGAGCCAAGCGCTGCCGATCCGGCTATCCTCATCGAACAGATCCTGATAAGTGCTGTCGTCAAACAGCCTTTCGTCGGCAGAGTCTGCCGCGACCACGGGATCTGGCAGCGGGTCCCCCCGCATCAATTGGCGCAGCACCGCTTCAAGTCGGGGCAGGTTTATGGGCTTCGAGGCGACATCATCCATGCCGGCGTCAAGGCATTGTCGCCGCATTTCCTGGGTCACATCCGCGGTCAGGCCCAGAATGGGCAAGCGATCGACGCCGAACTCGGTTTCGGCCGCTCGAATACGCCTGGTCAACTCGACGCCGTCCATCCCCGGCATATGGCAATCGGTGACCAGCAAGCGGAAGCGCCCCTCGGCGAGGGCGGCCAAAGCATGGTGGCCATCTTCGACGACTTCGACCTCGACGCCGAGGCGCGCGAATTGGCGCTGGATGACCCATCGATTGGTTTCCTGATCCTCCGCAACCAAAACGCGGACATCGCGCAGTGATCGGTCGGCCAGTTCCATCGGCGCGCCGCTCTCTCCACCTCCGCGCGGCTCAGCGACGACGAGCGGGATTGTCAGCGTGAAAATGCTGCCGCGCTCCGGCTCGCTCGAGACGACGATGTCGCCGCCCAACAGGCGGGCGAGCCGGCGGGAAATGGAGAGACCAAGCCCGGTGCCGCCGAAGTTTTTCGTGGTCGAAGCGTCGGCTTGCGAGAAGGGCTGAAACAAGCGTTCCAGCACTTCAGTACCCATACCAATGCCGGTATCCCGCACGGAAAACGTCAGGATGTCTTGGCCCAAGGGGCGTGTGACGGCCAGATCCACCGCGCCTCCTGCCCCGGTGAACTTCACGGCATTGCTCAGGAGATTGTCGAGGATCTGGCGCAGCCGTAGCGGATCGGCCGAAATCCAATCTGGTACGGTTTCGTCCAGTTCGTAGCGCAGCGACAGATCCTTGCGGGCGGCCACCTGGGCTATCGGTCTCATGAGCCCGCGAATCAGCTCGTGCACTGCCGTCGGTTCGAGTGCCGGGGCGACGGCACCCGCATCGATCTTCGACAAATCGAGCACATCGTTCACGATACCCAGCAGCGTGGTGGCGGAGTCCTGCGCCAGTTCGACCATGTAGCTTTGGTCGGCCTCGAGCTTGGTGTTTTGGAGGAGCTCGATGATCCCCAGCAGGGAACTCATCGGCGAGCGGATCTCGTGGCTCATCATGGCCAGAAATTCGGCCTTCTGGCGGGCGGCCAGATCCGCTTCGTCGCGCGCCGCCCGCAGCACATGCTCGGTTTTCTTGCGCTGCGTGATGTCGGTATAGGTCCGAACCACACCGCCATCGGCCATCGGGACGCTGCGGAATTCCAGAATTTGGCCGTTGGGTCGGGTGCGCTCGTACCGCTGCGGCTCGTCGGAAATGCCGCCGGCACGGACGAAGCGGCGGAGCCATGCTTCGAGGTCGCCGCCATCCTGCCCGAACTCGCCGTTTTGCCATTGCCAGCGAAGTACTTCATCGAACATCGGGTGGCTGGCCATCAATTCCGCTGGCAGGCCGAGCTTTTCGATGGCGCGGTGGTTGCAGACCTGCACCCGTCGATCCGCATCGACCATCATGATGCCCTGGCTCATGTTTTCCAGCGTGGCTTCGAGCAGGCTGGATTTTTGGGCATAGCGGGCTTCACTGGCCCGCAATTTCTCCCGCGCATCGCGCAGCCCGGCATCGCGCCGCCTGATCATCGCGGTAGCGCCGAGGAGAAGTACGGTTAAGACGCTTCCGAGGATGATGTAAAGTCGGCGGCTTTGACGGGTGGCCGCGAGCACTTCGCTCCGGGCCAGCCCGACACTGACCAACAGGGGGTATGAGCGGACGCCGCGATAGGCATAGACGCGACGGGTGCCGTCGATCGAGCTCGTCGCTTCAAAATTTCCCGAGGGCGACCGGGCAAACTCCTCCAGCAGCCGCGTTCCGATCACGGATTGTCCGACGTCGGTATTTCCGGCCGCGGCACGCGCCCGCACGACACCGTCGGTTCCCGTCAGCGAGACGACGCCTTCGGCCCCGACCTCTACAGAATCGTAGAATTTGGACAGATATTGGGGATCCAGCGACACCACGACGACCCCATCGAACGCGCCGTCGGCGCCGATCATTTTTCGGGTCATCTGGATCGACCATTTTTGGCTGACACGACCCAGGATCGGCTTGCTGATAAAGAGTTCGTCGAGCGTGCTGTCGCGCTGTGCCGAATAGTGTTCGCGGTCGCTCAGGTTCACCCGCTCTCCGTTCACCGAGAGGTTCGACCCCTGGAGCATGCCGTTCTTGTCGACGAGCGAAATCTGGAACGTCAGATCGGTCAGAAACTGCACGTTCTTCGCCCAGGCAGAAATATCGAACCCGGTCGGGTCTTTTTCATAGGCCTCGCGAACATAGAGCAGGGTCTGATCGACTGCCTTGATCGACCGGACGATATGCTCTTCAAACGCCCGCGAGAGATTCGATGTGTCCTGCACGGCCCCCTGCAGCGCCTGCTCGCGCTCCACCGAGAGCGAGTGGAGAATGCCACCCCACAGCACGGCAATCGCACACAAACCCAGAATCGCGCCGCTCGCCTGGCTCAGGCCGAGCAGTCGCCGTACCATCCCTGCCTTCAAATCGACGAGGCGTCTCAGTAGCACTGAATGACTCCGCTTACCTGTCGCGTATCGGCTTATCGCGCATCGATCTTGCTGGAGTGTGATCCTCGGCTCGGCACTTGCCGCGGACCGATTCACGGCACGGCAAGGATCGCTCGGGGCTCGCTGGAACTGAATTTACGTCGCCCATGCCGCCTCTCCTATGTCCATCAGTTCGGCATTCCATTGTCTAAGCCCGCTTGACGGCCGCGAGGAAAATACCGACCTCGGCGTTCAAGCCGACGGATTGGCGTGACAATTCGCTGGCTGCGCCCAGCACCTGAATCGCCGCGGAGCCGGTATCGTGGGCAGCTTGCTTTACGGCCGCGATGTTGTCGGTGACGGCGTTCGTGCCGTGAGAAGCTTCCAGCACGTTTCGGGCGATCTGCGAGGTTGCCGCACCTTGCTCGTCCACGGCGGTGCAGATCGACGCCGTGATGTCGCTCATGCCGTTGATCGTGGCACCGATCGAACTGATCGCGGCGATCGCCTGCTGGGTCACGGCCTGGATTTGGGAGATCTGCTCGGTGATCTGTTCCGTCGCCGTGGAGGTCTGGCTGGCCAGCGCCTTTACTTCGCTCGCAACCACCGCGAAGCCCTTGCCTGCCGCACCCGCCCGGGCCGCCTCGATCGTGGCATTCAACGCCAACAGGTTGGTCTGGTCAGCAATGCGGCTGATCAGATTGACGATCGCACCGACCTTTTCGGCACCGGCCGCCAAGCTTCGGACAACAGCGTCCGTGTCGCGGGCATTGGCCACGGCGGAGGCGGCGATTTTCGTCGATGCATCGACCTGCCTGCGTATTTCCGAAATCGACGACACGAGCGGTTCGGCCGCGGCCGCGACGGTAGCGACGTTTGCCGACGCCTTCTCGGCCGCGCTGCCGACGTTTTCCGAGCGCTCGCTGGCTCGCTCTGCCGTCCCCGACATGGAATGCGCGGTCGCTTCCAACTCGGTTGCCGCCGACGAAACGGAGTCGACGAGTTCACCCACGGTGGTTTCGAACCCCGCGGTCAATGCGTCGAGCCGTGCCACACGCGCCGCTCGCGCTTCGTCGTCCAGCGCCTTCGCGGCGGACAGCCGGACGGCTTCGAGCGCACGTTCCCGAAACACGTCTAGGGCCCGCGCGACATCGCCGATGCCATCCCGGCGATCCAGCGCGGCGACCTGAATGTCGAGGTGGCCGTCGGCGAGCCGCTTCATTTGACCGGTGATCATGCCCAGCGGGCGGGTTATCGATCGAACGATTTTCATCGACACAAATGCGCCCAGCAGAACGATGAACAAGGCGACGGCCAAGCGCGTGATCACGGCATGCTGAAATCCGCCGATCCGCGCAGCCAGCAGGCTTTGCAGATCGAGATCGGCCTGTCGTGTCAGGCTTTCGGTCGCGGCCAGCACCGCGGCCGCGCTCGAACCAAGCGATGCGTGGTCCGCGCTCTTGGCAACCGCCAGGAGGGTATCGACGGCGGAGGAGACCCGGCGTGCGGGCGCGTCCAAATTTGCCCTCAGCGAGCCATCGATATTGCCTTTCAACGCCTTGGCAAGATCGGCGCTGAGCGCGCCTGCGCTTGCGATGGTGCCGTCGCGCGCCTCGGCGAAGGCTATCTTGTCATCGTCCTTTGGATCGGCCGCCAGAACCGCGCCGGCCAGGACGAGGCTTCGGGTCTGCTGCATGATGGCCGGAGCCTGATTGACGATGATGTCGCCGACGAAATAGGTGTCGGCGTCCGGATCGAGCGTGATGTTCGAATTGTCCGAGATCGAGGAGATCAGATCGACCGTTTGCGTGATGGCCGCATCGAGGGCTTCGCCCGTTGGGATCGTCCGAAGCGTGGCCGCCAGGGCGGCGGATTTTTCCGAGACGGCGGTAGTACCGCCATCCTCCGCCTCTGCCTTGCCCAGCCGATCTGCCGCCTGCCCGAAGGTCGCTTTGTCGGTGCCCGGCGCGACCAGCAGAGCCAGCACGCCATTGGCGGCGTTCAAATATCGACTGCCGGCGATCTCGGTCCGGGTGAATCCGATGAGGTCATCCTTCTCGACGACAAGCAGATATCCAAGGAACAGGATCGGAACAAGGAAGATGACGATCCCGCAGGCGATCTGATTACCGATGCTGAGGCGCCGAAGCGTGAAATTGCCGGAGTTGATCATAACCCGTCCCAGAAGAGCCTGATCCTCGACGCCAGGAAGAAGGTATTTCTCCGTGGTGAGATCGGGGCTTGTCGTCGATCGCGCCAAGTCGACGTTGATACCGAATGCGTTCAGGTCTCGTTGGCGCGTCCTTGGGTTCGCGAGCGACCGCCAGGGACGCGCCTGTCGATCAACTCATCGACGGCGCGCCGCTCGCCAAATCCGATGCATCGTCATTCGAGATCGTAAGGGCGGGTTTCGCGGAGAGCAGGCGGTAAATGGTCGAGCCGATGACAGCGGCACTCACCGGCTTTTGAAAAACGCAATCGGCACCAAGCACCCGCGCCGCGGTGAAGACGTAAGGGTTGTGGACCTTGCCTCCGGATGACACCGCAATAATGGGCAGTGTGGGACAAGCAAGGCTCACCGCTTGAATCAGCTCGATCCCGTCCATCTCCGGCATCATGATATCGGTCAGGACCAGATCAACGCGCACACCGGAACGCAAGAGCGTCAGGGCCTCGGCGCCCGAGTTCACGACCAGCGGGCGATGGCCCTCCCGCAGCAGATCCTGGCGCATCATCGCGCAGAACAACGCGTCGTCGTCGACCACCAGAACTCTGGCCATTTCACGCTCCTCTCATTCTGATATTTCTGCCGTTACAAGAGTTGTGCCGCCCAAGGCCTCAAGGTTTTCAGCCGATCTTGTCCCGTGAGTTGCTGCCAAACGGACAAAGTGTCCGGTCAAAAAGTCCGCGCAGCCTAAATGTCCGCATTGTTTGGCGCGCGCAGAAGTCCCACCGCGATAATGATGGCGAGGCCGATGAGCAGGCAAAGCGACCTTCATTGCCGGAGGTCGATCAGATCCCGGGGGCGCTCGGTTCGGCGCCGGAGCTATCGACCAGACCCTCGGCCTTGGCCGCGCCGTCGTTTATGATTTCACGACCAGGACGATGATCGAGCAGACCGCGGATCGCAGCGTCAATCTCGGTTGCACTGACCGGCTTTTGAAGAACACGGTCGGCGCCCAAACGGTGGGCCATGCCGAGGATATTCAGAAATCGCCGCTCCCCGCCCGATGAAAGGGCGACGATGGGAAGTGAGGGATAGAGCCGACGCACGGCCAAAATCAGCTCTATCCCGTCCATGTCCGGCATCATGAGGTCGGTCAGAACGACGTCGAACCACGATCCCGAGCCGAGGGCGACCAGAGCGGCAGCGGCGGAATTGACGACGCAGGGATGGTGCCCCTGACGCAGGAGATCCTGCCGTGTCATCGCGGAACACAAGGGATCGTCGTCTACGACTAAAATACTGCCCATATTCCGTCTCCTCGCGCTTTGCTCAACGATCAGGTAACAAGAGCCATGCCACGGTTGAGCGCTGAGGATTGATCAGGAATTTTTCGCGCACTGAGGGAATAACCGGACAAGAAGTCCGGACATAATGTCCGCTCGGCCCGAAATGTCCGCTTGTCCAGGGTCGATAAGATTTGAGGACAAGGAAATGACGCGAACCAAAAGCCGTCGGCTGCAAGTCGTCACCATGTCGATTGGCGTCACGATAGCGGCGCTGTTTTGGGTCGGCCTGCTCGTCGATATCGATCGGCTCGAAGCCGTCTATGAGCATCATACGATCGACGAAACCCAAAGCCTCGCGTTGGCCTTCGAAGAGCAGACCGAGCGCACCTTTCAAGCCGTCGATAGCGCTCTTATGACCCTGAAGCGGGATTACGAGGCGAATCCCTCGGGCTTCACGCTCGCGGCGGGGCTCGATCGGATCGACCTGCCGAGGGACGTCGTTCGCCGGGTCGCGTATATCGATGCCCAGGGCCGGGTTGTCAGCACGGATACGGGCCTCACCGAAGATGTCGTGAGCGTGGTCGATCGACAATATTTCCTGCGCCACCAGCAAGCCGACGTGGGGTTGCTCGTCAGCCCGCCGCTAAAGGGGCGCGTTTCGGGAAACTGGGGCATCCAACTCAGCCGTCGCCTGCAACGGCAAGACGGCGCCTTTGCCGGCGTCATCGTCGCGACGATCGATCCGCAATATCTGTCCGAGTTCTTTGCCCGGGTCAGTCCGAAGCCGGGCAGTTCGGTCACGCTCGTCGGCCAGGACGGCCTGGTCCGGGCCCATTCGCCCCTCGTCGATGGCGAATTGGGGCAAGATGTCAGCGCCGGCCCGCTGTTCGTCCATCTGAAACTGGCGCCGAATGGGTCCTATCGCGCGATCAGCTTCATCGACGGGACGGACCGTTTTCTGTCCTATCGATCGATACCCAAACTATCGCTGATCATCACGGTCGGAACCTCCGTGGCCGCGGCAATGGCACCCCAGCGCGCGCAGCGCGATCAGACATTGATCGGTGCTGGGGTCGTCACAATCGTCATCGGGGTTTTGCTGTGGGCTCTCGTCGCCGCCATCGAGAAGCGTCGCCAGCTTTCGGTCGAGCGCGATCACCAGGCCAACCGCCTGGCCGAGGTCAACGAGCGCCTTGCCGGCAGCGAGGAACGCTACCGCGGCCTCGTCGAAAATCTCACCGAAGTGGTGTTTCGGACGGATCAAGACGGAAACTGGCGTTTTCTCAATCGTGCTTGGGTCGAGATGACCGGGTACGAGGTCCAGGAAGCCCTCGGTCAACGCTTTCTGTCCTTCGTTCATCCGGAGGATGGCGGCGAGGGCTGGCAACAGTTCGAGGCCCTGCTGGTCGGTCAGTTGTCGCTCTGCCGATACGAGGCGCGCCATCTCACGAAGTCGGGGGAGGCCCGCTGGATCGAAGTCTTCGCGCGTCTGGTTCGGGACGAAGCGGGCAGCATCGTCGGCACCACGGGCACGCTCAACGACGTGACCGAGCGGCGCAAGGCGCTCGACGCGCTGCGCGACAGCGAATTTCGCTATGCCGAAAAATCCCAGATCCTGTCGGTGACGCTGGAAAATATCGATCAAGGCATCATCATGATTGCTGCCGATGGCACCATCCCCGTCAGCAATCGACGTGTGGTCGAGCTCTTGGAACTGCCGCCCGACTTGCTGCAGGACCGCCTGCCGTACCAGACCATGCTGGACTACCAGCTCAGCACAGGAGAGTTCGCGGGCGTCGATCCGGCGATCGTCGATCTCGTGAAACGCGGCGGGGCGGTCAGCGAGCCGCACGCCTGGGAACGCACCCGTCCTAATGGCCGCACGATCGAATTTCTGACGGTACCGCTCGACGGCGGCGGCATCGTCAGGACCTATACCGACGTCACCCAGCGGCACGCGAGCGAGCTGGCCTTGCGCGAGGCCAAAGAGGTGGCGGAGCAGGCGAGCCGAACCAGAACCGCCTTCCTGGCCACGCTCAGCCACGAGATCAGGACACCGCTGAACGGCGTGATCGGCTTGGCCGACCTGCTGCTGGCGACATCGCTCGATCCGGCGCAGAACACCTATGTCCGCGGCCTGGGCGCTTCAGCCGAGCACTTGCTGCTGATCATCGACGACGTGCTGGACTTCACCAAGCTCGATGCCGGCCGCCTGGAACTCGACCAGGTACCGTTCGATCTGTTCGATCTGATCGACAGCACGATCGAGATGCTGGAGCCGCGCGCGGCGGGGAAGCATATTTCCCTCATGGCCGAGCTGCCGCGCGATGGCGCACGCCACTTCCGCGGCGATCCCAAGCGCCTGCGGCAGATCCTGCTCAATATCCTCGGCAACGCGGTGAAATTTACCGACCATGGCGGCGTCAGACTCGAGGGATCGATTGAACCAACGGGTATCGAGGCTCGAATCATCCTGTTGGTCAAGGACACAGGAATTGGGATTCCGCCCGAGGCGCGCGACCGTCTGTTTCAGGACTTCAGTCAGGCGGATAGCTCGATTACACGCCGGTTTGGCGGAACCGGGCTCGGCCTCGCGATCTGCCGGCGTCTGGTCGAAACCATGGGCGGCAAAATCACCGTGACGAGCGAAACAGATTGGGCCACGGTCTTTCGGGTCGAGCTTTCCCTGCCGACCGCGTGCGCGGCCGACCTGCCGACCCTCGCCCCTGAACGTCAACGGCTTTCCCTCCAGCAAGGCCTGCGCATCTTGCTGGCCGAAGACAATGAGACGAACCAAATCGTCGCCTGCGTGGTATTGGAAAAATATGGCTGCAGGGTCGATATCGCCGTCAATGGGCGAGAGGCCGTCGCGGCGGTCAGAGACCGTGGCTACGACCTCGTGCTGATGGACCTGATGATGCCCGAGATGGACGGACTCCAGGCCGCCCAACAGATCCGGGCTTTGCCCGGAACGGCCGGCCTGGTACCGATCATCGCGATGTCGGCGAGCGCCGCTGCCGAAGACCGTGTCGCCTGTGCTCGGGCAGGGATGGACGGCTTTATCGCCAAGCCGTTCGTTCCCAGCAAGATGCTTTCCCAGATCCGCAACGTGTTGAGCGATCGGAAGATCGGCGGTCTGCTCAAGGTCGAGCCGGCCGCTCTGGGCGAGATCGGCGTCCCGCCGGCTGGGGTTGATGTCGATCGCGCAATTGTCGCCGATCTGTTCGAGGCCTACGGCACCATGGCCAGCAGCTTCATCGATACGTTCATGATCGAAACCGGCAACCGCCTGCGGCGAATGGGCGTACTGGTCGCCACAAGCAAGCCCGCCGAGTTAATGCTCGATGCGCATTCCCTGAAAGGCTCCGCGCTGACTTTCGGCTGCACGAGTCTTTCCGTCTTGGCGGGTGAGATCGAGAACGGCATTGCCGTCGGTCGGGATCTGCCATGGGCCGACCTGCTGGACGCGCTCGACGCCTGCTTTCGTCGAACGACGATTCTCCTGCGTGAGGCCGCCGAGGCGGGCGCTCCGGTGATGCATTAGAGCGATCTACGCTCACCGGGGCGGTCGGCGCCATCGCGCTATCACAAGATCAGCCATGTCGAAGCGGCCCTCGAGGGACTGTGCCTCCATCTGTTTCCGGAGGCGCACGCCAAGGCGCCCAAGTAAATCTGTCTCGATCTCGACGCGACCGACGGTCCGCTGAACAGCCGCGCGGACATTTAGTCCGGCCGGACAATTTGGCCGGACAATTTGGCTTGCCGTCCGGCAAATTTTATCAAAAAAGCCCGATAAATCATACGCTAATACCGTGGCATGCTTCTTGAGAATGCTTGCATGAGCAAACATTAGAAGAAGCAGCATGGTCCGCATCTTGGTGGTCGACGACGATCCGGTCTTCCTGACGCTGGTGATCCAGGAACTGGCGGACGCGGGGCATGCGGCCCTCGTCGCCGGTTCCGCCCGAGCCGCGCTCAAACTGCTGGAGGCCGGCGAGCCGATTGCGCTCGTTTTGACCGACATTCTGATGCCCGACATGGATGGCATCGAACTGATCCTGACCCTCAAGCAGGCCTATTCGACGCTGCCGATCATCGCCGTTTCGACCGGCGGCAGCTGGCCCGATGCCGTGACGCTCGACACGGCGCAAACGCTCGGTGCCGACCGGGTGCTGCGCAAGCCGATCCGACCGGGCCTGATCGGCGAGACGATCGCGACGCTGCTGAAGCCGGTCCGGCAGCGCCGCGCCGCGGAAGCCGTTCCCGCGGACTGATACGCGAAACACCGCCCCCACCCAAGATCGCCCTGTCGCGGGCCAACCCGAAGGAAGCAGACATTGGCAGAAATCATCCCGTTCAGGCCGGCTGGAACCGCCGTGCCGACGCCGTCAGGTTCCCCATTGGCCTTGTCGGACGCGGTTGCCGCGACCGAGGCCAGGCTCGATCAGGCGTCGGCGAACCTGGGCGTCGCCGAGGCGTTGGGCCGACAGGTCGCCGGGCAGCTCTTGCACTACGTCAGACTGCTCGATCAGACCAAGGACTTCTGTGATCAGTGCACGGCCGCAACCGAACTCGACGACCTGGCCGAAATGGTCCGGCGGCGCGACGCCCTGGCCCACGTCTGGAACCACGAATGGGCGCGCGAGTCGCCCCAGGCGAGCGGCGCCGCCGCTAGGCGCTGATCGCCGCCTGCCTGTCCATCCCCCTTCAAACCGAGCCCGGGCGCCGATCGAGCCCCCGGCCACCACATCTTGTCGAAGGACTTTGAAATGCTGAAGAAACTTAAAATCCGCGGCCGCCTGTTCGCCGGCTTCGGCGTGCTGATCGCGCTGATCTTCGTCTCGACCGCGCTGACGATGAACTCCAACAGCGACACCACCACCTCGATGGACGAAGTGCATCGCTCCACCGCCGTCGTCGAAGGGTTGAAGGACGCCGTGCTGAGCATCCGCCAGTCCCGGGTCCAGGCCTGGTCTTATGCCGCGACCGGCAATCCCATCTATCTCAAGGCGCGCGACGACGCGTTCGATCAGTTCGACAAGCAGCTCGGCGCGGTCGAGGCCCGCCTCGTCCGCCCGGCGGGCAAGGCGCTCGTCGCGAGCTTCCGCGCCACCGTCGTCGAATTCGAAGCCAAAGCCAAGGCGTTCAACGAGCTGAAGACCAAGGGCGTCGCGACGGATTCGGCCGAGTTCCTGGCCGGCGTCGCCGCCGTGGACGCGTCGGCGAAGGGCTATGCCGAAGCCGTCAACAAAGCCTCGGCTTATTACGACACTGTCTCCGAGGAAGCCAACACTGCCGCCAACGGCAGCCTGCGATCCTCCGAGCGGGTCGCGATCGGCTTCGGCATCGCCGCCCTGCTGGCCGGCGTGCTGGTGGCCTGGCTGATCGCCCGCGGCATCGCGACGCCGGTGAAGGCCATGACCCAGGCGATGGGGACGCTCGCCGCCGGCGACCTGACCATCGACATCCCCGGCATGACGAATACCGACGAGATCGGCGACATGGCCAAGGCGGTCGATGTGTTCAAGCAGAATGCGCTCGAGGCCCGCCGTCTGGCGGCGCGCGAAGCCGCAGAGAACCAAGCCAAGATCGAGCGGGCGGCCCGGATCGAACGCGACATCGCGCTGTCCGACAAGGCGGTGCGCGGCGCGCTCGATCTGCTGGCGTCCTCCGCCACCGAGATGCAATCGACGGCCAAGAGCCTGGCCGGCGGCGCCCAGGAGGCGAGCGAGCGCTCCGCCGCCGTTGCCGCCGCCGCCGAACAGGCCTCGGCCAGCGTGCAGACCGTGGCGGCGGCGAGCGAGGAAATGTCGGCCTCGATCGGCGAGATCGCCCGTCAGGTCACCAAGTCGAGCGGCATCGCCGGCCAGGCGGTGCGCGAGGCGGACGAGACCCGCGCCACGATCGGCACCCTGGACCAGGCGGCGCAGAAGATCGGCGAGGTCGTGCGTCTGATCAACGACATCGCCAGCCAGACCAACCTGCTGGCCTTGAACGCGACGATCGAGGCCGCCCGGGCCGGCGATGCCGGCAAGGGCTTCGCCGTGGTCGCGTCGGAAGTGAAGGCGCTCGCCAACCAGACCGCCCAGGCGACCGAGGAAATCGCGACGCAGATCACCTCGATCCAGAACGCGACCGGCGGCGCGGTCGGCAAGATCGAGCAGATCAACGGCACGATCCAGCAGATGGCCGAGATCTCGACTGCCATCGCGGCCGCGATGGAGGAGCAGGGCGCCGCCACGCAGGAAATCTCGCGCAACGTCCTGCAGGCGGCCCAGGGCACCGAGGAAGTGACCCAGAACATGGTCGGCATCAGCCGGACCGTGGCCGACACCGGCGCCGGCTCCAGCCAAGTGCTGAACGCCGCCGGATCGCTCGGCACCCAGTCGGACTCGCTGCGCAACGACGTCGCGGCCTTCCTGGAGAAGATGCGGGCCGCGTGATGAACCTCGCCCGCCGGCTCGAGCAGGAGCTGGCGGGCGTGCCGCCGACGCAGCCTCACGGACCGGAGAGAAAGTGGTGAACGAGACGTCGGGCGAAATACCCGGCACGGCGCCTAGAGCGAAATCCGATCACGTGTGATCGGATTTCGCTCAGACGTTATCGATCTGGAGCGCGGGCAATTGCAGACCGTTATCATTAGGCTTCGCGAAGACGCTTTCGGTAGATCGTCTTCACGCTGATGCCCAGCAGCAGCGCCGCCTCCGTCATATTGCCGCCGCACGCACTCACCGCATGTTCGATCGCCTCGTGCTCGACGATATCGAGCGGGCGGATTGCGGCCTTCGCCGCGGCTGAAGCCGAACCTGTGGCCGGTCGACCGGTGTTCGCGGTGACGACACCTCGTCCCCGCAGCATCTCTGCCGGGAACATTTCAGGGGTCACGACCTCGCCGTTTTGCAGAACGGCAATCTGCCTCATGACATTCTGCAGTTCCCGGACGTTGCCGGGCCAATCATACCGCAGGATGATTTCCTCCGCTTCGGGCGCAAAATCTCGGAAGCCTTTGCCCTCCTCGGCGGCATATTGGGTCAACAGGTGACGCGCGATCAGGATCGCATCCCCACCCCGCTCGCGTAGCGCGGGAAGCAAAAGCGGAATCACGTGAAGCCGATAATACAGATCACTCCGGAACTGTCCGCTTTCGACCATAGCAAGCGGGTCGCGGTTGGTGGCGCAAACGATGCGGACATCGACCTTCACCATGCGGTCGCTGCCGACTTTCTGAACGTCCCCGGTTTGTAAGAAGCGAAGCAGCTTGGTCTGGAGCGAAAGATCCAGCTCACAAATTTCATCAAGGAATAGCGTCCCGCCATCGGACCGGCTTGCGGCTCCTTCGCGATCGTTGGTGGCCCCGGTGAAGGCACCTTTGGTATGGCCGAAGACTTCGCTCTCGATCAGCTCGTGCGGAATCGCCCCGCAATTCAGCGCCACGAACGGCCGGTCGCGCCGCGCGCTGCGGCGGTGGATCGCATCGGCACAGACCTCCTTGCCCGTTCCACTCTCGCCTTGAATGAACACGCTGGCGCGGCTGGATGCCGCTTGGTCGATCACGCGGTAGACCGCCTGCATGCTGGCGTCCTTGCCGATGAAACCTTCGAAATTTTCCGCACCCAGGCTGGGGGACATGGTTCGGACCAGCCGAGACAGCCGGCGTCGCTCGAGGCAGTTGCGTATCGTGGTGCGCAGTCTTTCCTCGGCAAAGGGTTTCACCAAGAAATCGATGGCGCCGGCTCGCATGGCGTCAACCGCGGTGTTTATCGATCCGTGCGCGGTCATGACCACGATTGCGACATCGGGATCGCGCGTCTTCAGATCATCGATGAGATCCGTGCCGTCACCGTCCGGCAGCTTCAAATCCAGCAACGCCAGGACGGGGGCTTCGGTCTTCAATATTTGACGGGCAGCCGCAAGCGTCTCCGCGAGGACAACGCGCACCTTCTCCTGACCAAGCTGGTGCTGATAGAGCGTGGCCAGGGAAATCGAATCTTCGACGATGAGGACGAGCGGACGCGTTTCGGTCAATCGACGCCAGCCTCCCATGATTCGCAGCAGGTCTTGCCGCGACGACTGACATTGTCGGTTGTTCAAGATTGCGGATTTGCTAAGAATTTACTAGATATCGCGAACCTCGCGTCGCTCCATCGTCTTGCAAGGGGAACGGAAACAGTGCGCGTCCAGTTGCACTCAATCCGACGTGTGAACGGCGATCGTGTCCCGCCACGTGGTGTGGGAGCGATGCTCCTCGGCGGACTGTTTCGCCGTCTCATGCCGCCGCGATTGGGTAATAAGGGCTTGATCATCGCCGAGCGGGGCATCGTTTGCAGGGGCATGTAGCGGGCGCGCCGGGCCCTTCCAAGCGTTCTGTCGCAGCGGAGCGCGAGTCGTAATTTCGGTCGATGTCCGTCAACGGTCCCAGTCCGGACAGTATCGCCGGCTGCTGAGCGACCATGTGGTTCGCGTGAGGGCGTTGTGGCAAAGGGCGTACTGGCAACGGGGGCTCCTGCTGAACGACGTTTCCGAGCAGTCCGTGAATACTCCTGAACGGCAATGATGGGCGCGAAGCCGCCCGGCAGCTCTTCGGCTTGAAGGAGCGCGAAGCCGACGGATTGCCAAGGCGCAGGTCCCACAAGAGATTCTGCCGCAAACGGCCGTTTGACCATCTATTTTGTCCGGCAAGTCACGTTAAGATGACTTTCCGGACAAATGGATTTCGCTGGCGATCATCCGATGATTGGCTGGTTCCGGCCGCAATCGCGGTTTAAAATAATCCTGCACGCCTCTGATGGCGTCGAGAGGCTCTCGATGGAACCAGCCGCACGTCGCGTCGAGATCAGTGCCCCCGCACTGGCAGCAATCATTGTTGCAGGCAATCGAGGCCTGCCGGCTTTCGCCCGATGGCCGCTCGAAAGCGGTTGGGAGGCTCACGATAAATCCGAGATATCGGGATCGACGTTTCTCGGTGTGGCCGCGTCCGAAGAACAGGCGCGGTCGTTGTTGCGAGCCTCTGGAAGCGGTGCCGACGGTCGCTTCGGCCGGGTCAAGGCGCGCTTCGCAGCCCCTGCGCTTGCGGGCCACATTCCGGACGAGATCGAGGTATGGGCATGGGTGCCGATCGATGCCGCCATTCGGCATGTACAGGAACTCGTTAGAATGTATGTGCCGGAAGATGTCAGCTTGTCCGAAGAGCTTATGGCGGAGCGCCGCGCTCAAGCGGATTGAATCGACTGACCGCAGCGATGATGGGCGCCTGATCTGCCTTGGAGGCATCGACCGAACTCGCCTATCCCCGTCGGCTGACGCAGGCCGGCGATCCTTCAGCTCCGCCGATCGTTCGGATGAACCCAGCCGACCTCCCCAAGCCACTCCACCTGCAGCGTCTGCTCGTCCTGTTGCGCCGCGAACACCGCCAGCTTCGCGATCAATCTGAAGGTCTCGCCGGTCAGGCCATCCGTCAGATGATGGATCCGCTCGACCACCGCGCGCGAGGCCAGCAGGTCATCCCCGTCGTTCAGCGCCAGGCCGCCGCAAAGCTGCTTTAGAAACCAGGCGTACTCCTTCCCCGGCCGCCACCGTGGCATCTCGAGCGGCTCGAACCGGTTGCCCAGCTGCTGGTCGGTCTGAAACGCGATCCGGGCCTCGTTGGTGCCCATGGCGACGACCGGGATGCGCAATTCGTTCGACAGGAATTTCAGGCCGTTCAGGACCAGGCTGCGCTGGTCGATCTTGCCCTGCAGCAGGTTATGCACCTCGTCGATGATCAGCATCCGCAGGCCGAGCATTTCGGTCTTCGCCTCGTCGGCGATCCGCACCATTGGTCGGGTTCAGCTTCCTCTGGGCCTGTCGGAGTACCACCCGACCGTAAGCGCGCGCTAAGGGAGTCGGTCGGCAATTGGGTGCCAGTCTTGACCCATGCTTTGGCGTCGCGAAGAGATGCAGACCTTGCGCAATATCGAACCTTGCCGCCCTCTGAGAGAACGAAGCCACAGAGTTCGCGGGAGAACGTGGCGAAGCGCGATCCAGTCGAAACCAGAGACGCGTCGAACTCATCGGCAAGCTCGCCGATCACCTTGAACCCCATATCGCTGGCGTCCACGCGTGGCTTGAACAGTTTGTAAGGCAGCAGCAGTTCGGCCGCGAACATATCGCAAGCGATCTCGCCGGGCGATCGACGCGCGAAGCTCCAGCTTGGAGCGGAGTGGTCTGCAGCGATTTCGAGCACGACGTGGCCGACTTCATGACAGACGCTAAACCGTTGACGCCGAGTGTTGTGTGCGCAGTTCACGCAGATGTCCTTCGACGAGGTCGTGAAGCTGGCCTTCCCGGTGGCCCCGGCCGGCACCTGCATCGAATTCACGTGACCTACCGCGACGGCCCGCCGGCGAACCCGAAGGGTACCCTGACGGTCGGCCATTCCGTGAAGATCAAGAACAGGATGAAGTTCGATGTCACGGCGACCGATCGATCGTAGCCCGCCGCTGAAGCGGCTTCGCAACGAGGGCTACGACGTCGACGTGATCACGGGCTACCTGATCATCCGTGACGTGCCCTACGTGGGTAAGCGTCAGCCAGTGACCGCTATACGCGGCGCCACCCGATCAGATTGGTGCGAATTCTGAAGGGCTGCGGTGGAAAATCATTTCGAAGCGCGCAGCGAGCGTCGCGTCGTTTGGGATGATTGCGCCATAGCGCCTGTCGAGTTCCACTTCCCATAGATCCAGATCGTCGCCAGTCTTTGAAATGGATTTCGCTTCGTTCAGGAGATCGGCGATGTCCTCAAGGCCAAAGTACCTGTACCCGGCCTCGGCATCCTCCAATCCGTCGGATCCGAAATGCTCAAGGGCATCTAAGACACCACCATTCATCGCGGCGCCGTGAAAACCCAACATGGCTTCCAGCGCCCGATCTCCTGGTGAAAGGGTGACCGTGCTGCCTTCGCAGGCGCGGTTCCAAATGAGGTCGGCTTTGGTAAATTCGTGCATGTTCTCGCTCGGCTTATGCCGCCAGCTTGGCAGCCCGACGGTTCCAGTTCCAGGGGAGAAGTTCGCCCAGGCGACTGATCGGATGCCGCTTGGCCATGCGGTCGATCACGTCAGCCAGATAGGCCTCGGGATCGAGGCCGTTGAGCTTCGCCGTCTCCAGCACGCTGTAGAGGATGGCCGCCCTATCGCCACCGGCCTCGGAGCCCAGGAACAGGAAATTCTTTCTGGTGAGCGCGATCCCGCGCAGGGACCGTTCGGCCGGATTGTTGTCGATGCCGATGCGCCCGTCGGCGACGTAGAGGGTGAGCTGATCCCAGCGCGTCACCGCATAGCCAATCGCCTTGTAGAGCGTATTCTTCGAGGAGAGCCGCCGCCGCTGCGCCTCGAACCATTGCTTGAGATCGTCGAGGATCGGGGCGGCGTGTTCCCGGCGCGCTGCCGCGCGCTGTTCGGCCGTCATGCCGGTGATCGCGGCTTCGACCTCATAGAGCTGACCGATGCGGCGCAAAGCCTCCTCGGCGATGGGCGACTTGGTCTTCTCGTACTCGTCGTAAATATGCCGTCGGGCGTGCGCCCAGCAGGCCGCATGGACGATGGCGGGTTGGACGATGGCGGGTTGGACAAGGCCGGAGGGGCGCGTCAGCGCCTCATAGCCCTTGTAGGCGTCCGCCTGGATCACCCCGTTGAATCCGGTGAGATGGTCGCGCGGCCGCTCGCCCTTGCGGTCCGGGCTGAAGCGATAGAATGCGGCTGGCGCCCGGTCGCCGCACCAAGGTCGCTCATCGACCAGATAGGTCCAGAGCCGACCGATCCTGGTGCGACCATTGCCGGGCGCCAGCACCTTGATCGGCGTGTCGTCGGTATGAATGACCGGTGCCGCCATCACATGGGCGCCGATCAACGCGGCGAGCGGCGCCACCCACCAGGCGGCATGACCGACCCAATCGGCCAGGGTGGCGCGCTCGATCTCGATGCCCTCGCGCGCCAGGATCGCCGACTGGCGATAGAGCGGCAGCCCGTCCAGGTACTTCGAGACCACGACATTGGCGAGCAGGCCCGGACCGGGGCGGCCCTTCTCGATCGGCAGGTCCGGCACCGGCGCCTGGATGATGGTCTCGCAGGCCCGGCACGAGAGCTTCGGGCGGATATGGCGGATGACCTTGAGCCGAGCCGGGATCTTCTCCAGCACCTCGGTCACATCCTCGCCCAGCTTGGAGAAATGCGTGCCGCCGCAGCCGGGGCAGACATCGCCAGCCGCATGGACGATCTCCTCGCGCGGCAGATGCTCCGGCAAAGGCCGACGCACCGGCTGACGCCGGTCCCGCTTGCGCCGTTCGGGCGTCTCGCCCTCGGCGTTCAGCGATGGTGCGGTCCGGGCCGCTTCGCCTTCCTCCAGATCTTCGAGCATCAGTTCGAGTTGCGCGATCTGGCGGTCGAGCTTCTCCGACGAGCGGCCGAACTGCATCCGGCGCAGCTTGGCGAGCTGGGCTTTGTACTGCTCGATCAGGATGCGCGCGCCAGTCAGCTCCGCCCGCGCCGTGGCCAGTTCGGCCTCGCGTTCGGCAAGCCGGGCGCGAAGCTCGGCGATCTCTCCGGCGGCATCGATCATGGCGAAGATTCTACCCGAAACCGCCGCCATCGGCACGTCGGCGGGCACGCCCCGAGTCACTTTGACGCGCCGATTCAGCAGGCCGTTTCCGGCCGCCAGGTTCGCACCGGCGCTCGCCAGTCGATCCCTTCCAGGAGCATCGAAATCTGGGCGGCGGTAAGCGCGACCGAGCCTTCCTTGGCTTGAGGCCAAACGAAGCGGCCGCGTTCCAAGCGCTTCGAGAACAGGCAAAGGCCTTGGCCATCCCACCATAAAATCTTGATGAGGTCACCGCGTCGGCCCCGGAACGCATAAAGCGCGCCGTCGTGCGGATCGAGATTCAGCATCGTCTGGACCTGGGCGGCCAGGCTGTCGAAACCCCGCCGCATATCGGTGACGCCGCAGGCCAGATAAATGCGGACGTTGCCAGGGATGCCGATCACGAGAGCGCCGACAAGACTCGCCGCAAAGCCACTTCGCCGACATCGCCGGTGACGCGCAGCTTCACACCACTCGGCAACTCGACCTCGATCACGCCGACGGCGGTGGGCACGTCATCGGTCACGTCCGGCACGGCAGCCGGTTCGGGCTGCGCCGCGTCCGCCATGATCGAGACCGGCACGAACCCAGTCAGCTCGCCCGACCGGAATTGCTTGCGCCAAGTCGAAAGCTGCCCGGTGCTGATCCCGTGCATCCGGCACGCGAGGCTCGGTGACGAACCCGGCGCCATGCTCTGCGCCAGAACCCGCAGCTTCTCCTCGGTACTCCAGCGGCGCCGCCGTTCCGGGCCGCTCAGAACCTCACCACGCAGCTCCGAAGCGCTCGTACGAGTACTTCGAAGCACCTCCTTATCGATATCCGACACGTCGCCCATTCGCCCACCGCTCAAGCCGAGCGGACAGCATGCCTGTCAAAAGCGTCCTGAGAAGGCGTGGGTCGGCTGACGCTTACCAAGCACTGTCGCCCCATCGCGTTCCTGCTGACCGGCGGCCAGGTGGCCGATTGCGTGGCGGCCGATACGCTGCTCGACCAAATGTCCGCTGCCGATCTGGTGCATGGCGACAAGGGCTATGACACCAACGCCGTGCGCCGGAAGATCGAAGCCAACGGAGCCGCTCCGAACATCCCGCCGAAATCCAACCGGATCTGGAAGAACTGCTTCTCGCCGTATCTCTATCGGAACCGGAACGCGATCGAGCGGATGTTCGGGCGGCTCAAGGATTTCCGCAGAATCGCGACGCGCTACGATCGGCTCGCCCGCAACTTCCACGCCGCCGTCTGCATCGCTGCCGTCGTCAGCTACTGGTTATGAGGCCCGACCCTAGGGTCTGTAGACATTTACTACAACGCCAACACGGTCGCTGCGAGATGAATCATTGCCGCGAAACTCGCGCCCGTTTTCTCGTATCGCGTGGCGATACGGCGGAACTGTTTGAGTTTACGGAAGAAATTTTCACCGAGATGGCGCAGCGGTATCAGGGCGACCCGGTTCCGCGTTCCCTTCACGGCCCGCAGAAAGCCGATCACCTCATCGGCGCTCAGGACGAGCGGCAACTTGCGTGGAGCCAGGGGTAAGCGATCCGCCCAGGCAGATCGGTTCGACCCAGCGTCACGCCGTAGAAGAAACGCAAGGCGCACACCGTCTGGTTCAACGCGCCCCAGTGACCCTAGGGCCCACCAAATGCGCCTGATAGGCGCGCACCTCTTCGTATCCCAGCTGATCAAGCGGCCGGCTAAAAATTCGACTGAACTTCGACACGTGATGCACGTAGGATCGCTTGGTCTCTGGCGACAAATTTCGGAGCGTCAGATCTTCAATCATCCGCTGGCGCAGAGGGCTAATCTGGGCCATCTGGGCTTCTCCTGTCTGGAAGGTTGGCTCGCCACCAATTCTTCTCAGGCAGGGGCCCCTTCAGGCAAGACCCGCGCTCCGCCTACCGCGGCAGCAAAGAGACGCTGCGCAAGGCCTTTGCGGATAGCGGGTTCAACGCGCTTTGCATCGGCTTTCCGCCCCCTGTGGCATGACCATAACATTTCGACTGCGCCCAAAGCTGCAATATCCTCAGCGAGGTGCCGACCTGGATCGCCGAACACACCGGCCTCCTCGGGCACAGCCTGGTCTTCGTAGCCCGAAAACGAGCGGAGAGCGGTCCGGCACGAACGCCCGTAACCGTTTGGCCGTGCCGTTAACAGGATTTTAAACCGACTGGCGCTCCTTGTGCGGTGCCAGCCCTATGATCATTGATCGATCGGTCTGGTGCGGCGCGTCGAACGCGCCCGACCGTTCCGTCCCCTAAAGGGAGTTCTAGTCCGGCCATGAATATCAGGAAAGTCCTCATCACCGGTGGCGCCGGCTATGCCGGTCATCGACTGGTGCCCGCCTTGCTTCAAGATGGCTATAAGGTCGTCGTCTACGACACCAACTGGTATGGCTGCTTCATGTCGCCGACCGCCGGGCTTACACTGATCGAGGCGGATATACGCGATACCGCCCGGCTGAAGGCCGCGATGATCGGCATGGACGCGGTGATCCATTTGGCCTGCATCTCGAACGATCCGAGCTTCGAACTGAACGAGAGCCTGAGCCAGGAAATCAACTTCGATTGTTTCGAGCCGATGGTGGTCGCTGCGGAGGCGGTCGGCGTCAAGCGCTTCATCTACGCCTCTTCTAGTTCGGTCTACGGCGTGTCCGAGGCACCGGAAGTGACCGAGGATCACCCGCTCGTCCCACTGACGCTCTATAACAAGTTCAAGGGCATGTGCGAGCCGCTGCTGTTCAAGCATCAGTCACCGGATTTCGTCTGCACCACGATCCGCCCCGCGACCTTGTGCGGCTACAGCCCGCGCATGCGCCTCGATCTGTCGGTCAACATTCTGACCAATCACGCCGTCAACAACGGCCGGATCACAGTGTTCGGCGGCACCCAGAAGCGCCCGAATCTGCATGTCGAGGACATGGTCGATCTCTATCGGCTGATGCTGTCGATCGACGGATCCAGGATCGCGGGCGAAACTTTTAACGTCGGCCATCAGAACCACGCGATCAGCGAGATCGCCGAAATCGTCCGCTCGGTCGTCGAAACGGAATTCCCCGACAGGCCGCCGATCGAGATCGTAACGACCCCCAGCAACGATCTCCGCTCCTACCACATCAGCTCGGAAAAGATCGCCCGGCTTCTGGATTTCCGTCCGAAGCGGGGCATCGAGGACGCCGTGCGCGATCTGTGCCGGGCATTCCGGGACGGCAAGCTACCAAACAGCATGACCGACCCGAAATATTTCAATGTACAGACCTTGAAGGGTCAGAAAGCAGCGTGACATGACGGAACGTCCGCTCGCCATCGTCACCGGCGGTGCCGGCTTCATTGGTAGCCACATGGTCGATCTTTTGGTCGAGCGCGGATTTCGCGTGCGCGTCATCGACACGCTGGTCGGCGGTCGACGGGAAAACCTGGCCCATCATGAGGGCAGCGGGGCCGTCACGCTGATCGAGCGCGATATCCGTACCCTCATGCCGGACGACGACGCGTTTGCCGCCGCCCAGTTCGTCTTCCATTTCGCTGGTATCGGCGACATCGTTCCGTCGATCGAGCGGCCGATCGACTACATGGAAACGAATGTGACCGGAACGGTCCGTGTGCTGGAATGCGCTCGCTATGCCGGGGTCCGGAAGCTTATCTACGCGGCATCCTCGTCGTGCTATGGCCTCGCTGCCACGCCGACGAGGGAGGTTCATCCGATCGCGCCGGAATATCCCTACGCCCTATCCAAATTCCAGGGCGAACAGGCGGTGTTACATTGGCACAAGGTCTATGGGCTCCCGGTGAATTCGCTCCGTATCTTCAACGCCTATGGCCCGCGCGTCCGCACCACCGGAGCCTATGGCGCCGTCTTTGGCGTGTTTCTGAAGCAGAAGCTGGAGGGACGGCCGTTTACGATCGTTGGCGACGGCTCGCAGCGACGGGACTTCATCTACGTGACCGATGTCGCCCAGGCCTTTCTGGCCGCGGCCGAGACCGAGATCGCCGGCGAAGTCTTCAATATCGGCGCCGGCAACCCGCAATCCATCAACCGCCTCGTGGACCTGATCGGCGGTGCGCGCAGCTACGTTCCGCGACGGCCGGGCGAACCGGACTGCACCTGGGCGAACATCGACAAGGCGACTACAGTACTGGGCTGGCGCTGCCAGACCAATTTCGAGACCGGCGTCGCGGCGATGATCGCGGACATCGAATGCTGGCGCAATGCACCGCTTTGGGATCCCGCGACGATTGCGGACGCAACCGCCACATGGTTTCGTTATCTGGGTTCGCGGGACGAGCGATGAGCGGCGCTCGAAACTGTCGGAAGAAAAAGCGACACGGAATCAGCGTATCGTTAACTAAATCGTCCGTTAATTGAAATGCCGTCAGGGCGGCTTGGCGCGGCGGGTCAAATGATGGGCGCTGCACGACCTCTCCCTGGGGGGTTCATATCACCCGCTTCCGCAGGCAGTAGCGGCGATACCGACAATGGAAAGGCGGTCCGGACTCGAAACGAGCTTTCGACCGCTGGAGGCGTAGAGAGATGAGACAGCGGCCCTTCAAAGCCGTTTCCGAGCTGCCGCCAGGCACGGTCGGATCGGCAGTTCGCAACGCAGGTTCCAAAGTGAGGTCGCTCGACGAGCTTGCCGAGATTTCTCGTGCCGAAAAACTGGCCGGCCGCACGGTCGTCATGGCGCACGGCGTGTTCGATCTGGTGCACCTCGGCCATGTCCGTCATCTGCGCGACGCCCGTCGCCAAGGCGACCTTCTGATCGTCACCATCACCGCCGATCGCTTCGTCAACAAGGGACCTAATCGGCCGGTCTTCGCCGAACATTTACGAGCAGAGATGCTGGCGGCTCTAGAGCAGGTCGATTGGGTCGGCATCAACGACGCGCCGACAGCGGAACCGATCCTCAGATCGATCGCCCCGAACGTCTATGTCAAGGGGCCGGACTACGCGAGCGCAGCCAACGACATTACCGGGGGCATCGATATCGAGCGGCGGATGGTCGAAGCTCACGGCGGCCGGCTGTTCATCACCGATGACATATCGTTCAGCTCGTCCAATCTCATCAACCGCCATCTCGGCGTCTACGATCGACGGCTCGCGGAATATCTAGACACCACCCGTGACGAGGGCCGCTTGCCGCGGTTGATAAAGCTGATCGAATCGGTCAAGGACTACCGGGTCCTGCTCGTCGGCGACGCGATCATCGACGAATATTCCTACGTCACGGCGATGAACAAATCGCCGAAAGAAAACATGATTGCGACCCTAATCGACCATACCGAGGTGTTTGCAGGCGGCGTCATCGCAGCCGCAAACCATGTCGCTTCTTTCTGCCGCAAGGTAGACATCGTGACCTGCCTGGGGCGGGAGTCGAGTCGCGAGGAAGAGATCCGCTCCAGCCTGAAGTCGAACGTCGGCCTCCAGATCGTCTGGCGCGAGACCGGTCCGACCACCAGCAAACGGCGCTTCGTCGAGCTCGGCCACCTGCGCAAGCTGTTCGAAGTCTATTCGATGGATGACACGCCCTTGAGCGGCGCCGCGGAACAATCGATGTGCGATACGGTCGCCCGAATGGCCCCCGACTACGATCTGGTCATCGTCACCGACTTCGGCCATGGCGCGATCAATCAATCGACGATCGACGCCTTGCAGGACCGCGCGCGCTTCCTAGCGGTCAACGCCCAGACCAACAGTGCCAACTATGGCTTTAACATGATCACCCGATACGATCGGGCCGACTATATCTGCATCGATGCGCCCGAAGCGCGCCTCGCCGCACAAGACAAGCACAACGAAATCCCGATCGTGATCGAGCAGGGGCTCCGCCGCCGGATCGACTGCGATCGGTTGATCATCACCCACGGCCGCAACGGCTGTGTTACCCGCGATCGGGACGGCCAGATCGGCCTGATTCCCGCCTTTACCGGCACGGTGGTCGATACGGTGGGTGCAGGCGACGCGTTCTTAGCGGTGACCTCGCCGTTGGTCGCGACCGGAGCGCCCATGCAGGATGTCGGCTTTATTGGCAACGCGGCCGGGGCGATGAAGGTCGGTATCATCGGCCATAGCCGTTCGGTCGAGAAGGTGCCCTTGATGAAGTTCGTCACCTCTCTGCTGAGATGACGTTCCAGCCATGGCCACCTTGCCCCCGCTCGCCGAACGCCACTTCGGGTTGGACCTCGACAACACCATCATCCTCTATTCCGAGGTATTTCGGACCGCCGCGCTCGCCCTCGGCTTGATCCCCAGCGATTTCGCCGCGAGCAAGGCCATGATCCGGACGCATGTGCGGGCTCTGCCGGACGGCGAGCGAGAGTGGCAACGGCTGCAAAGCTGGGTTTACGGCCCCGGCGTGGCCGGCGCGACCATCGCTCCCGGCGCACCGGAGTTCATCGCCCGTTGCCGGGCGAGCGGCGCCACCGTCTCGATCGTCAGCCACAAGACTCGCCATGGCGCGATTCGGCACGACGGACCGGACTTTCACCAGGCAGCCCGTGCGTGGCTGACCGCGCACGGGCTGGTCGGTGGCGGCACTGCCCTGGTTTCGGCCGATGCCGTGTTCTTCGAGGCGACACGCGCCGGCAAGGTCGCTCGGCTGCGTGCGCTCGGCTGCACCGATATCGTCGATGATCTCGAAGAGGTCTTCTTGGAGCAGAGCTTTCCGCGCGATGTCGCCAGTTATCTTCTGGCCCTCGATCGCGACGACAGCCCGGAAGGCCCCTGGACCCTGTGCAGGAACTGGCGCCAGATCGAAGATCATGTCTACCGCTGAGATGACCTCGGCGGAGACGGCCGATCCCGCCCGGATTGCCAGCGCACTGTTGGGCGGTCGACCGGTCGTCGCGGTCCGGTGCCGGAAGAGCGGCAACAATCAGGTCTTCCGCATCGAAACCGATAGCGGACCTTTCGCACTCAAGCTCTATGGCGGCGATCGCGACGACGCCTCGAGCCGGCTTGAGGCGGAAACCGCAGCCTTGCGCTTCCTCTCCGAAACCGGCTGCGCCGGAGCGGTCCCGCGGCTGCACGCGGTAGCGCCGAACGCGAGGGCAGCCCTCCACGAATGGATTGACGGCGAGCGATCGCCCGCAATCGGGCCGGACGCAATCCAACAGGTAGCGGCGTTCGTCCGACATTTGCATGATGGGCGAAATCAGGCCCCGGCGCAGGCACTGCGGGAGGCGAAGGAAGCCTGTCTTTCAATGGCTGCCCTGACGCACCAAGTCCAGCGCCGGCTCGATCGACTGCGGCAGATCGATCATCGCGGGCTGGCGTCTTTTCTTGACGATGCGTTCACGCCCCTGTGGCGAGCCGTCGTCGCCACTACGCCGTCAGGAGCGCTCCTGCCGCGCGATAGGCAAAGCCTATCGCCGTCCGACTTCGGGTTTCACAACGCGTTGCGCCGCACCGACGGCCAGATCGTCTTTCTCGATTTCGAATATTTCGGCTGGGACGACCCGGCAAAATTGGTATCGGACTTCCTCTGGCACCCCGGTATGGCGCTCGACGCGCCGGCCGGTGCCGCGTTCCGCACGATGGTCACGGCGATCTACGGCTGCGATGCCGATTTCGTGCCGCGGCTCGCTGCCAGGCTGCCATACTATGGGTTGCGCTGGTGCCTCATCGTGCTGAATGAATTCCTCCCCGAAGCTTGGCAGCGCCGGCAGTTGGCAGGCGAGACATCCCCCTGGCACGGCGTTGCCGAACGACAGCTTGCCAAGGCCTACGCTCTGCACGAGCGCGTCCGACATATGATCGAAGGAGTTGGTCCGTGATCACCGAGACCGTAGCATCGGCACCGCTTGATAGTCGCTCGCGCCGCTTGCGCGAACTAGTCATCGATGCGCTGGAGGGGGGCAAGCGCGGTCATGTCGGCTCAACCCTATCACTGATCGAAATTCTACGCGTGCTCTACGACGATATCCTCAAGGTCCGCCCGAGCGAGCCCCGCTGGCCTGATCGCGATAGGCTGATCCTGAGCAAGGGCCATGGCTGCCTGGCGCTTTACGCGATCCTGGCCGAGCACGGATTTTTCCCGCATGTAGAGCTTGCCAAACAATGCACGCCGAACGCGATGCTGGGCGGCCATCCGGAACGCCAGCACATTCCGGGCATCGAGGCCTCGACCGGATCGCTTGGCCACGGACTGTCGATAGGCATCGGTCTGGCGCTCGCTGCCCGCATGCAGGCGCGCCCGTCCCGGGTTTTCGTCGTCATGGGCGACGGCGAGCTCGACGAGGGGTCGGTCTGGGAAGCGGCGCTCTGCGCGGCGAAGCATCGCCTGGGCCATTTGACCGCGATCGTCGACTATAACAAGCTGCAGTCCTACGGCCCTATCAGCGAAGTCCTAAACCTCGAGCCGCTTGCTGACAAATGGCGCAGTTTCGGCTTCGCCGTGAGCGAAGTTGATGGCCATGACGTTTCGGCGTTGCGCCGGGTGTTTCTGGGCCTCGACTATAGCCATCCGCAGCCAAAGATCGTCATCTGCCACACGGTCAAGGGACGCGGCTTCGATTTCGCGGAGCACCAGGCGAAATGGCATCATAAGGCCAAGGTCGAGAGTGCCGACGTCGCGTTGATGCGCGCAGCTTTGGAGCGCTGGTGATGCGACAGCGTGCAATCGCCAAGATTCTCGACCTTGCCGTTCTGGACGAGCGCGTGGTGTTCATCGGGTCAGACCTCGGACCGGGCGTGCTCGACGGCATGAAGAAGCGCTTTCCCGATCGCTTCTTCATGGAGGGCGTCTCCGAGGCGAACATCATCGGCATGGCGGCCGGCATGGCGATGGACGGCTACATCCCCTACATCAACACGATCGCAACCTTTCTCACGCGGCGCTGCCTCGATCAGATCGTCGTCGATCTGTGCCTGGAGAACCTGCCGGTCCGGTTGATCGCAAGCGGCGGCGGCTTGGTTTACGCCCCGCTCGGCCCAACCCATATCGCCTTCGATGATATCGGGTTGCTGCGGACGATCCCGAACATGACCGTCGCGGCCCCCTGCGACGCGCCGGAGATGGAGCGCCTGATGGACTGCACGCTCGACTGGCCCGGACCGCTCTATATCCGCGTCGCCAAAGGCGGCGATCCCGTCATTTCCGATCCGGCGGTACCATTCGCACTCGGGCGGGCGATCACGATGCGCGAGGGCGGCCCAGTGCTGATCGTCGCCACCGGTGTAATGACCGCGCGCGCGCTCGCCGCGGCCGAGCGGTTGGCCGCCCGTCAGATCGAGTGCGCGGTCCTCCACATGCACACGATCAAGCCGCTGGACGAGGCGGCCATCCTGCGGCATCTGTCGGCCGCAGGCTTGGTCGTCACGATCGAGGAGCACTCCGCCATCGGCGGCCTTGGGAGCGCCGTCGCCGATCTCCTGGTGACGCGAGTTGACCGGCCTCGATATCTGCGCCTGGCGTTGGAAGACCGGTTTCCAACCGGATACGGTTCGCAAGACCATCTCCTGACCCTCGCCGGCCTGGATATCGACAGCATCGTCCGGCGCATTGCCGAGGCCGCGCCATGAGCGAAATCTCTGACGCCGACTTCCTCAGCGAAGACGAGCGGGAACTGGCGCACCGCTTCCTCAACACGGGCTATATCATCCAACCGGCCGACGATCGGGACGAACTCGATCGGATCCGCGAGTTGTTGGTCACGACCGCCTGCACGCTGCTCGAGCAGCCCTTGCCGGCCGATTGCACCGCCTTTCTGGAAGGCATCAACAAGCTGGTGCCGATCGAGCGACTGAACCCGTTCCGCTTGGGCATTATCGAGGCGATGAACGCGGCGCCCTGGCTACGCCGGGCCTATTTCCGCACGGCCCGCTCCCTGATCGAAGCCCTGGTCGGCAACGAATTGGTGATGCAGCGCCGGATCAACCTGTCGATTCAGTTGCCTGGCGACGAGAGCTCGTTGCTGCCAGTGCATGCCGATGTCTGGTCCGGCGATTCCCCGTTTGAACTCGTCCTATGGCTCCCGCTGGTCGACTGCCACGCCTCCAAGAGCATGTATTTGATGGCTCCCGCAGCGGCGTCCGAGCTGTACCGTGATTTCGCAAACCATCAGACGACGAGTGCCGAGGACCTCTATCGCGCGATCAAGCCGTCCGTCACTTTCCTCGACGTGCCCTATGGCCAAGTGCTCGCCTTCGACCAAAGCCTGCCGCATGGCAATCGTGTGAACCGCGAACTCGGAACGCGCTGGAGCCTCAACTGCCGCTTCAAGGCCGCGTTCACGCCCTACGCCGACAAGAAGTTGGGCGAGTTCTTCTCGCCGATTACCCTTCGCCCCATGAGCCGCATCGGACTCGCCTATCGCAGCCCGGGAGATTTTCATGAGTGAGCCGGCTCATGATTGAGCGGCCGCATCGCGGCTACATCGCGAGCCGGCCGATCCAGGGCAGCCGGGTCGGCCAGCATATCCAGAACCTGGTGATCCGCGACTACGCGATCCGCACGGGCTTGACCTATGTGCTGAGCGCTACCGAGTACAGCATGCCCGGCTGCTACATGATGCTGGAACAATTGATCCAGGACCTGGAACGCCTGGGCGGCATCATCGCCTACAGCCTGTTCATGCTGCCGCAACGGCCGGAGCGTCGGTTGGCGCTCTACGAGCAGATCCTCAATGCCGGCGCCAGCATTCATACCGCCGTCGAAGGCTTGGTGCTCGAGCGCCGGTCGGACATCGGCCGGATCGAGGACATCCTCCTGCTGGAAACGGCCACGCGCCGGGAATCGGTACCGGATCTCAGATCACACGAGGGACCCTGATGGAACAAATCGATTTCATTCAGCAGATGCACGGCAGCACGCGCCGCGACTATCTGCAGCGGGTGATCGAGCACGACAAGGCCGAGAGCGCGACAATCGCGCAGCAATTTGGCTTCGACTATTGGGACGGCGAACGCCGGTTCGGCTATGGCGGCCATCGGTACGACGGGCGCTGGCGCCCGATTGCCGAGAAGCTGGCGGCGCACTATGGCCTGAAGGCGGGCGATCGATTGCTCGACGTTGGCTGCGGCAAAGGATATCTGCTGTACGAATTCACCCAGGCAGTTCCCGGCATCGAGATCGTCGGACTCGACATTTCGAGCTATGCCATCGAGCACGCGAAGCCTGAAGTGCGGCCGTTCATCCGGCAAGGCGACGCCGCCCAGCCGTTTCCGTTCGCCGATGCGAGTTTCGACTTCACGCTCTCGCTCACCACCTTGCACAATCTGGAAATCGGCGGCCTGTTCAACGCCTTCGGCGAAATCGCCCGCATCACCAAGGGCGACCGCGGTTACGTGATGGTCGAATCCTTTCGCAACGAGCGAGAAAAGGCGAACCTGCTCTATTGGCAATTGACCTGTCGGTCGTTTCACAGCCCCGAAAGCTGGGCCTGGATCGCCGACCAGGCCGGTTACCGGGGCGACTACGGCTTCATATATTTCGAGTAGCGGATATGGCGACTTGGCGGTCAGTCGGCGAGGAGGTGCTCTACAGCGATCAGGGGACCGTCCTGGTCGATGGCGCCGCCGTGGCCGAATTGAAGCGATTGGCCGCCGGCACGCGTCGCCGCCGCATGCGCTTGTGCGCCCATCCGGATCCCGAGGCGCCCGTGCACGACATGATCATCGTGCACGGACGCGACGTCTATGTCCGGCCGCATCGGCATCCGGCCAAGGCGGAATCGCTGCATGTGATCGAAGGCCTAGCCCAAGCGCTGTTCTTCGACGAGTACGGGCGGATCGATGAAATCGTCGCTCTCGGCCCAGCGGGCTCCGATCGGCATTTCTTCTATCGACTGCCACCAGGACGGTTTCATGCGCTGGTGATCGAGAGCGACTGGTTCGTGTTCGCCGAGGCAACCCAGGGGCCGTTTACGCCAAAGTCCAGCGAGTTTCCGGCTTGGGCCCCACCCGAGGCCGGCGTCGACTCGGCCGCGTATTTTGCCGGCCTGCGCGCCGCTATTGTCGCGAAATCGTCCGCATCGTCGGAAGCGGGATGACGAAGCGGCCGCCCCGTGCCAGATATTCGCCATGCCGCGCAATGATCGCGTCGGCGTAACGCCAAGCGAAAATAATCACTGCCGCCGGCATCTCGTCGATCAACGCCGAAGGCGGGCGAACGGGGATCCGATAGTCGGGACCGGCAAGATGAGCCTCCTTCGCCAGATCATCGTCCGCGAGAAAAGCAATCGCGCGGGACAGGCCGAACTGATTCAAGAGAGTGCTGGTGCCGACCGAGACACCATAGCCTGCGACCGCCCTTCCCGCCGCATGCGCATCCGAGACGACGGCCGAAAGACCCTTCCGGATTTCCGCGACCCGGCCGTTGAGCGGCGAAAAGAAGGCGGCCACGAACATGCCCCGCCGCTCCTCCTCGGCAATCCACGCCGCAACCCGTGCGCTCGCAGGTGTCTTCGCGTGCTCGACGAAGACTCGAACCGAACCGCCCTTGGTATCGATATGCTCCACGTCGACGATGCGAAGGCCATGGGCAAGGAAATGACCCGCCAGCGGCCGGATCATGAAATATGAGATGTGCTCGTGGTAGATCGTATCCAGCAGCGCGCCGTCTATGACGTCCGGACCATACTGCGTCTCGAACGTGAAAAGACCGTCAGGTGCCAGAATGGCGGCGATGCCACGGGAAAAATCCGCCATGTCTTCGATGTTCGCGATGACGTTGTTGGCCATGATGAGATCGACGGGGCCCGTCTTGTCGCACAGATCTTTGGCGAGGGCCTCGCCGAAGAACGCTGCCGTGGTCGGAATGCCACTCGCCGTCGCTTCCATCGCGATAGCGTGTGCCGGGTCTATCCCCGCCACGACGCATCCCCGTTCCTGAAAGAATCGGAGCAATGTGCCGTCGTTGCTGCCGATCTCCAAGACCCGCGGCGAAGTAAGGTTGGAGCGCAGTTGCAGAACCGTATCGGCCAGTCCCTTGAAATGCTCCCGTAGGCCAGCCGACAGAGATGTCCGATAAACATAGTTCGGATATTGAATATCCGGATCGCCGACGTGACCGACCTGCAATTGACCACACGACTGGCAGAGCATGAGGTTAAGCGGAGCGGCACGCTCCGCATCCTGCCGAACGGAGCCGTCGACGACCCTGAAGTTCGGCGTCGCGATGGGCATCGCGCCGAGCGTCAAAACCTGCTCGAGTTCCCGGCTACCGCATAAAACGCAATCGGCTTTTTGGTGAAACGTTGCCATTATTCTCAAACCCTAGTGCGGCCGGATATACTAAGCAGGCTTCCGTTGGCAAGCCAACGCATCGCCTGATGAGCTCCTTTTATCGCAGATTTTTGCGAAAAGCTGTGGAACAGCTTTCCGGGATCTGCTTAGGCTGGCTGATGATATAGGAGGGCAAGCCAATCTTTATCAAACCTGTCGTGATAGACAAGTTTTCTAAGCCACCGTGCTTTCGTAATTGGATAGGACACTGAAGTCGGAGGCATATCATGCAGAGCCGGCCTACCACCCAAAACATGATCGAGCGAAAGCCTATCGTTTCGCCATCACCAATCATCTCCTATCCATACGGCACGTCGGGAACTTTTCGATCGATCCGATCAAACTGCCTCGATGAGCCACGGGTCGATGCGGCGCAAAACGGCCATTTGAGTACTTTAGTTACAGGCCGAAGGATTCACACTGATCGCTCGACCATCGATAGCGTAGCTGACATATACCGAATCATGTCCGCCACCACCGTTAAAATAAACGCCAGTCCCACCGGCCAGATATAGATCGCTGATAAAATTCGCTTCGGCACTGTTTACCGCCGTCATTATATACTTAAAGCTTGTCGAGGAGCGGCCGACAGCGAGCGAACCGCGGGAGCCGCAACCGGTACTTATCATGAGCGTCCTGATGTGCATTCCACTCGGATTTATCGACGGATCGACAATATCGAAAAGACTAGCCCCGCTTAACTCAAGCTAACAATAGGAAGGTCCGATCAAAGCAGAGAGCCGGCCGGGTTTGTTTGGACATTTTGACCGGAAAGATAAGTGGACCGCCTGCCGTTTACCGTCACGCTATGCCATTTGTGGGCCTCACGCAGGGAGGGCGTAGAGAGCCGGCCTGGAGAATCTGGACAGTGTGATGAGTGACTCAGCACAATGCGAGCAGTGCAGAAATAGATATAGATTGCATCACTTCCCTCTGCAATCAACACAATCACCAAAAAAGTCAGCGTACGGTCGCCCGCAGCGATATGCAACTTTAAAATGTTTATACCGCGACTCAGTGAGCGGTGTGTGGAACTCACGTCGCGGAAACCACCTGATCTCGCGATTTTATCGATCCACTTCACAGATATCGCCGCCGATCCCCTTTGCAAGAAAGTCGCGGTCGCTGCAGATCGCTTGGCGCAATCGATATCACAAATTGTATTTGACAAACCTCCGACCGAAGACAAGAAATACCGAAATTACTGACGCTCCGTTGAAATTTTTCGATAGATATGAGATCATCCGGAAACAGCGATTTCCGCGTCGACGATCCAATATCGATTGATGCTTTGTCGCACCATATAGATATGACGATGGAATTATCAAATAAAGTCATGCCAATCGGAGAAAACTTGTTTGGGATTGGTCATCATTTACTGATCTAATCAAGGTCTCCAAGAATTATCCCGTTGAAGATGGCTAAGGAAGATTCGCCGATGCTCCCGCCCCTCCCCATTCTCAGTGCGATGCCGGCAACCGCCGTTCCCGAGGCGAACGCCCGGTTTTGGCAGCAGGCCGTCGCCTTGGCCGACACACGGAACTACGATGCGCTGACGGCGCTCGCCGAAGCGGCGCTTCGCGACGCCCCGGATGACCTGAACGCGCTGACGATCCTGGGCATGGCGTATCTCGGCGCCAGTCGTCGCCACGACTGCGGCGCCTTGCTGAAGCAAGTGGTCGCGGTAGCCCCCGACATCGCGCTGGCCCAGCACCTGCTGGCGACCCTGCTGCTGGGCAGCGGCGGCCACGAGCCGCTGGCGCGGGCACGCGGGCACGCCCGGGCCGCATACGCGCGCGCGCCGGATTGGGTTGCCAACGGCTTTCTGCTGGGCAAGCTGTGCAGTCATATTGGACCGACGGCCGACGCGGCCCGGTTCCTGGCCGAGGTGGTCGAACGCGCGCCGGACCACCGCGAAGCCCATCTGCTGCTGGGTGAGGTCTATGGGGCCCTGCACGAGACGACGCTCGGACAGCGTCACTTGGAGACTGCCGCCAAGCTGGGCCAGCTCCCCGCGGGCGCCCAGGCAGACCTGACACGGTTGCGCGCTGGCGCCAAGGCGGAGCGACGCCGGGTCATCCGAGCGCGCTATCCGGATACCGAGGACCTGCAGCAGCACTTCACCGACACGATCAAGAAAACCATTCTGGTGGAGCTGGACGACGCGCCCCGCTTCATCCGGCCCGGCACGAAGTTCTTCACCATGGGCTCCTGCTTCGCCGGCAACGTCGCCCGCGTGCTGCGTCGGCGCGGCTATAGCACGACCTATCTGGAAGCCGGCGAGATCGTCAACACGACGTACGCCAATAGCTGCCTGATGGGTTGGGCCGATCGGACGATCGACGCGGAAACCGACGCGCGCATGGAGGCGATCCTCGGTCCGCTGATTTCGCGCGAGGGTCTCATTAAGGCCCTTAGCGAGGCCGACGCGTTCATCTATACGCTGGGCGTCGCCGCCTGCTTCTTCGAACGCGGCACCAACCGCTTCATCCTGCCGGAGAGTCGCCAGTTGGCGCTGCAGGCCTTCGCCGAGCATTACGAATTCCGGACCACCTCGGTTCAGGAAAATCTCGACAATATGCTGCGGATGATAGCCCGGCTGCGCGAGCTCAATCCGGCGCTCAAGATCTTCATCACGGTCTCGCCTGTTCCCATGCAATCGACCTTCGAACGCAAATCCGCGGTGCTGGCCGACTGCATGTCCAAGTCGACGCTTCGTCTGGTCGCGGACCAGCTGTGCCGGTCGGATCTGAAGGACATCTTCTACTGGCCGTCCTTCGAGATCGTCCGTTGGATGAGTGGCCATGTCGGGCCGTTCTTCGGCACCGACGACGGAGCCTCCTGGCACGTCTCGGAAGGGCTGGTGCAGCAGATCATCGATCTGTTTGTCGATCGCTTCACCGAGCCGATGCCCGCCGGCGACCATGCGGCATGAGCGAGACGCCTGGACGCGTGGCACTGGTCGGCTGGCATGAAGGATTGGCTGGTCTCGTCCACGCCTGGCTGGATCAGCCCGTCTCGCATTTCGTCCACCCGAGCGACGAAGCACCCGCCGTCGATCCGGTGGCGGCCCGAGCGGGGCGTGCGGCGAGTCGGTTCGACATTCCCCAGGCCGGCCGCTTCAAAGGCTTGCCGCTGGTTTCGTCCGCCAATTGGCCGGCCATTCTTCGCACCGAAGGCATTTGTCGCGCGCTCGTGTTGCTGGCAGACGGCCAGGACCGGTTGGACCAGATCGCCCTGGCCCGCGCGGCCGGTATCGAACTGATCGGCGCTCGACATGCCTCAGCCACCATCCTGCCCGACGCGATCATTGGCGACAATGTTGTGCTCCATGCCCGCAGCTTGATCGGCTATCGCGCTGAGATCCGTGCCGGCGTCATCATCAATTCCGGCGCTCAGATCGATCATCACTCGGTGATCGAGGAAGGCGTAACCATCGACCCGGGTGCCATTCTCGCCGGCAATGTCCATGTCGGCCGCTGCGCCCGAATCCATACCGGCGCGATTATCATCAACCGGCTCTCAATCGGCGAAGGCGCCGTAATCGGCGCCGGCGCCGTCGTCATTCGTGACGTCCCGCCGGGGACCACCGTTGCCGGCAATCCGGCCCGCCCCATCATGAGGAACCCAAACACACGATGCTGACGCCCGATATTCTGCGTCAAAACATGGCGCCGCGCATCGCCGAAATGACGGCGCTCGCCCGCCGCTTGGAGCACGAGCATCATCAGGCTGCTCGGATCGCGGCCCCGATCGACCGGGATTTTGCCGGCGCGAAGGAGGTCGATACCGCCATCGCCTTTCTGAAAGCCCAGCTACCGACAGGGCGCTACCGGATTTATCCCGCCGGCACTCATGCCGAAGCGCTGCTGCCACATATGATGGCGCTGCCCGAGCGAACGCTGGTGGGCTTCATCGACCGGGCGGCACAACCGGACACGCGCTTTTGCGGCCATCCGGTCGCAACGCCGGAGACGGCTGTCGAGTCGGACGATTTCGATTTCTGCCTTATCGCCCATCGCGAATTCGAGGGGCCGCTCCGCCGGCGGCTGATCGAACTGGGCGTGGCGGAGGCTCGCATCTTCTCGGTGTTCGACAATCCGGCCTACCTGGATTTCGCTGCGCGCCGTCGCGAACCGCTGCCCCTTCCCAAAGGCGTCGAGACCGTCATGGTCATGTTCCAGAACAGTAGCTGGGACATCGTGCCGTCGCGCGAGTTGGTGCCCCTGTTTGATCCGGCGACTACTCTGCTGCTGTTCGTCGGCTTTCCGGACCATGCCGAGGTCCACCCGATTTATCGGAGTATCGACCTGCAGCGGTCGAGCCGGCTTCTGCGCGAGTGCCTGCGACGCCTTGCACCACGCCGGGTCTATGTGCAGACCACGGTGCAGAGCGCCTCCCCCGCCTGGGTCGCGCTGATCCGCGACGCGGTGCCGGACGCGCGGTTGATCCTGACGATTTACGACTGGGCCATCAGCTTTCCCTGGACCAATCATCTCGATCGGTATTTCAGCTACGATACCGCGGAAGTGCCCGCTGTGCGCGAGGCCGAGATGTTCGCCGTCGCTCAAGCCGACATCGTCATCCACAAGAACGGTGGTCCCTATTGGAAGCCATTCGAGCAGAGTTTCCGCGAGCGCTCGGTCCAGGTCTTTCCCGTGCTCGGCAGCAGCCCGCCGGAGACCGAACCGCCACGGCCTCAGGCGACAGTGCCGTGGCGAGTGGTGTTCGGCGGCCATCTGGTGCCGCCGAAGGCCAATCTATCGCCGGAAATGCGTATTTTCGACTATGCCAAGACGCTGGCAGCCCATCCGGATATCGAATGCGATATCTTCAACGTCCTGCATCGCTCGACCGATGAGGACGATCTATTCCGCGCCTATCTGGACGATACCGCCAACCCGCGCGTGCGCTATCACCGGCGCGTGCCATTCGAGCAGTTCAAGCCACGGCTGAGCCAATTCCATCTGGGGCTGATGCCGCTCACGTTCGACTACCCCGACGGACGCTTCATCGACCTGGCCGGCATCAGCAATCGCTTCGCGACCTATGTGGTGGCGGGGCTGCCTGTCATCCTCAGTGCCGACGATCGCTACATGGCATCCCTGGTCCGACACTTCCATGCCGGCATCGTGGTGCCGCGCGATCGGGTCGATGATCTGGCAACGCTGGTGACCGGCACCGACATCGGGGAGCTGCAACGCGGCATGTGTCGGTTGCGCCGCTTCATGATCGCCTGGAATGCCCGGGCGACCGTGCGCTTGGCCCGCCTGCTCTAGAAGATGCCGGCAGCGCCCAGGCAGGCGTGCCACAGGTTGGCACATTTCTCGAGGCCGGTCTCAGAGAAATGATAACCCTCGAACCGATCTTCTCCGATCAGCACGTCGGTGTCCGGCCCTTCGAAGATCCCGGCCGTCTCATCGACGACAGCCCCTTGGCCGGCCCGGATCGCCTCTCGGTTCAGCTCCGTTTCCGATAAGATCGGGCCGCGGGTCGAGCGCGCGACGAAGACGGGAGCCGACACGCCCTCTTCGCGCATACTGGCAATGATGTCGTTCAGGTAGGTGCGATAGGTTTCCGCCGGCATCTGCGTCGCGAACCCATCCGATTCGCCCTGGACCCAGAAGGCCGCGGTGAAAGGCAGATCCCGGCGACCGAGCGCCCGGCGCAGTCGGGCGAGCGCCAATACGACGCGTCGGTAACAGGGGCCGCCAGGCAGCCACTCGACGATATGGGTCCCGCCGAGCGCCACGGGGACAAACAGAACGCGGTCGAACATGCCGTCGTCGATCAGCCGATCGCCGAGCCGGGACCACACGCTGCCCCCGAACCCGCCGCCGCCCGGCAACGGATCGACCGCCGGATGGCAGCGCATATCGAGGAAATTCCAGCTATAGACCGGTCGACGCGAGCGATGGCGCACCGCACCGGCATTGGCCGCATTCGATTGGCCGAATGCGAAGAAAATGCCGCATCGGTCGTCGCCGAACAGATCGATCCAAGGAACCTCCGCCTGATCGTCCGGTGCCACGTGATCCTGCGCCGGATCGAATATGGCCTGAGCGACGGCAAACGCCCGCGAGCCGTCGTCGCCGGCGAAATCGACGCAAGGCTCCGGCTGAATCGAGGACAAAGCGTGCACCGCCGCGCCGCCGTCGATCCGGTCGAGCATCCGAGGGATCTCCTCCGCCAGGCAGGCGATATTGTCCGGGCGCCAGAGGAGCCGCTGCAGGTCGCCCGCGAACGGCAATTCGGCATCGATCGCCAAGCCCCAGCGCGTCGACAGCGGATCCTTGTCCCGGTCGAACCGGGCCGGCGCCTGCACGTTGAACGCTAGATACCGGGACCGGGCCGAAAAATAAAGCAGATTGGCAGGTCCGCATTGGACGACGAGATTGAGATGGGCCGCCTCGTACAGCGCAAGCCTGATACCGAGGTCGAAATCGGCGCTGGCGAGATGGTCGAACCCGGCGAGTCCGTCGTCCGGGGCGTCATGGCGATCGTGAACCACGATCACGTGGAAAGTTTCGCCGAGCGCCCGCAAAACCTGGCGCCACCCCCCGATGTGGCGTGTCCGATCAGGTTGACCGGCAAAGCGTCCGATCGTCAACGTCACAAAATTCCGCTTGTCTGCCTGCCCGACCACCGCTTGCCGGACATAATCATGAGCTTGCCTCGGCGCCATCAGCACGCGGGGATCGGGGCCGCCGTAGCAGAGACTGACCCGCTGCTCGTCGCGGGGCGATGAGACGTCGTAATCGGCCGGGAACAGGGCCGCACCGACCGCGAGGTAGTGATCGATTTCATCCCGGGACGCGAGGCACGACAGACCTGCTGTGGCCTCGATCAAGCCGAAGATGCCGGGCAGCAAGGCCGGATCCGCTCCTTTGAGCCGGGCGGGCAGAACCACGAAATGCAGGTGGGCCAGACCTAGCCGCCGCCGCGCCAATTCGGCCCTGGCCGCAAAGACCACGGCGTCGTAGTCGGGCGTGTTGGCCTCGAGATCGTAGATGGCGTAGAGGCAGTCGTGCGGGCGCACCGTGCCGTCGATCTCCGCGGCCGGGACAAGACGGTCCAATGTCGGTTGGTACCAGGCAATCCGAGCGGACTCGACGCTAAGCCGTCGTAGTGTCTCGATGATCGGGCCGACGAAAGAAGATGCGATGACGATGGCGGCATCCTTGTCCTGGGCTGCCTCGGCGGCACTCAGGACAGGCTTGCCGCAGAACTCACCACCGCCCGCGGTCGAGGCGAACCGTAGTCCGTCGATCACCGCGTGCCTGGACGCCAGGAACCGCAGTGCGACCGATCCGGTCCCATAGACAATTAGCCCACCTGACATCATTCGCCCCAAACGCGATCAATCACTCTGGTAATGCCAGCCCCCGAAACGATGCGTCAGGCAGATCCGGTGCCCTCTGAGAGGAACGCACGGATCGCCTCAATGGTCTGCTCGACCGCCTTGAGTGGCTGGGCGGGACCGCAGGGTAGAATGAGCCCTTCCGCCGCCAGCCGGGTAGCTAACGGAAAGGCGCGTCCGTCTTGGTCCGGACCGAGGAGATGTGGCGCCCTATGAAGCGGCTCGTGGATACGCCGCGTCTCGATACCGCGCTCCGCCAGAAACGCCACCAGCGCTTCGCGGCGCGGCGTGGCGACTTCGGTCCAGAGCGGGATCTCGCCGCTTTGGACATCGACCGAGAGAATCTCGATGTCGGTCAGGCCGGCGAGCCCGGCCCGGTAGGCGTCGTAGACCGCGACAACATGATTTCGTCGGGAATCGATATCCAGGATCTGCTGATGGGCGAGTGCCGCGCAGAGATCGCTCATCTTGAAATTGAAGCCCTGAAGCCGATAGTGCTCGCGACCCGCCGCATCGGTTTCGACGCCGTGATACTTGATCCGGCGCATGCGATCGTAGAGGGTCGCATCTCTCGTGACGACGGCCCCGCCTTGGCCCGCCGAGACCAGTTTGGTCATCCCGAGCGAGATGCAGCCGATGTCGCCGTGCGTCCCCAGAAAGCCCCCATTGCGGTAGGAATAGATCGCCTGCGCCGCATCCTCGACGACGGCGATGCGCCGGGCGCGCGCGAGAGCCATCAGGGCCGGCATGTCGACCGAGCGTCCGTTGAGATGAACGGCGACGATCGCCTTGGTCGCCGACGTCAGAGCCGCCTCAACCTTGCCGACATCGAGCAGAGGGGTATCGGGTAGCGTGTCGACCAGGCGGATGCGAGCACCGAGCAGACTCGCAGCATGAGCCGTGGCGATCCAGGTGATGTCCGGAACGATGACTTCGTCGCCGGGACCGATCTCGAGCGCCATCATCGCCATCAGCAGCGCGGCACTGCCGCTCGGAGTCATCACGACATGCGGCGCCTTGAGCAACTGGCCGATGGCGGCTGCGCACCCCAGGCTGAAGGTGCCGTCGCTGAATTGACGCGCCGCCATCGCCGCACCGACATGAGTCAGAGACGCCTCTCCGAGTTCAGTCCGCCACCAGGAAATCATGCTAAAGCTCACCTCCACTACCTCGATAAATCGTAGAAAATGAAAGATAAGTGTTTATTAACGCGGCTCGTCCCTAATACATCGGCGGCGGATTTCGTGTAGATTTCGGCCGCCATGAATCAATTCCGTCGACACCAGAGGCTTGGATGTCTCGCTTGCCAACCCATCCATACGACGATATCCGTGCCTATGCTGCCGATTATTGGGCGGCCCTGGCCGACGCCCTAGCGACCGTTCCTATGGAGGCATTACGAGAGGCGGCGCTGCTGTTGGAAGCGGTGGTCGAGCAAGGCGGAACGATCTTCGTCTTCGGCAATGGCGGTTCCGCGGCGATCGCCGATCACCTCGTGTGCGATTGCATAAAGGGGGTCCGCACCGGCACGCAATTCGCCCCACGACTGCACAGCTTGGTCGGCAACACTGCGCTCTTGACCGCTATCGCCAACGATCTCGGCTACGAAGATGTCTTTGCCTATCAGCTCCAGGCGGTGGCGAAGCCTGGTGACATGGCGCTTGCCATTTCCTCTTCGGGCGCCTCGCCCAATGTAGTCAAAGCCCTCCGCTGGGCTTCGGCGCACGGCCTCTCCACGCTAGCATTGACCGGATTTTCCGGCGGAGATGCCGCCCTCATCGCCGATGCGGGACTTCACGTTGCCGCCGACAATTATGGTTTGGTCGAAGACGCCCACCAATCCATCATGCATATTCTAGCTCAATACTTGAGGCAACGTCACCTCGTCGACAAAACCAACTTGGCAAACCTTCGTTTCTGAGTGTCCGGAAAGATCTTGAATCGTTGGAATCGTTTGTGATTCAAGAGCGGTCCGATTTGAAGGAGCGCATATGCGGACGAAGGAAAATCGCGGCTGCTACGACCGGAGCGGTCTGCGCTACCCGAGTGATCTGACCGACGAAGAGTGGGCGCTGGTGGTCTCCGAGATCCCGCCGGCCAAACACGGCGGCAACAAGCGGACGGTGGATGTCCGCGAGGTGGTCAATGGGCTGATGTATGTCCTGATCACGGGCTGCCAATGGCGGGCGACCCCGAAGGATCTCCCGCCGCGCAGCACGGTGCATGATTATTTCGACCAGTGGGACTACGACGGGACGTTGGATCGTATCGCCATGTGCTCTATGTGAAATGCCGGGATCTGGCTGAACGGGATGCGAGTCCGACCGCCGCTATCATCGACAGCCAGAGCGTCAAGAGTTTTAAAAAGGGGGAGCGCGATCGACCCGCACGGCTAAACTAGGCTCGTCTCTTGGCCACGAAAGCCATGCTTTGACCGAACAACCCCGTCTTTTCGCAGAAAAAATTGGGCAGGGGGTAAATAATACACTTCTTTATGCTGGTCAACAGTCTAATCAGGGCGATCCTAAAAAAAATAACTCTAGTTTCTCTCAGTAATTTTCGCAGCCCGCAGGTAAATGTAACGGCGTATAAAGGAGGAAACCCGATATATATCACGTCAAATCCAGCCCTATCGAGGGTATCTCCTAGAGATTTTTTGGTAAATTGATTGACGTGTTCCGGAAATATCAGCGATGCTGACTTGTTCCCGTGAATCATCCGATCCAAAGAGTTGTAATTTGGTACTGCACCAATAATAATAGAGGAATTCGCCATTTTTGCATGAACAAACCGAAGAAAATTACTAGGGTATTTAATATGTTCGAGAACATCGAAAATGGTAAAGATATCGATCTTTCTGGAAATTGCCTCAAGTCCTGTGTCCAGGATCTCAACATCGAAAATTCTCTTGCCCGCAGCAGAGGAAAGCGGGTTTTTTTCAAGTCCGATCGCATCGAACCCCAATTGCTTCAGCGCGGCAACGGCCATTCCGATTCCGGCACCGAAGTCGACGGCATATCCGCCCGTGATTTCCGGTGTGATTTTCGACAAAAGACCCCGAAATAGCGTGAGGCGATCGACCAGAGACCGTTTGTACACTTCGTCAGCTTCGCTCTGAAGCCCGTAAAGATCTCTGGTCTTATAGTAATTATCGAGAAACTCATCGGTCGGATAGGGATGCATGAACAAAAAAGAACAATCTCCACAGCGGACGGTCTTAAAATTCGAATCGGTCAGAACATGCTTCACCAAAAATTCCTTCGCCCCGCAAATCGGGCAGGCATCTTCCAAAACCATTTTCGAGCCTCTTGGGAACGACCTATCGACAGCATAGCAGATCGGGCATCCGTCGCTACCTGCGGCGGCGCAGTCCATTCGGCACCGCGCGATTTCCGATTCATTAACCTTCGGAAGCCATAACCAACGAGCAATTAACCCTGTTGCCCGCAACCAGGAACCCCCGTTGGACCCGATCGATCTCCCTGCCCCACCACCGCCCCCAACCCGCGACGAGGCGATCCGCGCCGCGCTGGCGGCGATCGCGGCGAACGATCTCGATCGCGGCATCGCGCTCGCGCAGCAGGTCGATGCGCTCGAGCCCAACAGCAACATCGGCCTGCATCTGGTCGGTCTGATCTCCTTGCGCCTCAACGAGCCCGGCAAGGCGGTCGAGGCGTTCGAGGCGGCCAGCCGGGCCGCCCCCGACGTGCGCGAGCATATCGACGCGCTGGCCATCGTGTTCTCCAGGACCGGCCGGCTGGTCGATGGGTTGTTCTACGGCAAGCTCGCCACGGCCGCGACCCAGGACACCGGCATTCCCGGCATGCTGCCGGACTGGCTCGGCACCTTTGACCAGGCCTTCTACAAGATCGCCGACCGGCCGCTGGTCAAGCAGGGCCAGCGCCTGTTCGCCGCCGGCGATTATGCGGGCGCCGCCGAGGTGTTCCGGCGCGAGGTCGAGCTGGATTCCAACTCGATCGAGGGCTGGCGCGGCTTCACCCGCGCGCTCTATCATGCCCGCAAATATGACGACGCGCTGGTCGCGTCCGACGCGCTGATCTCGATAACCGACACGCGTGCGGTCGACCTCTCCCTCCACGGGCTCATCCTGGCCAGCGCCGGCCGGTTCGACGACGCCCTAGTCGCCGGCCGCGAGGCCGAGGCGCTCGCGCCCGAGGATGCCGCCATCGCCTGGCGCACGGTGCAGAGTCAAGGCCGGCGGCCGGACGGCGATGCCATCACGGCGCTGGTCTTGGTCGAAAACTGGGGCAGCCGCTTCGCCACGCCCGAAATGCGTCCGGCCCCGGCCGACCGTCTGGAGTTCGCCGACCGTCGGGCTCGGGTCGGCGTCCTGTCGGGGCGCTGGGGTCCTGGCGAAGGGCTCGACCTGATCGTCCCGATCCTGGAATTGCTCGATCGCCGGACGGTCGAGCTGTTCGTCTATGCCGACGGCCTGGTCGATGCGCCGCTGGCCCGGCGCCTGCGCGCCCGCGCGAACGTCTGGCAGGATCTGACCGATCTCGACGGCGAGACGGCCGGCTTCGTCGTGCGCAACGATGCGCTGGATGTGCTGATCGATCTCGACGATGCGCTCGTCACCCATCATGCCCCGGTCATCGGCCAGGCGCCGGCCCCGACCGTGCTGGCGCTCCACGGCGATCCGGCGACGGCGCTGGCCATGGGCTTTACCGGGGTGGTCGGCGACGGCATCGACGGCGGCCTGGTCGGCCAGCCGGTCGATCTGCCGCCGCTCGATCCCACCGCCCTGCGCACGCCCGGCGCCGATGTCGCTTTCGGCACGCTCGCCGAAGGCTGGCAGATCGGCGAGACGACGCTCGCCGCCTGGACCGCCATTCTGATCGCCCTGCCGGACGCCGTGCTGATCCTCGATGAGGCGCGCCTCGGCGGCATGGAGACGGCGCAGCGGATCGCCGGCCGATTGCCGGAGAACCAGGTGCGCCTGCGCGAGCCCGGCTCGGATCTGGATTATCTGGCCTCGGTCGATCTGCTGCTCGATCCGATCGGCAATCCGTTCGCCGACGGCCTGATCGCCGCCGCCGCCCAGGGCACGCCGGGCCTGACCTGCCGTGCGAAACGAACCCGCGCCAATCTCGCCGCCGGCTGGCTCGACCGCGTCGGCCTCAAGGCCCTGGTCGCGGACGATGCCGACGACTATATCCGCAAGGCGGTCGAGGCGGTGACGACCGGCAATTTCCGGATCGGCTTCGCTGACCGGGTCATCGCCGATCGCGACACCGCCGCCGCGCTTCAGGCCACGCGCCTGGTCAAGGCCATTGCCACCCTCGTGACCACGCCCGCCCAACCATGACCGAAACCACCGACGAGTTGTTCGAGCGCAATATGGCCGCGCTCATGCGCTTCCATCCGGGCCTGCATCAACAGATGGCGGCGATCACCAACCCCACGGCCCGGGTCGTCGGCAGCCTCGACGCCGGCGATATCAACATCGACCTCGGCCATACGCTGCTCTACCCGACCGACGCGCAGAGTCACGCCGACCGACAACTGGCCGAATTTCGCGCCAGCCCACACCGGTTCTACATGAACCCGCCGATACATCACGTGTCGCACAAGCCCTATCAGCACGACTATGTCTCGGCCGCGCTCTATGAGTTCGCCAAGGGCGAGGGCCTGCCCGGCCTCTCGACGGTGCCGAACCCGGACGGCGGCTTCCTGGTCATCTATGGCATCGGGCTGGGCCTGCATCTGCCGGCCCTGTTCGACGAGATCGACGTCCGCCATTTCATCCTGGCCGAAGAATTCGTCGAGCTGATGTTTCATACCCTGCGCCTGATCGACTGGGGCCGGATCTTCGACCAGGTCGCCGAGCGGGGCCAGACGATCCAGTTCTTCTTCAGCCGCGAGCCGCTGCATCTGGCGGAGCGGATCCATTGGAGCATGCGCGGCAAGGGCTTCGGCCTGCTCGACGGCTCCTATCTGTTCCGCCACTATTCCTCGATGGTGCTGGACAAAGCCTATGCCGAGTTCCGCGAGAAGCTGCCGCTGCTGCCGATCTCGATCGGCTTCGTCGAAGACGAATGGGTCATGCTGCGCCAATGCGGCACGAACCTGCTCAACAATGAATTTCAGCTGCTCGAAGATCGGCCCAGGCTGGAAAAGAACCTGCCGGCCTTCATCGTCGGGTCCGGTCCGTCGCTCGATCAATCGATCGAGGCGATCAAGCGGCTGCAGGGTCAGGCGATCGTGTTTTCCTGCGGCACCGGGATTCTGCCGCTGCTGCGCAACGGCATCCGTCCGGATTTTCACTGCGAGCTGGAGAACGGGCACTCTTCGTACGATCATCTGAAGCGGACCGCCGACCAGTTCGGTCTGCACGACATCACGCTGATCGCGTCCACCACGGTCTGGCCGGAAATGCCGGATCTGTTCGACAGGCACGTGTTCTATTTCCGCGATTCGGTCTGTTCGACCGGTCTCTGGGCGCCCGACCATATCGGCCTCTACGGCACGGCGCCGACCTGCACCAACCTGGCGATCCGCGCGGCGCTGCTGCTCTGCTTCCGGCAACTGTATCTGTTCGGCGTCGATCTCGGCTCGCGTGATGCGGCCAAGCATCATTCGCACGATGCGATCTACTATCGCGCCGACGACTGGGGCAAGGGCTACACCCAGAGCCAGGATGTGATGGCGATCGAGATGCCGGCGAATTTCGGCGGCAAGGCCTATACCAACGCGACGCTGCACTGGACCCGGATGATGATGGCCCAGGGGTTGGAGATGTATAGCTCCTATTCGAAAATCTACAATTGCTCGGACGGCGTCCAGATCCCCGGCACCCTGCCCAAGCTGTCGCGCACGCTGAAGCTCGATGCGCCGCCCCATCGCAAGCCGCTTCTGCTACAACGCCTGCACACCGAACTGGTCGACAAGCGTCCGGGCGAGATGATCACGCCTGAAGGTCTGGAGACGATCGAGCGGGTGTTTGGGCAATGGTACGACGATCTGCTGGCGACCATCGCCGAGGCCCGCGCAACCGGGATGTCCTACATCGACTTTTACGAGAAATGCTCGCCGTTTCTGGCCGAAACCGGCGAAAATCCGTACCAGCGGGCGCTCAGATCCGTCCATGTCGGCACGTTGATGATCTGTTTCCAGATGGGCTATTTCTTCTATCGCCGCGTGCCGCCAGCGTTCCAGGCCGGGCTCATGACCGCGTTTCTCGACGCGGTGCGCGAACGTATCGAGGCGATAAGACAGGAATTCGAGACCCAATTCGGCAATCTGCTGAAGCTGGCCGAGGCAGCGTAGCTACAAATACAGCGCCGGCCGATACAGCGCCGGGTCGGCCAGGATCGGCGCGAAGGCGGTTTCCAGATAGTCGGCATAGCGCTCGACGCCGGCGTCGGTCGCGACCTCGTCCTGGCGCAGCTCCAGCAGTACGTTCGGCAGCCCGCGCGGAATGACATGGTGGCGCAGCGTGAAGCCATGAGGATCGCGCGCCGAATAGGGTTCGTTGTCGCCGACCGTCAGGCCGTGCAGCCGCGCCAGATTGGCGATCAGCGGCACCGGCATTCTTGGATCCTGGTCCCACAGCACGCCGATTTCCCAGGGCCGGTCGAGCCCGTTCATGTGCGGTGTAAAGCTGTGCATCGAGATCACCGCCGGCGCCACGCCGGCCGCGGCGAACCGGTCGAGTGCCGCCGCGATCGCGCCGTGATAGGGCCAATAGCATTCATCGGCGCGCGCCGCCGCCTGCCCGTCCGACAGATCCTGGTTGGCCGGCACCGGGATCCCGTCGCTGACCGCCGGCATCGAGCTCGGCTCGCCCAGCACCCGATTGCAATCGACCACCAGGCGCGAATAGCCCGACAGCACCGCCGGCGCGTCCCAGCGCCGCGACAGTTCGAGGGTCAGTGCTGCCGCACCGATGTCCCAGCCGACATGCCGCGCCAGATCCGAGTCGGCCAGGCCCAGCCCGGCCAGCGCCTGGGGCACGGCGCGGCTGGCATGGTCGCACACCAGCAGAACCTTGGCCCGCCCCATCGGATTCAGCACCGTGAATGGCGCCGGATCGCCGGCCCGCAACAGTTTTTCAGACGTGGTCTCTGATTCCGGCATCGTCGTTCCTGACCGTTCGGCGCTAATTTCTATAGACGCAAAAAGGCGACCGGAGCAAACCTCGTCGCACAGGCCGGTCCGAGCGGGCACCGCCGCCTGCGTTATGCTAGACTTGCCGAAGATACCGCCACGATGGAACGAGCGTGACGATTCCAGAACCCGACACCGATCGCTCCCGTCCCGACGGCGCGCGGATGAATCACGCCACCTTGCGCTTCCACGACCCCGCGCTCGAAGAGCGGTTCGTGCGCGAGAGCCTGCGCTCGGCCATGCCGGTCGTTCGGCTGTTCCTGCTCGGCGGCGCGATATTATGCGCGCTCTTCGGCGTGCTCGATCCCTTGGCGGCCCCGGATGCCTACCATCGATTCTGGGCAATCCGCTTCGGCTTCATCGTCCTGTCGCTGCTGGGTGCCTGGGCATTGACCTATACGCCGATCTTCATCGGGCGCGCTCAATTCATCATGACGGCGGCCATGCTCTGTACCGGCGGCGGCATCCTGGCGATGATCGCGATCGCCCAGGGGCCGGCCAAGGAAACCTATTACGCCGGACTGATTCTGGTCGCGATCTATGGTTCGAGTCTGGTGCGACTGCATCATCTGAACGCGTTGCTGATCGGGGCGCTGATGTTCGCCGGATACCAGCTGGTGGCATTGATGATCAACCCGTTACCGCTGCGCACCGTGTTCAGCAACGACTTCTTCCTGCTGGTCTCGGTGCTGGTCGCCGCCTTCTCGAGCTTCTTTCAAGAGTTCTATGTCCGCCGCAACTTCATGCATCGCGAGATGCTGATCGAAGGCAAGGCCCGCGCCGAACGATTGCAGGAAGCGGCGGAAGCGGCCAACAAGTCGAAGGGCGAGTTCCTGGGCATCATCAGCCACGAGCTGCGCACGCCCCTGAACGCGATCATCGGTTTTTCCGACATGATGCGTCAGCAGATGTTCGGGCCGCTCGGCGCCGACCGCTACCTGACCTATGCCGGCGACATCCACGACAGCGGCAATCACCTGCTGGAGATCATCAATACGATCCTGGACCTCAGCAAGGCCGAGGCCGGACGGCTCGGGCTCGACGAGGCCGAGGTCGATCTGGTTCGCACGGCCGAGACCTGTCTGCCGCTGTTCCGCGACGAGACCGAGCAGGCGCAGATCAGGCTGCGTGTCCTGCCGCCGGAACAGCCGCTGCTGATCGCCGCCGATGCGCGCCTGTGCCGCCAGATCGTCATCAACCTCTTGTCGAATGCGGTCAAGTTCACGCCGCGTGGCGGCGCCATCACGGTCACTTTTCCGTCCGACGATCTCGGCCGCCGCGGCGTCGAGATCAGCGATACCGGCATCGGCATCGCCGAGCAGGATCTGGAGCGCGTCATCCTGCCCTTCGTGCAGGTCGAAGGCTCGCTCAGCCGCAATCATGGCGGCACCGGCCTGGGCCTGCCGCTGGTCAAGAAGATCGTCGAGCTGCACGACGGCACCTTCCTGATCGACAGCCGGCTCGGCGTCGGCACCACCGTCACGGTCTGGTTTCCGCGCCGGCGACTGCTGGCCGGCGCCGCGGCCGACGCCGTCAAACTGGCCGGCTGAAACCAGCCGGTTTCAGCGCGGCTTGCGGACGTACAGCATGCAGACCCGGCCCGAGCTGTCGTCGCGCACCTCGATCTCGGCGCCCTCGAGCCCGAGCGCCAGCGCCCGCATCTCGTCGGCGGTGCGATAGACCACGGTCCAGTCGCAGATGAATTCCATCGGCCAGAAGCAGCTGATGTCGGTGTTCTTCATGTTGCCGATGATCAGCAGGCCGCCGGGCGTCAGGTGTTCATACAGCGCCGCGATGAAGCTCCTGGCCCGCCGCGCCTGGAAATAATCGACCAAGCCGACGCTATAGATCAGGTCCTGGGCCGGCAGCTTGCCGAACAGCTCCCCGGTGCGCAGCAGCTGGATGAAGGAGGCATTCAGGCACTGCACATCGATCTGGCCGCCGTGGCGGATCACGGCCGGATAGGTGCGCTCATAGGCATAGGTCAGCGCGCCCTGGTCCTGGTCGATCAGCGTGAAGCTGGCCCGGCCGGCGATGCGGCTGGCATCCAGATAGCCGATGACCTCGCGCGCCGAGCCGCAGCCGAGGCTGGTCACATGGGTCACCTGGTCCGGCGCGCGGCAGATCTCTGCGTCCATCGCGTCGCGCACCAGTTCGGCGCGGGTCGCGACGCAGGCGGCGATTTCCAGGCCGAGGCGATGCTGCAGCTTGTCGTAGAGCGTCGCCCCGACGCGCTGCCAGTCATAGACCTGGTTCATGATCTGGAAGTCGCCGGGATAGCCCAGCGGCTTTTCGTACGAGCGGCGGCAGATCGCCCCGCCCATCATCTCGGGCGTCAGCACGCGCTCGGTATAGCGCTTGGTCGCGGCCAGCGCGTCGGCATCGTGGCGGATCGGCTCGACCAGCGCATTGGCCGCCGTCCAGAACGCCTGCCAGGCCGGCACCAGCCGCGCCTCGCAGCGGGTCAGGAAATCCTGCGCTTCCGGCCCTTCCAGATCGCCGCCGTTGGCGCGGATGCGCGCCTCGGTCCGCTCGGCGATGGTGCGGAATTCGCGGAAGGTGAACAGAATATCCGAGAGATGCCGGCGATATCCCGCCGGCACCAGCGCGTCGTCGGGTACGATCGCCCGGTCGAGATCGCGCTCCAGCATCAGTTCCTGATGCCGCGCCACCAGACGCGGGACGTCGAGATATCCGGAATCCATCTGCATCGCCATGCGCGAACCGGCCGGCGTCGCATCGACGCGGCGGATGCGGGCGGCGCCCTCATGCAGCAGCGCGTCGCCGAGCCGCAGGCGGACCAGGACATTGGCGCCCGGCACATGACTGTCGTCGGCACCGACCACCGAGAGGCCGGTCATGCTCAGATCGTCCAGCACATGCGAGCGATTGTCGATATCGACGGTCGGCAGCACGGACCCGAAGGCGTCGCGGGCGGCGAAACGCTCCGGGCGATAGAAAATCCGACGACCTTTGGCACCAGGAAGTTCTTCGTATGCTCGCATGGGGACCTCGGGTTCGATGGAATCGGTACTCCCGCCCCCATAGCGAACGCCGTGCCACCGCAGGGCGCATCTTTAAGGCACTGTTATATATCGATATTTCGACCGACGGCACTCGATGGATGCGGCGTCCCCCGCTCCACCCCGGCATCGCCCGGCAATTTCTGCCGGCAAAAAAGAAACATGGAATCAGCGCCTTACCGCCCCCAGCGCGGCGGCGATATCGGCCGCCGCCGCCGCGACCAGGCGGCCGAGCGGCGCGACCCGATCGACCGTGACGCGCGCGGTCGGGCCGGAGCAGGAAATGGCGGCGACCGGCTCGCCATATTCGTCGCAGATCGCGGCGGCAACGCAGCGCAGGCCGAGCGCGAATTCCTCGTCATCGACGGCATAGCCCTGGGCCGCGACCGGGCGGAGGGCCGCATCGAGTGCCGCCGGGTCGGTCAGGGTATGGGCGGTATAGCGGGTGAATTCGACGCGGGCGTAGAGCGGCGCGCGCTCCGCCTCGCCGAGCGACGCCAGCAGCGCCTTGCCGACGCCGGAGCAATGCAGCGGCGCGCGACCGCCCGGCCGGGCCAACGCCCGCATCATCGCCCGGCATTCGATCTGGGCCAGATAGACCACATCGACACCATCGAGCACGGCAAGGCTGACCGATTCGCCGGAATCCTCCATCAATTGCCGCATCACCGGCCGGGCGGCGGCGACCACGTTGCGGGTGCGCAGGAACGCCGCTCCGACCGTGAAGGACTGCACGCCGATGAACCACAGGCCGCGCTCGGCATCGTGGCTGACATAGCGTCGCTGCTGCAGGGTCTTCAGCAGGCGATGGGCGGTCGAGGGTGCCAGGCCGGTGGCCTTGGCCAGTTCGGTCAGACCGGCACCCTGCTCCGCCATCGCCACGGATTCCATCAGGTCGAGCGCACGGCCGAGCGACTGGACCGCGCCCGGCGCGGTCACGGCACCCGCCTGCGCGGGACGCCCCCGCTTGCGCTGGGGTCCGGTCGATTGGCCGGTCGATGCTGGCACGTGCTTGGCGTCGGGCATGTTTTGGGCTTATTTTCCGTTGCCCGGAAATTTTTCCTCTTCCGCCGCGTTTTGTCGACCTTCATCGACCCAGAGACAAAGAAAACATGAGGCAATGATCGTGAAGGGCGCCCTCGACCCCCGAGCCTTCCTCGAAGGATTGTTCCATACCGCCTGCGCCGCAGCCGATCCGATGGAGGTGCTGCCGCGCCATCTGCCGCCGCCGCCCAAGGGCCGCACTATCGTGGTCGGCGCCGGCAAGGCCGCCAGCAAGATGGCCCAGGCCGTCGAAGCGCATTGGACCGGCGCGCTGGGCGGCGTGGTCGTGACGCGCCATGGCCAGCGCCTGCCGCTGAAACAGATCGAGATCATCGAATCGGCCCATCCGGTACCCGACCTGAATGCAGTCCGGGGCGCCGAGCAGGTGCTGGCCGCGGTCCAAGGTCTCACGGCCGACGATTTGGTGCTGTGCCTGATCTCCGGCGGCGGCTCGGCGCTGATGACGCTGCCGGCCGCAGGCCTGAGCCTGGACGACAAGCAGGCGGTGACCCGCGCGCTGCTGCGGTCCGGCGCCACCATCGGCGAGATGAATATCGTCCGCAAACACCTGTCGGGCATCAAGGGCGGGCGCTTGGCCGCGGCCGCCTATCCGGCCCAGGTCGTAACGCTGGCGATCTCCGACGTGCCGGGCGACGATCCGGCCATCATCGCGTCGGGCCCGACCGTCGCCGATCCCTCGACCTTCGCCCATGCCCGCGCGGTCATCGACCGCTATGCCATTGCCTTGCCCGACGGCATCGCCCGGCATTTCGCCGCTGGGACCGACGAATCGCCCAAGCCGGGCGACGCCCGGCTAGCCGGCAATCGCCTGACCATGATCGCAACGCCGCAGATGGCGCTGGAAGCCGCGGCGGCCGCCGTAAAAAAGGCGCAACGCAATGCCCTTATCCTGGGCGACGCGATCGAGGGCGAGGCGCGCGAGGTGGCGAAGGTCCATGCCGGGATCGCCCGCTCGATCGCGCGCCACGGCCATCCGGCCCGCACGCCCGCGGTCATCCTGTCCGGCGGGGAAACCACGGTCACCGTGCGCGGCAAGGGACGTGGCGGACGCAATGCCGAATTCCTGCTGGCCTTGGCGGTCGCGCTCGAAGGCCAGCCCGGCATCTTCGCCATCGCCGGCGATACCGACGGGATCGATGGGACGGAGGACAATGCCGGCGCGCTGATCGATCCGACCACCCTGGCGCGAGCGCGCGCGATCGGGCTCGATCCGCAGGCGATGTTGGACAATAATGACGCTTACAGTCTGTTCAAGGCCCTGGGCGACCTGGTCGTGACCGGGCCGACCTACACCAACGTGAATGATTTCCGGGCGATCCTGGTCCATTGACCGGCACCGCCCTCGAAGGGATCCGCTAATCGTGAAACTCACCATCCGCCGCCAACGCAGTGCCAAGATCGTCGCCACCCTGGGCCCGGCAAGCTCGACCGACGCCATGATCGAAAAGCTGTTCCTGGCCGGCGTCGATGTCTTCCGGCTGAATTTCAGCCATGGCAGCCAGGAAGATCATCGGGCCAACGTCGATCGCATCCGGCACATCGAAAAGCGCTATTCCCATCCGCTGGGCGTGATGGTCGATCTGCAGGGACCGAAACTGCGGCTCGGCACGTTCGACCAGGGCCGGATCAATCTGCCGACCGGCTCGACATTCCGCCTCGATCTGGATCCGGCGGTCGGCACCGAGCTGCGCTGCACCCTGCCCCATCCCGAGATCTTCGCCGCGATCAGCGCGGGCACCGACCTGCTGGTCGACGACGGCAAGGTCCGCCTTCGGGTCGATCGCTGCGGTGCCGATTTCGCCGAGGTGACCGCGACGGTCGGCGGCGTGTTGTCGAACCGCAAGGGCGTCAATGTCCCCAACGCGGTGCTGCCGATCTCGGCGCTGACCTCGAAGGACCGGTCGGATCTCGCCTTCGCGCTCGAACTCGGCATCGACTGGGTCGCCATGTCCTTCGTCCAGCGGCCCGAAGATGTCGCCGAAGGGCGCAAGCTGATCGCCGGTCGGGCGGCCCTGCTGGCCAAGCTGGAAAAGCCGAGCGCGCTCGAGCATCTGGAAGCGATCGTCGAGCAGTCCGACGGCATCATGGTCGCGCGCGGCGACCTGGGCGTGGAAACCCCGCCCGAGGACGTGCCGGTCGCCCAGCGCCGCATCGTCCATGCCTGCCGCCAGGCCGGCAAGCCGGTCATCGTCGCGACCCAGATGCTGGAAAGCATGATCAAGTCGCCGACCCCGACCCGGGCCGAGGCGTCCGACGTCGCGACAGCCGTCTATGAGGGCGCCGACGCGGTCATGCTGTCCGCCGAAACCGCCGCCGGCGATTTCCCGGTCGAGGCGGTCGACATGATGAACCGCATCATCACCCGGGTGAATGCCGACCCGCTGTTCCAGGCCGGCCTCGACACCGACCATCACGACCTGCAGGAGACCACGTCGGATGCCATCACCGCCGCGGCGCGCCAGGTCGCGAAGACGATCAAGGCGGCGGCGATCGTGACTTACACCACCTCCGGCTCGACCACGCTGCGCGCGGCGCGCGAGCGGCCGTCGGTGCCGATCCTGTGCCTGACCGCCAGTCCCCAGACCGCCCGGCGCCTGTCCATGGTCTGGGGCGTCCATCCGGTCGTGACCAAGGATGTCTCGACCTTTTCCGACATGGTCCATAAGGCGAGCCGGATCGCGCACGCCCATGGCTTCGCCCAGGAGGGCGCCCGGATCGTCATCACCGCCGGCGTGCCGTTCGGCACGCCCGGGGCCACGAATATCCTGCGCATCGCCTGGGTCCAGGCCCAGAGTTGATCGATCTGGGGTTGATTCTCATCGATCTTGATTGATTGAATCCTCCGCATCCGCGAAAGTTCGGTCGCGTTTTCGGAGATGCCAGTGCGGAGAGCAGCTTTAGCCCTGATGGCGTTGGCGGCGGTAGGCTGCTGTGCGGGAGCGACCGCGGCCGACGAGCATGTGTTGCGCCTGGCGACGCCGCCAGAGGTCCGCACGCTCGACCCGCATCTGCGCGTCTGGGCGGCCGAACGCATCGTCACGACCATGATGCTCGACGGCCTGTCGCGCGAGGATGCCAACGGCGATCCGATTCCCGGCGGTGCCGCCTCGTGGGATATTTCATCCGACGGTCGCCAGTATGTGTTTCACCTGCGCCCCGGCGCCCAGTTCAGCGACGGCCGGCCGGTCACGGCCGACGATTATGTCTATGCGTTCCGCCGCTATGTCGATCCGAAGACCCATAGCCAATCGACCGGCGCGATCGAATCCGTGCTGCATGCCCGCGACTGCCTCAGCGGCAATCTGCCGCCGGACGCGCTGGGCGTCGCTGCGACCGACAGTCAGACCTTGGCGGTCACGCTCGCCCATCCCTCGCCGTTTTTCCTGCACTGGGCAACGCTGCTGGTGCCGCTCGAACGCGAGTTGATCGAGAAATGGGGCGACCAATGGACCGAGCCCGGCCACATGGTCTCGAACGGCCCCTTCACCCTCGCCGATTTCCACCAGACCGGCGCGATCGAGCTGGTGAAGAACCCCCGGTATTGGAACGCGAGCGCCATCCGGCTGGATCGGATCAGGTTCGTTCCGGTGCCGGATCATCCGCTGCAGCTGAAGCTGTTCATGGCCGGCGAGTTGGACGCGATCAGCCTGACCGACGATCAGGTCATCGAACAGCGCGCCAAGCTGGGCGACCAGATCCGGATCCAGCCGATCAACAGCGTCGCTTATTATTTCTTCAATATGGCGACCGGACCGTTCGCCGATCAACCGAGCCTGCGCCGGGCGCTGGCGCTGAGCTTCGAGCCCGAGGTGATCGCGCGCAAGCTGAACGCGCCCACGATCGAACCGGCCAACTCGCTGATCCCCCGCAATTTCCCGGCCTATGCCCATCCCCGCTTGGATTTCGCTGCCCGCCCCATGGCCGACCGGCTGGCCGAAGCGCGGCGGCTCTATGGCGAGGCCCATTACGGGCCGCTGCGGGCGCTCGCGATCAACCTGGTCGATGGTGCCCGCAACCGATGCCAGATCGTCGCCGACATGTGGAAGACGGCATTGGGCGTCCAGGTCACCTGCACCATCATCGCAGACGACGAGGCCCGCTTCGCCGCCTATCGCCATGGCGATTTCGACATGGGCCTGATGATCGAAGCCGCGGCGGCGCCCGACCCGCTCGAAATCCTGGAAAGCTTTCAGAGCACGCCCGAGAATTTCGGCAATGTCGGGCACTATCGCAGCGTCCAGTTCGACGATCTGCTGCGCCAGGCGACCGAAAGCGCCGACTTCCTCGCCCGGGCGGAAAAGCTGGCGCGGGCCGAACGGATTCTGCTCGACGACCTGCCGGCGCTGCCGCTGGCCTATGGCCGCAACGCCTATCTGGTCAGTCCGCGCGTCCGGGGCTTCCGGATCCTGCCGTCGCGCAGCCTGTTCGTCGACGGCATTACGATAGACCAGGCGTCCGAATAGGATCGGCGACCGTCCGAGTGGGATCGATCTCGACAGATCCGGATAAACCGGCCAATTTCCGGCCCATGAGCCAGGAAACCCCGCCGATCGAGACCTGCCCGCGCTGCCTGAAAGCGCTCGAGCTGTGCGTCTGCGCCGCGATCGAGCCGATCGCCAATCGCGTGTTCGTGCTGATGCTGCAGCACCCGCAGGAGCAGGATCGCGATCTGGGCACCGCCCGCCTCGCCTTCCTGCATTTCAAGAACGCCGGCTTCAAGGTCGGCCTGAGCTGGCCCAACCTGTCGAAGGCGGTCGGCCGCCCGGTGGCCGATCCAAAGCGCTGGGGCGTGCTGTATCTGGGGCCGGCCGTTCTGCCGCCCGACGCGCAGGGCCGAGATATCGTGGTCCTGGACCGCAAAGGCGCGATGGACCCGGCCCTGGACAAGGCACTGGACGAACTCGACGGCGTCGTCCTGCTCGACGGCACCTGGAGCCAGGCCAAGGCGTTGTGGTGGCGCAATGCCTGGCTGCTGAAGCTGCGCCGCATCGTGCTCAACCCCAAGGCCCCGTCGCGCTACGGCAAACTGCGCAAGGAGCCGCGCCGCGAAAGCGTCTCGACGCTGGAGGCGACCGCGATCCTGATGAGCCGGATCGAAGGCCGGCCGGAGTTGCAGACGCGCATGATCGCGTGCTTCGACGGGTTGCTGAGGCGCTATCGGGACAGCAAGAAGAAGCCGGTGATCATCTAACCCGCCTTTTCGGACTCTCCCTGCGCCGGCGCCCCATCCGTCCAGCGCGCGACCATGCCCAGGACGGCGGCCAGTTCGAACGGCTTCGACAGATAGTCGTTCATGCCGGCATCCAGATAGCGCTCGCGATCGCCTTCCATGGCGTTCGCCGTCAGCGCCACGACCGGGGTCGAGCGGTTCGGCCCGCTGCCGGCGCGCAGGCGGCGGGTCGCTTCGATCCCGTCGAGCCGCGGCATCTGGACGTCCATGAAGATCAGGTCGAACCGCACAGCGTCGGCGGCGACCAGGGCGGCCAGGCCGTCCTCGGCGATCTCGACATGGTGGCCGGCGTCTTCGAGCAGCGTGGCCGCGACCATCTGGTTGATCTTATTGTCCTCGACCAGCAGCAGGCGCGCCACGCGCGACACCGCTGGCGCCGCCGGGGCCGAGGGGGTGGCCGGCGCCCGCATCGGCAGCACGCCGAACAATTGACCGAGCGCGTCGAGCAGTGCCTGGCGCCGGATCGGCTTGGTCAGCACGGCCTCGAAGCCGGCACCGGCCGCCCGGTCGCTCTCGTGCGGCACGCCGATCGACGAGGCCAGCACCAGTTTGATGTCGCTCGAATGCGGCGCCGCCTTGATCCGCTCCGCCAGCATGTCGCCGGCCATGCCCGGCATCATGTGGTCGAGCAGCGCCGCGTCGTAGGGCGCAGCGGCCTCGAATGCCCGCCGGATTTCGGCCAGGGCCGCCTCGCCCCCATCCACGTCGGTCACATTGATGCCGAATGTTTCGAGCTGACGGCGCAGGATCCGGCGGTTCATCTCCAGATCATCGACGATCAGCACCCGCAAACCCTTGAGCTTGTCGGGCAGTTCGACCGCGCCGAACACGGGCAGTCCGGCCGGCTCCAGTTCGAGTTCGAACCAGAACTGGCTGCCCTTCCCGATACGGCTGCGCACGCCCAGCCGCCCCCCCATCAATTCGACCAGCTGTTTGCAGATGGCGAGGCCCAGGCCAGTGCCGCCGAAGCGGCGGGTGATGGTGCCGTCGGCCTGGCTGAACTTGCGGAACAGCCGATCCTGGTCCTCCGGCGCGATGCCGATGCCGCTGTCGGCCACCGCGAAGCGCAGCCGGACCGGCGCGCCGGGCACCGCGGGCGTCGACCGGTCGACCGTGATTTCCGAAATATCGAGCGAGACCGTCCCCCTGTCGGTGAATTTGATGGCATTGCCGATGAGATTGAGCAGGACCTGTTGGATCCGGACCGGATCGCCCTCGAAGCGGCGGCGCAGGCCGGGCTGGATATCGGCACCGATCTCCAGGCCCTTTTCCGCACCGCGCGGCGCCATCAGTTCGATGACGCTCTCGACCATGTCCTCCAGATCGAACGCGACCCCTTCGATCGTGACCCGGCCGGCTTCGAGCTTGGAAATGTCGAGAATGTCGTTGATCACGCCCAGCAGCACCTCGGCGGAGGTCTGGACCGATTCGGCGAATTTGCGCTGCTTGTCGTCGAGTTCGCTTTCCATCAGCAGCGCGTTCATGCCCAGCACCCCGTTCATCGGCGTGCGGATCTCGTGGCTCATGTTGGCCAGGAACTCGCTTTTGGCCTGGTTGGCGCTCTCGGCCGCGGCGCGGGCACTGTCGAGCGCGCGGGTCTGGCCGTCCAGCCGACCGGCGATGCGCCGGAGACGCCCGGCGGTCAGCAGCACGATCACGGTCAGGACCAGCACATTGGCGCTGACGAAGGTGGCGATGCCGGTAACCGGATCGACCAGACCGTGTCGCTGGGTCAGCAGCCAGACCAGCCCCAGCGCGATCGGAATGCCGACCACGGCGGGCAGCAGCCGGCGGGCGGTGACGCCGCCTAGGTTGTCCGCGCTCAGGGTCCGCATCAGCCCGCGGTTCGGGCGCAGGGACAGCAGCCCGACCGCCAGGATCAGAAACGTCGCCGCCGTATGCAGCGCCATCGGGAAATAGGCGCGCACCTGATACAGGCTCAAGGCGCCATAGGCGTAGCCGAGCACGGCGGCGAAGCACAGCAGGATCGAGAGGACCGCGGCCAGTTGCGCCATCGGCACGCCGTGACGCCGCCGGATGCCGGCGAGCCAGATCCCGCCGCCGATCAGGACGAAATTCAGCGCGGCGTTGGGCGCCATGGCATTGATGTTGAGCGAGCCCGGCCCGACCAGCCTGCCCGGAAAGATCTGGCGATCGATGCCGGAATCCCAGCCCACCGTCAGATCGACGAGCTTGATCGTTCCGACCAGGATCGGCACGGCCAACAGCAGACGGATCAGCCCGGTCCACGGTCGCGCGACGCAGAGCGAGAGGCCCAACAGCCCGAAACAGAAGGCCGTCGTCGGGTTCATCGGCACACTGCCGGGAATCGGTTGTCTCAGCAGACGCAGATCCGCGCCCCAGCCGATCAGAACCAGCACGCCGACGGCCAGCGCGAACGCACCGGCAAAACGCGGCACGCCCCAATTCGACCGACGGATATGACGGCGAGGATTGAACACACCACCCCCTTCAAGGATGCGGCAGGGCCTTGGCAACAAAGGCGGTCGCCCAGCATGCCGGTAGATCCTTTAAGATCTGCTTAGCTGGACGACACATCCGGAACCGCTCGATCCGCCTTGAGAAACCGATCGGACAAGGCCCGTTTGGCCGTCGGGACGATCTGGCGCAACTCGTCCAGTTCCCATTCCAGATCGTCGAAACCAGCGGTTTTGCACGCCAGCTCGATCCGGCGGGCGACGGCCGCCAATTGCACGACCCCGACATTGGCGGCGGCGCCGGCCAAGCTGTGGGCCTCGCGCTCCAGCGTCCCGATATCGGCTGCCGCCCGCGCCTCGGCCATGCGGCGCAGCCGCTGGTCGGCATTCGCCAGAAACGCCTCGATCATCGCCTTGAATTTGGGCGGGGCGATGCGCGCTTCGAGGCCGGCCAGCCGGCTCTCGTCCAGCACGGGCAGGACATCGATTTCGAGCGAGGTCTGGATCGGCCGGTCGGCAACCGCGGCCGGCGTCCCCTCGCCGCCGGCGACCCAGCGCGCCACGACGGTGCGCACCGTCTCCAGCTCGAACGGCTTCGACAGATAGTCGTTCATGCCGACCGCCAGGTAGCGCTCGCGGTCGCCCTCCATGGCGTTGGCGGTCAGCGCGATGATCGGCGTTCGCTGGTTGGGGCCGTGGGATTCGCGCAGGCGCCGGGTCGCGCCGATGCCATCGAGCCGGG